>Ga0272442_10000005_pt1 | contig 351443 bp, 294 predicted proteins | sample SSMForm2O_FD_200262 | JGI IMG/M metagenome (GOLD analysis project Ga0272442, IMG submission 200262) | Marine sediment archaeal communities from Little Sippewissett salt marsh, Falmouth, MA, United States - SSM-Form-2O | ecosystem: Environmental > Aquatic > Marine > Wetlands > Sediment ...
GCCCGATATCGCTACTTTTCTGCCATACGAAACCATCTGGGCGATAGCGCCGGGCCCGCTTCACCGCGTCTGGCGACGTCGAGCGGTCGAGGTCTGCCACCGCGAACTGCTACCGCGGAATCGTGGTGACACCCTCCGCCTTGACGTACGTCCTTCCGAGCCGGTACTTTAACAAGATACCGGAGGGCTGATGCGTGCTTCCTTCCCGACCTGTCTGCTGCTGGCCCTGCTCGGCGCGCAGGCCGCGCTCGCCGATCCTCCGCGGCGCGCGCGTGTGGCCTGCTTCGTGCTGCCCGTGGGCGAGCTGACCCGAGCCGACACGGCCCCGGTGGAGCGTCTGGCCCGGCGCTTCTTCGCGCGCGGCAAGGGCCGCTTCGAGCTCGCCGATCCCGACTTGGTGATGCGCGGCCGCGCCAACATCGAGGCCCAGGCCCTGGCCAAGGTGCAACGCCTCACCGTGGCCGCCAACCGGGCCTCGTCCAGCTTCGAATACGACGCGGCCGCAGAGCTCTGGCGCCAGGCGATCGACCTGCTCGAGAAGCGAGCCGCGCATCTGACAACCGTCGCGCCGCTGGTCGAGGCCCGCATCGGGCTGGGGTACGCCCTCTCGCTGTCCGGGGAGATCGACCAGGGCGACGTGGAGTTCCGTCTGGCCGCGGCCATCGGCCGCTCGGCGCCGCCGCGGAAGAGACGCTTTCCCGACGCGGCGATGCAGCTCTATCGCCGCGCCATGGCAGACCTGCGTGATGCGCCGGCTCATTTCCTCAAGGTGCGGACGACCGTGCCGGGCGCCGAGGTCTTCGTCGACGGCGCCTTCCAGGGCATCTCGCCCTGCGAGGCCGACGGCCTGCCCGCAGGCCGCCACGTGGTCCGCGTGGTGATGGACGGGTACCGTCCGTCCGGCCGCACCGTGTCCGTTCCCGCGCACAGCGAGGTCCGTCTCGATCCCTCGCCGTACCCGGACGGGCCTCGCCTCGAGGCCCTGCTCGGCGAGCTGGCCGGCCAGCAGACCGGCGAGGCGCTGGGCTCGTCCGGCCGGGCGCTGATCCGCTGGTTCCAGGCAGACCTGCTGGTCCTCGGCTGGCTGGCCGGTCGCGGGCCCGAGCCGCGCCTCGAGCTGCTGCTGTTCACGGCCACGGACAGCGACTCCGCCGCACAGGGCGCGCTGAACCTGCCCGTGGACTCGAGAGAGCACGCCCTCGTCGTCAGCCGGCTGCTCAAGCAGCTCACCCGCGAGCTGGACCTGGACCTGGATGCGCGCCCCGGCCTGGTCACCGCGGGCGGCGCGCCGGGTTCCGGAGCGGGGACCGGAGACGAAGGTGAGAAATCGATCGTCGAGAGCTGGGTCTTCTGGACCGTGGTCGGCGGCGTCGCCGCCGCCGGCCTGGGCCTGGGCCTGGGTCTCGGCCTGGGCCTGCAAAAGGAGGATCAGCACAAGCCGAGCACCGGCTCGATCCGCTTCTCGTGGTGACTCGGCTTGCGCGGAAGATGGAGGACGGTATGAGCCGCCGATTTGGGCCAGGCCGCGCGATGGCAGCGCTGGCGGTGCTGCTCGTGAGCGCGGCCCCGGCGTCGGCCAAGCGCGATCTGCGCGTGGCGATCTTCGTCGTGGCCGAGGACGAGGCCGCGGTCCCGGCCAAGGTGCAGCTGGACCGGATCTTCAACGAGCTGCTCACGGAAGGCGACGGCTTCGCCCCGGTACGCATCGGCGCCGACGTCAAGGAAGCGATCAAGGACATCGCCCGCCGCGGCATGATCCGCGCGGGCAACCACCTGACCGAGGCCCAGGAGAGCTTCGACGAGCAGATGTACGAGGAGGCCCTGCCCGACCTGGTCGACGCGGTCAACTCGATGGAGGAGATCGCCGGCTTCCTGGACAATCTCAACCCGTATCTCAAGGCGATGGCCATGCTCGGCGTATGCCAGGTCCTCGGCGGCGAGAGCAGCAACGGCGTGGAGACGCTGACCCGGCTGACGATCCTCGACCCCGACTTTCCCCTGCCGGGGGTGATCCACGGCGAGAAGAAGCTGCGCAAGGCGCACGCCCTGGCCAAGAAGCGGGTCAAGAGTGCGCCCCGCGCCAACCTCAAGATCGAGAGCATCCCCCCCGGGGCCGAGATCTTCCTCAACGGCAATCGCCGGGGCACGGCGCCGCTGGAGGTGCCCTCGCTGCCCGAGGGGATCCACCTCGTTTCGGCGCGGCTGGACGGTTACCAGCCCGCCGGCGGACCCGCGGTGATCGCGGGCGCCGGGGACACCGTGGTCCACCGGGTCAAGCTGAAGCCGGCTCCGGGCACGCGGGAGATCCAGGCCGCGCTGGGACGGGCCCTGGCCGAGCTGGAGGAGCCCAAGCTGACCCCCACGGCCACCGCGCTGGCCGAGCGGGTCGAGGCGGGCTGGCTGATCGTCGGTATGGTTCGCCGGGCCACGGTCACGGTGGGCCTGGACTTCCACCTCTACTCCCTCCGCTCCGGAGACAAGCTGCGGCGCAAGCGGGTCGAGGTCTCGCTCACCGGTGACTACCTGGGCAAGCTCAAGTCGTTTGCCCACACCTTCCTCTCCGACGTGAAGGAGGGCCAGCCCGATCCCGAGATCCTCGAGGCGCGCAAGCCCAAGCCCAAGCCCAGGCCGGCCCGGGTTCGCCAGCCGAGGAAGCGACCGCCGCCACGGGGCCAGCCCACGCGTCCGGCGGCGCGCTCAGGTCGGGAGTCGAACCAGCCGGACGAGCGTCGGCCGCCGCCCCGCGAGGAACGGCGCGACGAGGACGAGGACGCGAGCAGCGACGATCCCCTCGAGGAGCGCGACGGCACCGAGGACTGGTAGGACTTGTCACAGCAACACAAGGCGTCGGGACCGCCCTCGCGCAGGGTCCCGCTGATCGTCGGTCTGCTGGCGATCCTCGCCGTGGCCGCGACGGTCGCGGTGCTGATCCTTCGCGACCCGAACCGCCCGGTGGCCGCGCCGGAGCGCTGGCACTGGGGCCGCCTGGCCGTGCTGCCCTTCCAGCCGGAGCCGGCCGGCGCGCAGGAGCCCTGGCTCGGCGATCTGCTGACCGCGGCCGTGGAGCGCGGCGCGGTCGAGCAACGAAGGATCCGCGTGAACCTGCTGTCCCGGGCCGAGGTGACACGCGCGCTCGAGACCGAGCCGGCGGGCCTGGCCCCGGAGCTGCGCGCCGCGCGCCTGGGCCGTCGCACCGCCACGCCCTGGGTCGTGAGCGGCCGCTTCGCGCTCCACCCGCAGGGCGGGCGGATCCAGGCCGCGGTCAACTTCGTCCGCGCGCGCGACGGGAAGACCGTGCAGGCCTTCACCCGCACCGGCTCGCTCGAGGACCCGGAGAAGCTCGGCCAGACCGTGGCCGAGGGCATGGCCGTGCCGCTGACCAGCCTGTTCCAGGCCGACGAGCCCCTGGAGCTGGGCCGGGCCCAGGCCCGGGACGGAGAGGTGCGCGAGGCCTTTCTCGAGGCGCAGCAGCTGTTCAACGCCGACCGTCGCGTCACCGCGGACAATATCGACAGGATCCGCGTGCTGCTCGACCACGCCCTGGCGCGCCAGCCCGACCTGGTTCCGGCGCGACGGCTGGACCTGCACGCGCGCCTGGCCCGCCACGCGCTCTCGGGCGACGCCGCCGATCTGGCCCGGGCCATCGCGGCGGCCGAGTGGCTGCGCGAGGCCACCGACGCCCCGGACGCCTGGCTCCAGCTGTGCCAGCTGCACCGGCTGGCCGACGATCCGCAGCAGGCGCTCCAGGCCTGCGAGACCGCGCGCAAGCGCGATCCGGGCCGCACGCCGTATCTCGCGCTGGCCGAGCTGCTCTTCGAGTTCGGGCGCGACAAGGACGCGGGCGAGATCCTCGAGGAGGCCCTCGCGCAACAGCCGCACGTGGGCTGGCTGTTCCTCGCCGCGGCCCGGCAGTCGCTCGAGCACGGCGTGCACGAGCAGGCCGAGGCCCTGGCCCGCGAGGCGGCCGCGCTGCAGGACGCCGAGATCGAGGCCCAGGGCAACACCCGCGCGCGCTCCGAGGGATGGCCGGCGCTCAACGGCGCGCATGCCCTGCTGGCCCGGCTGATGTTCCACCGGGGCAACAACCGCGAGGCCATCGAGCAGGCGCGCAAGGAGTTCGAGCAGCTGCGGACCGCGCGGGCATCCCGCACGCCGGAGCTGCTGCTCGAGGCCGGCCTGGTCCTGCGCCTGGCCGGCCAGCAGATCGACGACGCCGCGGCCGCGGGACAGGGCGCCGAGATCGAGCAGCAGGCGCGCGCCGCCCTGCTGGGCCAGGCGCCGACACCGGCCGCGTACCTGCGAGCGGCCAAGGCGTACGGGGCCGACGAGGCCGAGGAGGCGCTGGCGCTCTGCCGCAAGGGCCTCGAGCAGGAAGCCGAGCATCCCGCCCTCAACCGGCTGGCCGCGATCCTGGCCGCCCGGACCGACGACAACGAGGCTTCCACCGACTACGCCGAGCGCGCGATCCGCGCCCGGGCCGAGCGCTGCCGGCCCTGCGCCGAGGCGTACCGCCGCTACATCCAGCGGGCGATCGAGCGCTGGTAACCCGGGGCTTCTATCCGGCCTGTCCGCGGACGCGGCGCACGAGGAGCACGCCGCCCTCGACGAGCATCAGCAGCAGCACCAGGCCCTGACCCGCGAACAGCACCAGCAGGTGGCCCTTGATCCCGGGCGGCACCTCGACCTGGGCCAGCCAGGGCCCGGGCGCGGCCACGAAGGCAGCGACCAGATCGGCCAGGGAGAGCAGGATCGCCACGACCAGAGCGCCCGCGCTGATCTGCCAGAACTCTGCCGTTTGCAGACGCAGCCGCACCGGCACCAGCGTGCACAGGGCAAAGGCGGCGCCGAGCTGCAGGCCGTAGAGCAGATCCAGCTCCCCTGCGTCCGAGTAGTAGCGCTCCACCCGGAACATCGCGCAGAGGAAGACGCAGACGAACAGGCCGAGGCCGAGGACGAGGAACAGCAGGCGGGCGAGGCGCGGCGACATGGCTGGGAAACTACGATCACCCTCGGGCGAGGTCAAGCACGGCGCGGCTCCGCCGCTCGTTTCTTGCGGGCCCGCGGCCCGCGTCGATGGTCATGGGTCCCGCACCAGCCACCCGCAACCGCCCAGACCAATGACCAACAACGCCGCCGCGCTCGCGCGGTTGCCTCACCCACCCATTGCCACCCCGACCGCCCCCATGCTAGCTTTCCGCCCCGAAAGGAGACCCTCCCCATGCCCTATCACTTCTGTCGCTTCGTCCACCGCGGACAGCAGAAATACGGCGTGCTGCTCGACGGGACGATCGTCGAGGCCGAGGCGGTCTCGCCCACCGAGTACCGGCCGTCGGACCGGGCCGTCGATCCGGCGGAGATCGAGTGGCTGCCGCCGGTCACGCCGAGCAAGATCGTCGCCGTCGGGGCGAACTACCACAGCCACGCCGAGGAGATGGGCCGGCCGCTGCCGCCCGAGCCGATGCTGTTCCTCAAGCCCTCCACGGCCACCATCGGCCACGAGGGCGAGATCGTGTACCCGGCCCAGTCCGAGCGCGTCGACTTCGAGGGCGAGCTGGCCGTGGTGGTCGGACGGCACGCCCACAACGTCTCGCTGGGTGATGCGCCGCAGCACGTCCTCGGCTACACCGTGCTCAACGACGTGACCGCGCGCGATCTGCAGGCCCGCGACATCCAGTTCACCCGGGCCAAGAGCTTCGACACCTTCTGCCCGCTGGGTCCGTACCTCGTGACCGAGCTCGACCCGGGCGATCTGCGCATCACCACCCGGCTCAACGGCCGGGTGATGCAGCAGGGCACCACCGCCGACCTGGAGCACGGCGTGTACGAGCTGGTCTCCTACATCTCGCAGGTCATGACCCTGCTCCCGGGCGACGTGATAGCCACCGGCACGCCCCGCGGCGTGGGCCCGATGCAGATCGGCGACACGGTGGAGGTGGAGATCGACGGCATCGGCCTGCTGCGCAACCGGGTGGTCGCCGGATCGACCGCCGACGAGGAGGATTGATCCGATGAAGCCGAAGCTCGCCGCGCGGATGAGACAGATCCCGCCGTACCTCTTCGCCGGGCTCGACGCGCGCCGGGACGCGGCGGCGGCCCGCGGCCTGGACATCATCGACCTCGGCGTGGGCGACCCTGATCGGCCGACGCCGCGCTTCCTGGTGCAGGCCCTGGCCCGCGCGGCCCGCGACCCGGCGACGCACGGGTACCCGCCCTACGCCGGCACCGCGGGCCTGCGCCAGGCCGTGGCCGACTACTATCGCCGCCGCTTCCGCGTGCGGCTCGACCCGGAGCGCGAGGTGGTGATCCTGATCGGCTCCAAGGAGGGCATCGCCCACCTGCCGGTGGCGCTGGTCGAGCGCGGCGACGTGGTGCTCGTCCCGGACCCGGGCTACCCGGTGTACTCGATCTGGACCCGCTTCTGCGGCGGCCGCGTGCACTGGCTGCCGCTGCGCGCCGAGCACGGCTTCTTCCCCGATCTGCGATCGGTTCCGCGCGACGTGGCCCGGCGAAGCAAGCTGCTCTGGCTGTGCTACCCCAACAACCCGACCTCGGCGCTGGCCTCGCGCGAGCAGTTCGCCCGGGCGGTCGCCTTTGCCCGCCGGCACAAGGTGGTGCTGGCCAACGACAATCCGTACGCCGAGATCTACCTCGGGCAGCGGCGGCCGATATCCCTGCTCTCGGTGCCCGGAGCCCGCGACGTGGGCGTGGAGTTCGGCTCGCTGTCCAAGACCTTCAACATGTGCGGCTGGCGCATCGGCTGGGCCGCGGGCAACGCCGACGTGATCGCCGCGCTCAAGCGCGTGAAGAACAACACCGACTCGGGCGCATTCTCGGCGCTGCAGCGCGTGGGCGAGGAGGCCCTGACCAGCGACTTCAAGGCCGTTCAGCGGCAGCGCACGACCTACCGCGAGCGGCGCGACACGGTGATCGCCGGGCTGAAGCGCGCAGGCTTCGAGGTGCGCTCGCCCAAGGCCACGTTCTACGTCTGGTGCCCGGTGCCCGCGGGCCAGACCAGCGAGGGCTTCGCCACCCGCGTGCTCGAGGAGACCGGCGTGGTGGTCACGCCGGGCAACGGCTTCGGGCCCGCCGGGGAAGGCTACTTCCGCATCGCATTGACGCGGCCGAGGAAGCGGCTGGCCGAGGCGATGGAGAGGATCAAGGAGGCAATGGGGTAGTCGTTGGTCATTGGTCAGGGCACGAGATTGAACGGAAGAAACCACCAACCAACAACGCGCGGCAAAGCCGCGCAAGAAACGCGCGGTGAAGCCACGCTGGCCCACATCGGACTCGGCTCCAACCTCGGCGATCGCGTCGCCGCGATCCGCGAGGCGCTGGCGCAGCTCGACGCGCAGCCGGGGATCGAGGTGCTGCGCACCAGCCGCCTGTACGAGACCGAGCCCGTCGGGCCCGTGGAGCAGGGGCGCTTCATCAACGCGGTGGCCGAGCTCGAGACCTCGCTGTCGGCGCGCGAGCTGCTCGCGGCGCTGCTGGCGATCGAGGCGCGGCTCGGGCGCGAGCGCGAGCGCGGCGAGCGCTGGGGGCCACGCACGATCGATCTCGATCTGCTGCTCCTCGACGACCTGGTGCTCGACGAGCCGGATCTGATCGTGCCCCACCCCGAGCTGGCGCAACGGCCATTCGTGCTCGTACCGCTGTGCGAGCTGATCCCGGACGCCCGCCATCCCGGACTCGGCCGGACCTTCGGCGAGCTGCGCGACGAGCTCGGCGCCGCGGACGGCGTGGTCGCCCTGCCCCCGGGCGGCGATGTTTCGCAGCGCTGATTTTGGGACTTGCAGCGAGAGGGGCAATCGTCTATGATGCGCGCCGTTGTTGATACATTGCCCTCTGATTCCAAGGGGTTGGAATGAGCAGCAATCGAGCGGACCGCGCCCGGGATCCTCTCGGGGCCCAGCTGCACAACGAGCGCGGCATCCAGCTCGCGGAGCGCGGCTGGCGCGAGGAGGCGATCCGCGAGTTCCGGCGCGCCGTGGAGCTGGACCCGGGCTACCCCGCGCCCCGGGACAACCTGGCCGCGCTGCTGGCCGAGAGCGGTGAGTTCCTCGAATCGCTGCGCGAGTACCTCGCCGCGATCGATCTCGACCCGGACCACCCCGAGGGGTACCTGCGGCTGGCCGACTTCCTGGCCCTGCGCTCGGAATCCGCGGCCGAGGAGATGTACGGCAGGGCGCGGGAGCTCGACCCCGGCTGCCCCGAGGCGCACTCCGGCCTGGCCCTGCTGCTGCACGAGGAGGGACGGCTCTCCGAGGCCCGGGCGCAGTACGAGGCGGCGCTGGCCCTCGACGGAGATGACCCGGAGCTGCGCCGCGCGTACGCCCGGCTGCTCTACGACCTGGGCGAGCTCAATGCGGCCGTGGCCGAGCTGAAGCGGGTGGTCGCCCACCAGCCCGCGGACGCCGAGGCGATGAGCGATCTGGGGATCGCCTACGCGAGCAAGGGATTCCGCGATCTCGCGGCGGACGCCTGGCGCCGCGCGCTGGTCCTCGACCCGGATCGCCTCGAGGATCAGTACAACCTGGCCGCGCTGTACGCGCTGGGCGGCGACGACGATCCCGCGCTCGACGCCCTGGGCCGCGCGCTCTCGCTCAACCGCGACCGCGTGCTCGAGTGGCTGCGCGACGACGGCAAGTTCGACAAGCTGCGGCAGGATCCGCGGTTCGCGGACATGGTGGATAGCCGACACGCATCGACGCTGCGCAGCGCCGAGAATGATTAGGAAGTTATCGGTTGCTGGTTGAATGACCAATGACCAATGACCAATGACCAATGACCAATGACCAATGACCAATGACCAATGACTGTTGACTGACCCCGGAGGTACCCCATGCAGTTCTTCCTCGACACCGCCCTGATCGACGAGATCCAGGAAGGCCTCTCCATGGGCATGGTCGACGGCGTGACGACCAACCCCAGCCTGGTGGCCAAGACCGGCAAGAAGTTCATCGAGGTGGTGCGTGAGATCATCGAGGTGGTCAAGGGGCCGGTGAGCATCGAGGCCGTCAGCGAGAAGGCCGACGGGATGATCGCCGAGGCCCGCGAGCTGGCCAAGCTGGGCGACAACGCGGTGATCAAGATCCCGATGACCGTGGACGGGCTCAAGGCCGTGCGCACCCTGGAGGACGAGGGCATCCGCACCAACGTCACGCTGGTGTTCTCGCCGAACCAGGCGTTGCTGGCGGCCAAGGCCGGCGCCAGCTTCGTCTCGCCCTTTGTCGGCCGCCTCGACGACATCGGCGAGGACGGCATGGCGGCGGTCGCGCAGATCGTGGAGATCTTCTCCAACTACGACCTCGACACCGAGGTGATCGTGGCCAGCGTGCGCAATCCGATACACGTGCTGACCGCGGCCCAGATCGGCGCGGACATCGCCACGATCCCGCTCAAGGTGGTCAAGCAGCTGGCCCAGCACCCGCTGACCGACATCGGGATCGAGAAGTTCCTCGCCGACTGGGAGAAGGTTCCCAAGTAAGGGCAGCCGCGCGTGCCGATCGTCGAGTTCCCTGGCGAGCGGATCTGGGTTCGTGCAGCCGACGGTCCCGAGCCGGCGTTGGTGTTCGTGCACGGGGCCGGCGGCAGCTCGCTGTCGTGGATCATCCAGTACCGCCAGCTCAAGGGCCGCAACCGCATCGTGCAGCTCGACCTGCCCCGACACGGACGGAGCGGGGGACAGGGCCGCGGACACCTCGTCGAGTACGCCGAGGTGGTGCTCGGCCTGCTCGACGCGCTCGCGATCGAGCGGGCCGTGCTGCTCGGCCACTCCATGGGCGGTGGGGTGATCATCGAGCTGGCCCTGCGCCACCCCGAACGCGTCGCCGGCCTGGTGCTCACCGCCACCGGCGCCAAGCTGGGCGTGTCGCCGCTGATCCTGCAGCAGATCGACGAGGCGCCCGAGACCCTGCCCGCGCTGATGGGCGACTGGATCTGCGCGCCGGGCGCGCCCGAGGAGATCGTGCAGCGCTCGGTGACGATGCTCTCCGAGACCGCGCCCGAGGTGCTCGGCGGTGACTTCAGGGCCTGCAACATCCTCGACCTGCGCCCGCGGCTGGCCGAGATCGCGGCGCCGTGCCTGGTGGTCTGCGGCGTCGAGGACAAGCTGACGCCTCCGCGCTACTCCGAGTACCTCGCCGAGCAGATCGCCGACGCCGAGCTGCTGCTGATCGAGAAGGCGGGCCACATGGTGATGGTCGAGCAGCCCGAGGCCTTCCGCGCCGGCGTTTTGAGCTTCCTCGCGCGCATCGGGTCGCCGGCGTGATCCCGCACGCCGCACGGGCCGAGCTCCGCGACCTGCTCGGCGCCGAGGGGCTGGCCGAGGACGAGGTCGAGCGCGCCTGCCACGCGTACGATGCCACGCCCTTCTCGCCGGAAGGCACGGGCCGCGTGCTCCCGGACGCCGTGGCCTTTCCCGAGAGCGCCGAGCAGGTCGGCGCGATCGTGGACCTGGCGCGGCGGCACGGCTTCGTGCTCGTCCCCCGCGGCGGCGGCACCGGCATGACCGGCGGCTCGCGACCCGTGCGCGGCGGCCTGGTGCTCACCTTTCCGCGCATGGCACGGATCACGATCGACGAGCGCGATCTGTGCGCCGTGGTCCAGCCCGGCGCGGTGACCGGCCGGCTGCAGGCCGAGGCCGAGCAGCGCGGGCTGTTCTATCCTCCGGACCCGGCGAGCAAGGACTTCTGCACCATCGGCGGCAACCTGGCCGAGAACGCGGGCGGGCTGCGCGCGGTCAAGTACGGCGTGACCCGCGACTGGGTGCTGGGCCTGGACGCGGTGCTGGGAGACGGCACGCGCCTGACCACGGGCAGCCGCGCCGTGAAATCCGTGGTGGGCTACGACATGACCCGGCTGCTCGTCGGCTCCGAGGGCACGCTGGGCGTGATCACCGAGGCGCGGCTGAAGCTGATCCCGCTGCCCGAGACCCGGGCCACGCTGGCCGCGAGCTTCGACGACGTGCGGTCCGCCGCGGACTCGGTGCTGGGGCTGCTCACCGCGCGCCTCGATCCCACGGCGCTGGAGCTGATCGACCGGACCTGCCTGGAGTCGGTGCGAGAGACGCTGCCCTTCCCGCTGATCGACCGCACCCGGGCGCTGCTGCTGGTCGAGCTCGACGGCGGAGCGAGCGATGTGGCGCGACGGCTGCCCGCGGCCGAGCGGCTCTGCCGCGAGCACGGCGCGACCGCGTCCGAGAGCGCCGCGGACGAGGCGGGCCGCGAGGCGCTGTGGCAGGCGCGGCGCTCGATCTCGCCGGCGCTGGGACGGATCAGCCCGCACAAGGTGGACGAGGACGTGGCCGTGCCGCGCTCCCGGCTGGCCGAGCTGGTCGCGGGCGTGCAGGACATTGCCGCCCGCCACGACCTGCAGTGCGCGAGCTACGGCCACGCCGGCGACGGCAACCTGCACGTCAACCTGCTGCTCGGCGAGCGCCAGCCCGAGGTGCTGGCGCGGGCCGAGCGGGCCGTGAGCGAGATCTTCGATCTGGCGCTGCAGCTCGGCGGCACCCTCTCGGGCGAGCACGGCATCGGCACGGCCAAGCGCATCTACGTGGCCCGCGAGCTCGGCGCGGCCGGGATCGCGGCGGCCCGGCGGATCAAGGCCGCCTTCGACCCGGACGGCATCCTCAATCCGGGCAAGGTGCTGCCCGAGCCGGGCGCGGGGGAGTCCGGGGACGGCGATGACGCGGAATAGACCGCCCGGGGCTCATCCCTGATGATTGACAGCTTCGACCTCGCCGGCATCCTCGGCGGCTCGGCCGCGGAGCTGCGCGAGGCTGCCGCCCGCTGCCGGCGCTGCGGCTCGTGCCAGCAGGTGTGTCCGGTGTTCGCCAGCGAGGAGCGGGAGCGCGCGAGTCCGCGCGGCCGGCTGCAGCTGCTCGACGCGTACCTCGGCCGCGAGCTCCGACCGTCGAGGGACCTGGCCGACACGATCTCGCTCTGCCTCGGCTGCGGCGCCTGCACCGAGCACTGCCCGAACAACGTTCGCGCCGGCGAGATCCTGCTCGCGGGCAAGGGCGTCCTGCGCGACCTGCGGCCAAGCCGCGGCCAGCCGATCAGGGCCGCGCTCGGGCGCCCGGGCCTGCTGCGCAAGGCCGCGGCCGCCGGCAGGCTCCTGCGGCCGCTGTGGGCGCGGCGCGTGCCCGCGGACCGCGGCCTGCACCTGCGGTGGACCGCGGGCAAGGCGATGCAGGGCCGCAGGCTGCCGCCGCTGGCACAGGCCTTCCTGGGGAAGCTGTGGAAACGGGAAGACCTCTCCCCGGGTCTTCCTCTCCCGGAGGGAGAGGGAGAACCCTGTACGAGCGCCGGGGTGACCGCCGAAGCACCGGGGCCAGAGAAGGTCGTCGGGCTCTTTCCCGGGTGTGTATCCACGTACCTCACGCCCGATGCGGCCCTGGGTGCGGCGCGGATTCTGCGCGGCCGGGGTTTCGCGGTGGAGCTGCCCGACGGCCTGGGCTGCTGCGGCCTGGCCATGCTCGCCGCGGGCGACCGGCGCGCCGCGGTGCGGGCCGTTCAGCGCAATCTCGACGCGCTCGATCCGCAGCGCTACGACCGCATCGTCACGCCCTGCGCCTCGTGCGCGGCCATGCTGAAGCAGTACATGCCCGCGCTCGCCCGAGAGCTGGACGCCGCGAGCGCGGAGCGAGCCGAGCAGATCGCGGGCAAGGTGCAGGTCCTCTCCCAGGCGCTTCTCCCGGGTTCCCGCTCGGGTGATCCCCCGAGCACGGCAGCCACCCCAAAACCAGGAACCCGGAACCAGGAACCCGCAACCGTCAGCCGGGCGGCTTCCGCCCGGCTGACGTACCACCTCCCCTGCCACCTGGCCCACGCGCTGGGCGATCGCGAGTCCGGGCCCCGCGCCCTGTCCGAGCTGGCCGGAGCGCAGTACGTGGAGGCCGAGGGCTTTGACGAGTGCTGCGGCCACGGAGGCCTGTTCAGCCTGAACCACCCCGAGGTCTCGTCTCGGATCGGCGCCCGCAAGGCCGAGCGCCTGCTGGCCACCGGAGCCCGGGCCGTGGTCACCGAGTGCTCGGGCTGCCTGCTGCAGCTGTACGATCTGGTGGGGCGGGAGGATCCGTCCGTCGAGGTGCTGTGGCTGGCCGAGGCGGTCGAGCGGTGGGGGTGAGGTTATTGGTTGTTGGTTATTAGTCGTTGGTTTACCAGCGGCAATCGTGGACTGCTGACCGGAGATGTGTACCTGGCCTCTGACCAACGACCAATGACCAACAACCAACTAGACCAGATCATCCCACGGCGTCTTCGGCACGCCCGGCTCGTCGCGCAGCTCGGCCATGCCCTTGTCGATCAGGTCTTCGGCCAGCTCGCACACATCGCGCACCGCAGCCACCGGGCCGACCTCGTACTCGGCGCGCAGCCGCTCCACGATCTGGGCCACGGTGAGCTCACCCTTCTCGCAGAGCTCCCAGATGAAGGTGGCGGTCTCGTTCAGGGTGTGCAGCTTGGAGTCGGCAGGGGTGACGATCACGGCCTCGCCGTCCAGGGTCTGCCAGGCGGTCTCCGGGTTCTGCACCAGGTAGCTGCTCAGCATCGGCGAGAACCGCGAAGGGATGCGAGGGGCCGCGGGCTTCTTGGCCGGCTTGCGCTTGGCCGGCTTCTTCTTGGCGGGCTTCTTCTTGGCGGGCTTGCGCTTGGCCGGCTTCTTCTTGGCCGGCTTCTTCTTGGCGGGCTTGCGCTTGGCCGGCTTCTTCTTGGCGGGCTTCTTCTTGGCCGGCTTGCGCTTGGCCGGCTTCTTCTTGGCGGGCTTCTTCTTGGCCGGCTTGCGCTTGGCCGGCTTCTTCTTGGCGGGCTTGCGCTTGGCCGGCTTCTTCCGGGCCGGCTTCTTCCGGGCCGGCTTCTTCCGGGCTGGCTTGCGCTTCGCAGCCTTCTTGGCTGGTTTCTTCCTCGCCGCTCTGTTTTGCTTCGGCTTGGCCGCCACGTCGCACCTCCCGCACGCGAGCGCTCGCCTCGCGCCGCATCCCGGGCATAGCGCGCGCACGCAGGCGTGTCAAGCATGCGCCCGGGCCTGCGCGCTCCTTGGATCGAGGGGTAGCACGACACTGAATCGTTCCGAGATCCAGGCCTGCACCCGGGCTTGCCGCGAACCCGACCCAGGAGTCCAAGCCCGCGTAAGATCGCCGCTATTCACGGACGCCGCAGCCAGGAGAAAGCCCGCGATGACGCGACGCGTCGCGGGCCTTGAATTTCCGTTGCCCCTCTTCCAGGGATGCTGTAGACTGCTTGGCTGTTCCGCTGTGGTCCGTGGTGGACCGGGGGTTCCGGTATTCAAGAGCTCAGCATTCTGTTCGGGAATCCGATACTCGGGCGGGACAAAAACTGGCATCACTGGGGGCGTGAAACGCGCGGCGGGGAGAGCTAGATGAGAAAGACCAGATCGTTCGCACTGTATTCAATCCTGGTACTCCTGCTCGTATCGGCCGGAGGATGCGACTGCGGGGGCGGAGGCTCATCCAAGTGCCTGTCCGACGCGGATTGCGCAGAGGGCTATGTCTGCGACATTCCGAGCGGCCGGTGCATCCCGTACACGCCTCAGCCCGGCATCGCGATCCAGGACCTCGATCCGAACGAGGTCAACGTGCTCCGCGAGGAGACCGACGACACGGACCCGACCACCGAGGGGTTCCAGATCAATGTCACGGCCGTGGCCACGGACATCGCCGCCGGCGAGCAGGCCGAGCTGTGCAAGTGGGTCGGGGGCGAGAAGAAGCTGCCCTGCGCCACGGCCAGCCTGGCCGAGGCCGGCGGCGCGATCTCGGTGACCTTCACCGACTTCACCCTGGACTACGGTCTGCAGACCCTGCGGGTCAGCGCCGCCGAGGCCGAGGACGAGGTCGATGTCCAGGCGCTGCGGGTCAACGAGTGCGTGGTCAGCATCACCGCGCCGGCCGACCACGCCGCGCTCACCGCGACCGACGACAAGGACGCGACCCGGGCCGACCTGCAGTACGACGTGATCGCCGACGTGACCAACGTGCAGGCCGGCAACGACTGCACCCTGGTCGCGGGCGACCGCCCCGAGGTGACCGCGCAGCCGGTGGGCGACGTGCTGACCTTCTCGGACGCGGACCTGCCGATCTCGCGGACCGCGGACAGCCTGACCCTGACCGTGGAGTGCACCAACAACGCGGGTGGCACCTGCAGCGACTCGATCACGTTCTCGGTCGATCTGCCCGAGTGCCAGGTGGCGATCGATCCGCCCACGGGTACGCTCAACGCGGACGACGACGAGGACGACCAGACCGCGGGCCTGCAGCAGACCGTCACCGTGACCTCCGACGAGTGCCCGGACGGCACCACGGTCACGCTCACGGTCAACGGCGTGGACGAGCCGACCCAGGATCTCGCGAGCCACAGCGCGAGCTTCACGATCACCCTGCCCGAGGACGCGGACCACGGCGGCCCCTCCACGGTCGAGGCCAATCTCGACAGCCCGGACGACCGGACCGGGCACGACGTGGTGCAGTACTCGGTGGACACGGTTCCGCCGGTGGTGGAGATCACCGACCCGGCCGACGGCGCGCTGCTCGGCGGCGCGGCCGACCACAACCCGGCCACGACCGACATCCTCGAGCACGACGTGAGCGGCACGGTCGCGGGCGGCGCCGAGGGCTCGGTGATCGGCCTCTATCTCGACGGAGCGACCGACGCGCACGCGACGTACACCATGACCGCGGACGATGCGCTGGACGACCCCTACGAGTTCACCTTCGACGTGGTGGCCTTCGACGACGGCACGCACGTGCTCAAGGTCACGGCCGACGACCCGGCGGCCAACCTCGGCGAGGACGAGATCAGCATCACCACCACGATGGCCGCGCCGGGGATCACCATCAGCGATCCGACCGGGGATCCGGCGCTGCTGGGCTGCGGCGACGACCTCGAGGCCGGCACCGACGAGCTGCAGTACCTGGTCTGCGCCGACACCCTCAACGTGGAGGACGGCGCCAACGCCACGCTGTCGATCGACAACGGCCAGCCGTTGCAGCTCACCGTGGCCAGCAACCAGGCGTGTCTCCTGGTCACGCTGACCGACGGCGACCACACGCTCGAGGCCTGCGCCCAGGCGCAGGGCTTCGACGAGGCCTGCGGCCCGATCGTGGACGTCACCGTGGACTGGACTCCGCCGGAGATCACCATCGAGTCGCATCTCGACGGCCTGCCGATCAACACGCCGACCTTCGACCTGGTGGGCAGCGTGACCGGCGCGCCCGACGGCATCGACGTGTCGCTGTCGGTTGACGGCGGCGTCGCGGTCACGGTGCCGCTGAACATGGGCGGCTTCGTGTTCTCCAACGTCACGCTCAGCGGTGAGGCCTCCCACGACCTCGAGGTCTCGGTGGACCTGAACAACGGCTCCGACGCGGACGGCGCGGGCGAGAAGGGCTGCAAGGCCACCGAGTCGATCTCGCTGATCCTCGACACCACGGCGCCGGACGTCGCGCTCAGCCTGAACACGGCCACCGGCCAGGTTCCGGCCGACGGTGCGACCCTGGTCGAGGGCGACGATCTGGACGGCGACTGCGAGAACGGCTTCCAGGCCGACGTGCTGGTGCAGGTCAACGAGTCGGCCGGCGGCAGCCCGGTGCCCGCGGACACCGAGGTGCGGCTGTGGGTCAACAGCAATCCCGTGGTCACGGCCCTGACCGACGCCGCGGGCCTGGCCACCTTCCCTGCGGAGCTGCTGGCCCAGGGCATCAACATCATCACCGCGCGGGTCCTGGACCCGGCCGGCAACGAGGGCATGGACACGGCGAACCTGACCGCGGACTGCGGCTGCCCGGTGGCCACGGTCACGCCGGGCCCGGGCGCACGGCTGTCCCCGGCCGACGACGTGGACGCCGGCACGGAGGGCGTGCAGGTCGACATCGTGGCCGACACCGACGCGGCCGCGGGCGTGGTGGTCAAGCTGTACCTCAACGAGGGCATGGGCGCGCCCTGTCAGCTCCCGGAGCAGACCCAGGTCACCGACGCCAACGGCGACGCCACCTTTGCCGCGATCAGCCTCTGCGCCGGCGACAACACGATCCGCATCACCACCGACGACGCGGGCAAGATCTGCACCATTGCCAACCACAGCGTGAACGCCAAGATCGGCAAGCCGAGCATCGCCTTCACCAATCTCGCCGACGCCCAGTACCTCAACCTGGCCGACGCCGACGTATCGGGCGTGGACGGGTACCAGTACGACGTCACGGTGAGCACCATCGACGCCGAGGACGGCTCCACGGCCAAGCTGACCGTGGACGGCGGCACCGCGATCGAGGCCATCGTGGCCAGCGACGCGGCGACCTTCCCGGCCGTGACCCTCTGCGCCGACTCGCTCTGCCCCGGCGCCGCGCCCGTGCTCGTGGCCACGGTCACCGACCTGGCGCTGCAGGACAGCGACCCGGTGCAGATCACGGTCAACGTGGACCGGGTGGCGCCGGTGGTGACGATTACCAGGCCGGACCACCCGACGCTGGGCAATGCGGATGACTGGGCACCCCTGACTGATGGGTTCCAGACCAGCGTCGAGGTGACGGTCACAGGCGGTAACGTGGGAGGAGACGTCGCCCTAAGCTGGGACGCAGGCTCGGGCCCCCAGAACGCAACTAAATCGCTACCCGCGAACGGTCGCGTGGAGTTCGACGTCGTGACGTGGCCGGACGGATTCGTCGACGTGAGCGCCACTCATGACGACACAGCGGCGAACACTGGTGATAGTGGAACGACAACTTTCGAGGTGAAAACCGACGAGCCAGAGTTCGAGGTGTTCCATCGCGGAGTAACCAAGATCACATCCAACACCTGGCACATGGATCCTGGCCCGATCTGGAACAACGACGATGACACCAGCGCGGCCGACGGTTTCCAAACCGACTTCATAATCCAGACCAAGGGCCTGGCCGATGACACCGAGGTCTCGATCTGCTCTGACAACGCGCCCGGCGTTTCCGAAACGTGCAGAGATGGCAATAGTAAAAAAATCGGAATGGGAACGGTGGCCGCAAGCGCCGGTGGCTTTGGTACGGTCTCGATAAACACCGTACCCATGGACCAGGATGTGCATTTGCTGTTTATTGAGGGCGAGGACCGGGCCGGCAACTACGGCGCCACCCAGGTTGTCGCCGTGACCGTGGACTCGATCCCGCCGACCCTCGAGTCGATCGCCATCGACTCCAACGTCACGGACAACGACGAGGCCCCCAACCTGATCCTCGGCGCGGCCGAGGACACGGACAGCGGCACGGCCGGCCTGCAGGCCACCTTCACCGTCACCACAACCGGCGTGGAGGACGATCAGGTCCTCACGCTGTACAGCAACCAGCCGGCCGCAGGCACGGTTCTGGCCACGGCAGCCGTGACCGGCAACACGGCCACCTTCTCGGCCACCCCGGCCGCGCCCTCGAGCATGAAGATCACGGCCGCGGTGGCGGACGCCGCGGGCAACGACGCCGAGACCTCTCCCGAGGTAAACGTGATCACCGACATCACGGCTCCGAACGTGAGCATCACCGCCCCACCGGCCGGCCTGCTGACCCAGGCCGATGGCACCAACAACGGCGCCAACCTCGAGGTGGACATCATCGTGTCATTCACCGACGACACGACCCTGATCGGCCAGCAGCTCAAGCTGTCGGACGGCACCACCGAGCAGACGCTGGACATCACCGCTCTCACGCCGTCGCCCCACACCTTCACGAGCTTCCCGCTGCCGCAGGGCGCCGGAACCAATGTCACAGCAACGGTTGAGGACGTCGCCGACAACGAGGGCACCGACACCAAGACCTACGACGTGGACTCGATCGCGCCGACCGTGGCCTTCAACACCCCGGCCACGGACATCACGTACGACGCGGACGACGACCAGGGCGACGGCATCGTGGACGGCGACCTGACCCGCACCGACTGGTCGGTCGCGGTGAGCGATGTGGACGGCACGACCACGGTGGAGCTGCTGTATCGCACCAACGGCACCACGAACGCATTCGCCCTGATTGCCGGCGCCACCACCACGGTTGATGTCAACACCGACCCGCTGGCCTTCACGCCAATCACCCTGGGCAAGGGTGTCTGGGACGTGATCGCCCGCACCACGGACGCCAACAGCAACGTCTTCGAGACCTCTCCGGTCGTGGTCACGATCAACATCGACGTACCCACGGTCTGCCTGGAGAAGGTCGGCGGCGACGCCACCTGCGGCACGGGTGACGAGCTGGCCAACGACGCCGCCTTCCTGATCAACGAGGACGAGGACGCCAACCCGAGCAGCTTCACCGCTTCGATCGTGGTGGTCACTGATGACACCGGAACTCCGGACGCGATCCTCAAGGTCAACGGCGCGGATATCCTGCCGGTCCAGCCGATCGCGAGCGGCTCCACCACGTATAGCGGCGTCGGCCTGCTCCTGATGCCCACCACCAACACGATCCGCGCCGAGATCACCAACACCCAGGGCAACACCGGCTTCGTGGAGATCACGGGCGTTCGGGCCAAGGAGACCCAGGCCGTGGCGACCTTCACCAACCCGGTCGCCGCGGGAGGCGATCCCGACCGGCAGTACCTTGCCGTCGACGACGCGGACAGCACCCCGTCCAACGGCCTTAACTTCAAACCCGTGGATGTGATCGCGGCCGACATCACCAACATCGCCGACGGCGTCGAGGTCACCCTGGCCTGTCTGCTGGATGCCATGCCGGCCACGCTAGACGGCACGGCCACGGCAACGGTCACCAGCGGCGCCGTGACATTCCCGGATGTCCGGTTCCCCACGGCGCACAGCAACTACAGCTGCTACATCGAAGGCTTCGACGAGGCCGAGAACCAGATCAACACCGAGCAGAATGTAGCGCTCTTCGTGGATGTCGCGCCTCCGGCCGCGATCGACGACCTGATCGCCTGCATCGGAGAGACCACCAACCAGGACCAGGATAACAGCGATCCTGCAGACGGCGACTGCGACGACGTGGGCGACGTGGACCACAACGGCGACGGAGTCTGCGATACCCCCGCTCCCGAGGACACCGAGGCCGCGGGCTGTGCGGCTGTCTGCCAGGATGTGGACGTGGACAACAGCGATCCAGCCGATGGCGACTGCGATGATCCCGGAGACGTCGATATCAATGGCAATGGCATCTGCGACACTACCTGCGCACGCCGCGGCGGAAACATCACTATGTATTGGACGGCACCCGCGGACGATGCTGGTGAGCCCACAACTGGCCCCGTGGCAACACACGAAATCCGCTGGATGACTACCTCAGATACCGAAAACCCATGCTCGGACTTCGACTGGGACTCCGCTACGACTGATAACATTGAACTTGGCCCCGCAGCTGATCCCGGCCAGACCATGGTCGCGTACCTAACCAAGGCACCAGCCCATCATAAAATCTGCGTGATGGCAATATCCGTTGACGCCGCGGGGAACGAAAGCAGCCAACCGACCTCCGCAGCTGGCAGAAGCGTACCGCTTCTATCGCGACTCGCTGCCCTCGGCGACGGAGGCGAGTTTGGTCTTCGCTTGAACATGGCAGGCGACTACGACAATGACAATCGCAACGACGTTGTTGTTGGCTCGCCATACTTCAGTTCTAACAAGGGCAAGGTGCTGATCAGGTACGCCGACCCCGCAAAGGCTGATGTCTGGTATGAGGGCACCCAAACCAACAATGTCTATCTAGGTCTTGGAATCGGCGCAGCAAATGTTAACGGCGATCAGTTCGACGATCTAGTTCTTTCCGAACGCGGAAGCCCGGGATCCCCTGGAGTTACTTGGGTATTTCTAGGATCAGCCAGCGGGGTTTCAGCCACACCGGATATTACCATAGAGCCAGCGGGAGGAAGCGGCATCACAAGACTTGGTTTCGACATTGCCGCCAGACCAAGATCTCTCGACAACTCTCAGAACGACAGTATCATTGCTTCCTCTGATGATGGCCCATTCGTGTTTTTCGGAAACTCATCCTGGACCCCCAGTTCACCGGTAGCTCTCGACACAAACGACGCGGACATTCATGTCAGCACAGGTAAACGCGCAAAGGTGGCAACCTCTGACTTCGATGGTGATTCTCGCAACGATATTGTTGTAGCTGTCGAAGGCTTCAGCGTACCAGATGGCTACGGTATGTCATTCTTCTACTATGGCCCTGATGGCTCATGGCCTGCAACGCTTGATACTACCGAAGCCGACGTCGAGAAAACCGGCCTGTCCTCTTTCTACGGCCGTACAATCACTACTGGTTTCGTCGACTCAGGCGCCACAGGAGATTTCATTGTTCGCGATGTGGGCCAGAATCGCCTCTACCCATACTATGGATCAGCGGGCCAGCAAAACCTATTGAACGGGCTGACCATCAACAATCCAGGAGGTGACATGAGCGGCTTCGGTCGCAGCTTTGCAACCACCAATGACGTTTCAAATGATGGCCTCGGTGATCTAGTCGTCGGCTCTTCCAGTGGGCATCTTAGCATTTTCACAGATCTTAAATCCGACCAAGTTGATACCGCTGCAATCGTTATTCAGCGCGCCGGTTCTTTTGCCAGTGGCGTCGACGCGGGATTCGACAACTCCGGCGACGGATTGGCCGACATTGCTGTCTGTGATTCTAGTGGCAATGGTAGACTGTTCATCCTATACTAGTTCGGAAGCTCTTTTTCGGAGGACACGAAATGACAGAACGCAGCCATCAAAAAAGAAGAAGCTACAGGAAGCCAGCCATTACTACTTCTGCCACCGTTCTCGACACAGTAGCCACACCGTGCAACAAAGCGGACGCGGGATGCTCAAAAGGTGGCCCGATTTCATCCTGAGAAATCCACGACCGCATAGCCACAATTATTCATGGCTTACTGCTACACCGAGAAGCATGTCGCCATAGGCCCCAACAAGATTCTTGTATGCATCGAGTCACAAGGATCAGGCGAACATTTTCTTTCTTTGTTCGATGGATTCCTTGTACCAAGCCCATTAAAACACAATCGCCCTGACTTCACTATTAATCTCAGAGCGCATAGCCGACCTCCTGCTTCATCAGACACCATCTCTCCCGAACCTATTATTTTACCTATAGCAAGGCACTGTTTTTCACTTAAATGGCGTTTTATTATCGGTCAAATCGATCTCAGCAAGAACACGATGGACCTAGATGTCTATGACAAACATTTCGTCTTTAATGCCGCTCTTCGCATCGGCCTCTTCTTCTGCGTGCTCCGCTGTGGCGGCATCATGCTACACGCCGCTGGCGTCGTCGTCCCCCCCGCAACACCTCTCGTTTTTTCCGGCCGCTCCGGAAGCGGCAAGACCACTATCGCGAAAGATGCAATTCGGAGATTCACTCAAACAGAGCTTCTTTCGGACGAAATCGTCCTACTTCAGCGCGGTGCAGACAAGTCCATCTATGCTCATTCCACTCCGTTTTGGGGAGAGTTACAAGTCAAAGGAAAAAAACAGGACTCGCCGCTTGAGCGTCTTTACTTCATTCATAAGGACTCTTTTAATCGAACACAGCCACTTACAAAACAGAAACTGGTAAGCCGACTAGCCGAAAACACAATGACCTTTTGTCGCACGCCTCCATCGGTACAATTTACCCTTGGCACGATCGCCGGCATCGCAGAAGAAATTCCAGGTTTCGATCTCCACCTGAGCAGAGACCTGTCTTTCTGGGATACCCTCGACCTAGAGGGCTAGTCACTAATGGAATCTTGGCTAGACAAAGCAGGTGAAAAAGTAGTTCCCGGCCACGTCCAGATACTACTTACCTACAGATGCAATCTTAGATGCTCACACTGCTACCTCCACGGAACCCATGAACGAGAACTAACGGCTAACCAGTGGCGTGATGTCCTTGTCGACCTTCGTGAATCCGGCACGTTCATCATCGCCTATTCAGGCGGAGAATTGTTTCTACACGACGAGTGGCAACGCATTCTCACAGAGACTCGAAACGCGAGGTTTCTTGTCCGGATAATAACAAACGGCACCCTGATCACGAAAAATGTAGCTTCCATTCTCGCTCTCCTTGGAGTTTCCCAGGTCGGTATTACGTTATTCGCCCTTGACGCCGGTGTTCACGACAGTATCACAGGTATCTCAGGAAGTCACAGATCTACAATGAATGCCATTGCAAATCTAGAAAAACATGGCGTCCCGATTCAAATTAAGACTCCCATCATGCTCAGTAATTATAGCGAATACTCATCTTTGCACCGCTGGACCGAGGAGCAGGGATTCGACGCACAGATCGATACGACAATCACGCCAAGATGGAGAGACAACGGCCATAGGCGCCCCCGCCTTTCTCTGCCGATCAAGGACCAAGCTGATTTCTATCGACAGTATATTCTGCCGAGAATTGCTGAGAACACATATTCACAAGACTGCCCTAAAGAACACGATCGCTTTATGTGCTTCGTTGGTTGTAGATCGGCGGTAATCAGTCCAGCTGGAAATGTGCACCCTTGTGCTGAGTGGCCACTTTCGTGCGGCAACGTAACAGAAGCACACTTTCTCCACATCTGGAGGCACTCCCCCGTTTTTCGACGTATTAGGCAGATCGGACATGACGGCCCTCCTCAATGCCGCGAATGCGAACTGCGGCCGTTCTGTGTTCCCTGCCCGGGAATAGCGTTCCAGGAAACCGGCGACTTCATGTCTTGCTCTCCACTTGTTCGCGAACGCGCGCTTGTAAGAAGAGAAGCCACCTTGAACAGTTGATGGATTGGACTCAGTGAAGAAGATTCTTCGTCTCAAACTAGCACAGGATGTTCTTAGACGCGGCCACCGTGTTCACGTGTCGGTAATCACTAACTCGATGCGTCCGCTCATCCATGCCGGAGACTACATTTCCGTATCGCCCGTTGAGCTGGATCGACTTTGTGTAGGAGAGATCATACTTTTCAGACGCGGTGATATCGGTGTCGTCCACCGCATCATCGAGGTCAGCAGGAACGATGATCATTCCTTGGCATTTCTTACTACCAAAGGCGATTTATCGGCCCGTGCCGACAAACCTATATTTCCTGGCGATGTTCTGGGCGTTGTCGACTCCGTGACACACAACGACACTACATTCGATCTCAGCCTATGGTATTTTAAAATCATCAGCGCGCTTCTTGGGCGTGTTTCCCGTATCTTTGGCCATGCTGTCTTTTTTCGCGACTTCGGCAATCGAGTTTTACGTATATATAGAAAATCGCGGAGTTCGTGAGATGCAGAATCAGCCGACCAGGCTCCTAGTAATGGGTATGCCAAGGAGCGGCACGACACTCCTTGCGAACCTGTTGAACTCTCAGCCTGGCTTTACAGTGTACAGTGACTTCTTGGCCTCTCCGTTCATGAACGCCCGACAGTTTGGGGGATTTAAAAAGAGTTTGTCTGACAAGGAGAAAATGGCTTCCTTGGCTCGAATGAAATGGGACCTACGAACACTTCATTTCAACATCGACAGGAATGTCGAGTCCTTTCAGACAATAGACGATATTTATTGGGAGGCCATCAGAATAATCGGGAACGATGGTGATCGGTTTGTTGGCAATAAAATCTGCATGTCAAACGCAGTATTGCCGTTGGTGCTTTCAGAAACTGATGTTCGTTGTATCTACATCATTCGGGACCCTCGCGACGCAGCGCTGTCCTGGTCCAACTGGAATTTAGTCGATGCGCTCAGCTATGTACACGATTGGTTGGACGCTATTCACCTTGTTCATACTATCCCACCTAATCCCAACCTAGTCATCGTCAAGTACGAAGATCTCGTTTTGGATCCAGAGCGTGCCATACGTCCCATTGAAAGCTTGATCGGCCAGTTAATAGAGACGAATCTTGGTGAACTTTCTAACCACGCTGCTCCCTGGATCGAAAACTCGGCGTTTCATGACGTCACTCGAGTTCTGGATAGCCGCCCGGTCGGACGATGGCGGCGGTCTCTAGAAGATCCATCCGTTCGATATGCTAGCTGGCGATGTAAGAAAGAAATCGAAATGCTGGGCTATGCTCCTTGCCCTAGTGATCTGTTGACATCACAAGAAATCGTTAGTTTTTATAGAAGCGATCTGGCCTTTCGAGCGGTCCGTCTAGGAGGTCAGCTGAAAAGGACGTTGACAAATCGTTTCATCAGATTTGTTTCAGGCAGATAATGTATTTTGATGGTAAACGGCCTGTACCTATTTGACACATCGTTTCTTCTGCGCCTGCGAGTTCGTGCCCGGCCGGCAGCGTTGGCGATCTTGGCGAGCGCGTCAATTCAAACCTGTCCACACTGCAATACCACGCAGTTTTTTCTGCGGGGACTTGGTCACCAAGTCACAAACTCCTCGGATTCCTGCGGCCAGTTGCATACTACTATCCAATTCCCCATCCGACCGCACCTGGACCTTCTTCCCGCGGCATTCGCCTCCACCTGCCCGGCCTTCACCGCCTCCCCAACCGGTAAATCTTGTTCTCCCCTGCTGCCGTACCCCAGGCCTGGGAGCCGTTGAGCGAGATACCGGAGAGGGCCACGGGCAGGGACAGGGTGCCGGTTTGTGCGCCGGTGCGGGTGAGGAGATACACGGTGCGGCTCTCCAGCACCCACAGCCGCTCGCCGTCCCAGGCCACGGAATCGGCACGCGAGCCGGGGGCGGCGAGGCGCTGTGACGGGCTGCCGGCGGGATCGACGGCGAACACGGCATTGCCGGCACCGTCGCTGACCCAGAAGCGCTCGCCGTCGCTGGTGAGGCCCGTGGGCTCGGAAAGCTCGGCGGGCAGTGTGTACTGGTACCCGTCGCCGCCAACAATAGAACGGCCGAGGTCGTTGAGCACGTGGTCCTTGCCCTGGTGGCGGGTGTACCCGCGCAGCCGGTACCCGGCCCGCGAGCGGGCGCAGAAGCTGGGCGGGCCAAAGCTCGGCGCGTCCGCGGCGAAGTGGATCTCGCAGTTCTCCTCGTCGTTGACCAGGAACAGCTTGGGCTCGGGCGCGATGAACAGGTCGGTGAACACGCTCGGCACGCCCGTCTGATAGGCCGGCACCTCGAAGGTCTGCTCCAGCACGAGGCTCTCGGCGCCGGTGCTGGTACTCGTGTCCGTGCCGGTATCCGTGTCCGCGTCCGAATCCGTGTCCGCGTCCGAATCCGCATCCGTGTCCGCGCCCGCGGGCACGCACTCCCCGCCCACGCAGACCTTATCCGGAGAGCACCGCTCGGCAAGCTCCCACTGCTGCCCGTCGCCGGCGCAGATCTGCACCTGCGTGTTCGTGCCCGGCCGGCAGCGCAGCGCTCCCGGGCGGCAGAGCTCTTCCGGATCGCCGTCACAGCCCGTCACTGCCAGCAGCGCGAGGATCAGGCACGAGAGCGGCGGCAGGGTCGAGCCCGCGAGGCGCGGGCGGCTCTGCCGCGGCGGGCGCGGCAGCTCGGCCAGGGCCGGGAGCTTTGCGATCTCGGCGAGTGCATCCATCCAGACCGTCCGCTGCGAGGTCGAAGCGATGGTACCGGGGCGGCCAAAGAGTGTCAACGAGCTCGGACGCGGTACCGAGCCGGGCCCGGCCTGCCCGGCCACGACACCGGTCCACCGCGGGCGCTCTGCAAGATCTGTCTTGCAATATCACTCGGTTTTTTCTACTCGGCCTCGCCCCTCCCGCTACTCGTAGTCGCCCCAGGTCGTTGATCGTGTGCCGGCAACTCGTTGATCGTCGGGTTGCCACTCGACGATCGTGCCCCGGCCATCCATTCTCGCCGTGCCACGAAGTCGTTCTCGCACACCATGCCACCCGTCGATCGGGCACATGCAACTCATTCCCGTAGTAGCACCAAGACACTCCCGGGCCGGTTGCCACTCTTCGATCGTGCCGGCGCCACTCGACGATCGCGACGGCGCCACTCGACGATCGTGCCGGCGCCACTCGACGATCGTGCCGGCGCCACCTCTTCTCGATGCCTTGCCAGCGCCTGCTTCGCCCCGCAAGCACCCGCCGACTGCGACCCTGCCACGCCTTGCTATCGCCAGGCCACGTGGTTCCGGCACAGGCCGCCACCCGACGATCGTGCCGCTGCCAGCCGGCGATCGGCGGCCCGCGATTCGTCGATCGTGTGCTGGCAAGCTCTCCTCGCACACCAGGCCACTCGTCAGTCGTGCCGCGCCCAGCGCTTCCCGTAGTGCCCCTTGCTTGTTTCACGAGTGCCCGCGTTGCTCCGGGGAGTGGTCGAGTCGTTCTGGCCTGACCGAGAGGGCCGCGCCAAACCACTCGAGGTCGAGAACCGCGAGTACCACGTTGATTCCACCTCCGCCATCCGGTACAAAGAATGGAAGCGAGGTGGAAAGTGGAACGAGCCGAGACTCCTGCCAGCCAGCCCGGTTCCGAGAGCGCGGCCGTGCTCGAGGCCATGCGCGGCATCGTGGCCGGCGCGCCCGACGCGCTGGAGCTGTCGCTCACCGCGCTGATGGCGAACGGCCAGATCCTGATCGAGGACGTACCCGGCGTGGGCAAGACCACCCTGGCCCGGACCCTGGCGCGCTGCATCGGCGCCAGCTTCAAGCGGATCCAGTTCACCAGCGACATGCTGCCCGCCGACATCGTGGGCGTGTCGGTGTGGAACCGCGAGCAGAACGACTTCGAGTTCAAGCCCGGACCGATCTTCGCCGGGGTGGTGCTGGCCGACGAGATCAACCGCACCACACCGCGCACCCAGTCCGCGCTGCTCGAAGCGATGAGCGAGCACCAGGTCACCGTGGACGGCGTGACCCACGAGCTGCCCGCGCCCTTCCTGGTGATCGCCACCCAGAACCCGCTGGAGCACTTCGGCACGTACCCCCTGCCCGAATCGCAGATGGACCGCTTCCTGGTGCGGATCACCCTGGGCTATCCCGGCCGCGAAGCCGAGACCGACCTGCTCGTCGGCGAGGACCGGCAGAAGCTGCTCGACAAGCTGCAGCCCGTGGTCACGCCCGAGGCGATCCTGCGGCTGCAGCAGCAGGCCGAGCAGGTCACCCTGACCGAGCCGATCGTCAAGTACATCCTCGACCTGGTCGAGGCCACGCGCCAGAGCGAGTTCCTCGAGCTCGGCGTTTCGCCCCGCGGCGCGATCCTGATGCACCGCGCGGCCCGGGCCTATGCCCTGCTCCAGGGCCGCGACCACGTGCTGCCCGACGACGTGCAGGCCCTGGCCGGGCCGGTGTTTGCGCATCGGGTTCTGCTCAGGGGCGTTCGCGACACGCTGCGGGCGGTGCGAGACGATGCGGAGCGGGTGATCGGGGAGATCGTGGGAGGGGTGGAGGTGCCGGTGTGAGGCGCCGCAAAGCGCCGCCGTCGTTGGTTATTGGTCATTGGTTTCTTGATGCTGGCCAACCAGCTGATAACAAACAGCTTTCGCTGCGCGACAAGAAAAGAATGCGAAAAGAGGCAACAGAACAGCCACTGGCGCCGAGTATACCGGCGAGAGGAGGCTGTGATGCAGCACTTCACGAAGATCGATGTCTGGCGGAGAAGCCACGAGCTCACGCTGGAGGTCTACAAGCTAACCGCGAGATTCCCGAAGGACGAGCTATACGGAGTCACCTCCCAGCCTCGTCGAGCCATGGTCTCGGTGCCAACGAACATCGCCGAAGGCGCGATGCGGCGCACCAACAAGGAGTACGCCCGCTTCCTGAACATATCGGAAGGCTCTCTCGCCGAGTCCGAGTACCTGCTCATGCTGTCCCGAGACCTCGGCTATCTCACCGACGATATAGCAACCCTCCGCCTCGACGAAGTCGGCACCGTAGCACGCATGTTAAAAGCGCTCCGCAGAACCGTGGAGAATGCTCGGTAGCCGCTCCAGTCAAGAAACCAACGACCAATAACCAACAACCTCAACCATGAGCACCGCCCGCGCCAGCCACCTCGCCCCGCCCCGCTCCGACGCCGCGAGGTGGCGCTCCCTGCCCTGGCGCGACAAGCTTCGCGCGTACCTCCGCCCCCCGCGCCGCCTCAAGTTCACCTCCGTGGGCAAGTGGTTCTTCTGGATCACCGTGGCCGTGGGCGCGGCCGCGGTCAACTCGGGCAACAACCTGCTCTACCTCGTGCTCGGCGCGCAGCTGGCGCTGATCGTGGTCTCGGGCTTTCTCTCCGAGGCAATGCTGCGCGGCATCACCGTGGAACGCTGGCTGCCCGACCGGGCCGCGGCCGGCCAGCCGCTGCTGGTCGAATTCCGGGTGAGCAACAGCAAGCGCTGGGCGCCGAGCTTCTCGCTGATCCTGCGCGACCTGGTACGAGGACCGGGCGCGCCGCGCCGCACGCGCAAGAACCGCTGGGTCGGGCCCGAGGCCCTTGTCCCGCGGGTCGGCCCGGGCAGAACCGCGATCGCGCGGTACCGGCTCACCCTGCCGCGGCGGGGCGAGTTCACTGTCGAGCGGATGCTGCTGGCGACCCGGTTTCCCTTTGGCTTCTTCGAGAAGTGGCGCGAGTACGACGGCCGCTCCGAGCTGCTGGCGCTGCCCGCGCCCCGGGCCGAGCAGGCGCCGCCGGCGACCCGCCACGCGCTCGTCGGCGAGCAGTCGGTCGAGCGCGTGGGCCGCGGCGTGGAGATGTACGGCCTGCGCGACGCCCGGCCCGGCGACGACCGGCGGGCCCTGGCCCAGAAGGCCACGGCCAGGCTCGACCGGCCCGTGGTGCGCGAGTTCGAGGAGGAGCGGGCCCGGCGGGTGGAGATCGCGGTGCGCAACGATCGGCTCCGCACGGCCTCGCCGCCGAGCCTCGCCGCGGATCCCAAACATCCGGAGCAGGTACCGCACGCCGCGGATCCGCTGGCCGAGCTGACCGGGCGGGCCGCGGGCCTGGCCGGCCAGCTGATCGGCCGGCGCACCACGGTCTCGCTCGTCGCTCACGGCGCGAGCGTGCCGCCCGGCGAGGGTGTGGGCCAGCTGGAGCGGATCCTCGCGGCGCTGGCGCGGCTGGAGGAGGCGGAGGGGGAGGGGGAGGGGGTTGGAGAATTGCCGGTGGTGGATCCGAGGGCGGAGAGGATCGAGGTCAGAGGGTCGTTAGTCGTTGGTCGTTAGTCAGGGAGCAAAGAGACAGTGATCAAGGAGCAAGAAACCAATGACCAAGAACCAATGACCAACAACCAATGACCAACAACCAACAACCAACAACCAACGACCCGATACCGGCGGCCACCCACCAGCTTTCGACCGCAATCCAGTCGCTGCGCAGGGGCACCAATTCATGACCTCCCCCTCCCGCCTGGCCCAGGCCTGCCTGCTGGCGCTCTCGCTGCTGGTGGTGATCGGCCTGTACATCGCCGACGGCGTGCAGGGCATCCCCACCCTGCTGTTCTGCGCGGCCGCGATCGCGGCCTGGTTTTGGCCGGCCCGGAGCGAGAGCCGGGGCACCTGGCTCGCGATCACCGTGCTGTTCCTGATCTATGCCGTGGCCGGCGCGCTGATCGAGCGCACGGCCGCGGCCGTGGCCGAGAGCGCGGTGCAGCTGCTGCTGTACCTGATGGTGAACAAGCTGTTCCACCGCTCCACCGGGCGCGATCAGGTGCAGCTCTTGCTGCTGACCCTGCTCTGCCTGCTCGCCGTGGCCGGCGTGACCGAGGAGCTGGTGTTCGCGGTGGTGTTCCTGGTCTATGTGCTGCTGGCCGTGACAGCGCTGCTCGCGATCCACCTCGGCGCCACGCGGCCCGCACCCGGCCTGCGCCGGGCGCGGATCCGCTCCGGCCTGGCCGCGGTCTCGCTCGGCTCGGCCCTGGTGGTGCTCCTGCTGGCCGGCCTGACCTTCCTCCTCGTCCCGCGGATCGGGCTGGGGCTGTTCTTCTCCGGCGGTCGCCTCGGCGCGAGCCTGGCCGGCTTCTCGGATCGCGTCGAGCTCGGCACCATCGGCCGCGTGCGCGGCGGCAGCCGGGTGATCGCCCGCGTCGAGTTCCCCGGGCAGGAGGATCCGCCGGATCCGGGCCGGCTCTACCTGCGCGGCGCCGCGTACTCCCGGTACGACGGCCGCACCTGGCGCATCGTGACCCGCTCGAGCACCCGGCTCAAGGACCTGCGGGTGAAGAAGGTGTACGATCTGGCCGAGCCCGGCCCAGACGCCGAGCTCGTGCGCCAGCGGATCTACCTCGAGCCGATCGGGGTCAACGTGATGCCGATCGCGGACAGGCCGCTGAGCATCAGCTTCGAGGGCCCCGAGTTCCGCGCGCCGCGGACCTTCTACATGCTGTTCCGCGACAGGGAAGACGCGGTCCGCATCTGGCGGCCCGATCGCGGCAGCCTGCAGTACGAGGCGGTCTCCGACCTCACGCCGCTCCGCGGCGCCCGGCTCCGCAACCGCGGGCGCGACTACCCGGAGGCGGTCCGCGAGGGCAACCTCGACATCGCCGCGGTCGATCCACGGGTCTGCGACCTGGCGCGCAGCCTGGCCGGCGAGGCCGCCGATCCGTACGACCAGGCGCGGGCCCTGGAGCGGGCCCTCGAGGGGCAGTACGGGTACACCGAGGAAGACGATCCCGGACCGGGCGACATCGGACCGCTGGAGCATTTCCTGCTGCGCCGCAAGCAAGGGCACTGCGAGTACTTCTCCTCGGCCCTGGCGATGATGCTGCGCTGCCTGGGCGTGCCCACGCGCAACGCGACCGGATTCGCCGGCGGCGAGTGGAACGAGTTCGGCGGGTACCTGGCCGTGGCCGAGCGCGACGCCCACTCCTGGACCGAGGTCTACTTCCCGGGCGCGGGCTGGCAGCGCTTCGACGCCACACCGGCTCGCGAGTTCCGCCCGGCCGTCTCGATGCTCGATCGGCTGTACGACGCCGCGCGGCTGCTGTGGTTCAAGTACGTGGTGGAGTACGATCTCAACGCCCAGGTCCGCGCGCTGCGCTCCCTGGGCCGGGCCTTTGGCGGAGGCGAGGGAGCGCAGCCGGGCCCGATGGAGCTGCCGCTGGGCGAGCCGTTGCGCGCCCATGCGCTGGCGATCCTGCTGATCGCGGGCGCGCTCGTGGCGCTGTACCTGGTCCTGCGCCACGGCGGCAGGCCCGGAAAGCAGAAGCGCGCCGAGCTGTCAGCGGTCAGCAAGCTGTACCGCTACCTGGAGCAGGCCCTGGCCCGCCGCGGCGTGAGGCGCAATCCGGCCGAGACTCCCCGGCGCTTCGCCGGGCGCGCGGCCGAGGCGCTGCCCGGCCTGGCCGACGTGGTGCAGGAGATCACCGAGCTGCACGAGGGGGCGCTGTACGGGGGACAGCGGATCGCGGCAGAGCGGATTGCCGGACTGAGAGCACGGCTCAGCCGCGCATGACGCCCAAAGACCAATAACCAACGACCAACGACCAAAGACCAACGACCAAAGACCAACGACCAAAGACCAACGACCAAAGACCAACAACCAACAACACCGCAGCAGCTCGGGCGACCTCACCGTCCTTGACCCTGCGCCAGCCGCTCTGGTACCCTGCGCGGGTCATGGCCAGGCGCAGGAAGAAAAAGGCTGAAGAGCAGGACGAGAAGTTCCAGTGGTGCCCGATCCGCGAGGCCCGGGTCTCGATCGAGACCTGCCGCCACCTGGCCTTTGTCGAGGGCGAGCCGGCCTGCCTGCGCTGCCTGCAGCAGGACCTGTTCGCCGCCAAGCCGACGCGAGCCAGGAGCCGTTCCGGGCGGAAGAAGCCATGATCGGCCGCGTCGATGCCTGGCTGCTGCTGACCAAGTTCGTCAAGAACAAGAACCTGCGCCGGCACTGCCTGGCCTGCGAGGCCGCGATGGAGGATCTGGCGCCCGGCTTCGACGGCGATCCGCAGCGCTGGGGCCTGGCCGGCCTGCTCCACGACCTCGACGTGGAGATGACCTCGGACAACCCCGAGCGGCACGCCCTGGTCGCGGCCGAGATGCTCGAGCCGGAGGGCTTCGACGCCGAGTTCATCCGCGCGGTCAAGGGACACTGCGGCCAGGCCGAGCGGCAGGCGCCGATGGACCATGCCCTGTACGCCGTGGATCCGCTCACCGGGCTGATCGTGGCCTCCGCGCTGCTGCACCCGACCCGGCGCCTCTCCGGAGTGGACTCGCAGTTCGTGCTCAAGCGCTTCAAGGACAAGCGCTTCGCCGCGGGCGCCGACCGGGAGCAGATCGCGGCCTGCGCCAAGATCGGCTTCGAGCTCGAGCCCTTCATCGATTCGGTGCTCGGCTCGATGCAGCGCATCTCCGACGACCTGGGGCTCTAGCCAGGCCATGAACCGCCGCACCGGCACCAAGAAGCGGCTCGAGGAGCGGGTGCTCGAACTGCGGCGCAGCGGGCGCACCGCCAAGGCGATCGCCCTGCTCTCGGACCACCTGCAGCGCTCGGCCGACGACGAGGACCCCCGGCTGGCGCTGCTGCTGGGCGAGCTGCTCTCCGACTTCGGCGAGCACGAGCGCGCCGCGCCCGTGCTGCAGCGGATCCACGATCGCTTCGCCAGCGGCGGAGATCGGGTGGCCCGCGGTCTGGCCGCGGCCGCCCTGGCCGAGAACCTGCGCCGCCTGCGCGGCGCCGAGAACCAGCTCCGCGCGCTGGAGCTGCTGCGCGAGGCAGAGGAGCGCCTGACCCGGCGCGCCGGCCTGGCCCGCTGCCGCATCGCCCTGGCCCAGGGCAGGATCCATCTCGAGCAGCGCGACTATCCCCGGGCGTACGCCCGGCTCTCGCAGGCCAGCGACCTGGCCGGCGCGCGGTCGGCCGAGCGCGCCGCGGCGGCCCGCAGCCTGGGCCTGTTCTTCGGCGCCGTCGGCCGGACCTCGCTGGCCCTGCGCTGGTTCGAGCGCGCCCTGCAGACCCAGGAGAAGACCGGCGACATCGCGGGACAGGCCCGCTCCTGTGGAGAGCTGGGGCGGCTGTTTCTCGACCGCGGCGAGCCTGCCGAGGCCCGCGCCATCATCCGCCGCGGGGTGAGCGCCGGGCGCAAGCTGGCCGACCCGTACCAGCTGGCCCACCTGCTCAACGATCTGGGCCGGGCCGAGGCCGCCCTGGGCAACTCCGCGCGCGCCCGAACCCTGATCGAGGAATGCCTCGAGGTCTGCCGCCGCCGCGACCTGGCGCTGGTCGGGGCCTTTGCCCAGAAGAACCTGGCCAAGCTGCTCTGGCGCGACGGCCGGCCCGAGCCCGCGCTCGAGCGGCTCGATCGCCAGGCCGTGCCGCGCTTCCGCGACTTAAGCAACAATTTCGGCCTGGCCGTGGCCCTGCGGGTGCGCGGCCGGATCCTCCGCGATCTGGGTCGCGAGAACGAGGCGATGGCCGCGCTGGACGAGGCGCGGAGCGGCTTCGAGGCGGCCGACGCCCTGCGCCAGGTGGCGGTCACCGACTGCGACCGCGCGCTGCTGCTCTCCGACCGGCTGCGGCGCCGGCCGGACCAGTCGCGGCTGCGCGAGCAGACCGTGGAGCTGCTGGACGGGGCGCTGAGCCTGGCCCGCAGCCTGGCCGACCCCCGGCTGTTCGACCGCATCGCCTCGCTGCTCGAGGCGGTCGATCTCGACGCCGCGGTCAAGCGCCACGTGGCCTTCCTCGCCGGACGCGAGCGGGAATCCCAGGCCGTGGTGCTCGGCGGGCACAAGGAGGTGCTCACCGTGCTCGCCGCGGATCTCGAGGGCTTCACCGGGTACGCCTCGGGCCGCGATCCGCAGCAGGTGCTGGACACGCTGAACCAGTACTTCAGCGCCTTCGGCGAGGTGCTCGAGGAGCACAACGGCACCGTGGACAAGTACATCGGCGACGGCCTGATGGTGCTGTTCCGCGGCGACACGGGCGGCCACCATCCGTACCGCGCGGTGCGCGCCGCCCTGGCCATGCGCGATCGGCTGGATCAGTTCAACCGCGAGCAACGCGTGGCGCGCGGGCTGCCACCGCTCAAGACGCGGATCGGCATCAACACCGGAGAGGTCGTGGTGGGCAACACCGGCAGCTACGAGCGGATGCAGTTCACCGCCATCGGCGCGCCGGTCAACCTCGCCTTCCGCCTCGAGGACAGCGGCGCGCCCGACTCGGTCCGGGTCGGTCCGGCCACCTTCCGCCACCTCGGCGGCCACTTCCAGACGCGGCCGGTTCCGCCCTTCGTGCCCAAGGGACTCGACCACGAGGTCCAGGCGCACGAGGTGATCGCCGAGCGGGAGCTGGTACGCTTCCGCGCCCGCTTCGTGCGGCCCGAGAAGGCCCGGCCGCGAGCCGGCAGCCTGCTGCTCGGAATGGGCGGCCGCATCGTCCCGGGAGTCGTCGATCGCGCGGCCGACCGCTGCGGCTCGGCCTCGATCGCGGCTCGTATCCTGCGCGAGCCGTACCTGGTGCTGGACGCCTTCCGCGGTGCGGCCCGCGTCCAGCACGCCGCGCTGGAGCTGCCCCGGCCGCCGGGCTTCGACGAGATCGTGTCGGCGTACTTCGCCCAGGAGCTGATCGAGCACGGCGTGCTGCCCCGGGGCGCCCGGGAGCTGGCCGAGTACCTCGAGCGCGTGGCGCTGCTGCTCCTGCCGGACACACCCGAGCCCTGGAACACTCCCTGGGGCCTGGTCGCCGGCCTGTTCGACCGGAACCGGATCTACGGCACGCTGCCCGAGGAAGGCGACCTGTACGCGCTCAAGCGCGGGATCTACCTCGCCGAGTTCCTCTGCACGCTGGTCGCCGAGGGCGCCGATCTGCTCGACCCCGAGCTGCTCGGCGACGATCATCCCTTCGAGCGCGAGGGCGAGCGCGTCCGCGAGGAGGATCCGTCGCGGCTCGAGGCCGATCTGGCCCGGGCGGTGCGCGGCACGGTCCGGCTGCCGACCCGCAGCACGGGCCGCCGCAAGCCGGTACGGTACATCGCGCTCGAGGCGCCGCGGAGCGTTGCGCTCTGGGCCTGGGCGCGGCAATACGCGGCCGGCGGCGACCGGAGGCGCCGACCGGGTCTGCTGCTCGTCACCCGCTCCGGCTCCAGGCCGCCCCTGCTCAGCCTCGACCCGGAGAGCGGCGCCACGCTGGAGCCGCTGCGGGCCAACCTCGAGCACGCCGAGGCCGAGGCCGGCGAGCGACAGGACCGGGACCGGCCAGGCAGCGGCTGGATCGCGCTGGCCCTGGCCGGCCTGCCCGGCGTGGCGCTGGAGGGCCCGGCTCGCGGGTCGGCGCTGACCCCCGACGAGATCCTGGCCGCGCTGGAGCGACGGCTCCGCAGGCGGGCTTGAAGACCGGCGCCGATCCGGAGCGAGCCCGCGCGGCGTCCCTGCGCGTCCTGCGCGCGCTCCGCATCGCCGGACACGAGACCTATTTCGCCGGCGGGTGCGTGCGCGACCTGCTGCTGGGAACGATGCCTTCGGACTTCGACGTGGCCACCGCGGCCCGTCCCGAGGAGGTCGAGGCGCTGTTCGAGCGGACCGAGCCCGTGGGCCGGCAGTTCGGCGTGATCCTGGTGATCGAGGACGGCTGGCCCGTGGAGGTCGCCACCTTCCGCACCGAGGGCGCGTACACGGACGGCCGGCGACCCGACGACGTGACGTACACCCGCGACCCGACCGAAGACGTGCAGCGGCGCGACTTCACGATCAACGGACTGCTGCTCGACCCAGACACCGACGAGGTGCGGGACCGGGTCGGCGGCCGCGAGGACATCGAGGCTCGACGGATCCGCGCGATCGGCGATCCGACGCGCCGCTTCGCCGAGGATCGCCTGCGGATGCTCAGGGCCGTGCGCTTCGCCGCGGTGCTCGACTTCGAGATCGAGGCGGGCACGGCATCCGCGATCGAGGCGCAGGCCGAGCAGATCGCCGCGGTCAGCGGCGAGCGGATCCGCGACGAGCTGCTGCGGATGCTCGTGACCCGCGGCGCAGCCCGCGGCGTGCGCCTGATGCACGACCTGGGCCTGCTCGGGGTGCTGCTGCCCGAGGTGCAGGCGATGGCCGGCGTGCCCCAGCCAGAGGAGTACCACCCCGAAGGGGACGTGCTGGAGCATACCCTGCAGACCCTCGCCGCCCTGGAGACGCCGTCGCCGGCGCTGGCGCTGGGCGCGCTGCTGCACGACCTGGGCAAGCCCCAGACCTTCGAGGTGCGCGACCGCATCCGCTTCCACGGCCACGACCGGAGAGGCGCGGAGCTGGCCGAGCAAGTGGTGGCGCGGCTCAAGCTCTCCCGCGCCGAGGCCGGACGGGTTGTCACCCTGGTCCGCGAGCACATGCGCATCGCGGACGCGCCGATGATGCGGCGCTCCACGCTGCGGCGTCTGCTCGCCGAGCCGCATTTCGAGGAGCTGCTGCTGCTGCATCGCGCCGACTGCCTGGCCAGTCACGGCCGCCTCGACTGCTACGAGTTCTGCCGCAGGGCGCAGGCAGAGCTGGACCAGGAGCCGGCCATGCCGCCGCCGCTGCTGCGCGGCGGGGATCTGATCGCGCTCGGCCTGGCGCCGGGCCCGCTCTTCGGCGAGATCCTGAGACAGCTCCAGGACGCCCGGCTGGAGGGCGCGGTGAGCACGAGGGAGCAGGCACTGGATTGGGTGCGGGCCAATTATTTCGACCAGTTGCCGAAGTCTTGAATTTCCTTGACATCTTGGGCGAAAACCCGCTATCAACAATGCCATAGGCATTGAGCAAGGGGGACTTCGACCTCACCCCCGGGAGAGTGTGAAATGTCCGAGCGCAGGCCGCGCTTCTACCAGCGCACGTACCTGATCGACAAGCGCTTCCAGCTCAAGTACGTCGGTTCGGTCGTCCTGATGAGCACGATCATCTCCTGCATCCTCGGGTACTTCGTGTACGGCAAGGCCACCGAGGCCACCGAGATCATGAACATCACCAACCCGGAGCTGGCCGACATGGTCGGCTGGGCCGACACCAAGCTGCTGCTCTACCTCGCCCTGTTCATCCTGATCCAGGCGATCAGCGTGGTCATGGTCGGCGTGCTGATGACCCACCGCATTGCCGGGCCGGTGTTCAGGGTTCGGCGCAACCTGGCGGACATCGCGGCGGGCCACCTCAAGGAGGTCGGCCAGCTCCGCAAGCGGGACGAGCTCAAGGCGCTGATCGATCCGCTGAACGACCTGGTGAACGCCCTGCGCGAGGAAGCGGAGCAGGATCGCGACCTGTTCGACGAGGCGGCCCAGGGAATCGGCGCGCTCGGCAACCCAGACCTCAAGGAGCTCGAGCAGAAGCTGAGCGACCGCCGCGACCGCAAGATCCGCCACCTGACCTCTGCGCCGCCCCAGTTCGGCCAGACCGTGGAGAACCCGCCTGCGCAAGAGGCGCCCGCCGAGGAGAAGCCGGACGAGGCCCCGGCCGAGGAGAAGCCGGACGAGGCCCCGGCCGAGGAGAAGCCGGACGAGGCCCCGGCCGAAGAGAAGCCGGACGAGGGTTGATCTCGTCAGCTCTGTCGGCACGCCCCCTTGTAACAGCTCGCCAGTTCAAAGCTCCTACTTGACGAAGCTGCGCAGCTTGGCGTCCGGCTTGCTGATGCCGGCGTCGCCGATCTCGATCGCCTTGTTCCGGCCGATCTTGATCACGACCCTCGCGCCCAGCCGCGATAGCACCCGCTTGAGCTCGGGCCGCAGCGAGAGCAGGGTGAAGTACGCCTCCGACATGTAGCGCACCTTGAGCCGCTTGACGCCGGAGCCGCGCGCGCCGTCCTCGACCCAGGCGCCGCCCTGCCAGCGGAAGGTCCGGCCGGCGAGGTGGCGCACGCTGCCCGCGCCGGTGCCGCCCGCGGTCTTGGAGCCCTTGAGCCGCTGGATCTCGGAGCTGAGCGCCACGGCGTCGGCACCGTCCTCCTGCTCCATCGCCTCCTTCTTCATCGCCGAGCGGCGCCGGGCCTTGGCCTTGCGCTCGGCCGGAGCCGGGGGCGCCCCGGCCATGCCGCCGCCGAAGTGCCCGTCGAGGTCGTCGGCGGGCGCGGCCGAGGCCTCGGGCGCCGGCGCCGAGGTGGTGGGTCTCGGCCGGCGGCCCTCGCCGCCCCGCCGATGCCAGCGCGACTCCTCGCGCGTCCGGATCGGCCGCCGATCGTCCCGCGGCCGGCGCACCATCGGCCGCGCCGGCTCGTCCTCGACCACGAGGTACGCCGTGTACGGCGTCACGATGCCGTACTTCTTGGCCAGCCGGATCACCTCGGTGCGCAGCTCGGCCTTCTCGCCGCCGGTGCGGATCTCCTCCAGCAGGTAGCCCACCTTGCGCAGCGCCCACAGCCGCGGCAGGAAGTCGTGGCCCGGCTCCTTGGTGGGATACTCGGTCTCGTAGTCGTAGCGGACTCGCTGGCCGCGGAGCTGGCCCGAGAGCCGGATGGCGTACTCGCCCGGATTGCGGTACCGCCCGAGCACCAGCAGCTGATCGCCCTTGAACAGATCGGTCATCCGCCGCGGGAACACGTCGAAGGCCCGCACGCGGCCGAGCTCCAGCTCGACGTCGGTCAGCACCGGGAAGCGCACCCGGTCGTAGAAGCGGGAGATCTTCTCCTCGATCTCCTCGTTGGGCTTGACGTACATCGGCGAGCCGCGATTCTCGCCGGCGATGCGGCCCAGCAGCTTGGTGTTGATCCGGTCGCCCACGCCGAAGACGAAGATCCGCGCCCGGCCCTTGTTCTTGCGCGCCACCGCACGCACGATCCGCTCCGGCTCGGTCTCGCCGATCGTCGGCCTGCCGTCGGTGATGAAGACCACGATCCGCGTTCCCGCGCCCTGCTGGCGCAGGGCCTCGAGCAGGGCCTCGTTGATCGCGGTCCCGCCGGCGGCCTCCATCTGCTTGACGAAGCGCAGCGCGCGCTTGACGTTGTCCTGGCTGGCCTTGATCGGGCCGCGCTCGAGGCTCTCCACGTCCGAGGAGAAGCGGATCACGTTGAACAGGTCGTCCTCGCGCAGGCGGTTCAGCGCGTAGGTCAGCGCGGCCCGGGCCCGCTCCATCTTCTCGCCGGCCATGCTCCCGGAGGTGTCGAGCACGAAGGTGATGTGCTTGCGGCTGATCTCGTCGGCCGCAAACGACGACTTGGGCGAGATCATCAGCATGAAGTACCCGGGCTCGCCGGCGGGATTGTGCGCCAGCAGGTTCACGCCCACGTCCTTCTCCGACACCGCGTAGTACAGCTCGAAGTCCCGATCCAGCGCGGCGTCGTCGCGCTCGAAGCCGGCCACGGCCCGGTGATCGCCGCGGCGGTTCACGCCCACCCGGTGGGTGGGGGAGTACACGCTCTTGATCGGCGTCTTGCTCTCGATCTCGACATCGACCGTGAAGTCCTGGATCGTCTTCGCCGACTGCGCATCCGTTCGCATCGGATAGACGTAGGTGTGCACGCCGGCGCTGAAGGGCAGCAGCTGCTGGAACTCGACCTCGATCCGCTGCTCGCCCCGGGCCGGAATCGGATAGACCTTGCAGCGGAACAGATCGTTGCCGATGTACTCCAGCAGGCCCGGGTCCTTCATCCGGCGCACGATCGACTCGTAGATCGCCTTGGCGCGCTCGCGCTCGAGCAGCTCGCCCTTGGTCTTCTTGCCGTTGATCCACAGTGCAAAATCCGAGACCGAGGCGCCCTTGGGCAGGGGGAAGACGTACTCGCCCTCGAGCACGCGCCCGGTGTGATTGACGAAGACCTGCTCGACCTTGGTCACGGCCGCGCGGTCCGTGATCCTGGCCTTCACGCGGTGGTACTTGATCCCCAGCGGCCCCACCGAGCGATCGCCGGCCACGAGCACACCCACGGCTCCGGCCGTGGCCGGCACCAGGAACAGGGCCAGGATCGCGAAGATCAGGCTATAGCGGCGCATGACTTCTCCCTCCTTTGCCATGCCCATACAGACGCTTGGGCCAACAGAAGGATCTAGCGGGCCTGGAAGAGAATCTCGAGCTGGACTGCCGCGGCTGGCCGCTCGGGGAAGTACCGCTCGCGCTCGACAGAGAACTTCAAGTTTTCCAGCAACTTGGAGGTGAAGTCCTTGAAGCGCTCCCCGGGTATTGCGAGTCGCAGCGCCCCGGATTCCCCCCCGGGCTGGCGCTCGGCCCCGAAGCTCTCGGCCAGGGCCAGGATCTGGGGCCCAAGCTGCTCTTCGCGGCCCTCGAAGCGATAGCGATAGCGGATCTCCTCCCGCCTCAGCGGCAGCACCTTTCTCGCGCCCGGGCCCGGAGGCACGAGCGAGCCGGCCCTGGGCCGCTCGAGCCGGACCGCTGGCTCCTGCACCGGGCGCACCACCGCGACCAGGCTCTGCAGGACCACCAGGGCCGCCAGCACCAGGATCATCAGCAGCGAGAACAGCTCGTACGGCAGGCGGAAGTAGAAGGGCCTGACAGCCTTGACCCGGAAGTACGCTCCCTTGCTCCGGCTGCGGATCTTGCGCTGCACCCGCTCGAGGAAGTCCGTGGGCGCGGATTCCTCGGACAGGCCGCGGACCAGGTCCAGCGCCTCGCGAAAGGCCTCCCACTCGCCCCGACAGGCCGTGCAGGCCTCGAGGTGGGCCTCGAGCTCCCGGGCCTGCTCGTCGTCCAGCTCGCCGTCCCGGTGGGCACTGAACAGCTGCTGCGCCCGCTCATGATCCATTGCTATCGGTCCTCCCCAGCCGGCGCTGGAGGCGCGCCTTGAGCGCCATCCGCGCCCGGTGCAGACGGGATTTCACGGTCCCCTCGGGCAGTCCGGTGATCTCCATGATCTCGGAATACGACAGCTCCTGCACGTCGCGCAGCAGGAGCAGTGCGCGCTGCTCCTCGTCCAGCCCGACGATCTCCTCCCCCACCAGCCGCTGCAGCAGAGCCTCCTCCAGCCGCTGATCCGGGCGGCCGGGCTGGCGCGGCAGGGCAGACTCGTCGAAGCGCGACTCCTGCACGTCGTCCAGCGAGCGGGTCTCGCGGTAGTGCCGCCGCCCGAGATACTTCAGCCGGTTCTTGCAGTGGTTCAGCGTCACGCGGTACAGCCAGGTGGAGAACTTGCTCTCGCCCCGGAACTGGCGCACGGTCTTGAACACCGTGCAGAACACCTCCTGGGCGATCTCCTCGGCCTCGGCGCGATGGCCCAGCATGCGCAGGCACAGGCCGAACACCCGGTCCTGGTAGCGCAGCACCAGCTCGTTGAAGGCCTGCTCGTCGCGGCGGCGGACGCGGCGCAGGAGGACCTGCTCGGAGGGGTCGGGGGTCACGGGGAAGGTCGAAGGTCGAAAGTTGAAAGTTGAAAGTTGAAAGTTGAGATTTGAAAGTCGGGGGCCGGCCAGCGACGAGTCACGCTCGGACTCCTACTCTCGACCATTGACTTTCGACTTTCGACTTTCGACCTACCCTGCTTCGGCCTCGGACTTGGCCTCGGACTTGTCCCGCTCCCCGTAGTAGTACCCGTACTTGTGGTAGTAGTAGTAGTGATAGTACCCGTACTCTCGGGCATCGAGATCCACGTCGTTCATCACGCAGCCGAGCAGCTTGGCGCCCACGTCATCGAGCTGCTTCTTGGCCTGCTTGGCCAGCTCGCGGGTGGTGCGGCCGCTCTTGAGCACCAGCACCACGCCGTCGACCTGGCCGGCCAGCACCATCGAGTCGGTGACCGCCACCACGGGCGGGGAGTCGAAGACCAGCCGGTCGTAGCGCTGGGCCAGGGCCTCCACGATCTCGAGGAAGCGCGGCGAGCCGAGCAGCTCGGCCGGATTGGGCGGCACCGGCCCGCAGGGCAGGACATCCAGGCTGGGCACCGCGCTCGCCTGGATCGCCTGGTCGAGATCGGTCTCGCCCACGATCACGGTGGACAGGCCCTGCTCGGCCTCCATGCCGAAGACCTTGTGCACCCGGGGCCGGCGCATGTCGGTGTCGATCAGCAGGGTCCGGCTGCCGGACGAGGCCATGGTGGTGGCCAGGGTGCTGGCCGTGGTGGTCTTGCCCTCCTGCGGGCCGGCGCTGGTGACCAGCAGCTTGAGCGAGGCCTTGCCCCCGGTGGTGAACAGCACGTTGGTGCGGATCGAGCGCGCGCACTCGGCCATCGACGACTTGGGGTGCTCGTGGGCGTACAGATCGACCTTGGGCGCCAGGCCCTTCTTGCCCGCCCGCTCGCCCTCCCGCGCCGTGGGCAGCAGCCCGAGGAAGGGCAGGCCCACGACCCGCTCCACGTCGTCCTGGGTCTTGACCGTGTTGTCGAGGAACTCGAGGAAGAAGGCCAGGCCGATCCCGCCCAGCAGGCCGATCACGCAGGCCAGCAGGATGTTGAGGTGCACCCTGGGCTTGATCGGCGCGCGCGGCAGCTCGGCCCGGTCGAGCACGGCGATGTTGTTCGAGTGCAGCAGCTTGGTCAGGTCCGACTCCTTGTGGCGCTGGAGCAGGATCTTGTACAGGCGCTGGTAGTTGTCGGCCTCGCGCTTGAGCCGGCTGTACTCGATCTCGTGCTTGGACAGGCCCAGGGCCTCGCCCTTGGTGCCCTGCAGGCTGCGGCGGATGCGGGTCTCGTTCTCGCGAGCCGCGTCGAGATCGGAGCGCACCGAGAGCAGGATGTCCTGGATCTCGCGCAGCAGGCTGGTGCGCACCTGCTTGAGCTGGGCGTCGATCTCCTGCACCGCGGGCCAGCGCTCCTTGTACTTCTCCAGCAGCTTCTTGCGCTCCTTTTCCAGCTCGGCCTCGTTCTCGCGCAGCTTGTCGAGCAGCGGGCTCTTGAGCGCCTGCACCAGGGCCGGGACATTGCCGGCCGCGGACAGGCTGTCGAGCTGCTCGTGGCGCACCTCCAGCGCCCGGCGCTTGGCCTCGGCCCCGGTCAGCTCCTCGCTGACCGCATCGAGCTTCTTCGAGATCATCGTGGCCTTGTCCTCGATCGAGGTGGTGACCACGTTGTGCTTCTGCTTGAACTCGTACAGGTCCATCTCGGAGTCGGTGACCTTCTGCTTCATCTTGTCCAGCTGCTTGGCCAGCCACTCGGTGGCGCTCTCGGTGGCCTGGACCTTGCGCTCGAGGTTGGCCTCGATGTACGCCCTGGCCACCGTGTTGGCCAGCTTCTGCGCCTTCTCCGGCTTCTGGTGCTCGACCAGGATCTCGATCAGCCGGCTGTCCTTGACCTCCTGCACGTCGAGCAAGCCGATCAGGCTGCCCGCCGGATCCGGGCCGCTGAAGTCGGGATCGGTCTCGAGGTTGAGCGCCTCCACCACCTTGCGCGCGATGTGCCGGCTGCGGATCACCTTCTTCTGGGTGTTGAGGTACTGCAGCTGGCCCCAGTACCCCCTCTCGCCCAGGCTGACGACCTCCTTGACCTGGCCCAGCACGGACGGGGTCTCGCGGTCGATCAGCACCACGGTCTTGGCGCTGTAGATCTTGGGCTGGCGCAGGGTGACCACGGTCACCGCGGCCACCACCAGCACGAACACCAGCACGATGGTCCACTTGCGCTTGAGCAGGATGCGCAGGTACTCGCGCAGATCGATCGACGACTCGAGGGCGTTCGCCTCTTCCATCAAAACCGCTCCCCCTCGTTCCTAGAACAGGGACTCGGGCACGAACACGATGTCCCCGGGCAGGATCGCGAAGTTCTTCTCCACGCCCTCGCCGATGCGCTCCACGGGCAGGGTGATGCGCACCTCCTCGCCGTTGACCAGGCGGGTCACGCTGGTCTTGTTGCGAGAGGCCAGCGGGGTGAAGCCCTCGGCCAGGGTGATCGCCTGGATGATGGTCATCTCGGGCTCGTACTTGTACGTGCCCGGCTTCTTGACCTGGCCGAAGACATAGACCTTCTTGCTGTTGTACTCGGTGACGAACACATCGACCTGGGGGTTGCGCAGGTAGTCCTTCTCCAGCAGCATCGCGACCTTGTTCGCCACCTCGCTCGGGGTCAGCCCCACCACCTCGACGAAGCCGATCAGCGGGAAGTTGATCTTGCCCGCCGCGGACACGCGGTACACGCCGGAGAGGTCCTTCTCCTGGTACACCTTGACCTGGAACACGTCGCCCGGACCCAGGGTCGAGGAGAAGGCGTGATCCGCGGCGTCGGCCAGCGCCCGCGAGGTGGGCCCGCGACCCGCGGGCCGGTCCCAGGCGCAGCCGGCGGCGACGAGTCCGAGTGCAAGGGTTGCGATTGCGGTCCTGGACGCCATGCTGCGAGCTCCCGCGCCCCCTTCCAGTGCCTGGAAGGCGCGAGCGGTGTTTATACCACCAAACGCCTAATAATGGAAGACTATGCTAAGCCAGGTCTTGTGGGTGGTGAACTCGGCCTTGTTCGCGCTGATGCAGGTTCCGGGGGCGGAAGGATCCTCGGCCACCCAGTTGAAGCCGGTCAGGTTCACGTCCATGCCGTACGAGACGCGGGCCTCGAGAAAGTCGAGGATCTGGTAGCCGATGCCGGCGCGCAGCCGGAGCCGGTTGTCGTGCCGCGGGCCGACCTGGCAGGGGGCCGGGTTGCCCGTGGCGTCCATCACGGTTTCCGGGCTGCCGTACGAGACGTACGCGTACTGGAAGCCGAGCTCGAGGTTCAGGTCGCCGTCGACCAGGGACTGGACCAGCTTGAGGAACACCCGGTCCTCGTTGTAGTAGCGGAAGACCATGGCCGGCTGGAAGTCGCGCTTGTACCCGCCCGAGATGGTCAGGCCGAAGTCGAAGCTCTGGGCCAGGGCCAGCTGGGCGATGGCGCTGCGGAAGCTGTCCCCGCTGTCCATCAGGCTGTCGCCGTAGCCCACGAACAGGCGGAAGCTCAGCGTGCGGGTCAGCAGGCCGGCCAGGCCGATCGAGGCGCGCAGCGGCTTGGAGTTCGTGTTCTGGAAGTTCGCGCCGCTGTTGGGGTACTCCAGCAGCTGCATGTCGAAGTGCAGCAGCAGCGAGTTCTTGGGCAGGAAGCGCCAGCGCGTGTCGAAGTAGAAGTTGTGCGCCTGCTGGTCGCCGCTCGCCAGCCCGGTGTCGTCGTCGTAGTAGTCGAAGCTGAAGCCGTACCCGGCGCTCAGGCGCAGGGCCTTGCCCCCGGGCTCGGCCACGAGCAGCGCCTTGGCCAGGTTGCTGAAGCGCCCGGCCATCTTGGCCTCGACATAGTCCCGCGGCTCCTCGGTGCGGTTGAAGTTGTCGAGCACCTCGACCTGGAAGGCGCCCTGGGGGTTGATCACGACCTTGAGGCTGGCCTCGCCCTCGACCACGTTGCGCTTGAATTCCTCTTTCTGTATACCGAAGTAGCGCGAGTACCCGACCTTGCCGCCCAGATCGAGGTTGATCCACTGTGAGGGCACCAGCAGGAAGATCCCGGGGTGCACCGCGAGCACCAGATCGCCGGTCTCGTTCGAGGGCAGGTTGTTCACGTTGGAGTTGTACATCAGGTCCAGATCGAGGTACGGATGGAGCTTGGCCTCCCCACCGATCCCCAGCCCCGGGCCCACGGCGAGCGCCGGCCCGGCGCAGACCACAAGGGCGATGACGACGAGCAGCGACGATGCTCTGGATATCATCCGCTTCATTCTGGCATCCGCCTCCACTGTCCCGCCCGATTCGTGGCGACTACACTCGTCAGGACCGGATTCCCCTCTGAACGGAGTTCCCATCTCTAGCATGAACCCCGGGCGAGTGCAATGATATTTCTTTTTCGGCGTGTCCCCGTTTCCGAGATACCTCCCGGCAGCGTTTTCAAGGCGCTCCGAGCGATCGGCAACTTCTATTTCAGGGGCACCGAATGCGGCGCCCTTCCCCGTCTACACACCAGAGTTTCTAGAATGGACTCGACTGCTGCGGGCGATCGTACGCCGGCGGCTCCTCCTCGGTGCCGCCGCCGGAGTCCTCCTCCTCGTTGAAATCTTCGAGCTCCTCGGGCTCCTCCGTGTCGGTCTCGGTCTCGCCCGCGTACTGCGCGCCCTCGCCGGCGCAGGTCTGCGCCTCGGCGTGCAGCTGCTCCACCTTCTGCTTGGCGATGGTGACCTTGACGAACTCGTGCTGCACGCCCTCCTCGTCCTTCTCGGCGTACTTCTGCTGCAGGTTCACCGCGGACTGCTCGCTGATGCGCAGCAGACCCTTGATCGCGGTGACCTTCTCGCGCAGGCAGTTGATCTTGACCACGTCCTTCTTCTGCTGCGCCTCCTCGAGCAGATCGAACACGTCGCGCAGCATGGCCTTCATCTCGTTGACCACCTGGTCGGCCTGCGCGCGCATCTGCTTCATGTTCATCTTCTCGGTCTTGGACAGGCCGTCGCCGTCGCCCTCGCCCTGACCGCCGCCGGCGAAGCTGTCTGCCAGCAACCCGGTGGGAAGCATCAGGCACACGGCCAGCACGGCGATACCGATTCGCAGATTACTCATAGCTGAAGCCTCCTCCAACGGGCCTTCCCGTCGGTCTGTCCAGGCCATAACTATAGGGCTCGCGGCCAAACCTTGTCAACTCCTTTGTCGCGCCGTGCGGGGCCAGTTAACTACCTGCAACAACAGCGTATTCCCCGTTTTGTGATCTACCGCACAACCACGTCTGCGCTGCGCGAACGGGGCCCCTCGGCGATCCCGTCCTTGGGCACCACCTCGCAGCGCCAGAGGTCCCGTTTGCGCACCTTGCTGCCGGGCACGGTGGACGCCCCCAGGCCCAGCTTCTGCTTCACGCCGTCCTTGTACCAGTAGAAGTCGTAGCGGACCCGATCGCCGTCCGGGTCTGGGCTGGGCTCGACGATCTTGCACTCCAGCTCGTCGCCGGCCTTGGGCTGCGCCGGGCTGACGGCCAGCCTGGCCGCACCGGGCTTGGCGTTGTACACCGTGACCTCGCCCTTGCCCCACGGGCCCCTGGCCTGCTGGTCGTCGATCGCCCGCGCCTGGCACTGCCAGCGCTGTTTCTTGGCGGTCCTGGCCGCGGGCACCACGGGATCCTTCAGGCCCTCGGCCGGCTTCTTGTTCACCGACCAGGCGTACTCGTAGCTCACTGCATCGCCGTCCGGATCGCGGGCCGGCGTGCCGATGAAGCAGCGCAGGTCCGTGCCCGTGTCCGGTCGCGCCGGATCGATCGCCACCCCGGGTGCTCCGGGCGGGCTGTTCTGTACCACCACCTCGGCGCTCTCGGCCTCGCTCTCGGCCTCGCCATCGAGCACCTTCACCTTGCAGCGCCACTTCTCGCCCTCCTTGGCGGCAAAGGGCGGGAGCTGCTGCATGGTCGGCCCGAAGTCGGCGGCCTTGCCGTCGTGGCTCCAGGTGTAGCGGTAGGTCAGCCTGTCCCGGTCCGGATCGCTGGCGGCCTTGACGTGCTTGCAGCTCAGCGTGCCGCCGGTCTTGGGCTGCGCCGGCTCCACGGCCAGCTGGGGCGGCGTGGGCGTGGTGTTGAGCACGGCCACCGCGGCCGAGGCCTCGGCGCCTTCCACCTCGTCGTCGCGCGGCGTGACCCGGCAGGTCCAGCGCTGGCCCTTCTTGGTCTTGGCGGCGAGCAGCGTGGCCTTGGCCTCGCCCTTGACCGGCTCGCCGTCGCGCAGCCAGGCGTACCCGTACTGCAGCTTGTCGCGGTCCAGGTCGGGGCTGGCGGTGACCACCTTGCACGTCAGGTCCTGAGTGGTGAGCGGCTTGGCCGGCTCGATCGCCACCTTGGGCGCGCCCGGCGGCGAGTTCTCGATCTTGAACTCGACCAGCGCCGCCGACGAGGTCAGCGCCTCGTCCTTGGCCGTGACCTCGAGACGCCAGACCTGGTTCTTGCGCGTCTCGGCCGCGGTCAGCACGGCCGGGTCGGCATCGGCGGGGCGCGCCTTGGCCTTGCCGCCCAGCAGCCAGCGGTACGAGAGCGTCAGCGCGTCGCCGTCCGCGTCGGAGGCCTTGACGCGAATCCTGGCCTTGACGTCCTGGTTGGTGGCCGGCTCGGCCGGCTCCACCACCACCCGCGGCGGGAGCGGGGTGCTGTTGACAATCGTCACCCGGGCCTCGGCCTTGGCGCCGTCCTGCTGGTCGTCGCGGGGGATCACCTCCACCCGCCAGGTCTCGCCGCGCCTGGTGCGCTCGGGCGCAACGTCCGAGCGGCCGGCGTCCCTTGCCTTGACCGGCTCGTCGCCGCGATACCACTGGAAGCGGTAGCGCACGGTGTCACCGTCGGTGTCCCTGGAGGGCTCGGTGATCACCGCCACCAGCCGATCGGTGGTGGCGGGCTTCCTGGGCCGCAGCTCGATCTTCGGCGCGGTGGGCGGCGTGTTGGCCAGCGTGACCGAGGCTTCTGCCGCCTTGCCCTCGCCGCTGCCGTCCCGCGGGGTGATGCGGCAGGTCCACTTCTCGCCCTTGCGCGTGTGCTGCGCCGCGATCTCCCCGGGCCGGGCCCCGTCATCCTTGGCCGCCTTGCGGCCGCGTCTCTTCCTCTTCTTCTTCGGCCTGGGCTTCGCCTCGACCGGCGGCTGGAACCGATCGCCGTTGCGGAACCAGGCGTACGCGTACTCCAGCTTCTCGCCGTCCGGATCCGCGCTCGGCGTCTTCACCCGGCACACCAGCTTGTCGGTGGTGCGCGGCTCGGCCGGCGCCACGTCCACCGCGGGCGCGCCCGGCACGGTGTTGCGCACGCGGGTCCACAGCGATACCGGCTCACCGCGCTCGGCGCCGTCGGTGGGCGTGACGGTCACGCGCCACTCCTGACCCGAGCGGGTGGAGCCGGCCGGCACCGAGGGCCCCCGCATCCCGGACTGGGCCTTGCCGTCGCGGGTCCAGGCGTACTCCAGGGTCACGCGATCGCCGTCGGGGTCCACGGCGGCGGCCGCCTCGCGCAGCTCGAGCGCGCTCTCGGTGCGGTGCGGCTCCTGCTTCCAGGCGATCTTCGGCGGCCTCGGCGCGGTGTTGCCGATCTGCACCTCGGCAAAGGCCGGCTTGGCCTCGGCCTTGCCGTCGCTGGCCACCACGCGGACCTTCCACTTCTGGCCCTTGCGGGTGCGGTCGGGCGGCACGGTCGGGCCGTCGAGCCCTTTGACGATCTTGCCGTCGAGCAGCCAGCTGAAGCGATAGCGCAAGCGATCGCCGTCGTCATCCTCTCCGTCCACGGCCACATGACCCACGAGCCGATCGCCGGTCCTGGGCTGCTTCGGGGTGATCGCCACCGTGGGCGGCCGCGGCGCGCTGTTGACCAGCGTGACTCGCGCCTCCACGCTCCCGCCGGCCGCGTCGTCGTCCCAGGCCGTGACCCTGGCCGCCACCACCTGGCCCTTCTGGCCCGCAAAGGGCTCGAGCGCCAGGGCCCGGGGCGGCGCCGGGTGCGGCTTGCCGGCCACGGTCCAGACCGCCTCGCTGTGCACCTTGTCCCCGTCCGGATCCTTGCCCCGCGCCTTGACCTTGACCGTGATCTTGTCCGTGACCCTGGGCTTGGCCGGCAGCAGCTGAACCGCGGGCGGCCCGGGCGGCGTGTTGCCGATCGTGACCTCGGTGCGCCCCGGCGGGCCCTCGTCCTTGCCGTCGGAGGGCACCGCAATCACGGTCCAGACCTCGCCGCGGCGGGTCATGCGGGCCTTGATCTTGGTCGTCTTCTGGGAGACCCGCGCCGGCTGGTTGCCCTTGAGCCAGCGGAAGCTGTAGCGAATCTTGTCGCCGTCGGGATCGACGCTCGGCTTGGACACCGTGACCTTCAGGTCGTCGGCGGTCTTGGGCTCGGCCGGCGAGAGGCTGACCTCGGGCGCCGAGGGCGGGCTGTTCTGCACCGCGCTGGCCTTGCTGCGATACAGCCGCGCACCGCGTTTCTTGCGCTTCGATCCGAAGCGCTTGAAGTTGGCCGCGTCCTGCACCTCCACGGACCACTTCTGCCCCTTGCCCGTGCGCTCCGCCGGCACGGTCCGCCGGCCGTCGAGCTCGGGCACATGCTTGCCGTTGCTGAACCAGCGGATCTGGGTGTCGGCCTCGGGCTCACCGTCCAGGTCGAAGTAGGTGTACTCGACGCTCAGCGCCTCGCCGGTCGTGGGCCTCTCCGGAACCACCTTGACGTCCTTGTAGCGCGGCGGGTTGGGATAGGTCCGGTTGACCCGCGCCGTGTCGCGGCCGAGCGTCGGCCAGGGCGCGAGCAACGCCTGCTCCTTGCCGGCCCGCGACACGCGGAACCCGAAGAGCGTCTTGTCCACCGTGCCGACCACCACGTCGAGGCCGCCGTCGCGGTCGAGATCGGCGAGGGCCGGCGTAGCGTGGGTGGCGCCCTCGAGGCGCACCGGGAAGCCGGGAAGCTTCTTGCCGTTGTGGTGAAACAGCGCCAGCACCCCGTCGCCGCTGGCCACGGCGATCTCCAGATCGCCGTCCCGGTCGACGTCGGCGATCACGGCCCCGCCGCCGCCGCGCTTGCCCACGCGCTGGGGCCAGCCCCTGAGCATCTTGCCCTTGCCGTCCAGCACCCAGATCTTGCCATCGCCCGAGACGATGACGATGTCGACCACCTCGTCCCCGTTGATGTCCGCCAGAGCCGGGGCGCCGTAGATCCGGTACGCCGCTCGCACCGGAAATCCGTTGACCTTGCGCCCGTTGCCCTCCAGCGCATAGATGTTGAAATCCTGCGAGCCGTACACCACCTCGTTGATCCCGTCGTCGTCGATGTCACCGAGCGCCGGGCCGCCGGATACCTTGTACTTGGACTTGACCGGCCAGCCGGGCAGGGTCTTGCCCTTCGGACCGAAGGCGTACACCGCACCCGATGCGGTGGCCGCGAACAGCTCGGCGATGCCGTCTCCGGTCACGTCGCCGAAGGCCAGGCAACCATCGACCGCGGAGCCGACCTTCACCGGAAAGGGCGACTTCCTGGAGCCGTCGGCCTCCAGCACGAAGACCTGCTTGCCCTTCGTGCCCACGGCGATTTCCAGCGCGCCGTCCCCGTCCAGATCCGCGACCAGGGCCGTGGCCGTGATCCCGCCGCCCAGCTTGACGGGAAAGCCGGGCTTCTCGGAGCCGCCGCCGCCGAGCGCGTGCAGCTGGCCCGACGCATCACCGACGATGATGTCGAGCGTGCCGTCACCATCCAGATCGCCGAGCGTCGGCGATGCGGCCAGCGCGCCGCCCTTCATCGGCACCGCCAGGGTGGCCTCGCCCTCGGCGGTGAAGACTCGCAGCTCGGCGCCGACGCCGAGCACGATGTCCGGGTTCCGGTCCCCGTCGACGTCACCCACCGCAGGGGAGGTGACGCCGACCGTGGCCTCCAGCATGCGAGGAAACCCGTTCAGCTTCTCGGCCGCATCGACTGTCCCGGCCAGGAGAAGCGCTGCTACTGAGAGAGGCAGGGCAGAGGGAAATATCCGCGTACAGACCATGGCTTCCTACTCTCGGTCCTGAAGTGAGGAGTGGGCATCCAGATGGGGGGGCTCGATGACCGGCACGACGCTTATCGCATCAGTCCCGCATAGCCTGGGCCAGCTTCTCGCTCGTCTCACGCAAACGGAGGCTCAAGACCCGGGCGATGTTGATCACGACCAGGGTGAAACCATTCTTGTATACGCGCGCGAAGCTGTGCAGGTTCTCGTTGGTCAATCGGAGCAGCTCGGCCTCGGTACGGGTTCGACAGGTCGCCGACCGGTACTCCTTGTCGATCAGCGACATCTCTCCGAAGAACTCACCTTCCTTGAGCGCGGCGATGATCCGTGCCTTGCCCTCGTTGCCCTTGCGAATGACCTCCACCTCTCCGCGCACGATGACGTAGAGCGAGTCGCCGACGTCGCCTTCGTTGAAGATCACCTCGCCCGCCGCCAGTTGCCTCTCCTGAGAGAGTTCCGCCAGCATGTCCAGCTCCTCCGGATGGAGGCTCACGAAGAGCGGCGAGGTTTCCAGGATGGCAAGTTTCTCCATGGCTCGTTACTCCAGGCGGCCTGACCGCGATCGCTATCCGGTTGAACCAGCACGGAAGAAATCGTCGATCCGGCCATCCTCGTCCTCCGACACGACTCGCTCGGGGACCGGCTCGATGAACTCCACTCCACGCACCCGATCGACCTGATAGAGGGTCAGCGGCGTCACTTCGATGTTGTAGCTAGATCGGTCTTCTACAAGAGGCACAGCCCAGACCATCTTGTTGTTCTCTCTCTGCTGCCAATAGAGGAACTCCTTCTCGGCGATGCAGCTCAGCCGCTGGGCGGCCAGCCGGTAGAGTTCCTTGATACGCTGCTCGAGCTCGGCGAGCCGCTCCTCGGAGGCGTTCGCCTCCTCGCGCAGCCTCTCGGCGTTCTGCCGGTGCCGCTCGGATTCGAGGAAGTTCTGCTCGGACTGCCGTCGCACCTTGCGGGCGCGGATCCGGTTCTCGGCGATCATCAGGTTGATCTCGAGCGCTCGCCCCCACATCCGCTCCACATCGTCCCAGGAGCGGACCTTCTTGGCCATCTCCTTCTCGTACTCTTCCCGCGCCAGCCGGACCTCGCGATCGAGGCCCTTGGCCTTGCCCTTGTCTCCAGCCGTGCGGAAATGCTCGAGCTGATGCTCCCGCGCGCCCAGCTTGGACCACAGATCAGAGACGAGGAAGCGCAGCTCCTCGAACCGAGCGACAGCCTCGAGGGCCTTGTTCTCCAGCTCGCTCGCCTCGGCCTGCATGCCCTCGGCTGCGTACTCGTGCTCGTTCGCCTCGTCGAGCGTGTCGATGCCCTTCTTCTGGGTGAATTCGGCGCGGAATTCGAGCAGGGTCACCTGGCTGAGCTGCTCCTCGAGCTCAGCCGCGGTGCGCACGAGGTTGGCCTCGGTCGCGCAGAGGTCTTCCCACCAGCGCTTGAACTCGGGAGAGGCAAGCAGGTCCTTGACCTCCTGCTGCCATTTCGCCTTCATCGCCGAGCCCTCCCCGAGGACCGCGCCGGACTGCCAAACCCGGAGAGGGCATGCTCCCACCCGGGGTAAAGTCGAAGCCGATGAAACTCGCTACTTCGCAGGTGCGAAGACGAAGGGAAGCACGACCTCGGCCTCCTCGCCGCCCTCGGGCTTGGGGAAGATCCATCGCTTGACCTGCCGAACGATGCAGCTGCCGACTTCCTTGTTCCCCATGGTGTTCTGGTCGACCTCGACCGAAGAGACCCGACCGTTGCCGCCGACCATGAACACGATCACGATCTTGCCCGACAGGTTCGGATTCCGCTTGAGCTGCTTCTCATAGCAAGCCTTGACCGCGCCCATCTTGCGTCGCACCGCGCGCTGCAGCGCCGCACTGTCCAGGGCTCCGTCGACCTCGGGCGCCGCCGACTTGATCGAGCCGCGCACCGTGGCCCGCTTCTTGGATCCCATGCCGCCGCCGCCGCTGGCTCCCGAGGACTTGAGCGCGCCGATGTCGGCGACCTCACCCTCGGCGCCGCCGCCGCCGCCGCCACGGGAGGTGCGAGCGCCTTCGGCATCGGCCACGCCGACGCCGGTGACATCTGAGAATGCCGCGTCGAGATCGCCCGAGATATGGCCTTCGCCGAACACGTCGACCACGTTCATGCCCGAGGTGGCACCGCCCTCGCCCGTCGATCCGAGGATGCCGAGCAGACCCTTGCTGGCCACGCGCTTGGCGATCTCGGCGCGACGCTGAGCCGCCGCCCGCGCCGCATCCTCTTCGGACATCGCGGCCTTCTTGGACTTCTTGCCTCCGGCATCTCCGTCGCTCTTCTTCTCTGCCTTCTTGGCCACCTTCTTGGCGGCCTTCTCGGTGGAGCCCGCCTTGTCTCCGGTCTCGACCTTGGGCTTCTCCTTCTTCTTCTTGGGCATGATCACTTTCATGAACCGCTCGTCCATGTCGTCGAGCGTGCTCTCGGGCGGCCGCGGCTGCGACTTGGCGAAGGCGATCATTCCCGAGTGACCGAGGAAGCTCAGAACGAGCACGATGGCGAACACCCAGTCGATGCTCCGGATCAGTCCGCCTCGGGCCACGGCCGGCAACTTCGGCTTGGCCGGCAGCGGCGGCGGGGTGACGAACTGGAACAGGAATGTCACGTCGCCGACCTGGACCTTGCCCCGGGTGTCCGGCGTGAGCGGGAAGGCGTAGGTGTTGCCCTTCTTCTTGACCAGCTTCTGGCTCTTCAGCGACTTGAGATCGACGACGCCGCCCTCCTTGGAGGAAATGCGGCCCTGCATCTTGTCGATGAAAGCGAGCTCGTACACCTGTCCCTTGAGCACGAACAGAGGAAACCGCTTCGGCAGATCCGGCAATGCAAGTGAGAATGTATTCTTGGTCGATTCGCCGACTGTCACGGTCTCGCGCTTGCGGAGCAGACGTTCCTCGATGATCTTGCCGCCCTGGATGATCCCGATACGCAGGATCTTCTGGTCCATCTTACCCGCCATCCGTGCGACCCCTTTTCCCGCAGGCTACCCGATGCTAGACGCTCGCGCCCTCCTTACACCGCAACCGCGGGTGGCGCCTGTCTCGCCGATTCATCCCCGCGAGCGATCAATCGCCCGCCTGTATCACCGCAAACTTGTACTGACTGTACTCGGCTTGCCCGGCCGTGTACATCACCTCCGACAGCAGACGGAAGGGGCTGTCCTTGTCCGCGATCATCGTCAGCCGCCCCTTGAACTCCACGTTCGGGTTGTACTTCGCCACGTTCCTCGCGTTCTCCGCCTTCTCGTAGAGCGCGTCGTAGAGCGGGGTGATGAAGTAACTGTGCTCGCCATCGCGCTTGGCGCTGGCGTCCACCTTGCCGTCGCGGACCTCCACCACCGGCTCCTCGTCTACCATCACGTTGCGCTTGGAGACCGCCACCGTCACCGTGTCCTCCGGCTTGAGCCGGCTGGTGGAGTCCGGCAGGCTCATGTCTTCCTGCTGGGTGATGTTGACCGGACTCGCGGAGTAGCTCTTGAGCAGGAAGACCAGGATGATCGTCAGGATGTCGAGCATCGAGTTCATCCGGAACGGTTCGGGCTTGCCGTGGTCCCGCTTCTCTTTGCGGGCGCGCTTCCGGTCCAGCCAGGCCTGCTCGTCGGCGTTCATCTCCGGAGGCATCTCGTTGACGCCACCACCGCCTGCCTTGTTCTCCTCAGCCATCCAGCTCTCCCTTCGGACGCCCGCTGCCGGCCTCCATCCGCTCGCTCCGGATTAGAGGTCGACGGTCTCCGAAAAGTTCCCTTCAGCAACTCCGGCCGGTTGTCCGGACCGGCGTGCTCTCCACCAGGATGTCAGTCCGCGGGCCGCAAGCACGCGGAAAGCTACACGATTCCAGCGCTCAGCACCACGTCGGGGAACAGGAACTTGGTGGCGCCCTCCTCGTCCTTGGTCTCCCGACTCGAATCCATCGTCCTGATCAGGATCTCGTACTCGATGTCCGGCTCCGCGCTGATGATGACCTGGGTCTCGTCCGGTGCGATCTTCTTGATGTCATCCAGCTTCTTGGTCAGCGACGGATAGTCGTAGTCCATGATGTTCTTGCGCTGCTCCTTGTCATACCGCTCCTTGAGCGGGATGGTCGGCCCGCCGGAGTTGTCCTCGGCACCGAGGACCGCGCCGGAGCCGGCAATGGTGAAGCCCTGATCGGTGATCGCTATCGTCAGGTTCAGAGGCTGCTTCTCCTCTTTCTCCTTCTTCTGGCTGGTCACCGACGGGCCCTGGCCGAGCTGCGGTGACGACACGTTGATCACCGCGATCTTGATGAACTCGGCTGAGAGCAGCAGGAACGGAATCAGCAGACAGATCAGATTCATCATCGGGATGAGGTTCAGATCGTTGTCTGGCTCTTCCACGTGCCTGCGCTCGGAAGGTTTCCGGGCCATGGCGTCCTCCTACCGCGTTCGCGCTCCAGCTACCGCCGATCGAGAGGGCTGGTCTCGCCCTTACCGCGCGAAGCAAGGAGGTTCTCCAGCTTGACCGAGTACTGGTCGATCTCGTTGATGATCTTCTTGGTCACGCCGTCGAGGAAGATGTGGCACGCCATCAGCGGGATGGCGACCATCAGTCCGAAGGCGGTGGTGTTCATGGCGATCGAGATCGCGCCGGCCAGCGCGTTGGCCTTCTGGTCGGGCGGCGCGTGGGCCACGGCCTCGAAGGCCGCGATCATGCCGAAGATGGTTCCCAGCAGCCCGAGCAGCGTGGCGATGTTGGCCAGCGCCAGCAGCGCGTTGGTCCGCTTCTGGACCAGCGGCACCGTCTCGAGCGTGGCCTCCTCGACCGCGTTCTGCACCTCGAGCTCACCCTTGTTGGCCCGGGTCAGACCGGCCTTGATCACCTTGGGCAGGGCCGCGGACGGAGCCGCATTGCACAGCTTGATGGCGCGGTCGATGTTGTTGGCCATCACCAGCTTCTGGATCTGGGCCATGAACGCCGTGGCGTTGATGTTGTACTTGAAGAACAGGAAGATGAAGCGCTCGATGACCACCGCAAGTCCCAACACCGAGACGAACGCGATGGCGTGCATGAACGGCCCACCACTCTCATAGAATTCCGCGATAGCACCCATGGAAACCTCCTTCTGACTCCTGGCTAGGTCGTGTCCTCTCCCCGCCGTCGATTAGAACGGTTTCTTCTTCACGCTCTCCAGAATCTTCGGAACAAAGCTCTCCTTCAGCTCGAGCACCTCGAAGTTCAATGACGATCGTGGCAGCACATAAAAGGCCTGGGGCAACTGCACCTTGCCCTTGACCTCCTGAGCATCCATCCGAATGGCTGCTCGGCGCTTCCTCTTGGCAGCCGCTTCACCCGCCACGCCGAGCAACAACGCGGCGCCGCAGAGCAAGGCTAGCCAACCCTTCAGGCGCACCCAGCACCTCCTCATTGGTGCGAAGTTCTTATTCTATACCACATGCTCCGGGGCCCATTGCAACCCTTTTTTCACCGGCCCCGGAATCTAGGCAAGCGGCCGAAACTACTTGCCTCCTTCATCGATCTTGCCGTCCTCGGCGTCGTCCCCTGCACCGCCCTTTTTCTCGGCACCCTCCCCGGCGGGCGGTGCATCCTTGGGACCCTCGACCTTGTCGCCCTCGGCAGGCGGTGCATCCTTGGGACCCTCGACCTTGTCGCCCTCGGCAGGCGGTGCGTCCTTGGGTCCCTCGGCCTTCTTTGCTTCCTCGGCCTTCTTGGCTTCCTCGGCCTTCTTGGCTTCCTCGGCCGCCTTGGCCTCTTCCTCGGCCTTCTTGGCCGCCTCCTCGGCTTCCTGCTTCTTCCTTCGCTCCTCGCGCTTCAGCTTGCGCAGGCGGCGCTTCTCGGCGCGCTCGCGTCGCTTGATCTCGCGCTTCTTCAGCTTCTCCGCTTCCTCGAGGTACTCGACGCTCGTGTCGTCCTTGGGCGGCTTGCCGCCGAAGCTCAGCTCCTGGAACTTGGTGAGCTGGGCGATCGCCAGCTCCATCCGCTTGACGATGTCGTCGTGGCCCGGCACCTCGTTGTCGAGGTAGAGCAGGCCGAGGTTGAAGGTTGCCTTGGCGTCGTTCGGCCGCGTCTCGAGCACCTTCTTGTACTCGGCCTCGGCTTCCTTGTACTTCTTGCTCGCGCGGAGCACGTTCGCATAGTTGAGCCGGATCTCGGGATAGTCGGGCCGCGCGTCGATCGCGTGCTTGAGCGCGGTCATCGCGGCCGGCACGTCGCCGGTGGCGAGCACCATCGCGCCGAGGTTGTTCTGCGCCAGCGCGTGCGACGGATCCACGGCCACGGCCTTCTTCAGCGATTCGATCGCCTTGGCCTTGAGGAAGGGGGCCTGGGTCTTCTCGTACAGCTTCATCGTCACACGCGCGCGCCTGTACCATAGATCGGCGCTGGCAGCGTCGAGGTCCGCGGCCTTCTCGTAGATGAAGTCGGCCAGCTCGATCTTGTCCCGTTTGGCGTAGATGTCGCCCAGGTTCAGCATCGCCTCGACGTTGCGCTCGTCCGCCTTGAGTACCTTCTTGGTCATCTCCTCGGCGCGGCCGATCTGGCCGTCGGCGATCAGCGCGGTGCACAGCGCGTTCTTCAGCTCGAGGTTCTCCGGATCCTTGGCCAGCCCCTGCTCGGCCGCGCTCACCGCCTCGCCGGTGCGCCTGGTGCGCATCATCAGGCGGGTCAGGTTGCGCAGCGCCTCGGGATCGTCCGGCTTGACCGCCAGCGCACCTCGCAGGTGGCGTTCGGCGCCGGCCAGGTTGCCCTCGCGCTCCGCCAGGATGCCTAGATTGACCTGGGCCTGGTGCAGCTTGGGGTTGCTCCGCAGCAGGGATTCGAACTTGGCCTTGGCCGCCTTGGGATCGTTCATCGCCAGTCTGGCCGCGGCCTGGATCTCCGGCGGCACCGTGGCCGCCGCCTTGTTCTCGGGCTCCTCGTCCTTGACGCCGTCGGGCTTCTCCTCCTCGGGCTCCTCGGGCTTGGCCGCTTCGGGTTTGGCCGCTTCGGGCTTGGCCTCGTCCGCGGGCTTGGCCTCGTCCGCGGGCTCGGCCTCTTCGGGCTTGGCCTCGTCCGCGGGCTCGGCCTCTTCCGGCCTGGCCTCGTCCGCGGGCGGCTGGTCCGGCTTGTCGTCGGCACCACCGCAGCCGAAACCCAGTCCGGCCGCGAGCATCGCGGCGGTGACGAGCACGGTCGGACGGAACGCCGACATCACTTGCCGTCCTCCATCTTCTCGCCTCCGCCCGCCGGCGCCGCCTCCTTGGGCTCCTCGGGCTTGGCCCCCGCGTCCGGCGCGGCGCCCTCACCCGGTGCGGCCCCGTCCGCCTTGGGCTCTTCCATCTTCTCCGGAGGCTTGGGCGGCTCCGGCTTGGGCGGCTCGATCTTGGGCGTGCCCACGGCGGAGCGGAAGAGCGCGATCTCCCAGGTCTTGGTGTCCTTGGGCGGCTTGTCGATCCGGTAATCCGAGGGCCGCAGCGTGGCCAGCGCCAGGCGGGACTTGGTCACGAACTCGTTGGTGAAGTTGAACTTCTCCGAGGTCTCGATCACCATCAGGTACGACTGGATCGCCTTCTCCTCGAAGGGCAGCGCCGCCTTCATCAGCTCTTCCTTGTAGACCTCGAGGACCTCCTCGTCGCGCGCGATCTCGGGCGGCGCGGGCGCATCCATGATCGCCTTGGCGAACTCCTGCGGGAAGTAGCCCATGCGGTACATCGCGGCGAGGTACCAGTCCGGACGGCTGTACTTGTAGATCTTCTCGTAGACCTCGCGAAGCTCCTTGACCTTGTCCATCTTCTTGGTGATGGCTTCCTTGAGCTTCTCCTGGAACTTCTTCTTCTTCTTACCGCCGGTGATCTTGATGTTGTCGAACTCGGGCAGCCGGAACTCGGCGAGGCGGAAGGCCGCCTTGGCCGCGTACTCGGCCTCGGCGCCGCCCGGCGGCAGGTTGTTCGCCTCGAAGAACGCCACCGCGTCACCGTAGTACTTGTCGACCTGCTTGCGCGCGTCCCGCGCCTGGCGTCGCTTGCCGCGCTTGGCCAGGTAGCCCTCCATCTTGTCGTAGTGGTAATCGCCGAGCTTGAGGATGCCCTCCATCACGTAGCGGAAGCTCTTCGGGTTCCTGCGGTACCTCTTGATGAAGGCCGTGATCGTCTTGTTCATCGTGCGGATGTCGCCGGCCTTCTCGTACACGCGGACGATGCGGAAGGAGATCTGCGGCACGTCGTCCTTGTCGGGGAACAGCTTGATGTAGCGCGCGTACCCCTTGGCCGCGCCCTTGTAGTCGCCGTTCTTCTCCCGCATCAGCGCGGCGTTGTACGCGGCGTCGGAGCGGCTCTCGTGAGTGGGATACTTGGCGACCAGCCGCTCGTAGAACTTGATCGCCTTGTTGAAGTCGAAGCCCTGCTCGGCATTGAGCGCGATGAGCCAGGTCGCGTTGGCCGACAGGCTCGAGTCCGGGTAGTCCTTGACCAGCCGCTCGTAGGTCTCCATCGCGGTGATGTAGCGCTTGGCCTTGGAGAAGCAGACCGCTGCGTTGTTCACGCCGATATCGGCCTTCTCGTACTCCGGGTTCTCGCCGACGATGCGCAGGAACTCCGCGGCCGCGTCCTCGAACTTCTCCTCCTTCATCCACTTCATCGCCACGTTGAAGCGCGCGCCCACGACCAGCGCCTTGCCCTCCTTGAGCACGTCCGCCTTGCCCTCGCCGAGTCCGGCCAGCTCGGTCATCTTAGCGGCCAGCACCGCGACCTTCTCGTAGTTGTCGAGGGCCACGTAGCGGTTGATCAGCAGCTTGACCGCGTCGATCGCGAACTCGGCGGTGGGGTACTTGTCGACCAGGAAGTTGAGCCGCTTCTCGGCCTCGTCGAAATGGCCGAAGTTGTAGAACACGAGCGCGGCATTGTACCCGAAGGCCGAGGCGTCCTTGTGGTCGGGCTCGTACTCGAGGAACTTGTCCCCGGCGACCACGACCTTCATCCGCAGCTCGGGGATCGGCAGCGGCTCCTTGGGCAGCTTCTGCGGATCGTTGATCACGGTCATCGGCTCGAGGCTGCCGTCCTTCTCGGCCGCCTTGAGCACCTCGATCAGGGCGAAGAACACCGACTTGCTGGCATCGACGCGGTACTTGTCGCTGAACTTGGAGTCGCGCACCACACCGAATGCATCGGCCGCGCGCGCGAACTGGTTGGAGAAGTACAGCGCGTCGGCAAAGTAGTACTGCAGCTCGTAGATCTTCTCATCGTGCGGGAAGCGGCGGATGTACTCGGCGTAGCCCTCGGCGGCCAGCTTGTACGCCTCGATCGCCTTCTCCTGGTCCCCGGGCTCGGCGCTCGCCGCGAGCTTCTGCGCGGTCTCGTGGCGGAACACGGCCGCACCGAGCAGCTTGTCCTTGGCCCGCTTCTGGGCCTTGTTCAGCGCCTCCAGGTCGTCCTTGTTGGCCTCCCACCACTTCGAGCCCTCGCTGTAGTTGCGGACCAGGCGCTCCATCTCGTCGGCGCGCTTGTCGAACTCGCGGCGCTCGGTGTAGGCGTCGATGATCTTGTCCTGGATCTCGGGCGCGTCCTTGGCCAGCGGATCGAGCATCAGCACGTGCTTGTACGTGATGATCGCCTCGCGGTAGCGCGTGTTCTTGTACAGCACCTCGGCGAACTTCTTCCAGACCGTGCGCTCCCACTTGCGGCCCGGGAACTTCTTGGCGAAGAACTCCTTGGTCCTCTCGATGTTCTTCTCGAGGTCCATCCCGCCGTAGGTCGGCGCCTCACCGCCCTCGGCGCCCTCGCCGCCCTCGCCGCCCTCGCCGCCCTCGCCGCCGTCCTCGGGGAAGCTGGGGATCAGGCCGGTGCCGCCCGCGGGAGCGCCGCCCCATTCGGGCTCGCTGAAGCTGACCGCGGTGTACTCGATGGCCTCCTTCTTCAGGTCGCCGGCCTGGGCCAGCTTCTCATCGCTCCAGGTCTCGTACAGGTCGAGCAGCTCGGCAAAGGTGGTCACCGCCTCCTCGAACTTGTCGATCCGGTAGTAGGTCCAGCCGAGCTTGTACAGGATCTTGTCGAACCACGGGCTGTCCTTGAACTCCTTGGCCTTGAGGTACGTGGCGATGGCGTTCTCTAGCTCGTTGGCATCGAAGTAGTACTCGCCGATACGCGTCAGCGCCTCGGGGGCGAACTGGCTGTCCGGGTAGTCGTTGACCAGCCGATCCCAGCTCTCCTTGGCCTCGCTCTCCTCTTCCTGCTGCTTGAGGCAGTAGCCGAGGAGGTACAGCGCGCCGTCCGCGAATCGATACTCGGGGAACTCCCCGATCAGGCGCTGGTACAGGCCGATCGACAGGCTGAAGTCCTTGGTCGGCTCCGGGGGCTCGCTGGCCCGCACGCCCTGCTCGAACTTCTGGTACTCGATGTCGTACGCATCGAGCGCGTTGAGGTACTCGTCCTGGGCGTTGCGGAAGTAGAGCTCGGCGAGCCGGTACATCGCGTCGGGCGTGTATTCCCGATCGTCCGGGTACTTCTCGAGGAAGCGCTGGAAGCGCGCCACCGCGTCCTTTCTCCGGACCACCTCGGCCCGCTCCAGCTTCTCGATCGCACCGTCGTAGTTGCGGGCGATGTCCCGCTCCCGCTGTGACCGCTTGTGCTGCACCATCTGGAAGATGTCCGAGCGGAAGCTCTTGACCTGGCTCTCGTAGTACGACTGCAGCTCGAGGATTTCCTCGAGCTCGCGCTGCCGCTCCGGATCGACCGGCGCGGACTTGGCCGCTGGCGCCTCGGCCGGCGGCGGCTTCGGTGCGGACTTCGCCGCGGCGTCCTCGCCGCCGCCCCCGGGCTTGGATTCCTCCTCGGCCTGCGCCTCCTCGCCCTGCGCCCCCAGATCCGGCGGCGCGAGGAGCAGGCACAGCCCGATCACGGCCGGCAGCCGGCCGAGCCCCGTCCGGAGCCGCGAGTCGATCCGAACACTGATGCGTGTGCCGAGCACGATACCCTACTCTTCCATGTCGTCCAGGACATCCTGGAACTCGTTGTAGACTTTTCGTATCTCGTCGGACTTCTTCTGGACCAGATCGGCCTTCTCCCTGTTCTGGCCCTCGCTCTCGGCCCAGGCCACATCGATCAGCCCGACGTCGGCCCGAAGCACCAGGCGATAGAACTGCTCGCGCACGTCCTGGAACGAGTCGTACGCGATCGTGCCCGCGACGGTCTCGGCCTCGTCCCGCAGGGCCGTGATCTCCTCGGCGTACGCCTTGAGCTCGCCGAGCGCCTGCGCCAGATCGCCGGACATCTCGCTGGTCTGCTCGCCGGTCCGCTGCTGCATCCCGTTGAGGAAGCTCTCGATCGTCCCGTCGAGCCCGTCGAGCCTCGCCCGCAGCTCGTCGATCCGCGCCACGCGCTGCTTGCCCTGGCCGCCGAGGCTGCCGCGCAGCCGGAAGAACAGCTCCTCCTCGCGGGCCAGGGCCTGCTCGTATTTGGCCCGGATCGTCTTCTCGTCGCCGACGCTGCTGGCGCCGACCGCCGAGACCTTGGCCGCCTCGGTGGCCACCTCGTCCTGGAGCCCGCTCAAGCTCTCACGCAGGGACATCACCACGGCGAGCTCGTTGGCCACGCGCTCGCGGAAGCCATCCTCGTGCTCCTTGGAGATCTTGCGCCGCTGGAACGACTCCCGCCGCCAGCTCTCGATCGCCTGGAGCTGGGCCTCGAAGTTCTCCACCTCGAGCGCCAGCCTGAGCAGCTCCTGCTGCAGCCCGGCCAGACCCTCGGCCACGCTGTCGTCCCGCTCCTGGATCCCCGAGAGCGTCTTGGGCATATCGTTGACCAGCTTCTCCCACTTCCGGCGGTCGGCGCGCGCCTCCTCGTACATCACCCAGTCGACGAGACCCTTCTGGGCCATCGTGTCGCGCAGCCGCTGCCTGGTCGAGTCGGCCTCCAGCGACAGCTCCTCGAGCTTGCCCACCTCGGCATAGACCCGCTCCTGGCAGAAGTCGTTCTCCTCCTGCGAGAGGCCGCGCTCCATGTCCGTGTCCTCGCACCACTTGGCCGCGGCGCGCAGCAGCACGTACAGCGACTCCAGCTCCTTGTCCAGCCTGGGAATCGTGCGATGCACGTCCAGCACCTTCTGATCGTTGGCGCGCTCCTCGGGCGTCACACCGCTCCGGATCTTGGCCTCGAGCAGCACCTCGGTCTCCAGCTCGGCGAGCACCCGGCGCAGCTCGTTGCCCGAGTCCTGCACCGCCACCGCGGTATCGCGCCCGTCGCGCAGGCGCGGCAGCACTCCCTCCTCGGAGCTGGTCTCGGCGGCGGCCCCGAGCTGCGTGGCGATGCGCTCGGCCTCCTTGAGCATCTCGGCGCCGTCGCTGAGATCCCGCACCGCATGCAGCGCCCGCTGCACCTCGTTGCTCGTCTGCGCCCACTTGACGGCCTTGGGCGGCAGGAAGGCCGCAGCGTCGAAGCTCTCGATGTTGCGACCCATGATCTCGTTGAAGTAGCGCTTCGGATCCTCGTGCTCGGCGAAGATCTGCTCGAGGTCGGTCTTCACCGGCTCGAACTCCTGCACCACATCCTCGTACGCCTCGGTGGCCGAGTCGAGCTTCTGCATGCGCAGCAGCAGGTCGCCCTTGAGCAGCTTGGCCCTGGGCAGGATCTGGCTGTCCGGCAGCGCGGCGAGCAGCAGCTCGAGCGTGTCGAGCGCCTTGTTGAAGCTCTTCTGCCGCTCCTTGGCGTCCTCGGCCATGTTGCCGCGGCGGACCCAGGCCCAGGTCGTCTCGTACAGCGAGTCGTCGAAATGCGGCGAGTAGCGCGAGATCTGCTGGTACGAGTCCATCGCGTCATCGAGCTTGTTCTGCTCGAGCAGCACGCGGCCGACGGCCAGCTGCGCCAGGTCGAGCATCTCCTTGTCGCTCTCGGCGCCCTCCGGCAGACCGGCCAGGGCGCGGAACTTCTCCAGCGCCTGCTGGTACTGGTCCGGGCCCCGGTTCACGGCGATCACGCCGCGGAAGTAGAGCGCCCGGCGCGCGAAGGCGCTCGTCTCGGGGAAGGCGGCGAACTCCTCTTCGGCCTCGTCGATCTTGCCCCGATCGAACAGGGACTTGGCGTGGATGTAGTAGATTTCCTCGCCGACCTCGCTGCGCGGCCGCCCCCTGAGACGCTTGAAGTGCCGGTCCAGTCCCTCGTACTGATCCAGCTCGGCCGCGATCTCGACCAGCCGCGGCAGCGCCTTGAAGAAGTTGGGGTTGGAGGGTCCGAGATCGGCCACCTGACTGTAGTACTTGCGGGCGCCGAGGAAGTTCCGGTTGTGGAACATCGACTCCGCGAGCATGAACACTCGCTCGTCGTGCCCCGGTCGCTTGTTGTAGTCCGGGTTCTCGACGAGGTCGTAGAAGATGATCGCAGCCCGCACGTAGTCCTTGGTCAGGAAGAACACCTGCGCGTCGTTGAACCGACGCTCCGTAGCCTCGTGCGAGATGTCCTTGCGCTTCTTCTCGGCCTTGCCGCCGTACTCGTTCTCGACCAGCAGCAGCTTGTCCCGCAGCTTGTTGATCTCCCGCTCGACCTTGTCCAGCTCGGCCTCGACGTTGAACTGCTTCACGTCGGCCAATTCGTCGGGTTCGGCGGCCCGGGACGGGCCGGCCGCAACGAGGGCCAGCATAGCCGGCAGAGCCAGCAGCAGCGAGAGGCCGCCGGCTCGTCCGCTATTCGGCTGCTTCGCCTTCACCGCCCGCCTTCTTTTCGGTTGCGGCCTCCACCGAGGACTCGCGCTTGATCTTGACGTCATAGCGTATCGAGGGCCGGTCCTTGAGGTCCGTGGTCAGGCCGCCCTTCTCGTAGCCGACGACCTTGATGTCGGTGATCTTGCCTTCCTCGGCGTTGAAGCTGTAGCTGGACTTGACCTTGAAGCGGTAGCCCTCGAGGTAGGAGAAGATGCCGAAGCCGTGTCCGCGGTACTGGAGCTGAACCGAGATCAGGTGCGGGCCCGGTACCACGTTGCCGGCGTAGATCTCGAACTCCTTCTTCTCGTCGAGGCTGCCCTCGAGATCGACTTTCTTGAAGATCGGCGCGCCGTCGAGATAGTACGCTGCAGAGATCAGCTTGTACGCGGCGCCCATCTCGTTGCTGTGGGAGATCTTGGCTGTCGCACCGGAGATCACTCCGGTGAGCACCGTCTCGCGCAGCAGCATCAGGCGAGCCTTGCTGCGGAAGATCTTCTCCTTGAGCTGGTTGACCTTCTCCTCGAGCCCCTTGATCTTCACGTTGTAGGCCTGCTTCGAGGTCTTGGCCTCCGACGGTGTGCCCGGCGGCGCCGGCTCGTCCGCCGCGTCGGCCGGAGCGTCCGCCGATGCGGCCTCTCCCTCGTCGGCCTCTCCTCCCTCACCCTCCGGGGTGTCGGCGGGCGTGCCGCCCTCCTCGCCCTGGCCAAGGGCGGCCGGAGCTGAAAGAAGAAGAAGAAGAGCCACCCCGATGGCCAGCCCTGTCGTTCGCCGTCTCATGCATCACCTCCCGGCACCTGCCGGAGGAACTTCAATCGTCCAGCCTGATCACGCATCCCTGCAGGCAGTGAAGCCCCATATACCGCACCGGCTCCGCGCGTGTCAATTGCCCGCCCACGCGTGAGGCCGAGTGCATCCCTCCGCATTGCCGGGCGTGTTCTCGTGGTGTCATGCGCGTCGTGCCCGGACAACGAGCGCATATCTTATTCAGGCCTTCCAGCCAGGTCAACAGAGAATTGGCTTGTTTCTCCGGCAGCCCCGATGCTATGATTTTCGACCGTGCGACCCCCTCCCCGACTACGACCTGGAGACCGCATCGCCGCTGCCGCATCGGCCGGTCCGGTCGACCCCGAAGCATTCAGGGCCGGCCTCGCGGTCCTCCGCGGCTGGGGCCTCGAAGTCTCGGAGGAGCCGGGGCTGCTTGTACGTTCGGCCTTCCTGGCCGGCAACGACGAGCGACGCCGCGCAGAGCTCTCGCGCTGCCTCGCCGACCGCGAGGCAGCCGGTCTGTGGTTCGCCCGCGGCGGGTACGGAACGATGCGCACGCTGGAGCGTGGAATCGAGCTGGGCGAGCTCGAAGCCTCGCCGCGCGTGGTGGTCGGCTTCTCCGATCTCACGCCGCTGCTGAACCGGATCGCCTTCGAGCACGGACTGATCACGATCCACGGCCCGACATTGGTCTCGCTGGCCGAGCTGGACGAGGCTGCACGGGAGCATCTGCGCCGCATGCTGTTCGAGCCCGAGCCCGGCATCGCGATCGAGGGCACCGAGGCGCTGGTGCCGGGCTCGGCCAGCGGGCGCCTGTGCGGCGGTAACCTGGCCATGCTGGCGCACACCCTGGCCACGCCGCTCGAGGTCCATACCCGGGATCGGATCCTGCTGCTCGAAGAGGTGGGCGAGGTGCCGTACCGCCTCGATCGGTTGCTGACCCAGCTCCGGCTGGCCGGGCTGCTCGGTCATGCCGCCGGCGTGGTGGTGGGCCACCTCTGTGGCCAGGACGACGCCGAGGCCGAGCTGCTCGAGGTCGCGCGCGAACGCCTCGGAGATCTCGAGGTGCCGGTGCTGCTCGGCCTGCCGGTGGGGCATCGGCCGGACCAGCTCGCGCTGCCCATCGGCGCACGGGTCCTGCTCGACGGCCCGAGCCGACGACTCGTACTCGAGGAGCCGGTGGTGCGATGAAGTTGAAAGTCGAAAGTCGAAAGCTGAAAGTCGCCCGGTGATCCATGACCCATGACCTTCGACTTTCGACTTCTGGCTTTCCGCCTTCGACCGAATGCACTCCATGACCCCCCCCGACACCCTCGAATCCCACCTCGCCCGCGCCGTCCGCACCCGCGTCTTTCCCGGCGGCGTGCTGCTCGCCGGCAACCGGCGGGAGGTGCTGTTCGAGCGCGCCTTCGGACGCCTGGACTACGAGATCGGATCCGCGGCGCCGTCGGCGACCGAAACGCTGTACGACCTGGCGTCGCTGACCAAACCCCTGGCAACCGCGGCGCTGGCCGCGCTGTGGTTCGCCCGGGGCGAGCTGGATCTCGACGAGCGAGTCGGCGCGATGCTGCCGGCCGCGGCTGGCAGGCCGATCGGCCAGGTGCGAATCGAGCACCTGCTGGCGCACGCCTCGGGTCTGCCGGACTGGCGACCGCTGTACAAGGAGCTGCTCGGTCAGGGGATGGAGATCCCCTCGCCCAGGAGTCGTGATGCGCTGCTGGAGCTGACCCTGCAGGTGCCGCTCGAGGCCGAGCCGGGGGTGCGCCGGCGCTACTCGGATCTGGACTACATCATCCTCGGGCGCCTGCTCGAGCGCATCGGCGGGCAGCGCCTCGACGTGCTCGTCGACAAGCAGCTGCTGCGGCCCAGGACCGCAGATAACGCACGGTACTTCAACCTCCTCGCCTCGGCCGAGGCGCGCAGCAGCGACGCCGCCCGCACCGCGCCGAGCGAGTCGTGCCCCTGGCGCGGTCGCATCCTGCGCGCCGAGGTCCACGACGACAACGCCTGGACCGGAGGCGGTGTCGAGGGCCACGCAGGCCTGTTCGCCGCGGCCGGGGCCGCGCTGAGCCTGGCCCGGCTGTGGCTCGACGCCGCGCACGGCCACGGACCGCTGGCCGTTGCCGCTGCGCGCTTCCTGCCGAGCGGGCCGACGCTGGGCTGGGATCGCCCCTCCGAGGAGGGCTCGCAGGGCGGGGCGCACCTGGGCCCTGACGACTTCGGCCACCTCGGCTTCACCGGCACCTCGGTCTGGATCCAGCCCGCAGCCGAGCGCATCGTGGTGCTGCTGACCAATCGCGTACACCCCGACCGCGAGGACCGCGGCATCGCAGAGACGCGACGACTGATCCACGACGCGGTGCACCTGCAGCTGTCCGGAGGCGGCGCATGAGCCGCGAGGCGCCGCGCGACCTGCCGCGTGTACCCGTACCCGAGATGATCCGCGAGGTGTACCTGATCGGCATCGGCGGCACGGGCATGGGCTCGCTGGCCGGCCTGCTCGCCGCGGCCGGGTACTCGGTGCGCGGCAGCGACGAGAAGCTGTACCCGCCGATGAGCGATCAGCTCGAAGCGCTCGGCATCCCGGTGTGCGAGGGCTTTTCCGCGGACAACCTCGAACCCGCGCCGGACCTGGTGATCGTGGGCAATGTTTGCCGCCCGGAGAATCCCGAGGCCGTGGCGCTGTGGCGGCGCGGGCTGCCCTTCCTCTCGATGCCCGAGGCGCTCGACCGGCTGTTCCTCGAGGGCCGCCGCTCCGCGGTTGTCGCGGGCACGCACGGCAAGACCACCACCACCGCGATGCTGGCGCACCTGCTCACGGCGAGCGGCCGCGATCCGTCGTTCCTCGTCGGCGGTGTGCTGAACGGCTTCGACACGACCTACCACCTCGGGCAGGGCGCTGACTTCGCGATCGAGGGCGACGAGTACGACAGCGCCTTCTTCGACAAGGGACCCAAGTTCCTGCACTACGCACCCGACGTCGCCGCGATCACCAGCCTCGAGTTCGATCACGCCGACATCTACGACGACGTGGAGCAGATCGCGGAGCGCTTCACCCGCTTCGCCGCGCTGCTGCCCGAGGACGGCGCGCTGTACGTCTGGTCCGGCGCCGAGCGCGGGCTCGCCGCGGCGAGAGACGCCCGCTGCCGCGTCCTCAGCTACGGGCTCGGCGACGGCGACGACCTCGCGGCCCGCGTGCTCGACAGCGGCGCCGATGGCACCCGCTTCGAGGTCCGGCGCGGCGGCGGGGCGGTCGCCGAGGCCCGGCTCGTGCTCGGCGGCGAGTACAACGTGCTCAACGCGCTGGCCGCGCTCGGCCTGGCCGAGGCGCTCGACCTCTCGCTCGAGGAGGCGGCGCCGCTGCTCGCGAGCTTCGAGGGCGTCAAGCGCCGCCAGGAGCTCGTTGGCGAGGTCGACGGCATCATCGTGATCGACGACTTCGCGCACCACCCCACCGCGGTGCGCGAGACCATCGCCGCGGTGCGGGCCACGCGGCTCTCAGGGGCCGGGCGGCTGTGGGCGCTGTACGAGCCGCGCAGCAACACCGCGCGGCGCAGCGTGCACCAGCGGGCGTACGCCGAGGCCTTCGACGGCGCCGAGCTCGTGCGCCTTGCGCGGCCGTTCAATCCGCACGGGCTGCCCGCCGACGAGCTGCTCGACGTCGATCGCCTCGTTTGGGATTTGGGAAAACGCGGCCTCGACGCGGCGGCTCATGACACGGTCGAGGCAATAGTTGCCGACGTGAGCAGCAGGGTTCAACCTGGCGACGTGCTGCTGGTGATGTCCAACGGCGGATTCGACGGGATCCACGACAAGCTGATCGCCGCGCTGGAACGACAACCTTCGGGTTGACACGGAATTGCCAGCCGTTATGATGCGCCACAGCGCGTCAAGTCACTAGAGTGCAGCGATACCCCGGCACGGTGCCGGGCAAAGGATCTCTTGAGCTTCGGAGGGATACCATGAGAAAGACCATCTTCCTGGCCCTGGCCCTGTCCGCGGCCGCACTGGCCCTGGGCTGCGAAACCGTGGAGAGCCTGACCACCGAGGGCAACACGGCCGCGGCCTGGCAGGAGTTCGAGACCGCGATCCAGAAGTACGACGCGGCCCTGGCCAAGGATCCGAGCCACATCGATGCGATCATGGGCAAGGCCAAGGCCCTCGAGGGCGCCAAGAAGTTCGCCGAGGCCGAGACCTGGTACAAGAAGGTGCTGGACAAGAAGAAGAACGACAAGGCCGTGCTGCAGCGCATGGCCACGATGTTCACCGAGCGCGGCAAGAGCCTGTACAAGGAGAAGAAGTTCGCCGAGGCCGCGTCCTGGTACGCCAAGGTGGCGAACCTCGATGCCACGCCCACCGAGAAGAAGACCGCCCTGGACCTGGCCCGCGAGTGCCGCTTCCAGGACTTCTTCGTCAGCATCACGCCCAAGATCGAAAAGCTCGACGGCTTCGACAAGAAGCAGAAGCTGCTGATGATCGAAGGCGAGGGCGCCAAGCCCAAGCGCGGCAGCGAAGAGGACGCACAGAAGGCGGCCTTCGACGCGGCCCAGGCCAAGCTCAACGCGCTGGCCCACAAGCTCTCCAGCAAGGCCAAGGACAAGAGTGCGCTGCCGACCGAGGCGGTGCCCGGCGCGGTTCCGGCGGGCGGTGACTGGGTCAAGCCGAAGAAGGTCTTCGGGCTCAAGCTCGCGATACAGCCGGAGAAGCTGGCCCGGCTGATCTTCGAGATCAACGAGGGCGGAGCAGCCCCGGCCGGGAAGGCCAAGAAGTAGCTCCCACTCGGCCCGCCACGCTTCAGCGCCAAAGCCTTGTTACAGAACGCTTACACCGCCCGGTGCCTACCGTGGTACGCTGTTCGGGGAAGGCAACCCGAGCCTAGAAGAGGCGGCGATGGGACGTCTTAGAATTCTGGTGGTCGAGGACGATCCGCCGATCCGGCGCGGGATCGTGGATGCGCTCGGGATCGCGGGCTACGAGACCCTGGAGGCGCGGGACGGACGCGAGGGCCTGGAGCGGGCGCTCACCGGCGGGTACGAGCTGATGCTGCTCGACCTGGTGCTGCCCAAGAAGGACGGCCTGGCGATCCTCGAGGAGGTCCGCGCGGCGCGTCCGACCACTCCGGTGATCATCCTCACCGCCCGCGGCGAGGAGCAGGACCGCGTGCGCGGGCTGAAGCTCGGCGCCGACGACTACGTGGTCAAGCCCTTCAGCGTCAAGGAGCTGCTGGCGCGCATCGAGGCGGTGCTGCGTCGCTCGGCGGAGCGGCCCGCTGACGTGGAGCGCATCGCGCTCGACAACGGCGTGGCCGATCTCGAGCGCCGGGAGGTGCGCTTCGAGGACGGCGAGCGCGCCGAGCTCTCCGAGCGCGAGACCGATTTGCTGCGCTACCTGGCGTCCCATTCCGGTCGCGCCGTATCACGCGACGAGATCCTCTCGCGGATCTGGCGCCTCAATCCCGAGGGTCTGGCCACGCGCACTATCGACATGCACATCGTGCGGCTGCGCAAGAAGCTGCGCGACGATCCGACCGAGCCGCAGATCCTGCTGACCGTGCGCGGGAAGGGCTACAAGTTCGCACCGCCCGGCGAGGAAGACAAAGTAACGTGAAGGTGCACGCGCACGAGACGGAGCTGCCTTAGGCCATGAGGCCCTGGCAGACCTGGCTCGCCTTTGCCGTCAGCCTCGCGCTGCTGCTCGCCGTGATGGGCTGGGTCAGCCTGACCGTGGTCCGCCTCGACGAGGAGAGCGCCGAGGCGCGCCGGGTCGCCGCCTTCGAGGAGGACATCCGCCTCGCGCTGTGGCGGATGGACTCGGTGGTGGCGCCGATCATCGGTCGCGAGAACGTCAGACCGGCCCTCCACTACTCGGCCTCCAGCCCGGCCGGCCTGGGCCAGGGGATGCGGGCGCGGGTCGGGAACGATGTCAGGGCCGAGCTGCCCTCGCCGCTGCACTGGAGCACTCCGCGCCACGTGCGGGTGCACTTCCAGTATCATCCCGACGGCCGCCTCACCTCGCCGCAGGCCTCCGAGCTGGCAGCCAGCGGGTACGGGAATGACGGGGCAGCCACCACCGCGGGCGCGCTGGTCGCCGAGCTCGGAAGACGCGTCAGCCACGAGGCCCTGGCCGAGGCCCTGCCCGGCGGCCCGCCGCTGCTCGAGGGCGCGCCGCCGCAGCCAGCACAGCAGCAAAAACAAGCCCAGGTTCCCAACCGCAAGCTGCGCAACCCCCAGGCGCAGCAGGCGCTCAACGTGGCCGAGTTCCAGGCGCGACAGATGGTCACCGTGTCAAACGCGTGGAACAGCGAGCAGGCTTTGCCGCCCCAGCCGCAGCAGGCCCTGCGGCCGGGCAACAGGATCCTGGGGCAGGCGATCTTGAGGCCGCTGTGGTTCGACGACACGCTGGTGCTCGCGCGGCGCATGATCGTCGATGGCGAGGAGTACATCCAGGGCTGCTGGGTCGACTGGGAGGGCCTCGGCACCGAGCTGATCGCGGGAATATCCGACCTGCTTCCCGGCGCGAGCCTGGCGCCGGTGAGCGACGACCGCCAGGACGACACCGTGGGACGCCGGCTGGCCTCGCTGCCCGTGATGCTCACGCCCGGCGATCCGCCGCCGGGCCCGGCGGCCGGCCTCTCGCCGATCCAGCTCTCCCTGCTCGTGGCCTGGGTCTGCCTGCTGCTCGCCGCAGCCGCGGTCTCGGTGCTGCTGCGCGGTGCGATGGCGCTCTCCGAACGGCGCGGTGCCTTTGTCTCGGCCGTGACCCACGAGCTGCGCACGCCGCTGACCACGCTGAGGATGTACGCCGAGATGCTGGCCACGGGCATGGTCGAGGGCGAGGACAAGCGTACGCACTACCTGGAGACGCTCCACGCACAGTCGGAGCGGCTGGCGCACCTGGTCGAGAACGTGCTGGCGTACAGCCGGCTGGAGCGCGGCCGCAGCGGGGGGACCGTGGAGCAGGTGGCGCTGCCGGTGCTGATCGATCGCGTGCGCCGGCCGCTGGAGGAGCAGGCGCGCCAGGCCGGGGCCTCGCTCGAGCTGACCACGTCCGAGGCCGCGCAGTCGGCCGCGGTCCAGGCCGACCTCTCGGCCGTGGAGCGGATCCTGTTCAACCTGGTCGACAACGCGGGCAAGTACGCCGCCGGAGCCGGAACGCCTCCGTTGATCTCGCTCGAGGTCGAGCGCAAGGGCGACGAGCTATGCCTGCGGGTCAGGGACAACGGCCCGGGCGTGCCGCAATCGATTCGCCCGCGGTTGTTCCGCCCCTTCTCCAAGTCGGCGATCGAGGCCGCGCACTCGGCGCCCGGCGTGGGCCTGGGCCTGGCGCTGTCCCGCCGCCTGGCCCGCCAGATGGGCGGGGATCTGCGCTTCGACGATTCGGTCGATCAGGGAGCGGCCTTCGTGCTGACGTTGCAGGTCGTACCCTAGGCTCTGGGTTCCGCGTTCCAGGTTCCGCGTTTCTTGGTACCATCTCGTATCCGGATTAACCAACGCGGAACGCGGAACGCGGAACTACAACCCCCCGGCCACCACCTTGGCAAAGGCGTCCTGGAACTTCCACATCCGCCGGATCCGCCCGCGCAGCTCGCCGTTCATGAAGATGGCGAAGGCCCGCCCGTGGCGCTTGCCCTGCCCCAGCACGACACCGGCCAGCGCGCTCACCGACTCCAGCGAGCCGGTCTTGGCGCGCAGCACGCGATCCGCCTCGCTGTCGGCCATGCGCCAACGAATCGTGCCGTCGGCAGCGGCCACGGGCATCGCCGACAGGAACTCGGGACCGATCTCGGGCTGCGACGCGGCCCAGCGGACCACGGTCACGATCTGCCGCGGGGTGAACAGGTTGGCCTCGCCCAGGCCGGATCCGTTCTGCAGCCGGTAGCTGCCGCGCCGGATCCCCAGCCGCTCGAGGAAGCCGGCGACCGCATCCACGCCGTCGTCCCAGGCCGCGGGCGGGCCGGCGCTCTGCGCGCCGAGCACCTTGAGCAGCTGCTCGGACTGGAAGTTGTTCGAGTGCTTCGAGAGCAGCCGCACCAGGCTGCCCAGCGAGCGTGAGCGCTCGACCCACAGCACCCGGTCCGCTGCGGGCGGCGTGGGGCGGATCAGCGGCACGCGACGGATCTTGATCCCCTCGCGGTTGAGGAACTCGGCCATCACGGTCCCGGCGTATCTCGCCGGATCCATGATCCGCACGTGGATCGCGCGGGGCGGCGCCCCGTGGTGCACGTGGCCCTTGAGCTCAACCAGCGTGCGATTGCCGTCGCCCACGCTGGTGGCCTTGTACCAGCTGCGTCGCCGATTGGTGAGCAGCTTGTTACGCACCTGCACGTAACGGGTCGGCGGGCTGACCTCGACCACCGCAGGCTGTCCCTGCTTCGGTGCCGGACGGATCATCAGCCGCACCGCGTTGAAGTTGAGGCTGAAGGCGCCGGCCCGGGCGCGGTACGCCGAGGAGGAGTCGTCGCAGTCCCAGCCGACGTTCTCCTGCTCGCGGTCGAAGTACGATTCGTCGATCACCAGCCGGCCCTTGACCTTGCGCAGGCCGATCTCCCGCAGCGTGCGGGCGATCTTGAAGAAGCGCTCGGAGACCAGGCTCGGATCGCCCCGTCCCTCGATGTACAGATTGCCCTTCAGCGTGCCGTCGTCATCGATCTCGTTCTCCGAGCGGAAGATCGTGGGGAAGCGGTACTCGGGGCGCAGGATCTCGAGGGCCGAGGCCACGGTGACGACCTTGGTCACCGAGGCCGGGTTGAACAGCCGGTTCGCGTTGTGGCCGAAGAGCAGGCGACCGTCTTCCAGATCGATCACGGCCGCGCCGATCTGCACGTCGAGCAGATCCTCGTGGCAGAGCGCGTCGGCCAGGCGCTCGCGCAGGTCGGACGCGTCTCCGGCAGCCACCCGCAGACCGAGCGTCACTCCGCATACGAGTGCCAGCGTAGCCGAGAGCCATCGCATGTCTGGATCGGTACCACGCGCGAGAGCGGGTGCGCAAGTTTACTCGCGTCGCCTGCCACGGTATCCTGCCAAACGCAGGAGGACACCCATGACCGACCTGAGCACCATTGCCGCGTCGCTGATCGTGGGCGGCTTCGAGGGCACCGACGCCGTGCCCGCGCCCTTCGCCGCTCTTCTAAGGAAGGGGCTGGCCGGGGCGATCCTGTTCACCCGCAACTGCGAGTCGCCGGCACAGGTGGCCGCGCTCAACGCCGAGCTGTGCCGGCTGGCGCCGGAGCGCGATCCGATCCGTTCCGTGGATCAGGAGGGCGGCCGGGTGCAGCGGATCCGGGATCCGCTGACGGTCTGGCCGCCGCTGCGCGCGGTGGGCGCCGCCAGCGACGAGGCGATCGCCCGGCGGGTCGGACAGGCCATCGGCGGCGAGTTGGCTGCGCTGGGCTTCACCTGGGACTTCGCGCCGGTGCTCGACGTGGACTCCAACCCGGACAATCCGATCATCGGCGACCGCTCGCTGTCCCGCGATCCCGAGGTGGTCTCCCACCTCGGGATCGCCCTGGCCGAGGGCCTGCACGAGTCCGGGGTGGGCTCCTGCGCCAAGCACTTCCCGGGCCACGGCGACACCCTGCTCGACAGCCACGAGGACCTGCCGCGCCTGACCCATGAACGGAGCCTTCTTCACGACCGCGAGCTGGTGCCATTCGCGGCCGCGGCGCGGGCCGCGCTGCCCGCGATCATGACCGCGCACGTGGTGTTCGAGGCGCTCGACCCGGAGCGCCCGGCCACGGTGTCGCGCGCCGCGCTGACCGGCCTGCTGCGCGGCGAGCTGGGCTTTCAGGGCCTGGTCGTGTCCGACGACACCGAGATGAAGGCCGTGGCCGACCGGTACGAGATCGAGTCGATCGTCACCGAGGGGCTGCTCGCCGGGGTGGACCTGTTCCTGATCTGCCACCATGCCGAGAAGATGGAGCGCGCGATCGCGGCGCTCACCCGCGAGGCCGAGCAGAGCCAGGCCTTCACCACGCGCCTCGAGGAAGCGAGCCAGCGAGTCGCCGCCTTCCGCGCGCGCTTTGCCCGGCCCGGCTTCGAGCCCGACGCGGCGCGAATCGCGGCGGTCTGCGGATCAGGGGCGCACCAGGAACTGGCGCGCCGCCTCGCCGGGGCCTCCCAGGCATGAGGATCACGGCTCTTTACCCGCCCCACCTCATTTGCTAGGGTCCTGGCGATCGAGACAGCGAACGGACAGTCCATGGAATCATCGGCAACCTTCCTCCACGACATCGCACGGCCGCTGTTCCTGCTGCACACCGCGGCCGGCGTGGCCCTCGCCGGGTTGTGCCTGCACGTGCTGCTCACCGCACGCAAGATCGTGCTCGGCCGACCGGGGCGGGTGGAGCTCGTGCGCAAGTTCGTCGGCTGGGCCTTCCTCGCCACCCTCGCGGTGATCGTGCTCGGCTTCCTGATCTACCCCGAGTACAAGGCCAACGTGCGGGTGGCCTTCATCAACCGCCACGCGCCGTCCGTGGGCCGGCTGTTCGACATCAAGGAGTACTTCGCAGTCTTCACCCTTCCGCTGTGCGCGTTCCTCTTCGCCGCGCGCAAGGACTTCGGCCCCAAGGCGGGCAGGGAGCTCCGCTACCTCTACGGTGCGGCGCTCCTGCTGTGGACCCTCGCCGTGTGGGCCACGGCCGTGATCGGCTGGTACACCACCACGGTGCGCCCGGTGGGAGGAGCGCCATGAGCGAGCAGCGCCCGAGCGCCGGATTCGCCGCGGCCCTGGCCGGCATCGTCTTCTTCCTCGGCATGGTGATCGTCCACGCCTTCAAGCTTCCGCTGATGCGCTACCACCCGATCGATCGGGTGTGGGAGCTGAGCGCGACGGGCGGCAGCGTCCCGATGATGTACTACGGGCAGATCTTGTGGGCCGGCCTCGCCGCGCTCGCAGTGTTTGGCCTGGTACGCCTGCTCAAGAAGTCACCGCCGAGCGGCAAGACGTGGCTGCTCACCGGCGGCTGGCTGCTGCTGTCCTGCGTGGTCGCGCTGTCGTACTACGCCCACGCCAACTGGCCGTAGGCGTCAGCCCGCGAAGAGCGTGCGCACGAAGTGGAAGAAGGCGGCCGCGTCGAGGAAGAGCAGATCCACCGTGCCGAAGGTCAGCTGGTCGCTCGGCGCCAGTTGGCACACCTCGCCCGGCGCGACGCGGCGTCCGTTGAGATAGGTCGCGATGGTTGAGTGGTTGTCCTCGATGAAGTAGTTGTCGCCCCGTCGCTCGATCCAGGCGTGCTTCCTCGACACGGACTTGTCGGTGATGCAGATGTCGCACGCCTCGTCGCAGCCCACGAGCAGGCGCGTCCGCCCCGGCTCGACCACCGAGCGGATCGGGAAGGCCATGTACGCCACTTCCCTGGGCAGGGGCGCGGGCCCGTCGCCGAATTCCTCCTCGGCGTCGAAGCCGGAGTCGCTCGAGCGGAACAGCGTCTCGCCCGGATCGTCCGTGCGCAGCGGCCGGAAGGTCCCGGTGGCTGCATCCTGGATCAGCACCGCCGGCGGATCGCCCTGGAGGTACTCGCCGAAATCGAGCTGGGCGAACAGGGTGGCGTAGTCGCCGATCGGCTTCATGTGGCCGGTCATAGCGCGCGCTCCAGGGCCGCCCTCACGACCCGCATGTCCTTGAACCGATCTCCGGCGTCGGTGGCCAGGCAGCGCAGGATCACCGGATCCAGGGCCGGCGGGATCGGGAACTTCAGCTCGTCCCGCTCGCTCGGCGGCTGGGGCTTCTGCGTCATCTGCTTGACCAGCAGCTGCCCCACGCTCTGCGCCGAGAAGGGCACCCGGCCGGTCATCATCAGGTACAGGATCACGCCCATTGCATAGATGTCGGCGCGATGGTCGAGCGGCTTGGCCGCCGCCTGCTCGGGCGCCATGTACTCGGGCGTGCCGAGCACCACGCCGGCCTTGGTGATCTTCAGCGACTTGCCGTTGGCATCGACCAGCTTGGCCACGCCGAAGTCGAGCAGCTTGACGAAGTCCGGCCGGCTGGCCTTGTCGAGGAGGAAGATGTTCTCGGGCTTGAGGTCGCGGTGGATGATCCCCACCGCGTGCACCGCGGCCAGCGCGTCGCATACCTGGCCGGCGATGCGCACCGCGCGCTCGGCCGGGATCATCTTCTCGGTGCGGATCAGCGAGTGCAGCGAAAAACCGTCGAGGTACTCCATCACGTAGTAGTTCAGCCCACCGATCTCCTCGACGAAGTCGGTGATCTGGATGATGTTCTCGTGCGCCAGCTGGCTCACCGCGCGGGCCTCGTGGAAGAACCGGCGGATCGCGTTCTTGCTGCCCGCGAACTCGGGCAGCAGCATCTTCAGCGCCATCTTGCGCCCGAGCAGCACGTGCTCGGCCAGGAACACCCGGCCCATGCCGCCCTCGCCGATCATGCGGATCACGCGGTACTTGCCGATCGCCTTGCCCACGATCGAGTCCGCGGACGATGCGGGCGCCTCGATCTTCAGCGGCGGCAGGCGGCAGCCGTCCTTGCCGCAGTACTCCACGTGGGGCGGGTACTCGGTCTGGCACTGCGGGCAGGTCCGCACGGCCTTGATCCGCTTCTTGGCCGAGCGAGCGGCGACCGCCGCACCGGTCCTCCGCGCCGGGTACAGCGCCTTCAGCGCGTGATCGAGCTCCTCCGGGCTGCGGAAGCGCTGGCCCGGCTCCGGGGCCAGGCACTTGATCACCAGGGTCTCGAGCGCCAGCGGCAGGGGCTGCTGGCCCTCGGGCCGGGGCACGGTGCGCGGCATGCTGCGCGAGGGCGGCGCGCCCGCGGGCGTGCCGCTGGGTGGTGAGAAGGGCAAACGCGCGGAGAGGCAGCGATAGAGCAGCACGCCCAGGGCGTAGATGTCGGCCCGCGCGTCCACGCTGTCGCCGGCCGCCTGCTCCGGCGGCCAGTGGTCCGGCGCACCCCCGTCAGCGGAGAGCCGACCGCGGAGCAGCGCGGTGCCGAAGTCGAGCAGCTTGACCTGCGACTCGCCGCCGTCGGCCTCGGCGAGGAACACGTTCTCCGGCTTGAGGTCGAGGTGCAGGATTCCGGCGCTGTGGGCCGCGGCCAGGCCGGCGCAGATCTGGCGGGCGAGCGCCACGGTCGGCTCCGGGTCGAGCACCCCGACCTCGGTCAGCAGCTCGCCGAGGTGCTGACCCTCGAGATACTCCATCACCACCACGACCCGGTCCACGTCCAGCCGACGGGCCTCGAGCACGCTGCCCAGGTTCGGATGGCGCAGGCGGGTGAGCGCGCCGGCCACCTCGAGGTAACGGTCCACCGCAGCCTCGTCCCGGGCGAACTCGGGCTTGAGGATCTTCACCGCGGTCACGCCGGAGCGCTCGGGCATCTCGGCCTGGACCACCTGACCGGTGGCGCCCTCGCCGAGAACGCGTATCGGCGTCAGTCGGCCGAGGTCTGGTAGCTCAGTAGCCATCTCTTTGCCGGTTCCTGGCTTCAGCATAGCAGTGTCGAGGTCCGGATTCTACAACGAAGTGCTGACCTACATCTCTCACCAGCCGCCCTGCTGCGACCGCCGATCGCACGCCGTCTCGGCCCGTGCTCGCTCCTCGGTCCTCGACGGGCCGCTGGCCCGCCTGCGTCCCTCATCGCTGCGCTTGGCCCGATCCGACGCACGCTCGACGGCCTCGCGGACGGGCGGTGGTGGGAGATACGGGTCAGGGCCGACCGCGGATCACGGACTCCAGCAGGATCATCGCTGCGGCGAGCAGCAGCAGCGCGCTCCACAGCGGACGGGTGGGTGCGCTGGCCGCGGCCGTGACCGTCGCCCCGCCGCCCTGCGCCGGGCCCAGCGCCTGGCGCAGGCCAGCGACGGGTACTCGAGTCAGGTCCGACTCCCGGGGCTGCAGCACCACGGTGAAGGCGTCCGCAACGCGCCCGTCCCGTCGAACGCGGAACACGCCGGGCGCCCGGGTGCGGGTGTACGCCACGTCGCGGGCTCCGGCGAGCTCGTCCGGCCCGAGCGTCACCCGCTCACCGGCGGGCCCCTCGATCTCCAGGCTGCTGGTGCCCGACGGCACCGGCAGGAAGCGGACCTCCCCCACCAGGGTCTCGGCGGTCTCGGTCTCGATCGGCTCATGCGCCAGGTGCTCGGCAATTCGCTGCATCAGCGGTAGGAAGGCCGGCGAGATCGCCAGGTCGGCCCAGTCCCGATCCAGGCTCGACAGCAGCAGCAGCACCCGGCCCCGGCCATGCCGCGCCTCCAGCAGCAGGGGCAGACCCTGGTCCAGCTCGAGCAGCACGGTGCGCCCCGAGCCCGGATTCACGTCGAGCCAGCGACGGACGCGCACCGCGGACAGCGCGGCCTCGCCCGCGCCGCGCAGGCCGTCGAGCACCGGATGTCCAGCGATCGGACGCAGCACCACTCCCGGCGCCGGCGCACCGGCGACCGGCGCGCCGACCAGGCCCAGCTCGGCGGGCAGCAGCTCACCGAGCTGGCGGGTATAACCCTCGGGCTCGACCTGGTCACCGACCGACACCAGCAGGCCGCCGCCCTGCTCGACGAAGTCGACGAGCCTTCCCGCCACGGGCGAAATCGCCTCGGCCGGCACGTTGCAGAGGAAGACCGCGTCGTGCGCGGCGAAACGGTGATCGGCCAGGGTCTCCGGATCGACCACGGACAGGGCCAGCCGCCCGAGCGCGCCCCGCGTGGGATCGAGCGCCCGTTCCAGGTAGAACACCTCGTCGCGGTGCGGGATCGGGCTCGGCGCCCCATCGACTAGCAGCAGGCGGAGCTGTCGGTGCACCTGCAGGGCCAGCGGACGTTCGTCGTCGATGTCGAGGCCGTCCTCGGTCTCGATGCGAAGCCGGGCTGCAAGGATCCCGCTGCGATCGAAATGCACCAGGAACTCCTTCTGCGCCCGGCCGCCGGGCTCGAGATCGACGAAGCCGCGGGTGTGCTCGCGACCCTCGACCTCCAGCACCACCGGCAGCCGCTGCGCGCCATCGGGCCCGTGGGCCGCCACCGTGGCGGTGACGCGGAAGGCGCGCGGGCCCTCGTCCGGCGCCGGCTCGGCCACGGCCGCGACCACGGCCAGGTTGGACGGCGCCTCCGGGCCGCCGAGATCCACGATCTCGACCTGCGGAGGCTCGCTGCCGCTGGGCCAGGGCGACGACTCCAATGAGAGCGCGTGCGCGGCCCGGTCGGTGAACAGCACCAGCCTGCGCGCCGGACGGTCGTCGGCGGCGAGCACGCGCGCCGCCGCCTCGAGAGCCGGCCGCAGGGGCGCCGACGAGAGCGAGCACGACCGGTCCGCGGAGAGCTCGGCCAGCGCGGCCCCGGCGGCGCCGGGCCGGGGCAGCGGCTCGGGCACGCTGGAGGCGAAGATCACCGCGGCCGCGTCCTCGGCCCGCAGCGCGGCCACCCGTGACCGGGCGGCGGCCAGCGCCCGCTCGTACAGCGTCTCGCCCCGGACCTCGAGGGTCATGCTCGCCGAGTCGTCGAGCACCAGCGCCACAGCGGCCGGCGGTCCGGTGTCCACGGGTGCAGCGCCGGGCTCGCCGAGAAAGGGACGGGCCACGGCAAAGGCGGCGCCGGCCACGGCCAGGGTGCGGGCCAGCAGCAGCAGGATCTGCTTCAGTCGCTCGCGTCGAGCCACGCGACGGGTAGAGGCCAGCACGAACTCCACTGCCGGGAAGTAGGTCAGCTGGGCGCGCCTCCGGTTGAGCAGGTGGATCAGCAGGGGCATCGCGGCCACGCCCAGCGCGGCCCAGGCCAGAGCCGGATGGGTGAAGAGCAGCCTCACCGGATGCCCGCGCCCACCGCCGAGGCGGACGGTCGCATCGATCCACCGGCCCGTGCACCGCCGAGCAACTCCAGCAACACCTCACCCGGCGGCTCGTCGGTGTACGCCCGGTGATAGCTCACGCCGACCTGGCGGCAGCGGCGACGGACCTCCTCGAGGAAGCGCGCCAGCTCCTCGCGGTACGCCGCGGCCACGACCCTGGCGTCGGAGAGCACGCGCGCGCCGGCCTCGGGATCCTCGAACAGCCGCAGCCCCTCGTATGGAAAATCGCGCTCCGCCGGGTCGAGCACGTGCAGCACCACCACCTGGTGCCGACGCGAGCGCAGCCGACCCAGCGCCTCGAGCCAGCCGCGATCCCCTCCCTCGAGCAGGTCGGAGAGCACCACCACCAGGCTGCGCCGCCGGGCCAGCTCGGCGACCTGGGCCAGAGCCGCGCCGAGGCGGGTCCGGCCTCGGGCCTTCAGCGACTCGAGCGCGGCGAGCAGGTTGCCCAGGTGCACGCCGCCGGCGCGTGGCGCCACCGGCCGCGTCACGGCCTCGCCGAAGGGCGCCAGGCCCACGGCGTCGCCCTGGCGCAGCAGCAGGTAGCCCAGCGAGGCCGCGAGCACCGAGGCGTACTCCAGCTTGGACAGCGGGGCCGTCTGGAATCCCATCGATGCGCTGCGGTCGAGCAGCAGGTGCGCGCGCAGGTTGGTCTCGGCCTCGAACTCCTTGACGTAGTACCGATCGAAGCGGCCGAACACGCGCCAGTCGATGGCCTTCACGTCGTCGCCCGGCGCGTACTCCTTGTGCTCGGCAAACTCCACGCTCTGCCCGCGATGCGGGCTCTTGTGCAGCCCGGAGAGCGTGCCCTCGACCACGGCCTGCACACGCAGCTCGAAGCGGGCCAGTCGGGCCAGCGCCTCGGGGTCGAGGAGGGGGGAGGCGAGGGGTGGGGCGCTTCGGGACGTCACGGGGCTACTCGGGCGCTGCGGCGCTGCGGGTTTCTTGCGCGGCTTCGCCGCGCGTTTGCTGCGGGCCTGCGGCCCGTGTCGTTGGTCATCGGTCTCGAGCCAGCAACCCGCAACCGCCCAGACCAATAACCAACAACGCCGCCGAAGGCGGCTTCGTGCTCCCTCACTCCCCCTCCGCCTCGACCAGCCGGTCGACCACCTCCACCGCGCTCACACCCTTGGCCTCGGCCTGGAAGTTGGTGATCAGCCGATGCCGCAGCACGGGTCGCGCCAGGGCGCGGATGTCCTCCACGCGCACCGCGGTTCGCCCCTTGAGCAGTGCCCGCGCCTTGCCGGCGAGCACCAGGTACTGCGAGGCCCGCGGCCCGGCGCCCCAGGTGAGGAACTCGCGCACCGCCTCGGGCGCGTCCGGATCGTCGGGCCTCGACGCCCTGGCCAGCCGCACCGCGTAGCGCACCACGTTGTCCGCGGCCGGCACGTGGCGCACCAGCTCCTGCAGCCGGAGCAGACGCGCAGGATCGAGCACGCGGCCGGGCTCGGGCTGCTCGGCCACGGTGGTGCGCGCCACCACCTGCACCTCTTCCTCGGCGTCGGGGTAGTCCACGCCGACCATGAACATGAAGCGATCGAGCTGGGCTTCGGGCAGCGGGTACGTGCCCTCCTGCTCGATCGGGTTCTGCGTGGCGAAGACATGGAAGGGCCGGGGCAGCTCGAAGGTTCGACCGCCCGCGGTGACGCGGTACTCCTGCATCGACTGCAGCAGCGCGGCCTGGGTCTTGGGCGGCGTGCGATTGATCTCGTCGGCCAGCAGCAGGTTGCAGAACACCGGTCCCTTGAGGAAGCGGAAGGCGCGCTTGCCGGTCTCGCGATCCTCCTCCAGCACCTCGGCGCCGGTGATGTCGCCGGGCATCAGGTCCGGGGTGAACTGGATGCGGTTGAAGCTCAAGTCCAGCACCTGGGCCAGCGTCTCGACCAGCATCGTCTTGGCCAGCCCGGGCACGCCGACGAACAGGCAGTGCCCGCGCGCCAGCGTGGCGGTCAGCAGCTGCTCGATCACCTCGCCCTGCCCGACGATGCGCTTGCCCACCTCGACGGAGATCGCGCCGGCCGCCTCGGCCACCGCCCGCACCTCCTCCAGCACCTGCTCCTCGCCCAGGGCCGCCGCCGAGGGCTCGCCTCCCGCCTCGCTCATCGTTCCTCCAGCCAGTACTGCAGCACGCGCAGGACCTCCCGTTCCCGCCGAGCCAGCACCGCCTGCCCGGCATCGGCGTGCAGCCGGGCCAGGGCCGCGTGCGGCCGCGGATCGAAGGGATGAATCCCGATCACCGTCTCGAAGATCTCCAGCGCCCGCACCCGGTTTCCGGCGGCGAGCGCCAGCTCGCCCCGGTCCACGAGCACGGCCGGATGGTTCGGGTACAGCTCGAGCGTCTGCTCGAGGATCTCGGCCGCGCGCTCGCGCCGGCCGGTCTCGGTAAGCGTACGCGCCAGCCGGCGCTGCACCAGCGGGTGCGCGAGCTGGGATTGCTTCGCGGCGCGCCCGTACTCCACCGATGCGGCGCGGACACGACGCCGGGCGTAGAGCAGGTCGCCCAGCGTGAGATGATCGCGCACCCGCTTCTCCTTGATCCGGGCGCGCTCGCGCTTGTCCGCGTCCGCGCCTCGCGGCGCGAACTCGAGGCCGTAGTGGGCGAGGCGGGCGAGCGGCTCGAACCGCTGCTTGCGCAGGTACGACTGCCAGCGATCGGCCAGGACGTCGAAGCCCCCGCCGTACACCGCGGCCAGCGCCTCGTCCTCGCTCTTGCCCTCGGCCATCAGCGACAGCAGGCGACGCAGGCCGGCCGTCCCCTGCTCCTCGTACATCATCCGCACCAGGGTCCACACCTGGCCAAAGGCCAGCGCCATGCTCTCCTCGCTGGGCAGGTACGCGAAGCTGGGCCGCATGCGCGAGAAGGGGATCAGCCGATCGGACTTCACGGCCAGGGCCAGCAGGTGGCGCGCCCGCGGATCGAGCGTGATCTGCTCGAGCGTCTGCTCGTGACGCCCGTCGAGCATCTTGGCCATCCCCTCCTGCAGCCACAGCGGCGCGCGATTGCGCGAGAGCTGGGCCAGGGCCAGGTGGGTCAGCTCGTGGCACACGGTGGTGCGCCACGAATACCCGCGCAGCGCGGCCCTGGGGCTCGTCACCATCAGCTTGTTCCACTTGGCCACCGCGATCGTGCTCGAGGTCTCGATCGCCTCGGTGTCGAGCCCGGTGAACCGCGACAGGGTCTGGGTGTCGGGCAGGAACTCCACGCGCAGCCGCCCCTCCGGGCGCCAGCCGAGGTCCGAGGTGAGCGCCGCGATCTGGGCCTCGAGCGCCTCGGCCGCGTAGCCCACGAGGATGCCGTCCGGCGAGTCGGACGCGATCAGGAAGCGGAAGCGCCCATGCTCCACGACACGCATGCGCCGGGCCGCGGTCAGCGTGGCGCGGACGCGCTCGAGCAGGAAATCGTCCTCCACGGGCAAGATCGACCGTGCGCGCTCGAGCAGCTTGCTGGCCCGCTCGTACTCGCCCTGCAGGAAGGCGAGCTTGCCGGCCACGCGCAGCACCCGACCGTCCTGCGGCGCCCGCTCGAGCAGCTCGGCGATCTGCGGCGCGGCCTCGCTCACGGCCCAGGCGTCGAGCAGTGCGTCGAGACGATCCGCCTCGTCGGCCGGGGCGGCGTGGGCGGTGATGCCGGCCAGAACAACGAGAATGCAAATCAGTCGTAGGGGCGCCCCCAGGTGGGCGCCCTGGTCAGGGCGGCCACGCGGGGCCGCCCCTACAGCATGCTGGTGATCCCCTCGCGCCCTCATTTGACCAATTCCTCGTAGTACCGCTTCACCTGATCCTCGTAATCCTCGGGCGCGGGCCGCTTCATCGCCTCGAGCAGGTCCTCGCGGAACTCCTTGGGCACGCGATAGTCCTCGGGCTGCGGGATCGCCACCCGCTCCCGTCGATCCCTGCGGTGGCCCACCCGCCCGCCGGAGCGCGCGCCGCTGCGCATGGCCTGGCGCGCCTGCTCCAGTGCGCCGCGGGCCCGGGCCAGCCGATCCACGGCCCGCTCCATCGAGCCCTGGGCCGGACGCAGGCCCAGGCCCTCGAGCTGCTGCTCGGCCGAGCGCATCTCCAGGCCGGCCTGGCCCAGCTCGGACGCGGGCTGGTGGCCCAGGCCCGGCATCTCGGACATCAGCCGGGACATCCGGCTGCCCAGCCCCTGGCACTGCTGCGAGGCTTCGGCCTGGCGCTGCTGCAGCTGCTCGGCCCGACCGCGCTGGCGGCGCGAGAGCACCTGCTCGGGCGGCCGGGGCTGGATCCGCGCCAGCAGATCCGCGATCTGGTCGGCCACGCCCGCGGCAGCGCCAGCGGCCTGAGCCACTCCGGCCAGCTGCGACACCTCGGCCTCGGTCTCGAGTCGCTGCGCCTCGTTCTCGAAGACCGGGAAGCGGCGTGCGATGCCCGAGGCCAGCCGCGCGGCCACATCCTCCACGGTGCGCAGATCCCCGGCCGTACCGCGCGCCGTCTCCTCGGCCTCGGCAAAGGCGTCCACGGACAGCTCTGATTCCAGCAGGGCCGCGCGCTCGCGGGCGCTCGACATCGGGTTGGGCGCGGTGTCCCCGGCCTGGCGGGCGAGCCGGGTCACGTCCTCGAGCAGCTGCTGCGATAGCTCGGCCAGCTGCCGGCGCACCTGCTCGCCGCGCCGGCCCAGCTCCTGCTCCGCGGCCTGGCGATACTCGCCGCGCAGATCGTCGAGCCGCTGCGAGAGCTCCCGCTCCTCGCCCTCGAGCGCGGCAATGTCCTCGGACAGGCGCTCCATCTTCTCGAACATCTCGCCGAACTTGGCGTCGGCCAGGGACATCCGGCCTTGCTCCAGCATGGCCAGGGTGCTGTCGATCTGCCTGCTGAAACTCTCCAGCATCTGCATCGCCCGCTCGATGTCTCCCTCGGCCAGGGCCTGCTCGAGCTGGCCGAGCATCGACATCATGTCCCGCGCCTCGAGCGCGTCCGGGCTGATGAACTCGTCCGGGATGCCGCGAGCCGTACGCGCCATCTCGGCCATCACCGCGGCGAGCTGCCGCTTGAGCCGCGCGATCTCCTCGAGGATCTGGCGCCGCAGCTCGGGATCGTTCTCGGCGGCCAGGCGCTGCATCAGCTCCTGCAGCCGCTGCTTGGCCTGGGCCAGGCCCTCGGCCGAGGCCAGCGCCTGGTCGTAGCGCTGCCGGTCGAGTGCATCGGCCAGGGCCAGCACCTGCTTCTCCAGCTCGGGATCGAGCTGCTCGAGGAAGCCCAGATACCGTCGGGACAGCACCGCGCCGCTCGCGCCCTTCAAGCTCCGCGCGCCAGTGCGCGCCAGCCAGCGCAGCTGGCGAGAGAAGCGCTCCCAGGCGCGATCCGCAACGTCGTCGCGCAAGGGATCTTCCTGCTGGGCCTCGAGGAGGGCCTCGACCTCGGCCTGCAGCTCGCGCAGGCGCTCGAGCAGCGCCCCGGGCGCCTTGGCGTCGGGCAGCTCGGCCTTGGGATCCAGGTCGAGCTCCTGCTCTAGCACGTCGGCGAGCAGCTTGATCGCGGCCTCCCACACCCGCTCCTGGTCGGCGAGGAACCGGCCGTGCCGCTCCCGCGGCGAGAAGACCTTGATCTCCCGCGTCACCGAGGTGCCGGCCTTGGGCCCGCCGAGCGAGTCCTCGTCGAACGCCTCGAGGAAGTAGCGGATGCGATCACCGGGCCGCAGATCGATGCTCGCCAGCTCGAAGGGCCGCGCCCCGCTGACGCGCTTGGGCGCACGCTCGTAGTGCGCCAGCTCGATCCGCTGCTCCTCGCCCGCCCCCTGCATCCCTTCCCGCCGGTACACCAGGGCCACCCGGCCCACGCCATAGTCGTCGGTGGCCTTGAAGCGGATCTCGACGCGCTCGGTGTCGCGCACCTCCACGTCACCGGCCGGCTCGAGGATCTCGATCCGGGGTGCGCGATCCGGGATCAGCTCTAGGAGATGGCCACGCGACTCCTCGTAGTCCTGGCCGTCCTCGCCCTCGGCGGCCATCCGATAGGTGCCCGACTCCAGGGCCACGAACTCGGCCTGGATCCGGCGGCCCCCGTCGAGGAGGGCGAGCCCCTGGCGCTGGCCGCCGGGCAGGCGCACCTCGCCCGACCGGAGCTCGCGCGAGCTGCTCGCCGAGACCCGCACCCGGGTCCCGGCCGGCACCAGCAGGTTGGCGTCGGCGCCGGTCACGGTCTTGGGAGCCAGCCGGGTGTGCGCGGGATAGCGCTGCACCACCTCGAAGTCGCCGAGCAGCGACGACAGGTCGCGAGCCGTCGCGGTCGGCGCCGGGGCCAGCGGCCGGAAGATGCCCTGCCACACGGCCGCGACCGAGGCCGGCGCGAGCAGGGCCGCGCCGAGGTACATCACGGCGCTGGCCGCGGCGATCGCACCGAAGCGCTTGAACCGCTGCGCCGGGAACATCGCCTCCAGGTTCAGCGCGCGAGCGCGACGCCCCACGCTCTTAATCAACGCGCGCACCAGGGCCCGGCCCGGACCGGGCTCGGCCCGGCCGACCTCGGGGTACAGCTCCAGCGCAGATACCGCGTCGCTGTCCAGCGTCGGGTCGAGCCGGCCGATGCGCCTGGCCAGTGGCTGCTCGGCCAGGCCGCCCCGGGTCACGGTGCGGCCGCCGCCGAGCACCAGGGCCGCGAGCCACAGGGCCAGCAGTGCGAGCAGCAGCACCAGGCGAAAGACCGAGGGCGGGCTCTGCCAGATCCAGGCGCCCGCGGTGCCGAGCAGGCCGATCAGGCAGGACGCGGCCGCGGCCAGGGCCAGCGCCTCGAGCGCGGCAAGCAGCAGCACCCGCCGCCGCGCTCGCGAGAGCGCCTCGCGAAGATGCCCGTATCCGGCTGGTACCGCGTCCAAGCGCTTCTCCTCCCCCGGCCCCGCGCACGGAACTTGTACGGGTAGCAGGCAGCCACGCGGGTGTCAATCGAGCGCGCCCGTACCCGCGCCGATGATGGGAACGAACCCGTCGCGTACCAGTCCCCGGTTTCTTTGATGATCCGTAGCCCGGACGGCCGAGCCGCCCTATATGTATGGCAATGCAGCCGATCTTGTCCTCTGCTGCGAAGCGCCTTGCCCACCGAGGGATCCGGGTGCTAGCATTCCGCCCCTGAAAGCGACGAATTTTACTGGGTGCCGGTGAATAGACCCATGGCCACGGCGTCACAAGAATCGGGTACTCCCGCAGGCGAGCGGGAGGACACCGAGCTGGTGGCCGCGGCGAGGGATGGTGACCGGGCGGCCTTCACCGAGCTCGTGAAGCGGTACCAGCGTCGCGTGTTCAGTGTAGCCCTGGGTGTGGTGCACAACCCGGAGGACGCCATGGACATCGCCCAGGAGACCTTCCTCAAGGTCCACAACAAGCTTTCCACCTTTGAAGGCGAGTCCGCGTTCTACACCTGGGTCTATCGCATCACGATGAACCTCAGCATCGACCACATCCGCCGGCGCAAGAAGCGCGCCGAAGAAGACATCGACAACGTGATGCACAAGGTCGACACCGCGAACGAGGGCGCACTGCCGCTCTCGGGCAAGTTCGGCGACGGCGACCCGACCAAGGTGATGGCCGACCGCGAGCTGGAGCGCAAGCTCCACGAGGCGCTCGACCAGCTCCCCGAGATCCACCGCCAGGTGATCCTGCTGCGCGAGGTGGAGAGCCTCTCGTACTCGGACATCGCCGGCGTGCTCGAAATCTCCAAGGGCACGGTGATGAGCCGCCTGCACCACGCCCGGCGCAAGCTCAAGGAGCTGCTCGAGCCGTACCTCGAGCCGGCCGGCGCCGAACTTGACGCAACCGAATCACTCGGTGATAGGATGGACGGGAACCAGGCCAAGGAGGACGAGGCGTGAGCGACTGTGCCAGCCCGCTCGCCGAGCTGCTCTCCGGGTACCTCGACGAGGAGCTCGGGCCCGAGGATCGGGAGCGGGTCGAGGCGCACCTCGAGGGCTGCGCCGCCTGCACCAGGGAGCTGAAGACCCTGCGCTGCGCCGGCCGCACGGTGCGCGACACGATCCGCGGCCAGGCCGAGGCCGCGGACTTCACCGGCTTCCCCGAGCGGGTGATGGCCCGCATCGACGAGGACGCGGCCCGCGAGTCGACCGGCAACCGGGTCTGGCTGCGCGAGCACCGCGGGACCTTGGTCGCCCTGGCCACGGCCGCGATCCTGCTCCTCGGCCTGCTGCTCGGCCCGCTGCTGTTCCCGGGCGACGCCACGGCCCCGGTCGAGGCCGACGTGGTGGTGGAGCTGCTCGACCCCCCGGAGGGCTACGACGCGATGATCTTCAACGAGGGGGACGAGGGCAAGAACATCACCGTGATCTGGCTCTTCGAGCAGGAGCCGGATACGGACACCGAAGCCGCCAAGGAGCCCGCTCTATGATGGTGCGCCCGATAGGCCGCGTCCTCGCCGTGATGGCCCTGCTCGCCGCCGCGCTCGGCCCGGCCCCGGCCGACGCCGCGGGCAAGAAGATCAAGGTCGAGGTGCAGGTGATCAAGGCCAGCCGGGCCGGCGACCAGATCGATCCCGAGCTGAAGGACCTGGCCAAGCAGCTGGCCAAGCTCTTCGCCCAGTACTCGAGCTACGAGCTGATCAAGACCGCCGAGCTCGACCTGCCCTTGGGCAAGGCCGGCACGGTCGACATCCCCGAGGTCAAGAGCCTGACCGTGACGCCCAGGGAAGAGCGCAAGGGCAAGATCGTGGTCGGCCTGAAGATGACCGATCCCAAGTTCTCCACCGACGTCCGGCTCAAGCCGGGCGCCCGGCTGCTGGTCGGCGGGCCCAAGCTCTCCGGCGGGGTGCTGATCCTGGCGATCACGGCCCGCACGTCCAACTGAGCGACGGAGTGTAGCGAGGCGATCCTCGCCCCGATCGGGGCGAAGAGGAGGAGGAGGATATGCGCAGGACATGGCTGAGCGCACTGGCAACGATCCTGCTGCTCGGCGGCACGGCCGCGGCCCAGGTGCCGCCGGCGGATCCGACGGAAGATCCCAACGCGGCCGTCAGCGACGCGATGGAGTTCGGCGGCATGGTCGGCGGCGACGTCGGCCTGGGCATGATCGGCGAGGACCTGGTCTTGAGGCTCAACCTGGGCACCGAGTTCACCTTCTGGAAGTTCGGTCTCGGGATCCAGGCGCCGCTCAACCTGGTGGTCTGGGACCAGGATCCGGAGGAGGACCTGATCGGCGGCGTGATCCGCAAGCGCGACTGGGACGAGCCGTCCGACTTCCTCAAGATCCTGCGCTACCTGCGCTTCGGCCAGAAGGGCGAGCTGGTGTACGTGCTGATCGGCGATCTGCGCAACGTGTACATCGGCCACGGCACGATCGTGGGCCACTACTACAACAACACGCATATCGATCACTTCCGGCTGGGCCTGCAGGCCGACCTCAACACCGACTACGGCGGCTTCGAGACGATCTTCTCGCACCTGAACACGGACGCAGCGCCGGGCGTGGCCGGCGGACGGATCTACATCAAGCCCTTCGCCTTCTGGGACAAGGAGAGCTACGCCAACAACTTCGCCGTGGGCTTCAGCTACGTCGGCGACTTCAAGGCGCCGTACCAGCTGCGCGACACCTTCTGCAACATCACCGAGGAGGCCGGCTTCGCGCGCGACGTGGACCTCGACGGCGACGGCACCCCGGACTTCACCTGCACCGAGGGTCAGTACACGCCCAACGGCCAACCCGACGGGTATTGGGACTCGGACGACGAGGGCAACATCCGTGTGCTCGACCGCGACCGGGCGATGATCTTCGGCTTCGACCTCGAGTTCAAGGTGCTCGACCTCTCGTGGATCGAGCTCACCCCGTACTTCGACTTCAACAAGATCATCAGCGCCGACTACGGCGTGCACCTCGGTGTGCTCAACATCTTCAAGCTGCCGCTCGACATCGGCCTGCAGCTGCGCGTGGAGTACCGTTACTTCGCCGAGAACTACGTGCCGACCTACTTCGACGCCACGTACGAGGGGTACAAGTTCCTCTACCCCTTCGAGACCAGCGACGGCCAGGGCGCGCTGCCCAAGCTCTACGCCGTGGAGGAGGGCTACGCCGGCAAGGCGCGCCACGGGTACTACGGCGAGCTGTCGTTCTGGGTCTCGGACTGGGTGCGCGTGGGCGGCATCTGGGAGGACTACCAGGGCGAGTACAACTCCAACCTCTCGCTCTCGCTCGAGCTGCCCGCACTCGAGGTGGTCGAGTTCTACGCGATGTACTACAAGCGCAACTTCGAGGGCGCCGACGAGATCTTCACCCTCGACGACAAGTCGCTGCTGCTCGCCGCGATCCGCGTGCCCTTTGCCACGATCTTCTACGCCCAGGCCGCGTACCGCGCGGTGTGGGAGTACGATCCGTCCGAGAGCGAGTACGAGCGGGTCGACGACTGGTCCGTGGGTATTGGCATCGGGTACCGGTGGTAGCGGCAGGTCGAAAGTCGAAACTCGAAAGTCGAAAGTTGGGAGCCAATAGTCCGGTGTCAACCGAAGCCTCGCGGACCATTGCTCGCAGCCCGCGTACCCGCCCCACCCACTTTCAACTTTCGACTTTAGACCTTCGACCCCTCCTCCTCCTCCCCCTGCTCCTGCTCTCCGCCCCCGCGCTCGCCCGCGGCCCCTTCGAGAACAACCTCCTCTCCGTGCCCGGCCGCGTCAACGACGTGGTGGTCGAGGACCTGACCGGCGACGGCCTCAACGACCTGCTGGTGGTGCACGTCGTGGGCCTGCCGCCCAGGGAGAAGCGGCGTATCTCGCTGTTCCTCGGCCCGGAGCAGGGTCCGCCCTCGCGCAAGCCGGACCAGACGATCCCGGTGGCCGAGCTCACCGCCGCCTTCGACGTCGCAGACATCGACGGCAAGCCCGGCAAGGAGCTGCTGCTGCTCGACCGCCGCGGCCTGTCCGTGGTGCCGCTCACGGACGGCAGGCTCGGCGAGGCCCGACGCATCTTCGAGGCCCCGACCCTGGCCGGCGGGCCCGAAAAGGGCAACCTGCCCCGCGCGGCCTTCAGCGTGCCGATCAACGGCGAGGACAGCGAGCCGGCCCTGGTGCTCCCGGACCTCGGCGGCGTGCTGTACCTGGCACCGGGCTCGTTCCACGCGGGCGCGGACAAGCCGGATCCGCAGCGGCTCGAGCTGGAGCTGCGCTACTCGTACCGCTCGGACTTCACCTCGTCCGCCGGGCCGCGGGGCCAGGTGCTCACGGTGCGCGCCACGGTGCCGGGTATCTCTGTCGGCGATCACGACGGCGACGGCAACAACGATCTGTTCGTGCTGTGGAGCGACGAGGCCGACGTGTTCGAACGCGACGCCAGCGGCCGCTTCAAGCCGGAGCGCGTGGCCCACTACGAGTTCGACGTCAGGACCAAGGAGGAGAAGAAGCTGCGCAACGCAGGAGTGGTGACGCAGGTCACGGACCTGAACGCCGACGGTGTGAGCGACCTGCTGCTCTCCAAGACCTCGGGCGGCTTCATGGACATGAAGAGCTGGCTCTACGTGTACCCGGGCCTGCGGGGCGGTGGGTACGGATCCAAGCCGAGCCAGACGATCAAGCGCGAGGGCTTCACGCCGGTGACGGTCTGCACCGACCTCGACGGCGACGAGCAGGACGACCTGATCCTAGCCTCGGTCGAGATCGGCATCTTCTCGCTGTCGCAGATGCTGCTCAAGAGCAGCCTCACGGTGAACTTCGACCTGTTCGTGATCCGCGAGGGCGCGCTGCCGAAGAACCCGACGACCACGGTGGAGATCCCGTTCCGCATCAGCTTCCAGCGCGGCGCCGACGTGCAGGGCGCCGTGCCGATCTTCGGGCGTGACTTCAACGGCGACGGCCGACCCGACCTGCTGCACGGCCGCGGCGTGGACGCGCTGGAGATCCACCTCGGTGACAGGGACGAGGACGAGCTGTTCCAGGATCACTTCCGGGTGCGGCTCAAGGCGCCGACCTCACCCTGGATGCGCGTGGGTGGCGGGGACAAGCCCGGCGTGGTGGTGTACTACCGGAACATCCCGAAGCTGGACGGCAAGATCTTCTGGTTCCGCAACACGAACCCGTGGTAGCCCGCGCTCTGTTCCGCCGCGCTACCTCGCCGGCCTGAAACCCAGCCCGCGGTTGCGGTACGACAGCCCGCGCCGGTCGCGGTACGCGGCGCGGCACAGCATGGCGAAGCTGTAGAACCCACCGCCCCGCACCACGCGGGCGATGCCGTCCGCGTTGCTGCATTCCGTACGCGCGCTGCCGTCGGCCGGCGCGCCGTAGTACGAGTCCTCGTAGCAATCCGCAACCATCTCCCAGACATTGCCCGCCATGTCGCACAGCCCCTGGTCCGTATCGCCCTGGCGCTTGCTGCACACCGGCCAGGTGCGTTCCGTGCCGCAGCCCGCGCCGTCCTCGTCGAGCACGGCGAGGTTGCAGTTGGCCAGCGTGCTGCCCCAGGGATAGCGGCGTGGCTGCCCGCAGCTGCGCGCAGCGAACTCGAACTCGGCCTCGGTGGGCAGTCGGGCGCCGAGCCACTCGCAGAAGTCGAGGGCCTCGGCCCGTGTGATGCAGTTCATCGGGTGCTGCTCGTGGGAGGCGCGGCCGTAGTTGCACCCGGGCCCGCCGGCAGGCGCGGGGCAGGCCCCGGCCCGCACGCACTCGTGGTACTGGGCCACGGTGACCTCGGTCCGGGCGATGGAGTATCGCTGCAGGTACACCGTATGCACCGGCATCTCGTCGTCGAAACGCTCGCAGTCCTCGCCGCCCTTCTCCCGGCACTCGTCGGCAAAGATACTGCCCATCGGGAAGTTGCCGCCCGGCAGCCTGACCCAGGATACGTCGGTGTCGATCTCGGTATCGCTGTCCGTGTCCGTGTCGCTGTCCGTGTCGCTGTCCGTGTCCGCGTCGGTGTCCGCGTCCGAGTCGATGTCCGTGTCCGCGTCGGTGTCGCTGTCCGCGTCGCTGTCCGCATCGCTGTCCGCGTCGCCGGGCGTGCGGCCGGGGTACGGGGACACACCGGTGCAGGCCAGCGCCAGGCCGGCCGCCACCAGCAGGAGCACGCCGGCCAGGGTCAGCGTCCCAGGGATTGCGCGCAAACAGCCTCCTCGGGCCGAATACATATACGATTACTATGACCGGCTCGGGCCGCAGAGTAAACCCGCGGCAAGCGCTGGGTGCGGTGATCGCGGCCGGTGTGGTATAGTCGGTCAGCCCGGTACACCGGGGAGGGTCGATGAAGATCGAGATCTGTCTCGCGGTCGCAGCGCTGCTGCTCGTCGGCCTCGCGGCCTGCGAGCGTCCCGCCGACACCAAGCAGCCCCAGCGCTACCTCAAGGACGGCGTGGCCTTCCACTATCCCGGCAACTGGGAGATCACCGACGACGAGCAGCTCCCGACCCACCGCTACATCTTCGTCGAGTCACCGGGCAGCGCGGTGTTCATCATCCAGGTATACCGCAAGCAGGACGCGATGCCCCTGCGCGAGTTCGTCGAGCTGATGGCGGCGAGCGCCAAGGAGAACACGCCCCTGGCCGACGTGGGCCAGAGCCGTTTCAGCAAGGACGAGCGCCGCGTGGGCAAGACGCAGAGCATCGGCTTTGGCGAGCGCTTCCAGGCGAGCCTGCTGGGACAGAAGATCCCCCACCGCCGAGTGCACCACGCGGTGCCGGGCAGCAGGCACACCTGCTACCTCACGGCGCAGGCCGCGGACGAGGACTGGAAGATGGTGCAACAGGGCTTCGAGCTGATCTTCTCGACCTTTAACGAGGGCCGCTAGCGATCCCCCCGGGGGGGGCTTCTCCGGCCGTCAGATCGGCAGGTTCTCCGACGGCACCAGCTCTCGCAGAAACTCCTCGCAGGGCAGGCACAGGATGTCGTCGACGCGCAGGCGCTCCCTCCCGCGGTGGAGCAGCGCCGCACGGCATTCCGGATAGTCCCGAGCGAAGCTCTTCAGCGCCCGTAGGTCCTTGCCGTGGACGTGCTCCGCGTTCTTGACCTCGATCGCGAACAGGCCGTCCTCGCCGTACACCACGAAGTCCACCTCGCTGCCGCCGCGCGTGCGCCAGAAGTACAGCCGGTTTCGATCGCCGCGGTACGCGTTCCATGCGCGCAGGTGCTGGAACACAAGCCCCTCAAGCGCGACGCCCGAGATCTCCTCGGCTCGATCGAGCGGCCCGCGCGGCCGCAGGGAGCGGAACACTCCACAATCGAACAGGTAGAGCTTGGGGTGCGAGATCAGGGCCCGAGCCGCTCGGCGGGAGAACACCGGCAGCCGCACCGCGAGCAGCAGATCCTCGAGGATGATGATGTAGCTCTCCACGGTCTGCCGACCCACCTCGCACTCCCGCGCCACGTTTGCCACGTTGAGCACTGATCCGTGCGAGAAGCTGATCGCCTCGAGGAATCGAGCGAAGTCGTCCAGACGCCGCACGAGTCCCTCGGCGCGGACCTCGGCCTGCACGTACAGGTCGACGTAGTGCCGGACAACCTCGTCCGGCTGCTCCGCGGCGACAACCAGCGGTACCAGACCCACCTCAAGGGCCCGCACAAGATCGAAACGATCGCCGAGTTCGGCGGCCATGAACGGATGCATCGTACAACGTAGCGCCCGTCCGGCGAGCAGGTTCACGTCCGCGCGTCTGATTTTCCGCGCACTCGACCCGGTGAGCACGAACCTCGGGCCCTGCCCGCGCTCGATCAACCGGTGCACAACGTCGAGCAGCTTCGGGCACGACTGGATCTCGTCGATCACCACATCGGTGCAGCCCGGCCTGGAGGCGATCAGCTGCTCGAGCGACTCCGGGCGGGCCAGGTAGCGTCGCTGCTGCACGGGATCGAGCAGATCGACGAACAGCGCACCCGGAAGCAGGCGGCGGGTCCAGTGTGTCTTGCCCGTACCCCGTGGACCGAAGAGGAAGAAGCTGTGCTCCGGCGGCTCGAGGAATCGAGTGAAAAACTTCATGAAAACAACCTCATCGCAGTCAATCCGCCAAGAGCCGCAAATTACGGTACCGGAGATACCATTTTGAGCCCCAAAAAGCAAATTGCAGTACCTTTTTCGCAAAATTTAATTTTTTGCTAGCAACAATGGTGCTTTACAACAAGCGCGGCTGCGCCTACTCGAATCGCGCCGGCGCGGCCGAGGCCTCCACGTCGATGCCGAGCAGCTCGTCGAGATGAAAGCCGATGAAGGGCTTGGGCGGCACCGGGATCTCTCCCAGCGATACGTACAGCGAGCGGTGCTCCGGCACCCAGACCATCACGTGCACGTTGTGGTTGTTGGCCAGGCTGCCGCCGCCGTCGAACAGCTCGGGCGGGTGGGTCACCCCGGTGAGGGGGTTGTACGTGTCGCGCAGGATGCCCACCGCGCCCGGCGGGTCGAGCGCGCCGTGCACGCTGTCCGCGCCGCCTGGCTCGAGCAGCTGCTGCAGCCGCATCAAGCGGCTGGTCGTGCTCTGCGTTCCCATGTTGACGTGCAACTCCACCATGTCCGGGTGCACGAAGTGGTTGGTCATGTACAGCACGCCGTCGGCGCTCATCCGCCGGATGCCCATGTGGTTGGCCGTCATCTCGAAGCTCGCGGCCGTGCCGCTCGCCGAGTCCGAGACCATCACGCTCTCGCAGGTGGTGTGGTTCTGGCTCTTCAGATACGCCTCGGCCTCCTCCAGCGTGCGGGCGTTGTTCACCAGGTGGTAGGTCATCTGGGTGTGATCCACGCCCTCGCGGTCGATGTCGTCGACTGCATCGTTCTCGTTGCTGGCCACGAACAGCCCCGCGTCGTTCACACCGGTGTACGGCGAGACATTGCCCGGAAAGCCCACCACCACGCTGGGCACGCCCTCGGCGGGCCGCCGCACGATCAGCGCCGGGTGCTCGACGAGGTAGCGGATGTCGGCCCAGTCCATGCTGCGCCCGTGGATCAGCTTGCCGTCCGTCGTGGCGCTGCCCGCGGCGCTGAACTGCGAGCAGGCCGCCTTGCCCAGGATGCCCGAGAGGTGCTCGATGATCGTGGCGCCGTACGCCAGCAGCAGGCACTTATCCATCGTCCACGCAACGCCCTGCTCCCCGGCGGCGTCCGACAGGCCACGGCACTCGTCGAGCACCGCGGGCAGGGCGTTGGCCTCGGCTTCCTCGATGAAGCCGTCCTCGCGGGCCAGGATCTGCGCGGTGTAGAACATCGGGTCGCTGTCGAGATAGTCCACGCCCTCGGCCAGCACGTCGGCCATCAACGAGCCGTGCTGGTAGCCCATCTCGTACGGCGTGCCCTGCAGGCGCAGCACGTGGATCTCGCCGCGGTCCTCGCGGCCGGGCTCGAAGGTGATCTGCGTGTCGCCGTCGTCACCGTCGTTGCAGGAGCCGACCGCCAGCAGGACGGCGACCAGCAGCACCGGGGCAGCGCAGCAGCGCAACTTCATCTTGCCTCCCTGGCGCCGGCCTAGAGCAGCAGCATCGCCATGCCGCCGGTGAGCAGCGGGATGGTGAGGTTGTCGTCGACCCGCACGCTGAACAGCTCGACCAGCGCACCGGCCGCGGCCACGGCCGGGCCGAGCCACAGCGCACGCACCAGGCCCACGCCGGGCACCACCAGCCAGGTGAACAGCACCGCTGCCAGCGCGGCGACCGTGAAGAAGGCCAGGGTGCCTTGCAGGCTCTTGTCGCGGTAGAGCCGCGTGCGGCCCCACTTCTTTCCCACCAGCGAGGCCACGGGATCGCCGAAGGCCAGCACCAGCGCGCCGAGCTCGATCGCGTGCTGCGAGAGCAGCAGCACGCCGAGCAGCAGACCGGTGAGATACCAGGTCGCCGAGGGCACGCGATGCGCCTCGCTGGGCCGCGAGATGCGGCCGAACACGCGCTTGACCAGCCGCTCGTTCCACACCGGTGAGACGCGGCGCAGCACGTCGAGGAACACGAAGCCGAGCAGGATGATCCCGCCGACGAGCAACACCTCGAAGCGAGTCAGCACCAGCTCGTACAGGCCGATACCGAGGAGCCCCATGCTCACGTGGAACACGTTGCGCGACAGGTTCTTCGGCTTGAGATGCTGCAGGCTGAAGTCCTCGGGCAGGGTCAGCCTGATCCGCTTGACCTGGTCGACCAGGGCTTCGTAGTTCTGCCCCAGCCGATCCCAGCGCTCGTGGACCTGCTCCCGGCTCGGAGTCCGCGCCCGCAGCTCGGCGATCAGCGCGTTCAGATCCTGGGCCACGCGGTCGTAGCGCTCGGCCATCCGCTCGGCGGCGCGGTCCCGCGCCTGGCGAAACTCCTCGAGCAGCACCTCGGCCCGATCGAGCAGCTGCTCGAGCCTGCCGTTGGCCGCGGCGAGCCGCCTGGAGAGCAGCGTCGGCTCGGCGTCGAGCATGAAGTCGTACAGACCCGAGGTGAGCACCAGGATGTCTTCGGCCAAGGCGCCTCCAATCCCCCGAATCGGTCAAGATGTTCTAGTTAACGCAATTCCCCGGAACCTGGCAAGCCCGGCGCCGGCTCCTCGACCGCCTCCGCCGCTTCCGCGTTCTGCTCCCGCCGCTCCAGCTTCCGCCGCGGCACGTCCTGCCCGGCCTTTGGATCGCGCTCGTAGATCACCAGGATCGGCGCCTCGTCGAGATAGACTCCGTACACCGGCTTGCCGCTTCCGTAGTACGAGCGCACGTGGTACTCGTCGAGCAGCTTGGGCCCCTGGTTGTGGAACAGGAAGTAGTCGGCCTGGCGAAACTCGCCGGCAAAGGCCAGATCCTCGCGCACCAGCCCGTCGCGCTTGTACACGCGGTACGAATCGAAATTGGCGTTGTGGAAGTTGACCCGGGCGTCCTTCTCGGCGTGCTGGTTGAGCCAGGGCAGGCCCTGCCGCGCCGCGTAGCCCCAGAACTGCCGCATCATGCCCAGCCGCGCCCCGCCCTCGGGCCCGCCGGCCAGCTCGTTGAAGAAGCCGCTGCCATTGGCCAAATACCCGCCGGTGCCGACCAGCGCGGGCACCAGGGCCAGCCCTCCGCAGAGCGCATAGATACGCAGCCGCTGCTCGAGCTTCTTGCCGAGCAGTTCCTCCACCGCGTCGAGCAGCCGATCGAGGGCAAAGGCGGCGAGCAGCGCCAGGAAGGGCATCGCCGGCAGCCAGTGCTTGACCCCGCCGAAGATCGGCACGTTCGGCCCGGCAATGATCGCGAAGGGCACGAAGGCATGGAGCGCGAGGTACAGCGCGGCCGGGTCGCGGCCCGCAGCGGCCGCCGGCGTCCGGTCCGGCATTCGCAGCACTCGCGTGCGGATCCAGCGCAGCAGCTCGACGGCCAGAGCAAGCGGGCGCTGTCGCGCCAGGGCCCAGAAGAAGCCCAGCGCGCCCAGGCAGAAGGTCATCGCCGGTACGGTCAGCGCGCTCATCACGAAGGGAAAGGCGATCGGGAAGGGCGGCTCGTCGAGGATGCGGCCGAAGTACTCCACCGGATAGTGCACGTGGTTCCAGTGGAAGTTGAGATACCAGGTCAGCCGTGCAGCGGTGTCGTGCCACAGCCAGGGCCAGTGCAGCATGAACATCAGCGGCCCCAAGAGCAGCATCCACAGGAAGGCCAGCGGGACTGCCGGCAGGTGCAGCCGCGGCCCACCGCCGTCGCGGCGCACGCTGAAACCGCGCCAGCTCTCCAGCAGCCAGAACAGCGCCAGCACCGGTATCAGGAAGAAGGCGTTGAGCTTGGTGCACAGCGCCAGGCCGAACAGAAGACCGCAGCGCCAGCCCCAGCGCGCCTCGGTCCGCGCCCGCCAGAAGGCGTACGCCACGAGCACGGTCATCGCCGTGATCGGGACGTCGAAGCAGGCCAGGTGCGCGTGGAAGAACACGTGCGGCATGCTGAACAGCAGCAGCACGCCGAGCAGGCCCACGCGCCGGCCGTAGAGCCGCGTGCCGAGCAGGTACGTGCCCAGCGCCAGCAGCACCGCGAACAGCATGCTCCCCAGCCGGAAGCCGGCGGCATTGGAGACGAGGCCGAGGGTGCGATGGAACAGCCACCAGGTGAAGCTCTGCGTCAGCTTGACCGCCACCGGGTGCTCGGTGTTGTAGTGCCAGTGCCGCTTGACGCTGTCCGCGCCAAAGGGCCGGGCGAACTCGCCGTCGGCCCAGCTGTCGACCAGGTGCGCGAACCAGCCCTGGTAGTCCTCGGCCGCGCGGAAGTAGTAGCCCTCGTCTCGCACGAAGCCGATCGACGACTCGGTGGCGAGCAGCGCCACCAGCACGGCCAGGCCCAGGCCGAGGCCGATCCACAGGTCGCGGCGACGACGGGGCCCGGCCATCGCTACCTCATCGCCTTCCGCGAGGCGGTGAGCGCCTCGAAGCAGTAGTGGCGGGTGCCCACGTTGCGGGAGCTGATCGAGAAGCGCACCGTGGCGCGCCGGCCGGCCCGGCTCGCGGTGCTCACCTCGAAGGGGAAGTACCCCAGCCGATCTTCGGCCTCGAAGCGGCCCGCGGGCTCGCCGTCGATGCTCACCGCGAGCACCACGGGCGATGGGTTCTTGCCCGCGCCGGTGCGGCGGATGCCGTGACGACCACGAAGCACCGCGCCAAGCGGCACGTCCGGGTACTCCACCACGAGCGCGCCCTGATTCGTCGGGTGGGCCCAGAGGCAGGTGCGCGGGTTGTAGTCGACGTCGGTCTGCAGCCGGCCGACGAAGTGCCAGTCCTGTCCGCCGGGACAGATCCAGCGCTGGCGCTGCCAGCGGTCGCAGCGCGCCGCGGCCTTGCCTTCGATGGTGACCTCGGCCCGGTCGACTTCGGCAACGAAGTCGTAGTGCACGTCGACGCCGGACGGCAGGACGAAGCGATCGAGGGTCAGCGTGCCGTGACGCTCCGAGAGGTCGAGCCGGTAGCGGGCGGCCAGGGCGTCGCGGATCGGCGCGGCGTCCCGCTCGAACACGCCTACCAGCCACAACCGCGAGTAACGCGACAGGTCCTCGTCCGCGGGATCGCGCACGCCGAGGATCGGGTGATCGCCGAGCCACAGCCGTCCGCGCTCGGCCCAGAAGGGGGCAAAAGCCAGCACGTCGCCCTCGCCAAAGCCCTGCTCCACGGCCTCGGCCAGCGCCCGGTAGTCCTCCTCGGCGGGCAGCCGCGCCGGCCGCAATGCGTACTGCGCCACGCAGAACAGCCACAGACCGACGAAGACAACAGGCAGCAGGCGCCGGCCGTACCGGCCGAGGCGGCCCGGCCAGCGCCAGAGCCGGTCCGCCGCCGCATCGGCGTCGTCGGACCAGGTCCAGCGCAGGTTGACCAGGAAATTCCACATCGTGGCCGCGGCGATGCCGAACAGCAGTGCCATCAGGTCGGGCAGGCCGACCAGCTCGAGGAACATCCCGAACACGAGCAGGTTGAGCGCCAGGCCACCGAGGGAGACCAGGTGGAAGCGACCCAGCCTGCGTCCGAAACCGGCCGCGTCGTCGAGGCTGCGATCGCGGAAGGTCCAGGCCTCGTTGAGCAGGAAGTTGGACAGCAGCGAGATCTCGAAGGCCGCGGCCTCGGAGAAGTACGGCCCGATCGGAGTCAGCCGCGAGAGCGGGAGATACACGGCATAGTTCACCAGCACGCCCGAGCCGCCGACGATGCAGAAGCGCACGAACCGCGCCAGGTTCATGGGGATCCGGGGCCGGGGCGACTCCTTGGGCACGGGTGACTCCTCACGGGCGATGAGCGCGCGCTTGCGAGTGAGACACTACCACCGGGCGGGTCGAACCTGTCAACTTCGTGGGCCGAGCAGAACTCCATGCCGCAGCGAGTCAGAAATCGGTTGACCTGTACTGTGCTTCAGGCAGTATAATCTTTCACTTGAAGTGCACCCAACCTGCCGGGAGCGGGTCATGCGCAGGAGGATCCTGGCGATTTCGACGCTCATCGCCACCTCGGCGGTGGCCGGATCGCTGCCCGAGGACGGGTATGAGCGCCTCCGCTGGGGTCAGACCACGGCCGAGGTGCTGCAGCTCCTCGAGCGCGACTACAACAGCCCGGGAGCACTCGAGGTGCGCAAGCGCGACGCGATCAACGCGATGATCGACGAGTTCAAGGCGGCCAATCCGGGCCACCCGCCGCCCACGATCGAGGACTACGACGACACCCTGGACGCCGAGGATTTTCGCGTCAGCTTCGAGTACGAGGAGGTCGCGAGGGGTGAGCTGCGGCCGCAGTACTTCCTCAAGGAACTCGGCGTCGAGATCGAGATGGACACCGGTGAGGGCGTGATCGCCATGACCGACGAGCAGCCGAAGAGGTTCTTCTGCTTCTCCGAGGGCCGGCTGTGGAAGGTGGTCGAGGTCCACGAAGATCCGGTGGTCAAGAACGACATCAGCTTCGCCGAGTTCATCCAGCGCCTCTCGCGCCGGCTCGGCCAGCCCGACAAGAAGGAGCACGCGGCCAAGCCCGGTTCTTCGCGGCGCGAGCTGGTCTCGGCTCACTGGAAGGCCGAGAAGACCTCGGCGCATGCCCGGCCTCTCTTTGCCCGCTACCTGGTGGTGTACCAGTCGAACGAGGTCGCCGCCGGAATCGACAAGGTCCGCGTCAAGATCAAGGCCCTGAAGTCGCGCGAGGACTCGGGCGACACGCCCTGATCCAGAAATCGCGCAGGAGGACTCATCATGGAGCGCAACCGAGTTGGCGCAGGCCGCTGGATGCTCGGCCCATTGCTTGCGGGCCTGATCCTGACCGGTGTGGTTCCGCTGTTCGCGGCCGGCTGCACGTCCGACAGCGGTGACAGCGACACCGACGTGGACTCCGATACGGACATTGACATGGACATTGACACGGACACCGACGTGGACACCGACGTGGACACCGACGTGGACACCGACGTGGACAGCGACACGGACAGCGACACGGACAGCGACACGGACAGCGACACGGACAGCGACACGGACAGCGACACGGACAGCGACAGCGACACCGACCCCAGGTGTGGTGCGCAGCCCTTCACGCTGCCCAACGAGCCAGCCGAAGGCAAGTTCACCACCCTGGACGACGCCGAGCAGTGGGCCGTGGAGAAGCAGGTCGGCATGGTCGAGGATCTGATGCTGCTGCTGGCCAATCACGGCTGGCTCTCCTGGTTCAACCAGGCGGAGGAGTGCGCGCCGATCGGAATGCCGGCCTGCGCACCCGACGGCGACTTCTGCGCGACCTGGTCCGGCGAAGAGGTCCTCTGCAGCCAGACCAACCCGTACTGGTACTTCGACGCCGCGCTGAGCGCCGAGCAGCTCCCGCTGACCTGCAACCGCGACGCCCAGCAGTACCAGATGACCGCCCTCGACCTCACCGCGAAGTACCTGGCCTGGGAGACGAAGAACATCATCACCTTCACCGGCACCAACACCGGCTCGACCGGGATCAGCGGCGGCCGCACCTGGTCCGCGACCTGGAACCGCGTATCACAGCGCGTCAGCACCTTCCTCGAGATCTACGTGATCGATCTCTCGATGACCGTGGAGGGCGGCGACGCAACGCGCGAGCTCAAGATCCATGCGATGATGGAGGTGATCGATCCGGATGTCGGAATGACCACGGTGCAGGGCTTCGTCACCGAGGGCGGCGTGGAGGTGGGCACCGTGGCCGGCACTCTCCTGCACGCCGAGTTCACCTGGTTCGAGGACCTGCCGAGCCAGGGCAAGCCCGGCGATCTGTGCTCACAGAACCGGCCCTGCGACCCCGGTATCGAGTGCGTGTACTACAGCGCCTTCACCGGCGTCTGCCGCACGTCCTGCACCAACGTCGGCTCCACCGGCCCGCCCTGCGCCGACGGCGAGACCTGCAAGGTCGAGAAGTCGCAGCAGGGCGAGGAGTCGCAGGACGTCACGGTCTGCATCGGCGAGGGGACCGTAGAGAAGGGCGAGTTCTGCAACTCCGGAACCCTGCGCTGCAAGCCGGAGTACGCCTGCGCGCCGGCCTGCCTGGACTCCGAGAATCCGGACTGTCAGAACATGCTCTGCTCGACCCGCTGCCCCAACGGAGACGAGTGCACCCCGCCCGAGCAGTGTGTGGAGCTGACCATGGGCGACGTGACCGACAAGGTCTGCATCGCCCAGTAATCCGAGCACCCTCGGCACGTGCACGTGCACGTGAACGTGAACGTGAACCAGACGCATCCCAAGCACACTCCGGAAGCTACAACGGCTCCGGCTGCGGCTACGGCTACGGCTATGGCGACGCGAATAGGAGCTTAGTGTGCAGCAGCTCCGCCTCTACCTCTACCCCGCGATCGTCACCATCACCCTGCTCTGGGCCCTGGCCGTTGCGATCTGGCCCGCACCCGATCCGCCCACGGACGCGGAGTGGGACGCGGCCGAGCAGGCGGTGGACCGCACCTTCCGGCCCGGCGACGCGGTGCTGGTGCACCCGGGCTGGCTCGGCGGCGCGGGCCGCCGCTTCGCGGGACGGCCGCTGCTCCTCGGTCCGCCCACGACCCAGGAGGAGAGCCTGCGCTTCACGCGTTTCCTCGTCATCTCCACCGACGACTCGCTGCCCGCGGGGCTTGCCGCGTCCGGAGATCCGGCCGAGGATCTGGGCCGCCTGACGCTGCGCACCGCCTCGGGCACGACCGATGCGGGCGACTCGCCGGACCTGTTCGCGCGTCTTCCCGAGGCCCGCGTGCGCCTGGTGCGGGGCGGCCGCGCCGAGGCCTGCGGGGAGTGGCGCGCCGGTGCCTGGCACTGCCCGGGACCGGCCTGGAACTACGTCGGACCGACCGAGATGAGCATCGCCGGCAAGACGCGCACCTGCCTCTGGGCCCATCCTCGCGGCGGCGCGGAGCTGGTGGTCAGCTTCCCCTCGGTGCACCTCGGCCGCGCGCTGACCGGACACTACGGGCTGTCCGACTCCGCCGCCACCACGCCGGGCGGTCACCCGGTCCGCTTCGAGGTGGCGCTGGACGGCGAGAAGGTGCTCGAGCGCAAGGCACCCAACCGCGTGGGCTGGCGCGCCTTCCGCATCGATACCGCCGACCGGGTCGGCGCGCTGCACGAGGTCAGCTTTCACATCTCGACGCGACACGACGGCAAGCGCCACTTCTGCTTCGACGCCGCGTTCGAGGCCGAGCCATGAGCCTTCGCCGTCCGACCGCGGAGACCCGGGCCCGGCTGATCGGCGCGGGCCTGGCGCTGGCCGCGCTGGCCTACCACCTGGCCGGTCTCGGCGCGATGGGCCTGACCGACGACGATCAGTTCTACGTGCCGGCGGCGGTGAGCTACGCCCACTTCTGGGCCGAAGGGCTCGACGGCCTGGTGCACGGCAGCGCCGACGGCTTCGCCCGCAACGCCATCGATCGCCGCTTCCGGCCGAACCACGAGCACCCGCCCCTCGCCAAGTACGTCATGGGCGCTTCGTACTGGCTGTTCCACGAGAAGCTGGGCTGGCTCGACACCAACCCGGCCTGTCGCGTCGGCGTGGTGCTGCTGGCCATGCTCTGCACGTACCTCGTCTTCAGCTTCGGACGCCGCGCCTTCGGGATCGAGGCCGGCATCTTCGCCGCCGTGGCGCTCAACCTGCTGCCCCGGCTGGCCTTCCACTGCCGCGTGCCCACGCTCGACCTGCCGGTGACCACGATGTACCTCTTCACGGCGTACGCGGCCTGGCGAGCGCAGCGGAGCCTGCTGTGGGGCGTGCTCGCCGGTCCGGTGTTCGGGCTGGCCCTGGCCACGAAGCTCAACGCGCCCTTTGCCGTGCTGCCCCTGGGGATCTACTGGCTCTGGCGCGGACGCAAGCAGTTCCGGCGCACCGCGGACCGGGCGAGCATCGAGCTTCCGCCCTTCACCGTGGCCGCGCTCTCGATGCTGCTCCTCGGGCCGCTGGTGTTCTATCTGAGCTGGCCCTGGATCTGGCACGACACGATGCTCCGGCTCGGCGACTACGTGCGGTTCCACCTGCACCACTACGGGATCTACCTGTTCTATCTCGGGCGGATCTACGGCGAGCCGTTTGCCCCGTGGCACGCGCCCTTCGTGCTGCTGCTCTCGAGCACGCCGCCGATGATCCTGGTGCTGGCGGCGCGCGGCGCCCTGAGCGGGCTCGGCGCGATACGCTGGCGCGCGCTCTCCGGACTGAGCGAGGCGGCAGAGCAGCGCGACACCGCGCTGTTCCTGCTGCTCAACGCCTTGTTCTGCGTGGGCGTGGTGGCCTTTCCGGACAACCCGGTGTACGGCGGGGTCAAGCTGTTCCTGCCCGCGCTGCCCTTCATCGCGCTGCTCGCCGGCTCGGGCTTCATCAAGCTCGTCGAGTGGCTGCACGAGCGGCGCTCCGGCACCCGCTGGCCGGTACGGCTGATCGCTCCCGCGGCCGGCGCGCTGCTGCTGCTGCCGGCGACGATCGGGCTGTGGCGCGCGCACCCGTACCTGCTGTCGTACTACGGCCCGCTGGTCGGCGGCGTGCGCGGCGCGTACGAGGCCGGGCTGGAGCGGCAGTACTATGACGTGTTCTATCCCGAGCTGGCGTTCTGGCTCTCGGACAGCCTGCCGGAGAAGGCCAAGATCGCCTTCGAACCGAACAACAAAGAGTACCGCTCCTCGCAGCGGTACTTCCGCGAGAGCGGGGAGCTGCGACGCGACCTGCAGATCGTCAACCCCAGGGACGCGGAGTACCTGGTGCTGACCCACGAGCGGCGCTGGCGCCACTACCCGGAGCTGCTGCGTCGATACCGCGAACGCGAGCGGCTGTGGGAGCTCGACCTGCAGGGCGTGCCTTTACTCACGGTGTTCAAGGTGCACTAATACCGGGGAGGGACCCATGGCACGCCTCACCCGGATCATGGTGCTGCTGGCCGCGGCCGCCGCGCTCGCCATGGCCTGCGACGACTCCAAAAGCCGCAACGGCGATTCGGACAGCGACACCGACGCCGACACCGACACCGACACCGACACCGACGCCGACTCGGACACGGACAGCGACACGGACACGAGCTGCCCGCCGGGCTGGCATCTCGAAGGCGGCGAGTGCGTGCCCGATGCTCATACCTGTCCCTACCTCGGCGGCAAGTTCGCGCTGGAGCAGCAGGGCTGCGCCGGCATCACCTTCCCGCCCGAGGCGAGCTGCGTGCCCTTCGAGCAGACCGGCTGCGACTTCAGCTTCGAGGCCACGCTCTCGGGCAAGGACACGACGTTTCACGGTGCGGTCGAGATCGACGGCCGCTTCGCGGGCACCCTGTTCGTGGGCCTGGGCCTCAACTCGATGGTGCTCGACTGCACCGGTCAGGCCGAGGCGCTCGGCGGCCGGGCCGCCTTCGAGTGCGTCACCCGCAGCACGCCGTCCTTTGACTGCGACTTCGACGCGGTCCGCGCCGAGGGCTGCGAGCACGGCGGCGAGGAGTGCCCCGAGGTCGATCCGGGCACCCTGCCCCAGCCCGCGCGCCAGCACACCCGCTGGGTCACGCTGGGCGACAGCATCTCCACCGGCTTCGGCGCCTCGCCCGGGCACGGCTACACCGCGCTGCTGTGGCACAACGACGGCGTGTGGTATCCGGACTGGTGTGCGCGCGACCTGGAGACGTTCTTCCCGGATCTGGAGAAGAACAACTTCGCCCAGAACGCAGTGACCACGGTCGAGGTACTGGGCTGGCAGCTCGACCAGATCCCCACGGGCGCGGACCAGCCAACGCTGATCACGATAACCATCGGCGGTAACGAGCTGATCCACGACTACGGCCGCTCGCCGCCACGGGACACGGCCGTGTACGGCTGCGAGGACGCCGACTGCCTGACCTGGAGCTACAGCTTCCAGGACCGGCTGGAGCAGATCTTCGTCTTCCTGCGTGACGACGCTCGCTTCCCCGAGCCGATCGACATCTACATCGCCGACATCTACGACCCCAGCGACGGCACCGGTGACATCAGCGGCTCGGGCCTGCCAGACTGGCCCGACGGGCTCGTGACTCTGGGTTACTGGAACGAGCGCATCCGTGAGACCGCGGTCGAGTACGACGCGACCGTGGTGTGCATTCACGATATCTTCCTCGGCCACGGCCTGTTCCACGACGACCCGGACAATCCGTACTATGACGCGACCGACCCGACGTACTGGTACTTCATCAACCTCGAGGATCCCAACGACCTAGGCTACCAGGCGGTCCGGCGGGTGTTCTGGGAGGCGATCGCCACGGACCTCGGCATCGAGTAGGCCCGGCTCAGAGCGTCTGCTTCAGCCAGTCGAGATGATCGCAGATGTCGCAGGGCAGGCCGGCCGGCTCCGCGCTCTCCGCGCAGCCGGCCAGGACCGCGAAAACCGGCAGCCAAAACGCCGCTCTGCGTATCATCACGGCGCTCCGTGCAGGGTCAGGCGCACCGGCGTCAGTCCTCCGGGATCGCCTCGAAGGCCCCGTTGCTGAAGGTGAGCGTGTGATCAGGATCCGTGCTCTCGGTCAGGCTGGCCTCGAAGGTCCCGGACACACCGGTGTCGACCTCGAAGGTCTTGAAGGTCATCCCGCCGTCCGGGCTCTTGCTGTACACCGCCCGGCTGTCGGTGAAGTTGACCTTGCAGCTGTTCTTGCCCGAGATGAAGGTCTCGCTGAAGTGCATCGTCAGCGGCAGCGTCTCCAGGTCCGCGGGCAGGATCAGGCAGGTCAGCCGGAAGTCCGACTTCTGGATTCCGGGCCGGCACCACTCGATGGCGTGGACCGACAGCATGAAGCGCCCGTCCGGCCGGCTCATGTCGTCGAAGATGAAGTCCACGTCCGAGGAGCTGTACCCGGCGTACCCCTCGAGCCCGGCAAGGTCCGCGGCCAGATCGCCTCTGTCCAGGCTGTCGTTGTAGGAGGGGTCGCAGACGATCGGCTCGGGCTCGGGGCGATGGATATCCGCGTCGTGGTCCGCGTCGGCCTCGAAATCCGGATCCGGATCCGAGGAGGCGCAGGCGAACACGAGCAGCACGGGCAACCAGCAGGCGATGAAGAGCAGCGGTCGCAGCCGGTAGCGAATCAAGTCTCACCTCCGGGGTCGGACCGACGCTACCAGAGCAACCAGGCCCGATCAACACGGTCAGCACAGCGGACTCCTCACACCGACCGGCTTGCCGGTCGGTTCGCCCCGCCGAGGCCCTGGCACGGGCAGGCGCCAGGGCCAACAACCTTGACCCCCTGCTTCCGCTGGCGTACCCACATCTCATGCGCCGCCTCCGCCCGATCCTCGGCCGCCTCGGCCTGGTCCTCGCCGCGGCGCTGCTCACCCTGCTCGTGCTCGAGCTCGCATTGCGCTGGCTCGGCCCGCCCTTTCACTCCCGCAGCCTGGACGACAAGCGTCTGTTCACCCGCTTCGACCCCGAGCTGGGCTGGGCCAACCGGCCCGGCGTGTCGGGCGGGTACCTCGGCGCCGGGTACATCCACGGCGTCCGACACAGCGCGGCCGGCCTGCGCGACGAGGAGCACGAGGTCGGCAAGCCCGCGGGTGTCCGCCGGGTGCTGGTGCTCGGCGACTCGATGGTCTGGGGCCTGGGCGTGGAGAACGACGAGATCTTCCCGCGACGGCTCGAGCACCGGCTGGCCGGCACCGAGGTCATCGCCATGGGCACCAGCGGGTACGGCACGGACCAGGAGCTGCTGTGGTTCTCGCGCGACGGCGCACGATACCGGCCCGACGTCGTGGTGCTCGCGCTGTACCTGGCCAACGATCTGCGTGACAACATCTCGAGCCGCCGGTACTCGCGCAACAAGCCGCGCTTCGTGCTCGACGCCGACGGGGCGCTCCGGCTCACCGGAACCCCGGTGCCCGCGGATCGCTCCTGGTGGCGCGACCGGGTGATCAACGGCATCATGGATCCGATCCGCCGGCACTCGGCGCTGCACCGCCTGGTCGAGGGCCGGCGCCACCGGCTGCACGAGCGCCTGCGCCACCGCGCGTGGTACCGCTCGTGGTTCGGCGATCCCGTCGGCGGGGACTGGACCGACATGTATCGCGAGGGAGAGCCGCCGCAGTGGCTGGCCCGGGCCCTCGAGCTGACCGGACGGCTGGTGGCCGAGCTCGACCGGCGGGTCGAGGCCGGAGGCGGGGACCTGGAGGTGCTGCTGCTGCCCCACGCCGTGGCCGGCGAGCCCGGGGCCTGGGACAACTGGCTCGACGCCGTGGGTCTCGATCCAACGCGCCACGATCCGGACGCGACCCGGCGCCGGCTGGGGCAATCGCTACAGCAGCAGGGCATCCCCGTGCTCGACCCGGCCGGGGTGATGCGGGGATCAGACGAGCCGCTGTACCTTCCCGAGGACGAGCATCTCAACCCGCTGGGTCACGCGATGATCGCGGACCTGCTGGCGAAACGCCTGACCACTAGCAACAAGACACGCTAGCGTACGCCCTTGCGCCCGCGCATGCGACGGTGCACGGTCGCCGCGTTGTCGAACTCGCGCTGCTCCTGGTCGTTCTGGGGTTCGAACCGCGGCACTGACACGGCCCGGCCGTCCGGACCCACGGCCACCATGAACATCAGCCCCTCGCAGCAGTCGCGCCGCTCCCAGCTCGACTTGTCCATGCCGAACACCCGCACCCTGACGCCGCAGGTGCGCGAGGAGGTGTAGACCACCCGCGCCTCCACCTCGGCGACCTCGCCCTGGCGCACGGGCCCGACGAAATGGATCGCGTCCAGCGAGGCGGTGACGAAGCTGGCGCGGGCGAAGCGCGAGGCAGCCAGTCCGGCCGCGCGGTCGATCAGCTCGAGGATCTTGCCGCCAAAGGCCGTGCCGTACGCGTTGGTGTCGCCGGGGAAAATCTCCTCCAGCAGGGTCACGGGGCTGCGGTCGGGCTCACCGAAGATCATCGGCGGCATCATGCCAGAGGCGCTCCGTCCGCGCAACCCGACGGTTAACGACGGGAATCGCGACCATACAAGGCGCTTGCCAAGGTTGAGCGCACCTGGTAATTACGCATACCCAATCGCGGGATTTGAAAATACGAGGGCTTGTCATGGGCTATGGATTCGGCACTGTTCTAGTGTTTCTTGCCATGGCCGCCGTGTTCGTCGGCGGTGCGCTCCTCGTCGGCCGGTTCCTCCGGCCGCAGAAGCCGGAGCCGGACAAGGGCACGATCTACGAGTGCGGCGAACGCCCGATCGGCAGCGCACGCTTCAACTTCAATCCGCGGTTCTACATCATCGCGCTGGTGTTCATCATCTTCGACGTGGAGATCGCGCTGACCTACCCGGTGGCGGTGGTCTTCCGCGAGTGGCTCGGCGAGGGCCTCGGCTGGGTCGCCTTCACCGAGCTGCTGCTCTTCCTCGCGGTCCTGATCGCGGCGCTGGCCTACGTCTGGGGCAAGGGTAACCTGGACTGGGTGCGCGAGCTGAAGGAGGAAGACTTTTCATGAGCGAGCAGACTCCGGACTACATCGTCCCTCCGAACGTGATCCCCGGCGCCGCGGTGGCCACCCGGATGGACCACCTGCTGAACTGGTTCCGCCTGTCCTCGATCTGGTATCTGCTCTTCGCCACCGCATGCTGCGGCATCGAGCTGATGCAGACCGGCGGTCCGCGCACCGATCTCGATCGCTTCGGCATGGTCCCGCGCAGCTCGCCGCGCCAGTCGGATCTGCTGGTGGTGGCGGGCACCATCACCTACAAGATGGCGGACCGGGTGCGCCTGCTCTATGCCCAGATGCCGCTACCCAAGTACGTGATCTCCATGGGCAGCTGCGCCAACTGCGGCGGCCTGTTCACTCCGAGCTACTCGGTGGTCAACGGCGTGGACAAGATCATCCCCGTCGATCTGTACCTGCCCGGCTGCCCGCCGCGGCCCGAGGCGCTGAACGAGGCGATGATCAAGATGCAGGAATGGATCCGCCGGGAGCACTGGGCGGACAAGATCCGGAAGGCGTGAAGAGAGGATGAACGCAACCGAGATCCACGGCGCGCTCGCGGAACGCTTCGGCGACGCGATCATCGGCTTCGAGGAGGAGCTCCTCGATCCGGCGATCCGCGTCGCGCCGGAGAAGCTGCGGGAAATCGCGGAGTTCCTCAAGCAGGAGAGCGGGCTGGAGCTCGACTTCCTGCGCTGCCTCAGCGGCGTCGACCGCCAGGACGACGGCCTGGAGGTGGTCTATCACCTGCTCTCGTACCGCCACCGGCACGGCGTGGTGCTCAAGACCGCTGTACCAGCGGACCGGGCCGAGGTGCCCACGGTCTCCGACATCTGGCGCACCGCCGAGTGGCAGGAGCGCGAGACCTGGGATCTGCTGGGCATCCGCTTCACCGACCATCCAGACCTGCGGCGGATCATGCTCCCCGACGACTGGCAGGGCCACCCGCTGCGCAAGGACTACGTATTCCCCAGCGAGTATCACGGCATCACCGCCGAACGCTGCGATGGCCTGAAGAGCTTCGACCCGCCACCCGAGCCCGCGCCCGATGATGGCGGACTCGCCACGCCGCCAGCAGGCGGGCCTGCCACGCCGAAGCAGCCGGAGGCTGCGCAGGCGGGCCCCTGGCTACACGAGCCCTATCTCTCGGCGCTGCACAGCACCAAGGGTGAGCCGATCGAGGGCTTCCTCTGCCTCAACATGGGCCCGCACCACCCGGCGACCCACGGCGTGCTCAACTTCATGCTGCACACCGACGGCGAGATTCTGAGCCGCGCGATCCCGGACGTGGGCTATTTACACCGGGGCATCGAGAAGCTCGCCGAGATGACGTCGTACCCCGGCTTCATGCCCTACACCGACCGCATCGACTATCTCTCGGCGATGACCTGCAACCAGGCCTGGGCCATGGCCGTGGAGAAGCTGCTCGAGCTCGAGGTTCCGCGCCGCGCCGAGTACTGCCGGGTGATCGCCGCCGAGCTCAACCGCATCGCCAGCCACCTGGTCTCCACCGGCTGCATGGCGATGGACCTCGGCGCGTACACGCCCTTCATCCACTGGCTTCGCGAGCGCGAGACGGTCAACGACATCATGGAGATGATCTGCGGCGCGCGGCTGACCTACAACTACATGCGCATCGGCGGCGTGTCCAACGACATCACGCCCGAGATCAAGACCCACATCCTCGATTGGCTCGATCACTTCGAGCCGATCATCGACGAGTTCAACCGCCTGATCACGGACAACGAGATCTACGTCAAGCGGCTGGCCAACGTGGGCTCGATCTCGCGCGAGGACGCGGTCTCCTACGGCCTGGTCGGCCCGAACCTGCGGGCCAGCCGCGTGTACTGGGACATCCGCCGCCACGAGCCGTATTCGGTGTACCCCGAGCTGGAGTTCGACGTGGTGCTGGGCCAGGCCTGGCGGGGCACGCTCGGCGACTGCTTCGACAAGTACTACTGCCGCATCGAGGAGATGAGGCAGAGCGCTCGGATTCTCCGCCAGGCGCTGGACCAGATGCCCGAGGGCGAGATCATGCCGGCCAAGCCGCCCAGGGTGATCAAGCCCAAGGCCAATGAAGCGTACGCCCGGGTGGAGGGCGCCCGCGGCGAGCTGGGCATGTACGTCGTCGCCGACGGCTCGCCCAAGCCGTATCGCGCCCGCTGCCGTACTGGCTCATTCACGGCCATGTCGATCATCGAGCACATGAGCCCGGGCCTGATGATCGCCGACCTGGTGGCCCTGATCGGCGCGCTCGACATCGTCGCGCCGGAGGTGGATCGCTGACATGAAGGAACTCGTCGAGTGGGTTAGCAGGAACTGGTTCGGGATCCAGGATCTCGCGAACTGGGACTGGTTCTGGGCCGTCTCCGTAGCGGGCATGCTCGTCGCCGCGGTGATCGGCGTCGGCTTCGTCGCCCTCTTCGCCGGCCCGGTGACCTGGGTCGAGCGGCGAACCGCCAGCCGCATCCAGAGCCGCATCGGCCCCAACCGCGTCGGTCCGCAGGGCGTGCTGCAGTGGCTGGCCGACGGGCTGAAGTGCTTCCTCAAGGAAGATCTGGTTCCGGACGCGGCGGATCGGCCGCTGTTCCGTATCGCGCCCTATCTCGTGTTCATGGGCGTGTTCGGCACCTTGGTCGTGCTGCCCTTCGGCGCCAACCTCATCGCCGCGGACCTCAACGTGGGCCTGCTCTACCTGATGGCGATCACCGCCCTGGTGGTGGTCGGGCTGCTGATGTCGGGCTGGGCCAGCAACTCCAAGTGGGCGCTCTACGGCGGGATTCGCAGCGCGGCGCAGCTGGTGTCCTACGAGATCCCCACCGCCTTCGCCCTGCTGGTGGTTGTACTCGCCGCGGGCACGCTGTCGACCCAGGGCATCATCTACAGTCAGGGCGGGCTGCCCTGGGAGTGGTTCGTCTGCAAGAATCCCTTCACCTTCGCTGCCTTCTTCCTGTTCTTCGTCGCCTCGCTGGCCGAGGGCAACCGCGTGCCCTTCGACCTGCCCGAGGCCGAGAGCGAGCTGGTGGCCGGGTACAACACCGAGTACTCGGGCATGCGCTACCTGTTCTTCATGTTCGCCGAGTGGGCCAACCTGTGGATCATGGGCGCCGTCGCCACGATCTGCTTCCTCGGCGGCTGGCAGATCCCCTTTGTCACGCCGGAGTACATCCAGGCCCAGCAGGGCTGGTGGTTCTGGGGCCTGCAGGCCATCTCGCTGGCGATCTTCGTCGCCAAGACATCGTGGATCGTGTTCATCATCATCCAGATCCGCTGGACCCTGCCCCGGCCCCGCGTCGATCAGATGATGATCACCTGCTGGAAGTACCTCGTGCCGTTGAGCTTCGTCTGCGTGGTCGGCGTGCTGGTGCTCGAGATGGTGATTCCCGAGCCGTTCGCCCTGAACACGAGCGTGATCCTCTCCCAGGACCTCTGGGAGCACGAGCGCTGGCTCAACCTGCTGATGCGGATGGGCATCTGCGGGCTCGGCGGGCTGCTGGTGCTGATCTTCTTCTGGCGCGCCCGCTATGCCTACGTCAAGGACCGGGAAAAGTACAAGGGCCTGCGTGGCGAGGATCCGTGGTACCCGCCGTACTACATGCCGTGAGGTGCACGCCGTGACGCAACGAAACAACGCGGTCTTCGACTACTTCCGGAACATCTGGAAAGTAGGCTTCTCGACCTTCGAGGGCCTGGCGGTCACCTTCAGCTGGATGTTCCGGCGCCCGATCACCGTGCAGTACCCCGACAAGATCGACAAGCCGATACCCGAGACGCTGCCCGACAACTACCGCGGCTTCCTCGAGGTCGACATCGAGCGCTGCACCGGCTGCTCGCAGTGCGCCAAGGCCTGCCCCATCGGCTGCATCGCGCTGGACATCGAGAAGAACGCCGAGACCAAGGAGCGCCTGATCACGCGCTGCGATGTCGACCTCGCCAAGTGCATGTACTGCGGCCTGTGCGTTGAGGCCTGCAAGTTCGGCGCTATCCGCCATAGCCGGGAGTTCGAGGGCACCACCTGCACCCGCGACAACCTGGTGCTGCACTACTGCACCGAGCCGCGGCCGGTGGCCAAGCCCAGGAAGAAGCCCAAGGAGGGCGAGCCGCCGGTACCGGAGCCCGCAGTGAAGCCGGTAGGCAGCATCGTGCGTCAGAAGCTCAAGCCCTGCTTCGACGATTCGGAAGGAGCCTCGTGATGGACACCCCGGGCGTGACCGTCCCCCTGATCGGCGGCCTGGCCTTCGTCGGCCTGGTCCTGCTCACCGTGTGCAGCGCGGCGATGGTCGCCTTCTCGCGGAACATCGTGCACTCCGCCTTTGCTCTGCTCGGCACCTTCTTCGGCGTGGCCGGGCTGTACCTGTTCATCTCGGCCGACTTCGTCGGCGTGATCCAGGTGATGGTCTATGTCGGCGGCGTGCTGATCCTGTTCCTCTTCGCGGTGATGCTCACCGGACAGATCCAGGACGTCAAGGTGAGCAACCTCTCCCGCGGCGTCTGGCCCGGCCTGCTGGTGCTGCTCGGCACGCTGGGCCTGCTGGGCTACGTGGTGCTGGAGAAGCCCTGGCATTCGACCAGCATGACCGCACCGGTGGACCAGCCGACCACGGTCCAGATCGGCGACGCGCTGCTCGGCGAGTTCGTGCTGCCCTTCGAGGTCGCCTCGGTGCTGCTGCTCGCGGCGCTGGTCGGCGGCGTGATGATCGCAGGCGGCGTGCGGCGGAGAGCGGCCCCGGCCGCCGGCGCCGAGGACGAGGGGGGTGACGCATGACGATCACCCTGACCCACTACCTGCTGATCTCGGTGGTGCTGCTGGCCCTCGGGCTGTACTGCGTTGTCACCCGGCGCAACGCGGTGGCGTTGATGATGGGCATCGAGCTGATCCTCAATGCGGCCAACCTGAACCTGGTGGCCTTTTCGCGGTTCATCACCGGCCACATCGACGGTCAGGTCTTCGCGCTGTTCGGCATCCTGCTCGCCGCGGCCGAGGCCGTGGTGATGCTGGCCATCGTGCTCCAGGTGTACCGGGCTTTCCGGGGAGTCGACGTGGACGAGACCGCAGAGATGAGGGGGTAGGCGATGAACGTGGAGTTCTCCTATCTCTTCCTGATCCCGCTGCTCCCGCTGATCGGAGCGGTGTACAATGGGTTGTTCGGCCTGCAGCTGCACCGCAAGTACGGCGAGGGCGTGGCCCACTGGCCGGCCGTGGCGCTGCCCTGGGTCAGCTTCGTGATCGCGCTGTGGGGCTTCATCGAACTCGCCGGGCTGGAGGAGGGCCAGTTCCTCCACCAGAGCCTGTGGGCCTGGATGCCCGTCGGCGTGGTCGACGCGGACCTGGCCTTCATGATGGACCGCCTCTCCGGCGTGATGGCCCTGGTGGTGACCCTTGTCGGCAGCCTGATCCACGTCTACTCCATGGGGTACATGAAGGGCGATCCCAGCTACTGGCGCTTCTTCTACAAGCTCAACCTGTTCATGTTCGCCATGCTGACCCTGGTGCTCGGCGACAACTTCCTGCTGATGTTCGTCGGCTGGGAGGGCGTGGGGTTGTGCAGCTACCTGCTGATCGCCTTCTGGCACACCGATCCCAAGAACGCCGCGGCCGGGATGAAGGCCTTCGTGGTCAACCGCGTGGGCGACTTCGGCTTCGCCGTGGGGCTGTACCTGCTGTTCTGGGGCGTGCTCGACGTGGCCGGCGAGACCAGCCTGCAGTTCACCTCGCTCGAGCGCATCCTCACCGACCCCGCCATGGTCGAGGCGATGATGCAGAAGCAGGTCTGGGGGGTGTCGCTGCCCACGCTGGCCGCGGTGCTGCTGTTCTTCGGCGCCACGGCCAAGTCGGCGCAGATCCCGCTCTACGTCTGGCTGCCCGACGCGATGGCCGGCCCCACGCCGGTGTCCGCGCTGATCCACGCCGCGACGATGGTCACCGCCGGTGTGTACATGGTGGCGCGGCTGCACTTCGTGTTCACGCTCTCGCCGATGGCGATGACGATCGTGGCGCTGATCGGCGGGCTGACCGCGCTGTTCGCGGCCAGCATCGGGCTGTTCCAGTACGACATCAAGAAGGTGCTGGCCTACTCCACGGTCAGCCAGCTCGGCTTCATGTTCATGGCCGTGGGCGTGGGCGCGTACTGGGTCGGCATCTTCCACCTGATGACCCACGCCTTCTTCAAGGCCTGCCTGTTCCTCGGCTCGGGCAGCGTGATCCTCGGCTGCCACCACGAGCAGGACATGCGCAAGATGGGCGGGCTGGCCAAGCTGATGCCGCGGACCCACTGGACCTACTTCATCGCCTGCCTCTCCATCGCCGGCATCCCGGTCATGGCCGGCTTCTGCTCCAAGGACGAGATCCTGTGGAAGGCCTTCGACGCGGGCACGATCCTCGTGCCGGGCTGGCTGATCTGGGGCCTGGGCGCGATCGCGGCGCTGGGCACCTCGTTCTACATGTTCCGCAGCTACTACATGACCTTCAGCGGCGAGTACCGCGGCGGGCACGACGAACACCACGATGACGAGCACGCCCAAGGTGACCACGGACACCACGGGGGCATGCCGCAGGAGTCGCCGCTCTCGATGACCGGAGTACTGATCGTCCTCGGCGGCCTGGCCGTGGTTGGCGGCTGGATCGGCCTGCCCCACCTGTGGGGCCTGCCCAACGCCTTCCATCACTGGATGGAGCCGGTGTTCGCCAGCACCGCGGACCGCGTCGTGTCCGCGGGGAATGGCCATGGCGCCGAATGGCTGCTGATGGGCCTGTCCGTGGTCTCGGCCTTTGCTGGCCTGTTCCTCGCCCGCTGGCTCTACAAGGACGCGGCCAACCCGATCCCGCAGCAGCTGCTCACCGAGGGCAGCCCCGCGGTGCGGTGGATCCACCGCGTGATCTACAACAAGTACTACGTTGACGAAGCGTACGACGCCACCGCGATCAAGGGCACGCTCAAGTTTTCCGAGCGGCTGGCTCAGTTCGATCAGAAGGTGATCGACGGCGCGGTCAATCTGGCCGGCGCCTGCGGCCGGCTCTGCGGCGCCATCAACGGTGCGATCGACCGGATCTTCGTGGATGGGGCGGTCAACCTGATCGCCTCGATCATCCTCAAGGGCGGCGCCGAGTTCCGCCAGGCGCAGACGGGACGTATCCAGTCCTACCTGCTCGGCCTGCTCGGCGGCGGCGTGATCCTACTCCTGGTCATCTATCTGGCCGGGTAACGCTATGGAACGAAGGGGCTAGGCAATGGAATTTCAGACGAGCAGCCACCTGTTGAGCTGGATGATCTTCACTCCGATCATCGGCGTGACGCTGATCCTGATCGGCGTGGCATTCCGTTACCTGTTCAAGCTGAGCCAGAGCTTCGCGGACAACTTCAGCCGCACCGTCGGGCTGATCGCCACCGTGGCGGTGCTGCTAGAGGGCGTGGCGCTGTGGCTGGGCTACGACGGCAGCATCGGCGGGCTGCAGTACGTGCACCACGGGGTGTGGATCCGCGACTTCAACATCGAGTACTTCGTCGGCGCCGACGCGCTGAACATCGCAATGATCCTGCTCACCGCGCTGATCTGCGTCAGCGCGATGATCGCCTCGGTGCCCTGGTGGGGCAAGCTCGACGACGACGAGCACCACCCGCACTTCAGCAAGAAGAAGGTGCCCGGCTTCATGGCCCTGTTCCTGCTGCTGGAAACGGGTATGCTCGGCACATTCTGCGCACTCGATTTTTTCCTGTTCTATATCTTCTGGGAAATCATGCTGCTGCCGATGTACTTCCTGATCGGGGTCTGGGGCGCGCCGACCCGGGTGGAGGCCGGCGGCAGGGTGCGCGGCGGTCCGTACGCGGCGATCAAGTTCTTCCTCTACACGCTCGCCGGCTCGGTGCTGATGCTGCTGGCGATGATCGCGCTGTACTACAACTCGGGCCCGGCCCAGCTCGCCGACGGCACGCCGACCCAGCACACCTTCAACCTGATGTACCTCGCCGAGATGGGCCGCAACGGCCTGCTGCAGGGGGCCGCGCCGATCCTCGGCCTGGGCTTCACCAAGGTGATCTTCGTGGCGCTGTTCATCGGCTTTGCGATCAAGGTGCCGATGTTCCCCTTCCACACCTGGCTGCCCGACGCCCACGTCGACGCGCCCACGCCGATCTCGGTGATCCTGGCCGGCATCCTGCTGAAGACCGGCGGGTACGGCATCCTGCGCTTCAACTTCGGCATCCTGCCCGACGCGGCGCAGTGGGCCAGCTTCGGCATCGCGATCCTCGGCGGGATCAGCATCGTGTACGCCGCCTTCGTCTGCATGGCGCAGAAGGACCTCAAGAAGCTGATCGCGTACAGCTCGGTGAGCCACATGGGCTTCGTGCTGCTGGGCTACGCCGCGCTGACCGACGTGGGCATCTCCGGCGCGATGTTCGTGATGGTGGCCCACGGCATCATCTCGCCGATGCTGTTCCTCATCGCCGGAGTGGTCTACGACCGCGCGCACACGCGCGACATCGAGGGCTTCGGCGGGCTGGCCAGCAAGCTGCCCGAGTACACCGGCCTGATGGGCCTGGCCTTCATGGCCTCGCTGGGCCTGCCGGGCCTGGCCGGCTTCATCGGCGAGATCCTGGTGTTCATCGGCGCCTTCGGCGCGGCCAATCCCTGGTTCAAGGTGATCGTGGCGATCTCGGCCTGCGCGGTGGTGATCACCGCGGCGTACTACCTGTGGACGATCCACCGGATGTTCCTCGGCAAGTTCAACGAGAAGTGGTCGCATCTGTGGGACGTCAACTGGCGCGAGCGGATGACGCTGTACCCGCTCGCCGCGCTGACGGTCCTCTTCGGCTTCTACCCGTTGCCGATCTTCGACCTGGTGAATCGTGGACTGTCGCACCTGGTGCACGCGGTGACGCAGATTCCCGTGGCCCTGATGTGAGAGAGGGGCAGTAGAGTGAACCTGACCCAGAGCCTGATCGCCCTCGCTCCGGAATTCACGCTCGTCGGCGCCATCCTGCTGGTGCTGGTGGCGGACCTGTACTTCCGGGGCCAGGACGCGGTCCTCCGTCGCGGCGTGCTGACGCTGATCTCGCTGGCCGGCGTGGGCGTGGCGGCGATCCTCGTAATGAGCATGTCGAGCAGCGGCGAGCCGATCTTCTCCGGGATGCTGGCGCACGACGGCTTCGCCAAGTTCTTCCGGCTGCTGTTCCTGCTGGTGGCGGCCTTCGGCCTGCTCTTCGCCGGTCTGTCCGACGAGGTGCCGGTGTCGCGCTTCGGCGAGTACGCGCTGCTGCTGCTCAGCATCACCCTAGGGCTGTCGCTGCTGGCCGGGGCGCGCAACCTGCTGATGATCTACCTCAGCATCGAGCTGGTCTCGCTGCCAAGCTACGTGCTGGCCGGCTTCCGCCGCGGAGACTACCGGGCGAGCGAGGCGGCGCTGAAGTACGTGATCTACGGCGGCGTGGCCTCGGGCCTGATGCTGTACGGCTTCTCGCTGCTCTACGGCCTCACCGGCACGCTGGATCTGACGCAGATCGGCGGCGCGCTCCAGGGCCTCGGAGGCAGCGCGGCCTCGCGGCTGGCGCTCACCGCGGCCGTGCTGATGTCGCTCTGCGGCTTCGGCTACAAGGTCGCCGCGGTGCCCTTCCACATGTGGTGCCCCGACGTGTACCAGGGCGCACCCACGCCCTTCACGGCCTTCCTTTCGGTGGGCCCCAAGGCGGCGGGCCTCGCGGTGCTGATGCGCTTCATGCTCACGGCGCTCGGCGACCCGACGGGCGCGGCCTTTCCCTGGCCGCTGCTGATCGGCCTGCTCGCCGCGGTCACGATGACGCTGGGCAATCTGACCGCGCTGGTGCAGAACAATGTCAAGCGCCTGCTGGCCTTCAGCAGCATCGCCCACGCCGGGTACCTGCTGATGGCCGTCTCGGTCGGCTCGCCGAGCGCGATACGCGCGGTGGAGCTGTACCTGGTGTTCTACCTGCTGATGAACCTGGGCGCCTTTCTCGCGGTGCAGGCGGTACGTGCGCGTACCGGCTCCGAGGATCTCGATGCATACCGCGGCCTGGGCGCTCGCTCGCCGCTGCTGGCCGTGCTGCTGGCGCTGTTCCTGTTCTCGCTGACCGGCCTGCCGCCGCTCGCCGGCTTCATCGGCAAGTTCTACCTCTTCGCCTCGCTGCTCGAGGTGGGCAATGCCTTCTACTACGTGCTGGCGCTGATCGGCGTGCTCAACTCGGCGATCTCGCTCTACTATTACGCACGGGTGATGAAGGCGATGTACCTCAAGCAGGCCGGCGCGGACGCCACGCCGGTGCCGCTCGGCGGCGCGTACTCGGTGCTGCTGCTGGTACTGGCCGTACCCACGCTGATCCTCGGCGTGTACTGGTTCCCGCTGGCCGACGCGCTCAACGCCGGGGTGGCGCTGACGCCGTAGCCGGTCCGAAGCGTCGCGGCCCAGGCCTGTCTCCGAGTCGCGCCAGGGAGGGTTCCCATGCGGCGTCTGGCACCTGCAATCCTTGCAGTGATCGTTTTTTTCACGGGCTGCACCTTCGGCCAGCTCAAGGAGGAGACGAGGAAGCTGCGCGGCCAGTGGGTGCTGATGGGCCAGGTCGCGTACGACGCCGAGCCGACCGGCGACCTGGTGGCCGTGCTCTACGAGAAGACCGCCGAGGGCGTGGCCCTGGTCTCATACCGTAACGTGCCGTGGACGTTGAAGGAGTTCGTGTTCCTGCTCGAGCCGGGCGAGCGCGACTACCGCGCCGCAGTGTTCCACGACGGTAACCGCAACCGTGAGGTCGACGACGGCGAAACCGTGCTGCTGGCCGAGCGGGGCAACCGACTCAAGTTCTCGGACGTGACCACCTGGAAGATGGTCAAGGTCGACCCGGCCGACGCGCTGCCACTGCCCGAGGGGTACCGCCGCGACCTGTCTGGCCTGCCCGCAGACGAGACGGCGCAGCCGTACTACGTCGGCCTGGGCGTGGTGCCGCCCGACCTGAAGCACGAAAAGTTCGGCGAGGACGCCTCGTCGATGGGCTTCTGGGAGCCGCACACATTCCTCCAGAAATACGGCATCGGCGTGTACATGCTGCAACCGTACGACCCGGACAAGATCCCGGTGCTGTTCGTCAGCGGCGCAGACGGCAACATCAGCAACTGGAAATACTTCCTGCAGCGACTCGACCGAACGAAATACCAGCCGTGGTACTTCCTCTACCCCTCGGGCATGCGCATCTTCCGCAACGGCCAGGTGCTGCACCTGCTGGTCACGGCGATCGAGAAGAACCACGGCGTGAAACGCCTGGTGGTGATGGCCCACAGCATGGGCGGACTTGTGGCGCGCGAGTTCGTGCGCAACCACGTCGGCTCCGACAGCCAGACCGAGATATCACACTTCGTCACAATCGCCACGCCATGGGCCGGTCACAGCACGGCCGACGACGGGGTGAACTTGCTGTCCACGCCGATCTCGCGGCCGATCCCCAGCTGGCTTGATCTTGCCGCGGGCAGCCGCTTCCTGCAGGGCGTGTTCGCCAACTCGATCGAATACCAACTGGACTACCATTTGGTCTTCGCCTTCATGCCAGGGACCGGCGGCGACGGCGTGGTCGAACTGGACAGCCAGCTACTGCCCGAGGCGCAGGATGAGGCGAGTTCGATTCGCGGATTCCACGCCGGGCACCTCGGCGTGCTGTTCCGCGACGAGGTGTTCGAGTACATCATGTCCAGGATCGTGGTGTCGACGCCCGAGACGGGCACGTCCGCGCTAAAAACCGAGGGCAAGCCCGAGTTGGCACCCACGCCGCCGGGCACGCCGGACCCACCGACGTCGAGGTAGCAGGATACTCTGGCTCCACGCGATGACTACCTTGGGCGCCTTCCATAGGTTGCAAACCCGCGACCCATCGGTCCCGAGGGTCGCAATTCCGAGTCTCCGCGGTCAATCAGTGGAGGGCCTCATCATCCTTGCCGGCGAACCAATCAGCATAGCTGATCCCGCGCCGGTACAGCTCGAGCCGCTTCTTGAAGGCCGGGTTGGGCGGCTGTGACAGGGCATGGGATTCCGCCTCGATCTCCACGGCGCGCTCGAACTCGCCGCATTCAGCATGGGCCGCGGCCAGGGTGTCCAGCCAGGCACCCGATCTGTAGGCCGCCACCGCTCGGCTGGCGTAGTCGATCGCCTTGCGGCAGTCGCGCAGGGCAGGATCGCGGGCCGTGGACAGCAGCCACGCCAGGTTGTTGAGCGTGCCCGCGCTCGATGGTTCAAGGCTCAGCACCCGCAGGTAGTCCCGGATGGCCTCGGCCTGGCGCCCGAGGGCGGTGAGCACCACAGCACGATTATGGATGTAGCCGGCATCATCCGGCCGTAGCACCAGCGCCTGGGAGATGTCGTCTAGCGCCTCGCGGTACCTGCCGAGCCGCTGTCGAACACCGGCCCTGGCAGAGTACGCCGGCGCGCAGCTTGGGTCGATGGAGATGCAGCGTCCAAGACACTCGCTGGCTTCATCGAGCCGGCCGTCGAGAAACAGACCCAGGCAGTCCTTGAGCAAACGTCCGACAGCTCCGGGGCCCGGGTCTGGCGCGTTGGGCTCCATGCTCAAGCCGGGCCTATGGCACCGGAACCTCGCCCGCTGTCGGCCCGAACAAGTCCACCAGCAGCCGGTTGAAGTCGGCCTTGGTGGAATCGACTATCACGCCGCCATTGTCCATGACAAACAGCGCCAGGTTCTCGCCCATCACAATCCAGCCGGTCAAGTTCTTCCAGGGCATATCCGTCGCCCCATCCAGATCACCGACCAGTTTTTTGAAGTTGACCTCGGCCTTGGCGCAGATGCCCGCGACCTCCTTCATCTGATTCTCGTCGAGCTTGCCGACCCCCCGCAGCATCTCGCCCTGCTCAGAGAATTGACCGGCCGCCAGTACACACGGCCTGTCGAGCAACCTGTCCAATCCAATCATAAGACGCCTCCTATCCAAGAGTTCGTGCGTGCTATCCTCGCGGTCTTCCAGATCGCATCGAAATCTCTCTAGCATCCGGCGTGCCAACTGCGCTGTTGGGTATCCGTCGATCCCGGCTTTTCTGCAACACCACATAATATCAAAGCAATGGAGTGTTGCACCGGCCGTCCCGGGAGGAATCCGATTGCAGGCCAGGGTTGCGAAGTTGCGACTGCCTGGACCGATCGAGTTGCCGTCTTTGGACGGGCGCGCCAGCTCACTGGACAAGATCGTCGTTTTTTTTCAGGCGGTTGTACCCGCACGAGCAGGGTTGGCACGAAGTCTGCGTTATCCGGTCAGCGAGAGAACCGAAGGACAGCAGGGAGGAAGTCATGAGCGAGGACGAAAGACAAGACGCCACCACCGACAGCCACAAGCCTGCCAGGCCGTTGAAATTCTTCAAGGACAGGGAAGGAAACGGCTGGCTTTGCGACAAGGACATCGATCCTGATAAGGACCTGCGGTCACAGGGCTGCTGGCGCTGCGACGAGATGGCCTTTCCGACCGGCGGCCGCTAGGTCACCCACCCCACCGGTTCCATTCGCTTCAGGTTTTTCGAAGACCCGAATCAGGGTTGGCCCGATTACTCTCCTGCCAGGCCTGGCCTAGATTGCAGACTGGAGAAAATCTCACCGGGTCTGCACCGGAAGGGATACTGGGCCATGAACTGCAACGGCGACGCGAGGCGAGATCGACTCTCCGGCGGGCAAGAGCCCGAGCGGCAGGAGCAACGGTACCCTCTGCAAATGCCGATAAAGTTGGCCACCAGTACCTGGGGCGTGTTCCTGAAATTCTACTCCAACAACATATCCCGGGGCGGCCTCTTCGTGAGTGCGGCGAGCGCGCCTCCGCGCGGAACGCAGGTGCTGGTGGAGGTCTTTCCCCCGGACGGTCTGTCTCCCTTCTCCATCTCGGGCACCGTGGTCCACGTGATCCCGCCGGACAGGGCCCAGATGGAGCGGATCAAGGCTGGTTTCGGGATCCAGTTCGAACAGCCTAGTCTGGATACAATCGAGATCATTGATGAACTAGTCAACTGCGCCGCCTCGACCCTGGCCGACGCCCTGCTCGTCGCCGGCAAGGGCGAGCAGGTTACCGGCTAGTACAGCAAATCGATGGCCAGCAAGATTCGCAAGTTGAAGGACTCGGTCGCGGCGCAGGTTGCGGCAGGTCGGCCAGCTAGAGCGCTGCAGCTGCTCCAGCAGATCCTGCAGCTGGATCCGGAAGACGTCGCAGCCAGGCAGAAGTGCGGGGATCTGTTCCTCAAGCTGGGCCGAAAAGGGGAAGCGATCACGGCCTATCGATCCGCGGTCGAGGCCTACGCAGCCGCCGGCCACCAACTCAAGGCGATCGCCGTCTGCAAGGTGATCCTGCAGATCGATCCCGGCCACTCGGAAACCCTGGAGGTACTGGCCAGGCTTGCTGCAGCGAATGGACGGCCGCATCCGGTGGGCCGCAGACGAATCCGCTACGCTCGATATACTCGCCGCAGGTGAGGAGGATCGATGAGCGAGATGATGATCCGGGTCCTGCTGGTCGAGGACAACCCCAACGACGCGGAGATGACGCAGCTATTCCTCTCTCGGGCGAGCGGGGCCGCCTTCGAGGTGGATCATGCCGGAAGCCTTGCCGAAGCTCTCGGCGCGCTGTCGAAGACAGCATACGATCTGACGCTGCTGGATCTGGATCTGCCAGACAGCGCCGGATTGAGCAGTGTTTTCGGGGTCAGGGAAATAGCCCCCGGAATGCCGATCGTGATCTCGACTGCCGAGGATGATGAGGAGGTCGCGGTCGAGGCGGTACGACAGGGTGCCCAGGATTTCCTGGTCAAGGGCCAGTTCGACGAGAAACTGCTGGCCCGCGCCCTGCGATACGCCATCGAGCGCAGGCGAACGGAGGCGGAGCAGGAGATACTCGTGCGGGAGCTTCGGTGTACGCTGGCCAGGACCGAAACCGTATGGGGCCTGCTGCCCATCTGCGCCTCCTGCAAGAAAATCAGGGATGACGACGGCCGCTGGCAGGATCTCGAAAGCTATGTCCGGACTCATTCCGGGGCCGAGTTCAGCCACAGCATCTGTCCGGAATGCACAGAAAGGCACACCCCGAGCTGAAGGGTGAAGAACCGCACGATCCCGCATGCGCCCATTCCCTGGATTGAACTCCAGAAGCGGCCCATGCTAGGTATTCACCAGGGGGAGAAGCCGATGATGCGGCTTCGGAAATCGTAGTGGTCGAGGAGGAAGGCATATCGCGCCCTGCGGCAGATGCCCGCCTGGCCTCCGTCGGGAAGCTTCGCCTGCTGCTGGTCGAGGACACTCCGGCCGACGCGCAGCTGGTCCAGGACTACCTGTCCCGGGTCAAGCGAAGGTCCTTCGAGATCACGACCGTCGGGCAGCTGGCGGATGCCTTCGACGCCCTGTCAGCGCAGCTGTTCGACGCGGTTCTCCTCGATCTGGGGCTTCCCGACAGCTCGGGCCTCAATGCCCTGGCCGAGGTCCGCGGCCGGGCCGGCCGGACGCCGATCATCGTGCTCACCGGGATCGACGACGAGGGGCTGGCCGTGGAGGCGGTGCGTCGAGGCGCCCAGGACTACCTGGTCAAGGGCCAGTTCGACGGAAACCTCCTCGCGCGGGCCCTCAGCTACGCCATCGAACGCAGCGCCTCCGAGGTGGAGCTACACCGGTACCGGGAGCGTCTCGAGGATCTGGTGGCCGAGCGCACGTCCAAGCTCTCGGCGGCCAACCAGCGCCTGCGGCAGGAGATCGAGGAGCGCGAGCGGACCGAGTCGACGCTTCGCTCGTACCAGGAGCGGCTGCGGTCGATGGCTGCCGAGCTGGGCCTGATCGAGGAGCGGGAGCGGCGCGTGCTCGCGGCCGCGCTTCACGACACGGTGGGCCAGGCCCTGGCGATGGCCAAGATCAGGCTGGATGCGGCGCGACAAGAGGCGGCCGCCGCGGGTCTCGAGTCGATCTGTGCGGAGGTTCACGGGCTGCTCGAGCAGGCGATCCGCGATACGCGGTCCCTGGCCCTGGATCTGAGTCCCCCGATCCTGTACGAGCTGGGCTTCGAGGCTGCGGTGGAGTGGCTGGCCGAGCGACTCGAGCAGCGGCACGGCGTCCCCTGCACCGTGAAGAACGACGGGCAGGACAAGCCCATGTCGGACGACGTGCGGGTGGTCCTGTTCCAGGTGGTGCGGGAGCTGCTGGTCAACGTGGTCAAGCACGCCCGCGCCGGGCGCGCCGAGGTCTCGCTAGAGGTCCGGGGCGAAGGGATCCGCGTCGAGGTCGTGGATGACGGCGTCGGATTCGACGCCTCACCGGACGAACACAAGCCTGACGAGTCCGGCGGCTTCGGCCTGTTCAGCTGCGCCGAGCGGCTGGATCACGTTGGCGGCAGCCTCGAGCTGCACTCCGCGGCCGGGCGCGGAACCCGGGCCGTAATACAGGCGCAGCTGGCGCAAGAGCGGGCGAAGGAGAAGCCGTGAGAATCAGCATCTTGCTGGCCGACGATCACCAGGTGGTGCGCGAGGGACTGCGCACGCTGCTCTCATCGCAGCAGGGCATGGAGGTCGTCGGTGAGGCCGAGGACGGCCGGACCACGGTCGAGCTCGCACGGGAGCTCAAGCCCGACCTGGTGATCATGGACATCAGCATGCCCGACCTGAACGGCTTCGAGGCCACGGCCCGAATTCTCGAGGAAAACCCGCGGATCAGGGTGCTCGCCCTGTCGATGCACTCGGACCGGCGGTTCGTGGAGCGGGTCCTTGCTGCGGGCGCCTCGGGATACATGCTCAAGGACTGCGCCTTCAACGAGCTGGCGCAGGCGATCCGTGCGGTGGCCGAGGGCAAGACCTACCTCTGCGAGGGAATCGCCGGAGTCGTGGTGAAGGAGTACGTGCGTCAGCTGGCCGGGGCAGAGAGCACGCCGGCCCCCACCCTGACCGCCCGGGAACGCGAGGTGCTCCAGCTCCTGGCCGAGGGCAGGAGAACCAAGGAGATCGCGGCCAGCCTGCACGTCAGCGTGAAGACAGTGGAGACGCATCGCAGCAAGATCATGGACAAGCTGGACATCCGCACCGTGGCCGGCCTGACCAAGTACGCCGTGCGCGAGGGGCTGACCAGCCTGGAGGATTGACCACCGACCTGGGCAGGTCCAGAGGAGACTCGAGGTGGATCAGAGCCTGAAGAAGCGTCTGGCCGAGATGATCGACGCTATCGCGGCTGCAGCAGACGGGGGCTGCTCCGCCCGGCTCGAGATCTCGGGCAGGAACGACGAGCTCGATGCCCTGGCCGCGAGTGTGAACCTGCTGCTGGACAAGCTTGCGCCGGCCAGCAGGGATTTCCTCCAGGTCTTCGACCTCGCCGCCGACGGAATGGTGCTGATCGACGAGAACTTCGACATCCTGCGGGCCAACGACACCTTCGCGAAGATGGTCGGTCTGGAGAAGAAGCACATCGAGGGCAGCAAGTGCTACGACGTCTTCTCGAGCTCCGAGTGCGGCACCCCGGAATGCCAGCTGCACAGGATACTGGCCGGCGAGGGCAAGATCGAGACCGAGCTCCAGAGGACGCGACCGGACGGGAAGAAGATCCCGTGCATCGTCACCGCTGTTCCCCACCGCGGATCCGACGGGAAGCCGATCGGCATCGTCGAGGCCTACAAGGACATCACCGAGCGCAAGCGGGCCGAGGAGGTCTTGCGGGAGAGCGAACAGCGCTATCGCATGATCGCCGAGAACGTGAGGGACATCATCTGGACCACGGACATGAACCTCAAGACCACGTACATCAGCCCGTCCGTTACAGGGGTGCGAGGCTTCAGCGTGGACGAGGTCATGGCCCAGAGCCAGGAAGAGATCATGACCCCTCAATCCCTCGAGGTGGCGTACTCGGTCTTTGGCGAGGCCTTGGCGGCTGCCGGATCAGAGCAGGCCGGAGAGCCGGTCAATCCCACGGCCGAACTCGAGCTGACTTGCAAGGACGGTTCCACGGTCTGGACCGAGGTCAAGGCTACGATTCTGAAAGACAGGGACAATCGACCCATCGGACTGCTTGGGATCGCCTACGACATCTCCGAGCGCAAACGGGCCGAGGAGGTTCGCGAGAGGCTCCTGCGCAATATGGAGGAGCGCGTCAAGGAACTCACGTGCATATACGGAGTGGCCAGGTCGATCCGCGAGCGGGAGACCCTGGAGGAGATCTTTCACGATGTCGCCGCGCTCCTCCCGGCCGGTTGGCAGTTCCGCGAGATCGCGCGATGCAGGGTGTGCTTCGAGGAGGCAGAATACGTATCAGAGCGCTTCGAGCCGACCGAGTGGAGCCAGACCGCCAACATAGTCGTCAACGGAAAGCAAAAAGGGACTGTTGAGATCTACTACCTGGAGGAGCGCCCGCCGGCATTCGAAGGCCCCTTCCACGAAGAGGAGCGCGACCTCCTCGAAGGCGCCGCCCGCGCCCTCAGCGAGGCTGTGGAGCGCAAGCAATCGGAAACGGATCTACTCGCTGCCCTGCACGAACTGGAGCGCAAGAACGCCGAGCTCGACGAGTTCACGTACGTGGCCAGCCACGACCTGCAGGAGCCGCTGCGCAAGCTGATCTCCTTCGGCGACTTGCTGCGCAAGGACGTGGGGGACGAACTGCCCGAACGCGCGGCAAGGGATCTGGGGTTCATCACCGACGCGGCGCGACGGATGCAGACCCTGGTCCAGGATCTGCTGAGCCTCTCGCGCTTCGGTAGCTCGGCGATGAGGCTCGTGCTGCTTCCCCTCGACGACTGCGTGGACAGCGCGCTCGAGGCGCTGGACGAGCGAGTCATGGAGACCGGGGCCGAGGTCGTGCGCGATGAGCTACCCGGGATATCGGCCGACCGGACCCTGCTGACCCAGCTGTACCAGAACCTCATCGGCAACGCGCTGAAGTTCGTCGGCACCGAGCGGCCGCGGATCCACCTGACCGCGGAGCTCGAGAACGGGCACCACGTGCTCGGGGTGCGCGACAACGGCATCGGCATCAAGCCGGAGCACGCCGAGCAGATATTCATACCCTTCAAGCGGCTGCACGGTCGCGCCGAGTACAGCGGCTCGGGCATCGGCCTGGCGATCTGCCGCAAGGTCGTCGAGCGGCACGGCGGCAGGATCTGGGTCGAGTCCGAACCGGGCAAGGGCGCGCACTTCAGGTTCACGCTGGGTGGGGCGCCAGGCAGAGGGAGCGGGCGATGATGTCGCGGTCAGGGCCCGCTCGCAGACCCGCGGTGATTCTCCTGGCCGAGGACGATCCGGGTGACCAGGAGCTGACGAGACGGGCGCTGGAAGAGGGAAGCATCAGCAGCGAGCTCCACGTCGTCGAGGACGGAGAGCAGGCGCTGGACTACCTGCTGCGCCGGGGCGACTACGCGGATCCGGCCAGGTCACCCCGCCCCGATCTGTTCCTGCTCGATCTCAACATGCCCAGGATTGACGGCGGGCAGGTGCTGCACGAGATGAAGTTCCATCCCGAATGCGCCGGTATCCCGACGGTGGTCCTGACCACCTCCAGGCAGGAGGAGGACATCATCCGCAGCTACGACCTCGGCGTGAAGTCATTCATCACCAAGCCGGTGGAGTTCGACGAGTTCATCCGCGTGGTCCGGCTTCTCGGGGAATACTGGCTCGAGCTGGTATCGCTTCCAGACGGTGAGGGGTGACGGGACAGTGGAAGCAGCAAGACGCACCTTCCTCGTCGTCGACGACGATCCAGGGGATATCGAGATCCTCCGGCGCCACCTGGACGAGATCGAGGAGTGGGAGGTCGAGCTGCTGGGATTCACCGCGCCGGAGTCCGCGCTGGCCGAGCTTGCCGGACGCGAGGTGGACTTGATCTTCGTCGACTATTTTCTGGGCGCCGGGACGGGTCTCGACGTCTTCCGGGCCATCCGCAAATCAGGCTACCAGCGACCGGTGATCATGCTCACCGGGCAGGGCAACGAGATGGTTGCGGTGGAGGCGATGAAGGCCGGTGTCTCCGACTACCTGGTCAAGGAGCTACTGGGAACGGACGGCCTGCGCCGTGCGATCGCCAACGCGCTGGAGAAGGCCGCGCTGCGAGACTTCCAGAACGAGCTGCTGGGCATGGCGGCCCACGACCTGCGGAGCCCAATCGGAATCATCCGGGGCTACGGGGACTTCCTGCTCAAGGACCTCGGAGACCTGTTGACCGAGCAGCAGATCTCCTTCCTCGAGCGCATCCTGAAATCCAGCCGCTTCATGTTGCGCATGCTCGACGACCTGCTCGACCTGAGTCGCATCGAGTCCGGGGAGCTCAAACTGGATCCGAAGCCCGCCGACCTCACGAGGCTGGTGCGCGAGCACGTCGAGCTCATGCGCGTCATCGCCGAGCGCAAGGGGATCCGTCTGGTCATCGAGCCGGCCGAGGAGATTCCCGACCTGCTGATCGACAAGCGCAAGATCGAGCAGGTGCTCGACAACATGCTCACCAACGCTATCAAGTACTCCCACCCCGGCACCGCGATCACCGTGTCTGTGATGCGGAGCGGCGACGGGGTCCGGGTGGCAGTGGCGGACCAGGGGCAGGGGATCCCGGCCGAGCAGATGGGCCGGCTGTTCAAGCCATTCAGCCGGACCACGGTGCGGCCCACCGGAGACGAGCGCAGCACCGGCCTCGGCCTGGCCATCTGCAGACGGATCGTGGAGGGCCACGGCGGGGAAATCGGCGTGGAGAGCGAGGTGGGCCGGGGCTCGACCTTCTTCTTCGTGCTGCCGCTGAGCTAGCGGCGGCCGTCACCAGCAAAAACCGTGCTGAAACGCAAGCTCGAGGGGCAGCTCCGGCGCAGCGCGGCCCGGCGCCTGGCGCCGGCGAACAAGTAGCTACTTCACGGTCAGCGAGTACCATCTCTCCGCGGCGCCGCCGCCCTCGGGTCCGAGCACCTCGAAGAACACGGTGCCCGGAACCTTGCGCCCGACCTTGAGCTTGCGCGCGAAGCGATTCTTGCCGACGAGCTCGTAGCGGTACAGCGGCCGCTCGACCTTCATGCCGTACATCGCCACCTGCCGTGCCGCGCCCGTGAGGTCCGAGATCGTCAGCTCCAGCGCCTTGGGCTTGCTCGCCGGCAGCTCGACACGGAACCAGTCGCGGTCACCGGCCGTGGCGGCCAGGCCGCGAACCGTCTCGCCGAAGCCCAGCGGGGTGGCCGCCGCCCGTCCCTCGTTGGGCTCGACCTCCTCGTCGGGCGCGGGCGGCCGGCCCTCGAGCGAGATGCGATACTCGTCGGAGATGTTCTCGGTGGGGTAGTACGGGCCCTCGGCCGGCCGGGCCTCGGTGATGCGCACCAGGTACGCCCCCGGGTCGAGCAGCAGGTTGGGCACGATCTCGCCCTCTCCGCGGCCGCGGTCGTCGGCGAGGATCAGGGCGGTCAGCCGGTTGTTTTCGTCCGGAGCACCCGGGAACACCGCGGCCTCGAGATTCATGTTCGGAATCGGCGTCACGGCCAGGCGCACCACCTGCCGCTCGACGACCTCGAAGCCATACCAGTCCTGGTCGGCCTGCTCCTTGGACAGACGCTTGCCGAGCATGCCCGTCGATTGGCCCGGCAGATCCAGCGGGTCGGCCTCGGCAGATTCGTTGTTGGGCTCCGACTCCTTGCCGCGGGGCGGAGCCGGCGGCTCACCGCCACCGAAGGCGAGGTACAGCCCGACGCCGATGCCGGCGAGCACGAGCAACGCCAGCGGTACCAGCCAGCGCAGCAGCCCGCTGCGCTTGAGCTCGGTCTCGAAGGCCTCGAAGTCGGCGCGGCTGGCCGCCGCCTCCAGCTCCTGGTGGCTAACGCTGGCACCGGGCAGCTTCTCGTCCGGCAGCGGTGACGCCCGCTCCACCGCAGGATCTGGCGCGGCCGCTGGCGCGGGCGCGGTGGTTGCCGCCGCGTGGCCGGCCTCGGTCCGGTGCTTGCGGAACCGCGCCAGGTCGGCCCGCATCGCCGCTGCGTTGACGTAGCGCCCCTCGATCGCCGGCGTCATCGCCCGCTCGAGGATCTCGGCGAACTCGGGATCCACGGCCGCACCGCCCCGGCGCACCACCGTGGGCGCCTCCTTGGCCGCGATGATCGCGGCCAGCGTCTCCACCGGGGTGGCCTCGTGGTACGGCGGGTGGCCAGTGATCAGCTCGAACAGGGTGCTGCCCAGGGAGAACAGGTCGCTGCTCGGCCCCATCTCCAGGCCCTGGGCCTGCTCGGACGAGACGTACTCCGGCGTGCCCGTGAACTGTCCGCTGGCCTGCTCCTCCCGGGCCACGGCCGAGCCGTGGCCCCACAGCGCGTGAGCGATGCCGAAGTCGAGCACCTTGGCCAGGATCGTACCCGGCGGCCCGTCGACCAGCATGATGTTGTCCGGCTTGATGTCGCGGTGGATCAGGCCACGGGTGTGCGCCTCCTCCAGCGAGATCAGCACCTGCTCGCCGATCTCGGCCGCCTCGACCTCCTGGAAGAAGCGCTTCGCCTCGACGAGCTGCCGCAGGGTGCGGCCGCGGATCAGCTCCATCACCAGGTAGAGCAGACCTTCACGCGTCGAGCCGAAGTCGAACACGGCCACGGTGTGCACGCTGGTCAGCCGGCTGGCCGCGGCGGCCTCGGCCTCGAACTGCTTGCGCGCGAAGTCCTCGTACCCCGCGGGCAGGTCCTCGGGCCGCAGCACCTTCATCGCCATCCGCTTGCCCATGCGGATGTGCTCGACCACGTACACCTCGGCCATGCCGCCCGCGCCGAGCCGCCGCAGCACGTGGTAGTGGTTGTCGATGTTCCGCCCGATCACGTCGCTGCCGGGACCGGTGGACGGCGCCTCGAGCGGCCAGTGGCAGCCCGGGCAGACCCCCTCCTCGCTCAGCGGCTGGCCGCAGCGCGGGCAGAAGTTGGCTCCCAAGCGCTCCCCCCGAATCAGGTACTGATGCGGGTCAGGCCCGCCGCCTCGGCCCACTTGCGGGCCTGCATGAACTCCTTGCGCTCCAGCGCGCGGCTGATCAGCGGATAATCGTGCGCCTTGTGGCACGGCCGGTACTGGGCCATCAGGTTGACGTACGTGCTCGCGGACAGCTCCCGGGCCACCCACTTCACGAACAGATCGGTGCGCGCCTGGTTGTTGGGCATCACCAGGTGGCGCAGCATCACGCCGCGCCGGGCGATGCCGCGACCGTCGGTCTTCAGATCGCCCACCTGGCGGTGCATCTCCGCGAGCGCGGCGCCCGCCTTCTCGGGGTAGTCCTCGGCCTGGTACAGGTACCGCCCGGCCTCTTCCCGGCCGAGGAACTTGTAGTCGGGCAGGTAGATGTCGACCACGCCGTCGAGCTGCTTCAGCGTCTCAACGTCGTCGTACCCGCCGGTGTTGTAGACCAGCGGGAGCTTGAGCCCGTAGGGAATCGCGATGCGCAGCGCACGCACGAAGTGCGGCACCACGTGGGTCGGCGTCACCAGGTTGATGTTGTGGCAGCCCAGCGCCTGCAGCTTGAGCATCATCCCGGCGAGGTCCTCGTGGGAGTGGTACTTCCCGTCACCGCGGTGGGCGATCTCCCAGTTCTGGCAGAACACGCAGAGCAGGCTGCAGCGGGAGAAGAAGATCGTGCCCGATCCGCCGCGGCCGGAGAGCGGCGCCTCCTCGCCGCGGTGGGGGAACGCCGATGAGATCTTGAGCCTGGCCGTGGACTTGCAAACGTCGGTCTGGCCCTTGATGCGATCGACCTCCGAGTGGCGGGGGCACAGCCGGCAGTTCGACATCTGGGCCCACAGCTCGCGCTCGCGGTGTTTCAGCTCGCCCGAGCGCTCCAGCGCGAGATAGGCCGGCTCGAAGCCCTCGGGAGCACCCGGGGCCGGGATCTGGCGTTTGCCCGCCCTGGCGAGACGCGGCAGCAGGGCCAGCCCGCCCGCGGTCAGACCGCCCTGCACGAAGCGTCTGCGGGTGATGCCGTCCATCGTGCGTCTGATCACTCCTCGTTGGTACTGCGAGATTGCCAGAGCTTGCCCCACCGCGCAACCGCTCTTGCCCGTGGCAGCCGGATACCGTACGCTGTCCGCATCCCGGCGTGGAGGTGCGAAGGATGCGACGCCCGGCCTGGCTCGTCCTGCTGGCCCTGCTGGTACCCGCGTACACGGCCGCCGAGGAGTGGATCTGGCTCGAGGGCGAGGACGCCACGAGCCACAGCTTCAACGGTCACGGCTGGTACTCCGGCGACAAGATCCGCAAGGATCTGCTCTCGCCGGGCACGCCCGAGGGCGCGGCCGGCGAGTGGCTGGCTCACTACACCAACGGCGTGAGCACGGCCGAGGCCGAGTGGGCGTTCGATGTCGACGAAGGCGGGGACTACGTGCTGTGGATTCGCGCCAATCCGCACCAGGTCAACATGAGCCGGCGCATCGACGGCGGAGCCTGGCAGGACCTGCCGATCGGCGACGAGCCCCGCGAACGGATGGACCTGGTCGACCCGGGCATCGACCTGCGCTTCATCGCCTGGTTCAAGGTCGGCACGGTCACACTCGCCGCGGGCGGCCACACCATCGGCGTGCGCGTGGAGAGCGGCGGCCGGCCGGGCTCGGAGGAGACCCACGGCGGCGTGGACTGCCTGTGCCTGGTCAACTTCCTCTGGGCGCCGAGCGGCGCGGCCAAGCCGGACGTGGGCGGGGCCCAGCCCGGACCCTCCGACTGGTTCGCCTTCCACCCGGACGACGACGCCTTCTCCGACGCCTCGATCACGGACCTGTCCGGGCTGATCGAGGCGCCCGCAGGCCAGCACGGTGCCCCCCGGCGCAGTGGCGCGGACATCGAGCTCGCCGACGGCACGCCGGTGAAGTTCTGGGGCGTGGGCGCGGGCATGGCGGCCACGCCCGAGCTGATGGACCGCCAGGCGCGGTTCTATGCCAAGCACGGGATCAACCTGGTGCGCCAGCACCCGGTGGAGAGCGTGCTCGGCGTGCTGCAGGACCATGGCGGCGGGGTGCGCGGCTTCGACGCGGAGAAGCTGGCGCGCTGGGACCGCTGGTTCGCCACGCTCAAGCAGCACGGGATCTACATGGCCTGGTCGCCCTTCTACCCGCACGTGATCACCACGGACGACGGGTACCCGGCGACCCTGTACGACGAGCTGCCCGACCGCGGCGCGGGCAAGAGCAGCTCGGGCATGGTCAACTTCATGCGCGCGCTGCAGGACGCGGAGTGGGAGTGGCTGCAGCGATTGCTCGACCACGTCAACCCCCACACCGGGCTGCGCTACGCCGACGACCCGGCGCTGGCGATCTTGGAGGTGCACAACGAGGACTGCCTGTTCTGGCACGCGCCGCTCAACGACCTGGCCGCGGGCGACACGTACCCGCTGCACACGGCCGAACTCAAGCGCCAGTGGGGCGAGTGGGTCAAGGCGCTCCACGGCGATGACGGTGCACTGGCCGCGGCCTGGGGCGCGGGGTTGCGGGGTGGCGACTCGGTGGACAGCGCCACGATGGAGATCTACGGCGCCTGGGAGATGGAGGCGGACGGGCCGTTCAACGACAAGAACAACGGCAAGGCGCGGATGGGCGACTTCATCCGCTTCCTCGCCGAGACCCAGCGCGACTACTACGAGCGGCGGATCACCGAGGTGCGGGGCCTGGGGTACACCGGCCTCACCGTGACCACGGCCTGGAAGGCCGGCGGCCCGTCCGCGGATCCGGCCAACATCTGGTGCGACGACGCGGGCGACGTGATCGACCGGCACAACTACTTCGGCGGAGGCGCGGGCGGGCACGGCATCACGCCCGGCGAGGTGAACAACGACACGCATCTCTCCCAGCCCTGCCGCGGGATCCTCAGCATCGGCCTGTACCAGGTCGAGGACAAGCCCTTCGAGATCAGCGAGTGGACCCAGAAGCCGCCCAACCAGTACAAGGCCGAGATCTTGCCGCTGTTCGGACTGTACGGCATGGGCCTGCAGGGCTGGGACGCGTCGCTGCACTTCCACAGCTCGCACGCCCAGCTGGTCGGCGGCTGGCCCGAGATGAACAGCTACGTCACCGAGACGCCGCACTACATCGGGCAGTTCCCGGCCGTGGCCCGGGCCGTGCACCAGGGCCACATCACCGAGGCGCCGCTGGTGGCTGCGCGGCGGGTCAGCGTGGACGATATCTTTCAGGGCATCGACGCCCTGAGCCAGGACATGACCGGCGGTGGGTACGACGACAAGGAGCCCACCGGCAACCTGGCCACGCCGCTGGAGGCGATGGCGATCGGCCGGGTCACGGCCAAGATCGCGGACGGCCAGGAGCACAGCTTCAAGGAGAACTGGGACCTGTACTGGGACCAGAGCGCAGAGGTCGTCGACAGCATCACCGCCGAGCTGCACTGGGACTACGGCGACCGCGTGGTCACGGTGACCGCGCCGCAGACCCAGGCCGTGGTCGGCTTCGCGCGCGGCGGCACGTACGATCTGCCCGGCGTGACCGTGAGCGACGTGAACACGGAGTTCGTCAGCCTGCTGTTCAGCGCGCTGGACGGGCGCGCGGTGCAGGACTCGGCGCAGGTGCTGATCACGGCGCTGGCCCAGGACATCCAGACCGGGGCCGAGTACAACGCGGACGGTACCCAGCTGATCCGGGCCGGCGGCCCGCCGCTGCTGCTCGAGCCGGTGCAGGCCACGCTGGCCTTCAAGGGCGCGACGATCGAGTCGGTGCGGGTGGTTGACATGTACGGCGTGCCCACGGACCAGGACGTGGAGCGCAACGGCAACACGATCTCGATCGACGGGCGGTACGCCACGTACTACTACGAGGTGCGGCGGCAGGGCGGCGACGCGGACACGGACACGGACAGCGACACGGACACGGACGCGGACACTGACTCCGATGCCGACTCGGACTCGGATGCCGACTCGGACTCGGATGCCGACTCGGACTCGGATGCCGACTCGGATTCGGATAGCGACTCGGACACGGACGGTGGCAGAGTGTCCGGCGGCTGTGGTTGCGGTGCCGCCGCTGATAGCACCGCCGCCCTGCCCTGGGCCCTGGCCCTGCTCGGCGCAGCGCTGCGCCGGAGGAGGTCCTGTTGAACGACCGCATCGCCGTGATATTCTTCCAGGGCGGGCTGCTCCCGGAGGTCGTAGCTTGACCGAGCGCACCAGTGATACCGCGCCCGAGATCGAGGCGCTACGCATCGAAGGCTTTCGCCGCATGGACGCTGCCGAGAAGCTGCGCCTGGTGATGATGCTCAACGAAGGGGTCTTAAGGATGGCGGAAGCTCGTATCCGGGCCACGCACGGCGACGACATCGGCGAACGTGAACTCCGCCTGCGCCTGGCGTCGCTCTGGCTGGATCCCGAATTGATGACGCGCGCTCTGGGATGGAATCCGGTGGAAGAGGGCTACTGAGTGCAGATCAACGACGTCCTAGATGTCACGCTGATCGTCGCAGCTGCACTGGACAAGCTGGGTATCTCGTACCTGGTCGGCGGATCGCTGGCGAGCTCGCTGCACGGCATTCCACGATCGACTCACGACGCCGACATCGTCGTGGACCTGAAGATCGAGCAGGTGGATGCGCTGGTCTCCGAACTCGAGGGCGCATTCCATATTGACGGAGACTCGGCAAGAGACGCCATCCGCCGCCGCCGGATGTTCAACATCCTGCACCTGGAGACGCTATTCAAGGTAGACCTGTTCATCCCGGATGAGGGTGAGTACTCCGCCCAGCAGATGGCCCGGAGACAGACTCTCACAGTCAAGAGGGAACCGACTCGTGAGCTATCGCTGGCCTCCGCCGAGGACGTGGTGCTGCACAAGCTTCACTGGTTCAAGCTGGGTGGAGGCGCATCCGACAGGCAATGGCAGGATGCGCTGGCCGTGATCAGGGTCCAGTCGGAGAAGCTGGACCGGTCGTACCTCGACCAGTGGGCGAGCGATCTGGGTGTAGCAGACCTGCTGGCGCGAGCGTTGGAGGAGGCCGATGCCTCGGGGAGGGATCGATGAAATCCTGGCCAATCTGCGCGGCCATGCTCGCGCTGTGCCTTGCCGCATGTGACAGCGGAGACGACGGCGGCTGCACGGACGGCGAGCTGCGCTGCCTGTCCACGGAGTACGTGCAGAAGTGCGTGGACGGAGCCTGGGTCAACGAGGTGTTCTGCCCCGACTTCGGCAGGATCTGCCGCGTGGTCGAGGGCACGGCCCAGTGCGTGTTCGGCGGTGACTCGGACTCGGACACGGACACGGACTCGGACTCGGACTCGGACACGGACACGGACTCGGACGCCGACACGGACACGGACGCCGACACGGACACGGACGCCGATGCGGACACGGACGCTGACACCGACACGGATACCGACACTGACTCGGACACCGACGCGGATACCGACACTGACTCGGACACCGACGCGGACACCGACGCGGATACCGACTCAGACACAGACTCGGACTCCGACTCCGACTTCTGCCCTCCGCTGGAATGGCCTCCCGGTCCGGTGGTCAACGTCTCCAGCACCTCGCAGCTGGTCGACGCCGTGAACAATGCGTCCCAGGGCGACACGATCAGCTTGTCCGCAGGCACGTACCAGCTCAACGGCGAGTACCTCTGGATCGACACGCCCGGCGTGACCCTGCGCAGCGCCACGGGCGATCCCGAGGACGTGACCCTCGACGGCAACTACCAGAGCACCGAGATCATCACCGTGGCCGCTTCCGACATCACCGTGGCCGACCTGACGATCTGGCGCGCCCGCACGCACCCGATCCATGTCACGACCCAGCCGGGTCAGCACACGCTGAACACGATGCTCTACAATATCCGGCTGATCGATCCGGGCCAGCAGGCGCTCAAGATCAACGCGCACTCGGGCAAGGACACCTTCCCGGACCAGGGCACGCTGGCCTGCAGCTATCTCGAGCTGACCGATGCGGGCCGGCCCAAGATCTGGGAGATCAACGGCTCGTGCTACACCGGCGGGCTCGACGCCCACGAGGCCGAGGGCTGGGTGGTGCGGGACAACGAGATCCGCGGCTTCTGGTGCGAGAACGGACTCTCCGAGCACGGGATCCACCTCTGGGCCGGCAGCAAGGACACGCTGATCGAGCGCAACCGCATCACCGACTGCGCCCGCGGCATCGGCCTGGGCCTGTCCGAGAACCGCGAGGGCCGGACCTACGCCGACGGCCCGTGCCAGGGCGAGACCGTGGTCGGACACTTCGGCGGCGTGGTGCGCAACAACTTCGTCTTTGCCAGGCGGCCGGAGCTGTTCGCGTCCAGCAGCGGCTTCGACGGCGGGATCGCCCTGGCCCAGGCCTGCGGGGCCACCGTGGTGCACAACACCGTGGTCAGCACGCAGCCGCCCTTCGCGTCGATCGAGTGGCGCTTCTCGCTGACCAGTGCGGAGATCTACAACAACATCGTCAGCCACAACCTGATGGAGCGCACGCCGGGCACCGCGACCCTGGGCGGCAACCTGGAGAGCGCACCGCTGTCGCTGTTCGAGGACGGCGCGGGCGGCAAGCTGCACCTGGTCGCCGGCGCCGCTGCCGCGATCGGCCAGGGCCAGACGCTTCAGGCCGGGCTGTGCGACGAGGACATCGACGGCGAGCAGCGGGACGGGAGTCCGGACATCGGGGCGGACGAGTACCGATGACCTGGCATTCCTGGCGTTGAAACGCCAGGCTACGTACCTCCGCCCCTTCGGGGCGAGCGCCGCAAGTACAGCCTCGAGCGAACCGGACTCCGAGCCCTCGTCGCGAAGCGACGGTCGTACGTAGCCTGGGGCTTCAGCCCCAGGTCCGTGACACTCCCGAGTTCCTGATTACCCCAGCTCCCGCAGCAGCGCCTTCGCCGCCCGCGCGTGCGGCCGCGATTGACGCTGCACGTACGCCGGGCTGTGCTCGTGGTCGGCCAGGGCCTGCTGCAGCAGCTCGCGCGCCGCATCCTTGCGGTCGAGCTGGGCCAGGCAGCGCGCCAGGTCGAGCTCGTGCTCCAGTCTACGACTGTGCCGGGCCACGCGCTCGAGCAAGGCCAGGGCCGAGGGCTTGCGGCCAGCCTGCCAGTACGCGTTGCACAGCTCCATCGCGGGCAGGTAGTCCTTGTACGACAGTTCCAGATCGACGACCTGCTCCAGCCGCGGGATCGCCTCGCCAAACGCGCGCTGCTGCACGCGGCAGGCACCCAGGCCGTAGAGCGAGGCCTTGTCCTCCGGATCCTGGGCCAGCATCTCCTCGAAGATCTCGATAGCCTCGCCGTAGTCGCCGTGGTCGTACAGGCCCTGGGCCAGGCGCACCTTGTTGGCCACGCTGGGCGTGGTCTGCGCCTCGTAGCGCAGCTGCTCGAGGGTTACCGGCTTCTCCTTGAACCACTTCCGGATATTGCTGAAGGGCGGGTCATGGATCTTGATCATGAAGAAGTACACGAACTCGCCGAAGGGCACCATGATGATGATCCACCACCACGGCTGCGCGCCGCGCTTGATCGCATCGACCAGCATCCAGATCGAGAAGGCGGTCTGGAGGATGAACAGTACCTGCACGACCACTCCCGGCTTGGCACGAGAACCCTAGCGCAGGGTTGGCTTCAGATCCAGCGCAGCAACCGGAACAACCCCCGCTCCACCCCATCCAGCCGCGTCAGCCCGGCTGCGCGCATGGCCTCGACCGCGGCCTGGTGCTCCTCGGGCGTGATCGCGCGGGCGATGTCCTCGTGGCGGCGTGCGTGATGGCAGGGCCTGTACTGGGCCATCACGTTGACAAAGGTCTCCGCTGACAGCCCGGCCAGGAACTCGGCGGCCTGCGGTGACCCGGCCAGCCCGCCCGGCATCACCAGGTGCCGCACCAGCAGGCCGCGCGTGGCCACGCCCTGGTCGTCGGTCTGCAGAACACCGACCTGGCGATGCATCTCGGCGAGGGCGGCGCGCACCTTCTCGGGATAATCCGGCGCGCGGCAGAAGCGGCCGGCCGGATCCGCGTCCATGAACTTGATGTCCGGCATGTAGATGTCGACCACGCCGTCGAGCAGGGCCAGCGACTCGAGCGACTCGTACCCGCCGCAGTTCCAGACCAGCGGAAGGTGCAAACCCTCGCCTGCGGCCAGGTCGAGCGCCTCGAGGATCTGTGGCATCACGTGGGTCGGCGTTACCAGGTTCAGATTGTGGCAGTCGAATCCCTCCTGCACGTGGAGGAACATCGCGGCCAGCGCCTCGGCGTCGAGCTCGCGGCCCCCGCCGCCCTGGGAGATGTCGTCGTTCTGGCAGAAGGCGCAGTTGAGATTGCAGCCGCCGAAGAACACCGTGCCCGAGCCGCTGCGGCCCACCAGCACCGACTCCTCGCCGAAATGCGGACCCACCGAGGCGATCCGGGCCTGCGCGCCGGTCTCGCAGTCGCCCTGCTCGCCTGCCAGCCGGTCCGCCTCGCACTCGCGCGGGCAGACCCGGCAGGGCGAGAGCAGCTCGCGAGCCCGCGTGGCCCGTTGAGAAAGCTGCCCGCTGCGGTGCAGCACCAGGTACTGTCCCTGCATCGCGGTCTGGACCTCCAATCCGTCGAAATCACAGACCTAGTTGGCCAGATTCTAGCACGGAGCGCAGCGGGTTCCAACGCCCGGCACAGCGCCGGCAGCGCCCGGGAATGGTGGTTGACAGGGTGCAGCAAATCGAATATTTTGGCGCCGCTTTGAGCGCAGGTAATAGCGAATGCTAGGCTACGAGGCGGTTCTCATACTGCTCGCACTGGGCGGGACGATCGCCGTGGTCTTCGTGGGCATCTCCCGCTTCATCGGACCGCGCAACGTCACCGCCCAGAAGCAGACCGTGTACGAGTGCGGCGTGGAGCCCACAGGAGGCGCTCGCGAGCGCTTCCCGGTGCGCTTCTACATGATCGCGCTGCTGTTCATCCTCTTCGACATCGAGGCCGTGTTCCTCTATCCCTGGGCCCGGCTGTTTCGCGAGCTGGGCTGGTTCGGCCTGATCGAGATGACGATCTTCCTGATGGTGCTGGTCGTGGGCCTGATCTATGCCTGGCGCAAGGGCGCCCTGGAGTGGGAGTGACAGAGAAGCCTGCCCCTCCCGGCGATCCCTCGGGTCGCGTGGTCGTGGCCACGCTCGACGAAGCCGCGGCCCTGGCCGAGGACCTGAAGCAGCCAGGCAAGCTCGACCAGTTCATCTCCTGGGCCCGCAAGCACTCGCTGTGGCCGATCCCCTTTGGCACGGCCTGCTGCGCGATCGAGTTCATGGGCATGGTCGGCTCCTCGGTCGACATCTCGCGTTTCGGCTCCGAGTTCGTACGCTTCACGCCGCGGCAGTGCGACCTGATGATCGTGGCCGGCACGATCGTGAACAAGATGGCGCCGGTGCTGAAGAAAATCTACGACCAGATGGCCGAGCCCAAGTGGGTCATCTCGATGGGCGCCTGCGCCTGCACCGGCGGGATGTTCAACACCTACTCGGTGCTGCAGGGCATCGATCGCATCATCCCGGTCGACTACTACGTGCCCGGCTGCCCGCCGCGGCCCGAGGCCGTGGTCTATGCGATGCTCGAGCTGCAGAAGCGCATCGGCGAGGAGGGAGCCACGCTCAAGTCGCGCGAGGAATTCCGCCGACAGTGGGTGCGCGGGCTCAAGGGCCGCGGCACCACGCCAAAGCGAGAGCGGTTCGTCACCGGCCCGAGGAGCAGCAGGCCATGAGCGGCGAGCAGGCACGGGCGGTGGCCGACAGGCTCAGGACCAAGCTCGGCGACCGGGTCACCGAGGTGCTCGAGGACGGACGCGGCGTCGTGATCAAGCTGGCGCTCGAAGCGGTTCCCGAGGCGCTGGCCGCGCTCAAGGACGACCCGGAGACCCCCTTCGACCTGCTGGCCGACGTGACCGCGATTGACTGGTCGACCTGGGCCGAGCAGACCGGCCTCGACGCGCCGGCGGCGCGGTTCAGCCTGCTCTACAACCTGTACTCCATCGCGCACCGGGAGCGGATCTTCGTCGAGGCGCCGCTGGCAGACGGGGAAGAGGCGCCCTCGGCCGCGGAGCTGTTTGCCAGCGCCAACCGGACCGAGCGCGAGATCTGGGACATGTTCGGCATCCGCTTCCTCGGACATCCGGACCTGCGGCGGATCCTGCTCTCCGAGTACGACGAGTTCCATCCGCTGCGCAAGGAGTACCCCCGGCGCGGGCACGACCCGCAGGACTTTCCCCAGGAGTGACGGGTGACTGACGGCGGCACCAGGGATCGAGCGACGGGGCGGGAGGCGCTGGATCTCCACGCCGAACGCATGATCCTCAACTTCGGACCGATCCACCCGGCGACCCACGGCACCCTGCGCATCATCCTCGAGCTCGAGGGCGAGACGATCGTCCACTGCGATACCGAGATCGGGTTCCTGCACCGCGGCATCGAGAAGCTGGCCGAGGACTGGAACTACAACCAGTGCGTGAACCTCTCCGACCGGCTCAACTACTGCTCGGTATTCATGAACAACGTGGGCTGGCACCAGGCCTGCGAGAAGCTGTTCGGCATCGAGGTGCCCGAGCGGGCGAAGTGGCTGCGGATGATCCTCTCCGAGGTTTCGCGCATCGCGGATCACATGACCGCGATCGGGCCGAACTGCGTCGACATCGGCGCGCTGACGCCATTCTGGTATACTTGGGAGATCCGGGAGAAGGCCTACGATCTGCTCGAGTTCGTCACCGGCGCGCGGATGACCACGGCCTTCACCCGGGTCGGCGGCCTGGCCGCCGACGTGCCCGACGGCTTCGTCGAGCGGGTGCGGGCCTTCCTCGAGCCGGTGCAGGAGACCATGGCCGAGTTGGACAGCCTGCTCGCCCGCAACCGCATCTTCAACGACCGGACACGCGGTGTGGGTGCGATGCCCGCCGAGGAAGCGATCGACTACGGCTGGACCGGCCCCTGCCTGCGGGCCTGCGGCGTGCCGCACGACCTGCGCCTGGCGCAGCCCTACCTGTGCTACGACCAGGTCGATTTCGACGTGCCGGTGGGCGAGCACGGCGACACGTACGACCGGATCTTCGTGCGCATCGAGGAATGCCGCCAGAGCTGCCGCATCATCGAGCAGGGGCTTAAGGGGCTCCCCGGCGGCCCGGTCAACGCGGACGACAAGCGGATCGTGCTGCCGCCCAAGGACGGCGTGTACCACCGGATGGAGGAGCTGATCCATCACTTCGAGATCGTGATGTACGGGCCCAAGGCGCCCAAGGGCGCGATGGTATACGACGCCACCGAGGCGGCCAACGGCGAGCTGGGCTTCACCGTGGTCAGCGACGGAAGCAACAAGCCGTACCGCATGCACGTGCGGCCGCCGTGCTTCCACGTGTTCTCGGCGCTGCCCCGGCTGGTCGAGGGCAGCATGATCGCGGACCTGTCGGCGGTGCTGGCCAGCATGAACATCATCGCCGGGGAGCTGGACCGTTGAGCGGCGACGCCAAGAGAACCGCGGATCAGGCCAGCGAGCCGATCACGCTCAAGCCGGAGACCGAGCAGGCGATCGCCGAGCTGATCACGCACTACCCGGCGCCCGAGGCCGCCCTGCTCCCGGTGCTGCACAAGGTCCAGGACGAGCTCGGCTGGCTGCCGGTCAGCGCGATGGACTGGGTCGCCGAGCGGCTGGGCCTGCCGCGCACGCGGGTCTATGGCGTCACCTCGTTCTACACGATGTTCCTGCGCGAACCGCCGGGCAAGCACCGGCTGGAGATCTGCACCAACTTGAGCTGCAGTCTGATGGGCGCCGAGCACCTGCGCGATCACCTGTGCAACAAGCTCGGCATCAAGCCCGGCGAGACCACGCCCGACGGCGAGATCACGTTCACCGAGGTGGAGTGCCTCGGCTCCTGCGGCACCGCGCCGGTGATGATGGTCGACGACGAGTACCACGAGTCCCTGACCCCGGAGAAGATCGACGCGATCCTCGACGGCCTGAAGGGGGGCGGTTCATGACCGAGAAGGTCCTCACCGCCCGCTGGGAGACCCCCGACTCCCACAGGATCGAAACCTACGAGACCGACGGCGGGTACACCGCGCTGAAGAAGGTCGTCACCGAGATGACGCCCGAGGAGCTGATCGAGGAGGTCAAGGCCTCGGGGCTGCGCGGCCGCGGCGGCGCAGGCTTCCCGGCCGGAGTCAAGTGGAGCTTCGTACCCAAGGAGTCGGACAGGCCGAAGTACCTCTGCGTCAACGCCGACGAGGGCGAGCCGGGCACCTTCAAGGACCGCTACATCATGGAACTCGACCCGCACTCGGTGATCGAGGGCGCGGCGATCTGCTGCTACGCCTTCGGTTCGCACACGGCCTACATCTACGTGCGCGGTGAGTTCGCCTTCCCGATCGCGCGCATGGAGCAAGCCCTGGCCGAGGCCCGGGAAAAGGGGTACGTGGGCAAGAACCTCTTCGGCTCGGGCTTCGACTTCGAGATGTGGGTCCACGAGGGCGCGGGCGCCTACATCTGCGGCGAGGAGACCGCGCTGATCGAGTCCAACGAGGGACACCGCGGCATGCCGCGGCTCAAGCCGCCCTTCCCGGCCGTGGTCGGCCTGTTCGGCGGCCCGACCGTGGTCAACAACGTCGAGACCCTGGCCAACCTGCCCGCGATCATCCACAAGGGCGCGGCCTGGTTCGCCGGTCTGGGCACGGAGAAGAGCGGCGGCACCAAGCTCTTCGGCGTGTCGGGCCACGTGAAGAAGCCGGGGCTGTACGAGCTGCCGATGGGCATCCCGCTGCGCGAGATCATCTACGAGCACTGCGGCGGGATCCGCGGCGACCACGAGCTGAAGGCGGTGATTCCGGGCGGCTCTTCCACGCCGGTACTCACGCCGGATGAGATCGACGTCAAGATGGATTTCGATTCGCTGATGGCCATCGGCTCGATGCTGGGATCGGGCGCGGTGATCGTGATGGACGAGACCACCTGTTTGGTGCGCGCCATCACGCGGCTGGCCAAGTTCTACGCCCACGAGAGCTGCGGCCAGTGCACGCCCTGCCGCGAGGGCGTGCCGTGGATTCACCGCATCCTCGAGCGCATCGAGCGCGGGGCCGGCGTTCCCGAGGACCTCGATCTGCTGCTGGAGATCTGCGACAACATCCAGGGCAACACGATCTGCCCGCTGGGCGATGCCTGCGCCATGCCGGTACGGGGATTCCTGAAGAAGTTCCGGCCGGAGTTCGAGCGGCACATCGATGAGGGGCGCTGCCCCTTCGGGCCCTTCCCCGCGCCCTGGACCGAAGAGAGCTGAAGCGATGCCCAAGGTCACGATCAACGGACGGGAGCTCGAGGCGCAGCAGGGCCAGACCGTGCTGCAGCTCGCCCTGGACAACGGCATCGACATCCCGCACTTCTGCTACCACCCCCGGCTCAAGGTCGCGGGCAACTGCCGGATGTGCCTGGTCGAGATCGATAAGGTGCCCAAGCTGCAGATCGCCTGCGGCACGCAGGTTGCCGACGGGATGGTCGTGCACACCGACACCGAGCGGGTGCTCAAGGCCCGCCGGGCGGTGATGGAGTTCCTGCTGCTCAACCATCCGCTGGATTGCCCGATCTGCGACCAGTGCGGCGAGTGCCGCCTGCAGGACTACAGCTTCGAGTACGGCCGGGGTCAAAGTCGATTCCGCGAGGACAAGCACACCTGGCCCAAGTACGACCTCGGCCCGCTGATCGAGCCCGAGCCCAATCGCTGCATCCACTGCACGCGCTGCATCCGCTACCTGCGCGACGTTGCCGGCGTGGAGGAGTTCGGCCTGTTCGAGCGCGGCTGCCACGCCGTGGTCGGCACGTACGTCGAGCGGGAGCTGACGAGCCCGTTCCAGATGAACGTGATCGAGCTCTGCCCGGTCGGCGCGCTGACCAGCAAGCCGTACCGCTTCAAGGGCCGATCCTGGCTCCAGGACCAGACGCGCACGGTCTGCCCGGGCTGTTCGATCGGCTGCAACGTGACCGCCTGGTCCCTCAGGGGAGAGCTGCTGCGCTTCACGCCGGCCGAGAACGAAAGCGTGAACCGGTGCTGGCTCTGTGACGCGGGCCGGATGTGGATCGGCCGCGTCCACGCCGACGACCGGCTGGACGCGATCACCGTGCGCGGTGCAGGGGCGAGCTTCGAGCAAGCCCTCGACGAGGCCAGCGCGCCGCTGCAGGCGCTGATCGACGAGGGCCGTCCCGGCGCGATCGGCGTGATCGGCTCGGCGCACCTGACCAACGAGGACAACTACCTGATCGCCAAGCTGGCCCGCGAGGTGATCGGCACCGAGCACATCAGCTTCCTCGGCGGCCAGAACACGCGAAGCATCGAGCCCAGCGACAAGCCGCTCACCGAGTGGCTGATCTCCGACGACAAGACGCCGAACACGCGCGGCGCCCGCGACATGAAGGTCGTGTCGGGCCGCGGGCTCGACGTCAAGGGCATGGTCGCGGCCGCTGGCCGCGGCGAGCTCAAGGCGCTGCTGGTCTTCGGCGACGACCCGGCGTCCATCGGCGAAGACGCGGCGTCGGCGCTGGCCAAGCTCGATACGCTCTTGGTCACCAGCGCCTGGCAGACGAGGACCGCCGAGCTGGCGCGGGTCGTCTTCCCCGAGGCCACCGCGGCCGAGAAGGAAGGCACCTTCACCAGCGAGCGCGGAAGGGTCCAGCGCGTGCGGGCGGCGATCCCCCCGGTCGGCGAGAGCCGTCCGGCGTGGCAGATCGCCCAGGCGCTGGCGATCCGGCTCGGCAGGAAGTGGAACTACAGCACCGCCGCGGCGGTGTTCGACGAGATCGCGGGCGAGGTGAGCGGCTATCACGGACTGTCGCACGCCTCGATCCCGCCTGAGGGTTCTCCGCTGGGGATGTAGCGCCCGGCGCGACAAGGAGAGAAGAGGGACCGATGCCCGAGTGGCTGCAGTCGATCCTCACCAGCAACTGGACCTGGGGCATCCTCGCCCTGGTCGTGGGCTACCTGCTGGCGCTGGTCGGCGTCCCGATCTACATCGTGATGGAGCGACGCGGCGCCGGCCTGATCCAGCGGCGCCCCGGCCCCAACCGCCGTGGTCCGTACGGCCTGATCCAGCCCATTGCCGACGCGGTCAAGCTGGCGGTCAAGGAAGATTTCGTGCCCGAGGGCGCGCACCGCTTCCTCCACGCCCTGGCGCCGATGATCGTGATGACCGTGGCGCTGACGACCTTTGCCGTGATCCCCTGGTCCGGCGACTTCGTCCTGTTCGGAGAGACGCTCCGCCTGCAGCTGGCCGACCTCAACTTCGGTCTGATCTACATCCTCGCCATCGCCTCGCTCGGCGTGTACGGCGTGACCCTGGCCGGCTGGTCGTCGAACAACAAGTACTCGCTGCTCGGCGGCCTGCGCGCCGGCGCGCAGATGGTCAGCTACGAGATCGCGATGAGCCTCGCCGTGGTGGCGATGTTCCTGCTCTACGACTCGGTCAAGCTCGACGAGATGATCGTCGGCCAGGCCGGGCCGGTGTGGAAGTGGGGCGTATTCCAGGCGCCGCTGGCCTTCCTGATCTTCCTCGCCGCCAGCTACGCCGAGGCCAACCGCGTGCCCTTCGACCTGCCCGAGGCCGAGAGCGAGATCGTGGCCGGGTACCACCTCGAGTACTCGTCGTTCCGCTTCGGCCTGTTCTACATGGGCGAGTACGCGCACATGGCGATCACCGCGGTGCTGACCGTGGTGCTGTTCTTCGGCGGCTGGCAGCTACCCTGGATCCGGGAGACGGCGAGCTACGGCAAGGTCTTCCCCTGGCTGCTGGTCCCGGCCGCCCTGCTCTGCCTGGTGCTGGCCTGGGACACGATGCGCCCCAAGCGCCGGGTAGCCACCAAGGGCAACGCACTGCTGGCCCTGCTGCTGCTCGGCGCGGCCGGCGCCTGCGCGTTGATCGCCGGCGGGCTGTGGTTCTACGGCGATGTACCCGCCTGGGCCTGGTCGCTCTGCGGCGTGGTGACCCAGGTGCTCGTACTGATGCTCAAGTTCGTCGTGGTCTTCTGGTTGTTCATCTGGGTCCGCTGGACCTTCCCCAGGATGCGCTACGATCAGCTGATGCGCCTGGGCTGGAAGATCCTGCTGCCGCTGGGCCTGATCAACATCGGCATCACCGCCGTGCTGGTGCTCATGGGATGGCAGTGACATGGGCGTGAAGCAGATATACCGGCCGCCGCTGGACTGGTGGGAACGTCTGTTCCTGCCCGAGGCCCTGCGGGGGCTGGGCATCACCCTGACCCACATGCTCAAGACCTGGTTCGTGCCCGGGCACAAGCTGACCTACGAGTACCCCGAGGAACGACGGCCGCTGGCGCCACGCTTCCGCGGCCGACACCGCCTGCGCCGGAGGCCGGACGGCTCGCCGGTCTGCGTGTCGTGCTACTGCTGCCAGACCGTCTGCCCACCGCAGTGCATCGACATCGTCGCCGAGGAATCGCCCGACCCGACAGTGGAGAAGCGCCCCAAGGACTTCCGCATCAACATGCTGCGCTGCATCTACTGCGGTATGTGCGTCGAGGCCTGCCCCTGCGACGCGATCTACATGACACACGATTTCGAGTTCGCGGACCAGACCCGGGAGCAGCTGATGTTCCACATCGAGGATCTGCTAGATCCCGTGGACCAGGAGCGCTAGCCATGTGGGAGGCGATCTTCTTCTACGGCTTCGGCGGCCTCGCGCTGCTCCTGGGGCTGGTGGTGATCGCGGCCCGCAACCCGGTCAACGGGGCGGTGGCGCTGATCGGCAACCTGTTCTGCATCGCCGGCCTGTTCGTGCTGCTGCAGGCGCACTTCCTCGCCGTGATCCAGGTGCTGCTCTACGCAGGAGCGATCCTCGTCCTGTTCCTGTTCGTGATCATGCTGCTCAACCTCAAGAACGAGGAGCTGGGCCGCGCGCGCTGGACCTACGGCAAGCTGATCGCCCTCGTGCTGCTGATCTGGGGCGGGGGCCTGCTCCTGCTGCACCTGCTGCCCGAGGCGGGGGTTTCGGGCTTCAAGGGCGTGGATGAGAGCTACGGCACCCTGGAGACCGTGGGTCGCCTGGTGTTCGGTCCATACCTGCTGGCCTTCGAGGTGACCTCGGTCTTGCTGCTCGCCGCCATCCTCGGGGCGGTGGCGATCGCCAAGAAGAAGCTGTGGTGAGGGAGGAAAGCAGGGCATGACGATCACCGCCGATCACTACCTGGTCCTGGCCTTCCTGCTGTTCGCAGTCGGCGCGGCCGGCGTGTTGCTGCGCCGCAACGCGCTGATCCTGCTGATGTCGATCGAGCTGATGCTCAACGGGGCGAACCTGGCCCTGCTCGCGGTCGCCCGTGAGATGGGCGATCACGCGGGCCACGGGCTCGCGCTGTTCGTGATGTGCGTGGCCGCGGCCGAGGCGGCTGTGGGCCTGGCCCTCGTCCTCGCCATCTTCCGCCACCGGCGGACGGTGAACGTGGACGAGCTCCGGTCGCTGAAGCACTAGGTGGGGGCGATGAGCGACTACTCGTCATCGGTGCTGCTGCTGATCGTCCTGCTGCCGGGCATCGGCACGCTGGTCAACGGCCTGCTCGGCCACCGCTTCCCCCGGTGGCTGGTCTCGACCGTGGGCTGCGCCTCGGTCGGCGGGGCCTTCGGCCTGTCGCTGTGGGCCGGCGTGCACATCATCGCCGCCAACGGGCAGGAGCGGCTGATCCAGAACGTGTACTCCTGGATCACCGTCGGGGGCCTGGATATCTCGATCAGCTTCACGCTGGACTCGCTGTCCGCGGTGATGGCGCTGGTGGTCAGCGGCGTGAGCTTCGTGATCCACATCTACAGCATCGGGTACATGCACGGCGACCCGCTGTATTCCCGTTACTTCGCGTACCTCAACCTGTTCGTCTTCGCGATGCTGATCCTGGTCTTGGGCGACAGCCTGCCCGTGCTGTTCGTGGGCTGGGAGGGCGTGGGGCTCTGCAGCTACCTGCTGATCGGCTTCTGGTTCGAGGATCCGGCCAAGGCCTCGGCCGGCAAGAAGGCCTTCATTGTCAACCGCATCGGCGACCTGGGCTTTTTGATCGGGATGTTCATCCTGTTCAGCTTCGCGGGCACGCTCACGGTCGACGGCCTCGCCGCGGCAGCCGACCAGATCCCGGCGGCCTGGGTCACGGCAGCCTGCATCATGCTCTTCGTGGGCGCCTGCGGCAAGAGCGCGCAGCTCCCGCTGTACGTCTGGCTGCCCGACGCGATGGCCGGCCCCACGCCGGTCAGCGCCCTGATCCACGCCGCCACCATGGTCACGGCCGGCGTGTACATGGTCGCACGGCTGTCGTTCCTGTACACGCTCTCGCCGACGGCCTCGGCCGTGGTGACCTTCGTGGGCGCGTTGACGGCCCTCTTCGCCGCCACGATCGGCATCGCACAGACCGACATCAAGAAAGTGCTGGCCTACTCGACAGTCTCGCAGCTGGGCTACATGTTCATCGGCGTGGGGGTGGGCGCGTACGCCGCGGGCATCTTCCACCTGATGACGCACGCCTTCTTCAAGGCCTGCCTGTTCCTCTGCGCGGGAGCGGTGATTCACGCGCTCGAGGGCGAGCAGGACATCCGCCGCATGGGCGGGCTGCGCAAGAAGCTCAAGTGGACGTACTGGACCTTCCTCTTCTCGACGATCGCCATCGCCGGGTTCTTCCCCTTCTCGGGTTTCTTCTCCAAGGACGAGATCCTGTGGAAGGCGTACTCAACGGTCAACACCGACATCGGCTGGGTCAACTACCTGGCGTTCATCTTCGGCGCCTGCGGCGCCCTGCTCACCTCGTTCTACATGTTCCGGCTGGTGTTCCTCACCTTCCACGGCACCTCGAGGCTCGACCCCAAGGTACACGTTCACCACGAAACGCCGGTGATGAGCTGGCCGCTGGCGATCCTGGCCTTCCTGGCCGTGATCGGCGGCTGGCCCAACGCCGCGGCCTTCTTCCACATCCACGTCTTCGAGCACTTCCTCGAGCCGATCGTCGCCGCCTCGCACTCGGTGGCGGCGGAAGGCCGCTGGTTCACGGAGAATGTCGCGGCGATCGTCAGCGTGGGCATTGCGGCCGCGGGTCTCGTCCTGGCCTGGCACCTCTACCTCGTGCGCACCGAGGGACCCGCCAACCTGGCGGCGTTCTTCCGTCGCACGCACGCCACGCTGAAGAACAAGTACTTCATAGACGAGATCTACGACGTGTTCCCGATCCGCTTCGTCCACGGCATCGCGATCCTGCTGTGGAAGCTGGTCGACGTGGTGCTCATCGACGGCCTCTGCGTCAACGGCCCGGCGCACCTGCTGCGCGGGATCGGCTTCATAGGCCGTGAGTTCCAGAGCGGCAACGTGCAGGCCTACGCCACCTGGATCTTCGTCGGGTTCGTGGCGATCCTGCTCTACCTGTTCTACATCGTCGGTCTGTTCGGCTAGGGAGGAGAGCGATGGAAAATCAAGGCTTCCCGCTCCTCTCCCTGCTACTGTGGCTGCCCATGCTCGGCGCGCTGCTGGTGCTGGTGATCCCGCGCAAGGACAAGTCAGTGATCCGCAACCTGGCGCTGGGTCTTTCGCTGGTCGATCTGGTGCTGGCCATCGTCCTCTTCGTGGGCTTCGATCCGAACAGCGCCGGCATGCAGTTCGTCGAGCGCTTCACCTGGTTCGAGTCGCTGGGCATCTCGTACTACATCGGCCTGGACGGGATCAGCCTGCTGCTGGTGCTGCTGACGGCCTTCCTCGCGCCGGTAGCGATCCTGTCGACCTACACGGCGATCGGCGACCGGGTGAAGGAGTTCTTCTTCGCCGTACAGCTCCTGCAGGTGGGCATGCTCGGCGCATTCCTCGCGCTCGACGTGTTCCTGTTCTACGTGTTCTGGGAGCTGATGCTGATCCCGATGTACCTCATCATCGGCGTGTGGGGCGGCGAGCGGCGGGTGTACGCCGCGGTCAAGTTCTTCCTCTTCACGCTCTTCGGCTCGGTGCTGATGCTGGTCGCGATCCTCTGGGTCTACCTGCAGCATCAGGAGCAGACCGGCACATACACTGCTGACCTGCTCGCGCTGTACGGCACCGAGCTGACCCAGGACGCCGCCGGTTTCTGCTTCCTGGCCTTTGCCCTGGCCTTCGCGATCAAGGTGCCGATGTTCCCCTTCCATACCTGGCTGCCCGACGCCCACGTCGAGGCGCCGACCGCGGGCTCGGTGATCCTGGCCGCGGTGCTGCTGAAGATGGGGACCTACGGCTTCGTGCGCTTCGCCTTTCCGCTGTTCCCTGCGGCGGCCATGGACTACATCTGGGTCATCGCGTTGATCGCAGTGATCGGCATCGTGTACGGCGCGCTGGTGGCGATGGTCCAGCCCGACATCAAGAAGCTGATCGCGTACTCCTCGGTGAGCCACCTCGGCTTCGTGATGCTCGGCGTGGCCGCGCTGACCCCGCTGGCGGTCGCCGGCGGGCTGATGCAGATGGTCAACCACGGCATCTCCACGGGCCTGCTGTTTCTCCTCGTCGGCGTGATCTACGAGCGACGGCACACCCGCCTGATCTCCGAGTTCGGCGGGCTGGCCAAGCAGCTGCCATGGCTCACGCTGTGCTTCATGATCGCCACGCTGGCCTCGGTCGGCCTGCCCGGCACCAACGGCTTCATCGGCGAGTTCCTGGTGCTGCTTGGCTCGTTCAAGTCCGAGGTCCTCGACCAGGCGCTGGGCGGCCAGGGCTACAAGATCGCCGTGGTGGCCGTGGCCGGCACGGGCGTGATCCTCGGCGCGGTGTACATGCTGTGGATGGTGCAGCGGGTGTTCTTCGGACCGCTGCGAAAGGAAGAGAACAAGAAGCTCAAGGACCTGACCCTGCGCGAGGCCTTCGTGCTGGTGCCGATGATCCTGGTGATCTTCCTCATCGGCCTGTTCCCCAACCTGTTCTTAAGCAAAGTCGAGAAGTCGGTGACCCACTTCGTCCAGCAAGTCCAGCAGCAAGGCCAGGTCGCCCACCAGACCCGTGATCGTGATCGAACCGCCCCCCTGGCGCAGCTAGACGAGGAGGTGCCCCATGGCTCCCTCCGCTAGCGACCTCATCGCGATCCTGCCCTTCATCTTCGCCGCGTCCGGCGGGCTGCTGGTGGTCCTGCTCGACAGCTTCACGCACCCCGAGTCTCCGCGACGCTTCCTCGGCGGCTTCTCCCTGGTGTTCCTCGGCGCGATGGGCCTCTCGGCCTGGCTCGGCGATGGCGCGCCACAGCTGGCCTTCTCGGGCCTTGTCGTGGCCGACGACTTCTCGCGCTTCCTGACGATCCTCTTCGCGCTGGCCGCGGGCCTGGGCGCGCTGATCGCGATGGGCCGACTGCCCGAGGAGGGCGCGGCCCGGGGCGAGTTCTACGCCCTGCTGCTGTTCTCGGCCGGCGGCGCGAGCCTGCTGGCCCAGGCGGCGGATCTGATCACCCTCTTCCTCGGCCTGGAGATGGTATCGATCCCGGCGTACGCGATGGCCGCGTCGATCCGCCGGGACTCGCGCTCCGCCGAGGCCGGCTTCAAGTACTTCGTCCTCGGTGCCTTTGCCACGGGCTTCCTGATCTTCGGCATCGCCCTGCTCTACGGCGCCGCCGGCGGCACCTCGCTTGCCAAGATCGCGGCCGCGGCCAGCGGGGTCTGGACCGACAGCCCGCGGCTGGTCTTCGGCGCGCTGTTCCTGCTGGTGGGCCTGGTGTTCAAGATCGCGGCCGTGCCCTTCCACATGTGGGCCCCGGACGTGTACTGCGGTTCGCCCACGCCGGCCACGGCGTACTTCGCCGCCGGGATCAAGGCCGCGGGCTTCGCCGCCCTGCTGCGGGTGCTGTTCGTGGCCCTGCCTGAGTTGAAGGTCGGCCCCGGAGCACTGGAACGCGCCGGCTGGCACTACGTGATCATGGGCCTGGCCTACGCCACGATGTTCGTGCCCACGCTGGTGGCACTCGTGCAGAAGGACGTCAAGCGCATCCTCGCCTACTCCAGCGTGGCCCACGCCGGGTACCTGCTGATCGGCCTGCTGGCGGGCAAGGAGGGCAGCGCCGCGATCCTGTTCTACCTGACGGTGTACACCTTCATGACCGTGGGCGCCTTCGCCATCGTGGCCTACTTCGAGCACCGCGACGGCGGCACCAACCTGGCCGACTACTCGGGCCTGGGCAAGCGCCATCCGTACGCCGCGGCGGCCATGGCGGTGTTCCTGTTCTCCCTGGCCGGGATCCCGCCGATGGGCGGTTTCCTGGCGAAGTTCTACCTGTTCCGCGCCGCCCTGGCCAACGATCTCAAGTGGCTCACCATCCTCGGCGTGATGGCCAGCCTGATCTCGGCGTACTACTACCTGCGCGTCACCGTGGCGATGTACATGGAGCAGGAGCAGCCCGCCGAGGACACGCCCGCGGTCAGGCCCTCGGCCGCGGTGATCACCGTCGTGGCGATCTGCCTGGCCCTGGTGCTGGTGCTGGGCGTGTATCCCGTACCGGTCCTCGCCGCGGCCCAGGCCGCCGCCCTCCCCTAGCCGGGCGCTTGAAGGAGCGATTCCGTTTCCGCAGCTTCGCGGCCTTCCGGCGGGTGTACGCCTCGGGCGTCGGCTTCTCGTGGTTCCTGTTCTTCCTCTGCACCAACGCCTATCTCTGGCTGTTCCTCAAGAACCCACAGACGGGCTCGAGCCCCTTCTGGATCACGCTGGAGTACGTGGCCGGCAGCTCGTTCTTCCTCGGCTTCATCGTCTTCGTCGGCGGCACGGTGCAGGCCCGCCGCGCCTTCCACGCCGACCGCTTCGTCATCATCGAGGCCGACGAGGAGCAGCTCGGGGCGTACCGCCAGACCAAGCGCCAGAGGAAGTTCGCCGCGCCGCTGTTCGTGCGCGCGGTGTGGGCCGGGACCGGCTTCGCCGTGTTCCACGGCGGGGTCAGCGCCCTGCTCGCGCACTTCTTCTCACCGGAGGGAATCAGCGCGGGCTGGTTCGTCTTCGGGCTGGCCGCGTACCTCAGCATGGCCGCCGCGGGGCTGTCGGTGGCGGCGGCCTGGGTCAGCATCGCCCGCATGCGGCGCTGGCAGCAGGATGGGCGCCGGGCCGAGTTCGGCTTCTTCCGCTACACCTTCCTGCAGAACGCGCTGGCCGCGCTGATCGTCAACGTGCCGCTGGGCTTCCTCTTCGGCCACCTCAAGTTCCCCGGGCTGGCCGAGCAGGTCGCCGAGATCCGCGGCGGCGCGCCCCACATCCCGCCCCTGGCGCTGGCCCTCGATCTCGGCGTTTCCGTGCTGATCATCGCGGCGCTGTTCGGCGCCGCGATCCGCACCAAGGTCGCCGTCGAGCTGATGAGCGAGATCGCGATCAGGGACGGCGGCGCGGTCCGCGGCCGGCACGGGCGCTGGGTCGGGTGGTACGCGCCGATCCTCGGCGTCGTCGCCTTCGGGCTGGCCTGGCTGCTCGGCCTGGCCTGGCCCGGCGGTCTGATGAGCGCCACGGCCGCGACGATCATCAAGTGCGTGATCCAGGGCCTGGTCGGGCTGGGCGTGGGCTACTGGGCGGCCAGCCGCTCCGCGACGCTGATTCTGCGCGGGGGGGCGGGGTTCAATCCGTTCCGGCCGTCCGGATCGCCTCCGGCTCCGGGCGAGGCTCCAGCCGAGGTGCCTCCAGCTGAAGTGCAACCCGAGGAGCCCCCCGATGAGCCACCCAAGGAGCCACTTGATTCATGAAGCCGTGCAGTCTCCGTGCTTTCCTGACGGGTGCGTGCGCGCGGTGCAGCAGTTGGGATCGTTCTCACGTGTTGGGAGTTACCATGGTGAGATTCTCGGCCGCAGCCTGGGCGCCGTCAAGGCCGGAAAGCTTACCAAGAAGCCGAAATGACGGACGGACGGAATATTGTCGACCCACAGGCGCCCCGGGTCCAACTTAACCTTGGCGATCCGTTCCGGGTCACTCAAGGTGAGCCCGCTGGATGCCGGGTGCCCGAATTAAGAGGAGACACATGCTTCGTGTTGTTCGAAAGCGGCTAGGGCTGCTGGTCTGCCTCGTTCCGCTCAGCGCAATCGCCGCCTGCGGCGGCGGTGACGGAGATCGAGACAATGGCGGGGACGTGGACGCCGATACGGACACCGACACGGACACGGACACGGACGTGGACGCCGACACGGACACGGACACGGACACGGACACGGACACGGACACCGACACCGACACCGACACGGACACGGACGTGGACGCCGACACAGACACGGACACCGACACGGACACGGACACCGATACGGACGCAGACAGCGACACCGACACCGATCACGGCTTCGACCAGCCCGTGGGCGCCTACTGGCTGCCGATCGAGCTCCCGCCGATCACCGAGGAAGAGATCAAGGATAGGTACTGCTCGATGGGTGCCCAGGAATGGGTCGAGTTCCGCTCGGACCGTCTCGCAGAGGCGCAGGCCCTGTCGGCGGCGCTCGAGGCCTATATTCTCGAATGGTACCACGGTGACGCCAACCCGCGCATTCCCGCAGGCCTGCTGCCCCCCTCGATCGACACGGAGAAGACACGGGACTGGACCCTGCGGCGGCCCGAGGAGGTGGACTCCGCCGACCAGTGGTACTACTACCCGGCCCGCCCGGAGCCCGCGCTCGACGGCTTTGCGGCGCTGTACCAGGCCAACTCGGCCACCCACGTCACGTACCTGAAGGCGGTCTTCATCGCGCCCTTCGGCGCCAAGCTGCTGGCCGAGGGCGACTTCCCCCACGCGCGGTTCATGGACTACCAGATTGCCGAGCCCTTCTCCACCCGCTTCCCGGTCGCCCACAACACGGGCGTGATGGAGATCCCCATCGCGGACGTGGACATCGAGTCGGATCCGGGCCACGTGAATCCCTTCCGCGTGGGCGCGGACCGCGCCGCGCTGCAGCGGCATTACCATCTGACCTTTGAGCTGACGCACGGCGACCCGGTGGCGCTCAACCCGGTGATGCAGAATGCGCATTTCCGGGCGCCGGGGAACACCCGCGTGGGCGGCCCCCTGAGCTCGACCGGGCCGACCGGCGACGGCGTCATCGTGCCCTCGGTCTTGTGGCTCCGCTACTACGCCCCGGACCTCGGGCCGGGCGGCGCGGTGGATCCTCTGGCCGGCGTCGAACTGCCGCGGCTCACCTTGCGGCTGCCGACCGGTGAGGAGTTCTGGATCCAGCCCGACGCCACCCTGGCGGTCGCCCGCCAGTTGGCCACGACGCCGGGGATGACGACGGCCCCCGATGATCCACCCGGGTTCCTGGGCCCCTCGTTGGGCTGGTTCAAGATGTTCGGGCATTGGCTGATGTTCGCCGAGGGGCGGGGGTACGTGACCGCGTACCACAAGCCCGGACTGACCGACATCCTCAAGGAGAGCATCCGGTCGACCTACCGCTGCTACTACAACCAGGGCGCCGACGCCCCGCCGCCGGGTAGCTACACCATGGGCGCCACCGACCTGCCGTACAACCTCTACCTGAGCCGGCCGTTCCGCCTGGGCTCGGGCAAGCTCTACGCCCTGACCGGGCGGCTCCCTACCACGCCACGGACCCGGAAGGGCGAGCCGACCATGGAGCCGGCCGAGGCGCGCTACTGGTCGCTCTGTCACACCAGCGACGGCCCGGAGAACGAGGACGGCGTGCCGTACAACGGCATCGGGTATGGCTGCCTGATGGACGACGAGATCGCGACGGACGCGGCCCGCGACTACGTCATCGTGTACTCCCGCCCCGAGGACCGGCCCGCCAACGCCCGGCCCGAGTGCGGCGTTACCTGGCAGGAGTTCGGGCCCGACGCGTCGCAGACCCTCGTCCTCCGCTGGATGAATGTGTACCCGGATCACTCCATGGAGGAATACGCGCCGACCGACGCGAACCTCCCCTGGGAGACCGGCAGCTGGTCGCAGGACGGGTATGATCGGACGCTGGTCGGTGACAACACCTCCGGCGTCATGGGTCCGTACAAACCGATCATCCACTACCTGGCGCCGGTCGAGTTCGCCGCGCTCGGCTGCCCGGTGGATCCTTACGCCGTGCCGCGCTGGGAGTAGCTCGCCGGCCGGCTCGCAGAGTCTATCTCTTTTGATTTCTAGTCGTTTTTCAAAGAGCTTCTCATCCACGCCAAGCGACCCGCTGCATGATGGCCTCCGGGAAGTACTCCCCGGACGGGTTGATCGTGGCCATGATTGCCGCGTGTCCTCGCTCGGTAACTCCTACTGCAACGAGTACGGCGTGAGCACGCGGACCGACGCGTACGAGGCCTGGATCGGCGAGTTCCTCGATGTCACGCCCGACCCCGGCCCGGACTGCTCGGCCGATGGCACTTGCAATACCGAGTGCGATCCCGGTGCGGATCCCGACTGCGCGACACCCGAGCCCGGCTGCGGCAATGGCGTGTGCGAGGCCGGCGAGGACTGCGACAGCTGTCCCTCGGACTGCGCCGAGATCACGCACCCCAAGCAGGGGCGCCTGGCCTGCTGCGGCAACGGCATGTGTGAGAAGCACGAGAGCGCCAACGTCTGCGCCGTGGACTGCCAGTAGAGCTCTCTCGGCGTACACACCTCTCGGGCGATTCAGGAACGGGAGTGTGTTCTCGGTGCGGGCCTGGTGAAATGCTCACAGGTAATCAGCGAATCGCGTCCACGTCACGCAGGATCGCGGCGGCGCCGTAGCGCAGCAGGCCTTGATAGTAGCGCTCCCACCACTCGCGCATGCCCGGGATTCGCGACGCGGGGAATTGACTCGAAACTTCACGGGATCCTCATTTCAGCGGCTCGAACCGGGCGGTGAAGTGACGCAGGAAGGGCGCCTGCTCGACGATCTGGTAGCCGGGAATCTCGCTCCGCCGGGCGAAGACCTCCAGGATCACCTCGACCACGTAGTCGATGTGACTCTGGGTGTACACGCGGCGCGGCAGAGCCAGGCGGACGAGCTCCATCGCGGCCGGGTGCTCCTCTCCGGTTTCCGGGTCGTGGCGGCCGAACATCACGCTGCCGATCTCCACGCCGCGCACGCCGCCCTCGAGGAACAGCTCGCAGCACAGCGCCTGGCCCGGAAACTGCGCCGGGGTCAGGTGGTCGCAGAAGCGCGCCGCGTCGAGGTAGATCGCGTGGCCGCCCGGCGGCTGGAGGATCGGCACGCCGCGTTCCGAGATATGCTCGCCGAGGTAGCGCGAGGAGGCGAAGCGGTACTCCAGGTAATCCTCGTGCAGCACCTCCTCCAGGCCCACGGCGATGGCCTCGAGGTCGCGCCCGGCCAGCCCGCCGTAGGTGGGGAAGCCCTCGGTGAGGATCAGCAGGTTGCGCGCCTGCTGCGCCAGCTTGTCGTCCGAGAGGGCGAGGAAGCCGCCGATATTGGCGAAGGCGTCCTTCTTGGCGCTCATCGTGGCGCCGTCGCACAGCGAGAACATCCGCCGCGCGATGCTGCTCACGGGCCGATCGGCGAAACCCTCCTCGCGTAGCTTGATGAAGTACGCGTTCTCGGCGAAGCGGCAGGCGTCGAGGAAGAATGGGATGTCGTGCGTGCGCGCGATGCCGGATATGTGCTTGAGGTTTTCCATCGACACCGGCTGGCCGCCGCCCGAGTTGTTGGTGATCGTGCAGAATATCGCCGGCACGTCGCCGGAGCGCTCCGAAACCAGCTGCTCCAGCGCCGCGATATCCATGTTGCCCTTGAACGGATGCATCGACTGCGGATCCCGGCCCTCGGCGATCACCAGATCGAGCGCCTCGGCACCGGTGGCTTCGATGTTCGCCCGCGTGGTGTCGAAGTGTGTGTTCGAGGGAATCACCTTGCCCGTTCCGCCGAGCAAGCTGAACAGGATTCGCTCCGCGGCCCGACCCTGGTGCGTGGGGATCACGATCGGCAGGCCGGTGATCTCCTGCACCGTCTTCTCGAAACGGAAGAAGCTCTGGCTTCCGGCGTAGCTCTCGTCACCGCGCAGCATCGCGGCCCATTGCTCCGAACTCATCGCCGAGGTTCCGCTGTCGGTGAGCAGGTCGATCAGCACGTCGTCGGCGTGCAGCAGGAACGGGTTGTAATGTGCCTGCTTGAGCTTCTGCAGGCGCTCCTCGTGCGAGGTCATGCGAATTGGCTCGACGGCTTTGATCCGGAAGGGCTCGATGATCGTCTTCACGGGACGCTCCGTAGCCCCCCCGCTGGCTCGACTGCACGAAACCTAGCAGGCCCGAACACGGGAGGTCAACGAGCAGCCCGATTCAGCGCTGCGTTTCCTGCGCGGAGTACACGACGTCGAGCTGGGTGTGCGTTGGCCGCGGTGAAAGCCAAAGGTCCGCTCCGCAAAGGCCCCGTTGACCCATGGCCCCGGGTCTGCTAGGTCTTGAGCCCATCCCTGGACGTAGGTCGCGGAGAGGCGCTGGATGAGGAGTTTCGGGTCCGCTCTGGTGCTGCTGGCCGTTGTGACGCTCGGCTGCGATCTGGGCGGCGACCACACGATCAAGCACAAGGACAAGCAGCGCCGCAACTACACCCGCGGCCTGCCCCTGCGCATCGAGACCACCAACGGTGCGGTCAAGGTCCACGGTCTGCAGAACTCACAGGCGATCACGATCCTGCACGAGAAGGACGTCACCGCGCCCAAGTTCACGGCGGCCGAGAGCCTGCGCGATCGCTCCAAGCTGGAGTACCGGCCGCAGAAGCACGTCGTGCTGCTGCGCGTGGTGGACCCATCCCTCGGCCCGGGCGAGAGCATCGAGCACCACATCGACGTGACCGTGCCCGAAAACGTACCGCTGACGATAACCCAGGCCAACGGGCCGCTCGCGGCGGACCGGCTGGCGGCGGGGATGGACCTCTCAACCACCAACGGCGCGATCACCGTTGATGAAGTCAAGGGTGCGGTGCGCGCTCGGGTGAGCAACGGGCGGGTCGAGGTCACGGGGCTCGACGGATCGGTCGACATCGAGGTCGGCAATGGCAAGATCTCGGTCGACGCCAGGGTTCTGCGCTGCCCTGCCTCGGGCTGCCATGCCCGGACGACCAACGGTGCGATCCGCTTTGCCCTGCCCGAGACGAGCCGCGTTGCGCTCTCCGCGCAGACGACCAACGGCACGGTGCACAGCGAGCTGCCGCTGCAGGGCGGGCAGGCCGGGCCCACGTCCCTGACCGGCATGCTCGGTGGCGGAGGACCGGACCTGACACTCAATGCCACCAACGGCACCATCCAGGTGCTGAAGAGGTACATCAAGTAGTCGATTCCTAACTCGTCGAACACGACCAGCTTCCGAAAGGAGAACTAAGATGAAACGTCAACCTCTGTTCTCGACCCCTCGGATCCTGCCCGTCCTGCTGGCCCTGACCCTCGTTTCGGCCTGCGAGCCCGGCACTTCGACCTACACCTTCCAGGGCGACGAGGGAGACGAACACGCCGGCGACACAACCACGGTGGACGGCAACGACACCACGGTGAACAACGACACCGTCACCGTCGGCACCGACACCAGCAACCCGACCGGCACGATCCAGGGCCTGGTGCTCGACGACCAGACCGGCGATCCGCTGGCCGGGGTCGGAGTGAGCTGCCTGGCCGGTGACGCTCCGACCTCGGTGGTCACGGACGCCAACGGCGCCTACTTCTTCCAGGGAGTACCCGCCTCGAGCAGCCAGCTCGCGCTGCGCTATACGCTCGCCGGGTACACCTCGGTCACGGCCGAGGTGGTGGTCGGCGTCAAGGACGGTCTGGATCAGTACGAGATCGACAACTTCATCGAAACCGTCAACGTGCGGATGTTCCCGATGACAGCCGGCCTCAAGGGCACGGTGCTCACCGCCTCGCGCGGGCAGGGCGAGGCTCCGGCGCCGAATGCCGAGATCGTGGTCACCACCAACGGCAACGCGCTGATCGCCGGGCCGACCTCGTCTGCGGCCGCAGTGGCCACCTTCCAGCACTCCGCGACGGGCACCACCGGCGCGGACGGCTCGTTCCAGATCGACGCGCTGCCCGGCGGAGGAGCCGTGCTGGGCAGCTGCGTGATCCTGCCCTACGACGCGGACGGCAACGGGGTCACCGACTACGATGCGGTGGCGATCACCGTGGGCGCGGGCGTTGTCGGCGGCAACGGAGCCGAGGGCGTGCCGGGTGACGGCACGGTGCCGCTGTTCCCGGACATCACCACCGACGTGGGTCCGATCAACCTCAACGACGGCGCGGACGCGGTGACCGTGATCTACACCAGCATCGACGGTGGCGGAACGGTCAACTCGAGCGACTCGATCCTCGTCGTGTTCAGCGACGACATCCGCCCGGACTCGCTGGTCGTGGTGATCTCCACACCGAGCGGCGATCTGGTGCCGAGCTACTCGCTGGCGCTGAACACGCTGACGATCCAGACCGCGGGCCTCGAGGCCGGCAATCACACGCTCAAGCTGGTCACCTACGAGGCGATCGACGGAGCGTTCGGCGGCCCGACCAACCTCAACTTCACCCTGGTCGGCGTCGACCTGCCGCCGCCGGCCACGGTGACGCCGATCGCGCCGGACACCGACGGGGACGGCTTGGTCGACATCGACTACTCGACCACCGGCATCACCCTGAGCTTCGACGCGGTACCGGGCGCGGCCGGGTACTACGTGTACGGCGCAGTGACCGACCCCTCGGACTACGACAACGACCAGGACGGCGGCGGCGAGGCGCCGCGGCATTTCGTGCCCCTCACGCTGGCGGCGAGCGACGACACGCTGATGCCGCAGATCCCGGTCAACCTGGGGAACACCTTCAACGTGCTGACCAACCTCGGCACGTCCAACCCCTTCCTCGGCGGGCAGAAGATCACGCTAGCCGTGGTGCCGGTGGATCCCGCCGGGCGCCGTGGGCCGATCCCGGACGCCCAGGCCGGAGCGCCAGGCTCGCACACCTTCCAGGACAACGTGACGCCGTCGCTGCTATCGCTGAAGCAGAACGGAAGCTGCGACAACGGCGCCGGCACCGATCCGGTGATCTTCACCCTGGTGTTCACTTTCAGCGAGCCGCTCGACCCGGCGACCAGCTTCTCCATCACCTGGACCAACGGCGGCTCCACGGCCGGAACCGACTTCATCGGCTCCACCGCACCGTTCAAGGTCGAGGGCGACGAAACGGGAAAGACCTGGACGCTCAGCTACAGCGTTCCAGCCGGCGCGGACTGGTCGGGCGACGCGATCACCAACATGCAGGCGATGGACGACACCAGCGGCAACAGCACGGTGCTGCCCCCGGCCAACGAGTTCTGCGGCATGGATCCCTTCCTCGGCGGGCCGTTCGGCAACGTGAATCTGTACCCCAAGCCGGCCCTCTGCCAGTGGTGATGTTCTAGGGCGGGGCGTGCCCCGCCCTCACCGCTTCTTCCGCAGCACCCGCTTGTCCCCCACCCGCAGCGTGAGCCGCTGGCGGTCGAAGTACTCGGCCAGCGGGATGAGGAACTTCCGCGACAGCCCGGTCATCGCCTTGAACTCCTGCGTGGTGATCGCGCCGTGTTCCTCGAGATGCTCCAGGAGCCGCGCCTCGAGCGCCTCGAGCGCGGCGGCGGAGAAGCTCAGCTTGTCCTTGACCCGCACCAGCCGGCCCGTCTGGTGCAGCTTGCGCTGGGCGGAATCGAGCTTGCGGGGGTCTGCGCCGCCCGCCGCGAGCAGCTCGGCGTCCCGCGGCGGTGTCAGCCCGGCTTCCTCGTAGAGCGCCAGCACGTCGTGCTCCATGGGCGAGAGATCGTCGCCCTCGCCCTCTGCGCCGGACAGCGCCAGCCGGTCTCCGCTCACCGCCAGCAGGTCTCGCGCCACGGCACGCTCGAGTGCAGCCGGTAGCGCCGTGGAGGGCACCCGGCGCGGCAGGCGGGAGCCGACCGCGGCGAGGGTCGGTGGCTCGGCGCCGTCCCAGCCGGCGACGCGCTCGGCGAGCCAGCCCGCGATGCGCTCCAGCGCCTCGTCGTCGAACAGACGGTCCGCGACCCGGACACAGGCTCCGTCGGCGCAGGCCCGTTCGGCCAGCTCTTCCAGCGCCGCCGGCCCCTCCCCCAGCCGTGCGCCGAGGGCATCGAGCCCGGCGCCCTCGACGTCGCTGGCGCGCACGAACTCGCGCAGGGCCGTGCCCCTACCGCCGCCGGCCATTCGCTGCAACGCGGCTCTACGCTGCGCGGCCGGGAAGCGGCGGCGGCCTGGCGGCGCAGGATCGAGGACACGACCGCCGCCGAGGGTCAGCCCGTGCCCCGGTCGCGGCACCGTCCCCCGCAGCACGAAGCGATCGCCGCGGACCAGGATCAGCGGTCCGAGCAGCTCGATCCGCACCAGGTGCCGGCCCGGGCCGAGACCGCCGCCAAATCCGCGCATCCGCGCGCCCACCCGCCGGGTACCGGCATGCACGGTGAGGGTCCCGCCGTCCTTGAGCGGCCGCTCGATCCCGGGGAGCAGATCGAGCTCAGCGTCGAAGCGGCGGGTGCTCCCGAGCTGGCCCGGGTGGGCCAGCAGCGAGCCGCGCGGAACCTGCTCCCGCGACAGGCCGGCCAGGTTGACCGCGGTTCGCTGCCCGGCGAGGGACTGCTCGACGCTCTCCCCATGCACCTCGAGCCCGCGCACGCGCCCGCGGTGCTTCCCCGGAAGCACCTCCAGCTCGTCGCCCAGCTCCACGCGCCCGGCCAGCAGCGTGCCGGTCACCACGGTGCCGAATCCCTTGATCACGAAGCTCCGGTCCACGGGCAGGCGGAGCAGCGCCGCGGTTCCCGCTCCACGCTCAACCTCGGCCGCGGCCCGGGCCACGGCGGCTGCCAGCTCGTCGAGACCGGATCGCTTGACGGCCGAGACCTCGACCACCGGGGCCGCGGCGTAGGGCGTGCCTGCCAGGAACTCACGAACCTCGTCGCAGGCGATGGCTGCGGTCTCGTCGTCGACCAGATCGCGCTTGGTCAACGCCACAACGGCCTGGCGCACGCCCAGCAGCCGGCAGATCTCGACGTGCTCCCGGGTCTGGGGCATCACGCCCTCGTCGGCCGCGACCACGAGCAGCACCAGGTGGATCCCGGCCGCACCGGCCACCATCGTCTTGACGAAGCTCTCGTGCCCCGGTACGTCGATCACGCCGACAGCGCGGCCGCCCGGCAATACCCAGCGCGTGAAACCGAGCTCGATCGTGATACCGCGGCGCTTCTCCTCGGCCAGGTGATCGAGGTCCACGCTGGTCAACGCACGGATCAGCGCTGTCTTGCCGTGATCGACATGCCCCGCCGTGCCTAGGACGATCGACTCCAAGCCAGCGCCTCCCTTCGGACAGGGAGTACCAGATCCACTGGACGGCGGCAACCTCGGGACTTCGCATCTCTAGACAGCGTGGAGAGCGATCTGCTACTAATAGCTAGATCCCCAGCGGAGGTCATGGGCGGACAATGCCGAGCTTCTGTCCCAGCTGCAAGCTGACCTTCGAGGACAAGGACCTCGCGTCGGGTCTGGCCGACGCGACCTGCCCTCGCTGCAACGGCCCGCTCCAGCCGGTCAAGAGCAACGTGCTCTCGCCGCAACCACCCAAGCGGCGAGCGCGAAGTGTCACGCCCACCGCGCCGGCCGGCGGCGAGGTGGTTCCGAGATCGATGCCGAAATTCACCGACAGCCTCACGCCCACCGCGCCGGGCGGAGGCGGAGCGCTGATCACGGAGTCCGAGCTCGAGGACTCCGGCGTGGTTCACCAGGACGAGCCGACCGTGCCCGGAGGTGCGGCCGACGCGCCGCCGCCCGGACCGGTCTTCATGCAGGACGAGCCAACCATGCCCCGGGCGCCGATCCCGCCGGCCAGGCCGCAGCGGCGGGACAAGGACACGCCCACCGTTCCGGCCACGACCACGCCGCCGGCCGAGGAGGCATCGCCGCCGCCCGAGCCTGACCTGTCGCCGGCCTCGGTGGAGTCGCCGATGGGCGATCCCACGGTCGCACCGGCCGGAATAGTACCCCCGGCCGCTCTCGGCGGGCCCCAGTCTCCGGATCTCGTCCCCCCGGGCATGGCGAGCGCCGACGGCAGGCGGAACACCGGGCTGTCCGACGTGTTCGCGCCGGTCGGCGCCTTCGATCCCAGCTCGGGCGCGGTGATCGACACCGGCCCGGTGGACAAGCCCGCGATCGGCGGCGAGCCGGACGAGTCCAGGCAAGAGCCGAAGCAAGCCACAGGAGCCGGTTCGCCCGGCGAGCGTTTGCTGGAGTTCGACGATGGCAGCTCGGTGACCGGAGGCAACCTGGAGCTGGATCTGGATCGCAGCGGGCCAGATCCTGGAGCGGTCCAGAGCCGCCCCGGGCACGGAGGGGGCCCGGTGATGACCACCGGACAGATCCCGAAGGCGCGCCCGGCGGCTCGACCCGAGGCGCCGATGGGCACGCGCCCGATGGCCACCAGCGAGCTCAAGGCGATTCGGCAAGGACTGCCCGGATGGGCCCGGCTGCTGACGCTGCTGGTAGCCCTCGGCGTGGTAGCCATCGTGGCGCTGGAGCTTGTCAGCGCCGAGGAGGACGTAGCCACGGACAGCCCAGAGGCGGCCGCGCTGGACACGCTGGCTGACGTGACGGCCGAGACGGCGCGCGCCGAGCGCCTGCTTGCCGATCTGGAGCGAGAGCGCGAGGAGGCCAAGAAGAGCCGGCGCAAAGCCAGCCCGCGCAAGGCAAAGCCCAAGAGCCGTAAGGCCGGCAGGGCGGCCAAGGCCAGGCCGGCCGAGGATTTCGACGACGAAGAGGACGAAGAGGACGAGGAGGAAGAAGAGGACCACGAGAGCCGTCGCACTCAAGCCCTCCGTCAGTACAAGGAAGGCAACGAGCAGCTGAAAAAACGCGCCTTCGCCTCGGCGGTCAAGGCCTTTCGGGCCGCACTCAGAGCCGACCCCTCGTTCGCATACGCACACCGCGGCCTGGGTGTGGCCTACGCTTCGATGAAGGAACCGAAGAAGGCGATCCAGCAGTACCGGCTGTACCTCAAGAAGGCGCCCAATGCCCCTGACGCCTCGCAGGTGCGCAAGATCCTCAAACAGGCTGAATCGAAGTAGCTTGTGAGCTAGAAGGGCACGCAGTCCGGATCGTCGGCCGGGCAGGTCAAGAAGTAGAAGTCGTAGTCCTCCTCGAGGCCCGAGCCGTCATCGGCTTCGAACCCGCTCGCACCGCCGCCACCGGCCGCCAGGGTCAGCTGGTACCGGGTGTCTGCCGCCAGATCCGTGACCGGGGTCAGCTCGATCGTGGTCCAGGCGTCCCGGTCACCAGCCTCGTCCGGGAAGCGGGCCGCGAGGTCGGGTGGCTCGGGCCGTCCCTCGTCCAGGGCCTCGAGCAGGTAGTTCTCGGTATCCCGGAGCGAATCGAACAGCACCGCCTTGTTGAAGCCAAAGGCGATGATCGGCTGGAGACCCTTGACATGCGAACCCTTGTTGACCGAGGTGTTGATCACGATCAGAGGGGTCGGAAGGTTGACCACCGGATCTCCGCAGCCCGCGATCGGCACCACGGCGATCGCCGCCAGCATAATACTCACCGCTCGGGTCATTCCGTTTCCTCCTCAGAAAAGGTACCGATAACGCAGATCCACGGTCAAGCCGCCGAGATCCGCATTCTCCACCATGTCTCCCAGATCGCCCTTGGCCCGTGCCCAGCGCACCTCGGCCAGCAACCCGCCGCCCGCCCCCAGATCGACCTCCAGCGCACCCATCAGGAAGAAGCCAAAGGCCGCGGACACGCCGCTCTCGTCGGTACGGCCCCGCGAATCCTTCAGTCGCGTGGCTCCGATGTACGCGCCGAGACCGGCGCCGACCACCGGGCTGACCACCGTGTCGGGCAGCGGGGTAAAGGTCGCTGATGCTGTGATCGGCAGAGTCCAGGTATTGAGCACGAAGTCCGTGTGGCCCTGGGTTCCCCTGGTCTCGATCGGGTAGTACTCGACGCCGACGCCAACGGCGAGCATCTCGCTCGTGCCCGGTACCAGCAGCCGCACCTCGGCCCCGATGAGCCAGGTCGGTTCACCTCCGACGCCGCCGAGCGGCAGCAGCACGCCCACACGCGGACCAAGGGCGAGGATCGCATCCGCCTCGGGCTCGGGCTTCACGACCTCTGCCGCGGCCCGCCTCTCGCCGCCGCTCTCGCCGGCGGCCCTTCTCTCGGCCGGTCCTGGCTCGGTCTCCAGTTCGGGGCGCGCGGTCTCGGGCCCGGCCCGTTTTGCGACGCCGGGGGTTGCCTCTTCGGGCTCGGTCTTCTCCGACGCCAGCTCGGGCACGACCAGCGGGACCAGCTCGATGTCGCCCTCCGGTTCCTTCCCGGCTGGTTTCTCTTTTGGCTTCACCGCCGGCGGCTTCGCGCTGACCGGCGCGAGGGGCACCATCGGCAACATCTCGCCCACCGGCTCGGCCGGCGCCTGCCCGATCCACACGGCGACGCCGCCGGCTTTTGATCTCAGCACATCCACGATCAGCACGTGGATCCCCTTTGGCACATCCATGTCGAGCGAGCCCGGGACCGAGGGCCGCTGGCCGCGCACGTCCTGGAAGCTGGCCTCGGGGTCTGTCTCGCCCCTGACGTTCAGCCGCCCCAGCACCCTGCCGCCGAGCCGGACCCGCAGCCGACAGGCCACGGCCCTGCTCTTCCTGCTCTTCTTGCCCACCACGCAGCGAGCCTCGAGCGGCAGCTTCCGCGGCCCCTCCACCTCGATGCGGAGCGGCTTGCCCTTGACCACGCGATGGTACGGCAGCGCGGCCCCGCTGCCGATGGCGAGGTAGATCTTCTTCTGCTTGGTGAGAAGCTTGAAGTCGTCGGCCCTGGCCTCGACGGGGAGGCCGAGCCACAGCACAGCGCCGAGGACGAGCGCCCGGGTCGCGCCGCCGATTCCCGGCGCTCGCGTCATCCGTCCACCCCCTCAAGCGCCAGCACGCCGACGAAATCCGGCGCACTGACCTGGCCGTCCGACTCCACCTCGAGGCGAAGCAGGTACAGCCCCTCGCTTTCCGGAACGAGCAAGAAGCTCTCCACCTGCTGCTCCTCGAAGGGTACGTCCGCGCCACCAGGCACCAGGGCGACACGCCAGCGGTACAGGCTGATCGGCTCCACGCCGCCGGCCCCGCTGCTCTCGCCGCCATCCAGTCGAACCGCATCGCCCAGTAGGACCTCACCGCTCCCTCCGGCATCGGCCACCGGCGGCGTCGGATCGGGCTCGCTCGCCAGCGCGCTCACGGTGACGAAATCGGCCACGCTGACCTGGTGACCGTCGCTGACCTGTAGCGAGAGCACGTACTCGCCGCCCTCGTCCGGCGTGAAGCGACAGCTCGGCGTATCCGCGCCGGCCAGATCCTCCGCACCCAGCCGCGACAGATCGGGGCGGCTGATCGACTGCCAGGTGTATCGTGGGATGCGTCCGTCCTCGATCGCCTCGGCCGAGCCGTCGAGGGTCACCCCGGGGAAGCTCCCGGTCACGGTGTCGCGAACAACCCAGGTGTTCCTCGGCGCACGCGCCCGGGGCAGCGCGTCGGTGCTCCCCGGGATGCCGACCACGGCGTACACGTTGACCAGATCCGGGTACGAGTCGATGATGCCGTCGCTCACGCTCAGGCGGAGCACGAACACGCCGGGGAGATCCGGTGAGAAGTGAAGCTGGGGCCGCGACTCGTCCCCGTCCTCGGGCAGGGCCAGGGAGTCTGGAGGCCGGCGGTCCACGGTCCAGCGATACACCAGCTCGTCCTGGTCCGGATCCGAGCTCGCCGAGCCATCCAGCACCACCTTCCCTCCGACGCGAACGACCTGGTCGAAACCGGCGAATGCAGTCGGCGCGCGGTTCTCATCGACCGCCTCGGCGCAGCAGATCACCCAGCTGGCCAGCGCAAGGGCGGCCAGCGAAAGACGGCCCAAAACCATGTCGATCAATGTACCCGAGCGCTTCTAAGAGTGTCAAGGAAACCGGGCTGCTGCAGCGGCGAGCCGCTTGCCGGGCCGAACCGCGGCAGGCCATCCGGCCTCGGGAGCCGATGATTGCCCTGTCCCGGGGGTCGTGATATACAAGTTTAATATCACGTCGGCTTACCGAAGCGGGTGAGGCTAGCCAAATGAAGGTTGTCTGCGAGAAATGTCAATCCGAGTACTCGATCGACGACAATCGAATCCCGGCGACCGGCCTGAAGATCAAGTGTCCCAAGTGCATGCACGCCTTCGTCGTGAGGAAGGGCGACGAGGCCCCGGCCACACCGCCGGGTCCGCACGCGCAGGACACCGTGGCCTACGTCGAGGCCGGAATCAGCGGCCCCTCGGAGTTCGACGGCGCTGCTCCAGGACCGGAAGCAGCGGCTCCGCCTTCGGCGGGCGCTGTCGGCTTCGACGACCCGACAAAGGCAATGGACCTCGACCTCGACCTCGACCTGCCCGATCCGGTGGCAGCGCCCGAGCCTGCACCGACCTTCGACGCCGGCGCGGCGCCAGCCCCGGGCGCGGCCGACAGCTTCGACCTGGACAGCCCGCCGCCGGCTCAGCCCGCGCCCCAGGCCGGGGGCTTCGAGATGCCGCCGGCCGCCGGCGGTGAGCCCGCCGCCTTCGAGATTCCACCCGCCACCGCGGAGCCGTCCGCACCGGCCGCCGCACCGCCCGGGCAGGCCCAGGAGGCGATGGATGTAGACTCGGCCTTTGCCGACATCTTCGCCGAGAACGTCCCCGCGGCAGGCGCACCCGCTGCACCCGCCTCCGGATCCGCGTCCGGGCCGGTCAGCGCCGTGGACGGCTCGCCCGAGGACGGCCACGTCGATCTGTTCTCCAGCAGCCCGGAAGCCGAGATGGCCGGCCTCGACGACCTGCTCGACGGGAGCGATGGCGCGGGCATGGAGGTCATCGACTACGATCAGGGCGAACAGCAGGACGAGGTGCACTACCGTATCCGTCGCGACGGAGACAATGTCTTCGGCCCGTACTCGGCCGAGGCCGTGATCCGGATGATCCGGGAGCAGAAGCTCAAGGGCAGCGAGGAGGTCTCCACCGACGAGAGCCAATGGGTGCCGCTGGGCAGCGCGCCCGCCTTTGCCGAGACCCTGCTGGAGATGGTCCGGGCCGGCGCCGGGGCGGTCCTCGACGAGCCGACGGACGTCGGAAAGGCGCCCCGCAAGGGCAAGAAGAAGAAGAAGAAGAAGAAGAAGAGGGAGAAGCCACGCAAGGTCATCACGCTCGGCAAGCGGGCCCTCCCGCTTCGGGCAATCGTGGCCGTGCTGGTTGTGCTCGGCCTCGTGGGAGGCGCTGCATACATCTGGTTCGAGCACCCCGAACTACTGGACTTCGGCAGCAGCCGCACCCAGGACTCGGAGCTGGCCGTCCAGATCGACACGGCGCGCACCGAGATCATGCAGCGCACGCCGGACGCACTCGAGGCAGCGATGAGCCGGCTCAAGCGTATCGAGGCCAACGGCGGCACGGATCTGGCGACCCAGGCCCGGAGTCTGCGCCTGCTAGCCCTGACCGAGAAGATCGAGGCCGGAATCGAGAGCAACAAGTCCAAGAGGGCGGCACAGAACCTGTACGGCGACCTGATGGGCAGCGAGCCGGACGATTCTGATTTCTTCAAGGCCAAGGGGCTGTACCTGCTCCAGACCGGCGACCAGTCGGGCGCCCGGCAAGCTCTGGAGATGGCGATCAGCCGGAAGGAGAACGACGTCGAGGCCCACTATCTCAAGGCGCGGTTGTTCCTGAGGACCAATGACACCGGACGGGCCAAGGAGGCCCTGGCGATGGCGCTCAAGATCCAGCCCGCTCACGCGCCATCCCTGTACACGCAGGGCGAGATCGCCCTGCGGGCCAACGACCCCAAGCTGGCGGCCGAGGCCTTTGCAAAGGCTCTGGCAGGCAATCCGAACCACGTCCCCTCGCTGATCGGACAGGCTCGATTGCTGATCGACGAGAGCAAGACCGAGGACGCGCTGAACAACCTCGATCGGGTGCGCAGCGCGCTGTCGAGAAAGGCCTCTCCGCTGCAGCTCGCAGCAGCGCACAACCTCGCCGGCAACCTCTATCTCCGAACCCGCCGCTTCAAGGAGGCCGAGTCGGCGCTGGGCAGCGCCGTCAGCCTGGCGCGAAACAGCCTCAAATACCATGTCGACTACGGCGAGCTGTGCCTGCGTGTCGCCAGGCCGAAGAAGGCGCTCCAGGAGTTCCAGTTCGCCGAGAAGCTCGACAAGACCAGCATCGCAGCGCTGATCGGCGTCGCGCGAGCGATGCTAATGGACGGCAACGCGGTTCAGGCGAACCTCAAGCTGAACGATGCCAAGCCGCAGGCGGGCAAGGACCCGCGCCTGCACTACTGGATCGGCAAGACCTCCGAGGCCCTGCTCCAGGAGGACAAGGCGATCATCGCCTTCCAGCATGCGATCCAGCTCGGGCCGAAGTACCTCGACCCGTACATCGCCCTGAGCCGGCTCCACCTGCGCAACGACCGCGGCAAGAAGGCTCGAGAGATCCTGGAGCGGATCAAGACCTTCGCCAAGGACTCGCCAGAGGCCGACAACAGCTTTGGCGAGGTCGAGGCCAGGGAGAAGCGCTACGACAGGGCCGAGTCCTTCTTCCGCAAGTCACTGGCCACAAACCCGGACTTCGTCGACGCGCGGCTCAACCTGGCCAACGTGCTCCGCGACACCGGACGCTACGAGGCCGCCGAGCAGGAGTACACCGAGGTGTTCAAACGCGAGCCGCGGCTGGGCAAGGCGCATTACGAGTACGCGCTTTCATTCCAGAAGCAGGCCAAGTACCCCGAAGCGGTGCAGGAGTACAAGACAGCCGGCGAGATGGGCTTCCGCAACGCGGTCTCGCTCGGAGCGCTCGGTTCGGCCCACTACATGGCCAACGATCTGGCCAACGCCGAGAAGGTGCTGCTCGCGGCCGTCGAGGAGGACAGCCGCAACACAACGGTCCACTACTTTCTCGGACGGGTTTACCTCGATCAGAAGGACATCGAGAAGGCCGTGTACCACCTGCGCGAAACGCTGGCCTGGAAGCCGGACGACTGCGACGGCCATTTCTGGCTCGGCGTGGCCTGGGAGCGAAAGGACACGCCGCGCGACGCGCTCGATCAGTTCGAGGAGACCGTGCGGCTCTGCCCACGCTACATCGACGCGTACCTGCACCTCGGCGCCGTGTATCGCCGCGAGAACATGATCGACAAGTCGATCAAGAACTATCGTGAAGCGTTACGCATCGACGACACCCGGGCGGACATCTTCGTGGAGATCGGGTACTCCTACGAGCTGCTGCAGAAGACCAAGGAGGCCACCCGCTTCTACAACAAGGCGCTCAATATCCAGCCCGAGAACTGCGAGGCCTGGAAGGCGCTGGGCAAGGTCCACGTCAGCGCGGAGAAGCGCAAGGAGGCGATCAAGGCCTTCAGCACCGTGGTCCGCAACTGCCCCAAGGACTGCGTGGCGTACCGCTTCCTCGGCTTCCTGCACAAGGACATGAACCAGCTCGGCAAGGCGCGCAGGATGTTCGAGAAGTACCTCAAGTGCAAGCCTGATGCCGAGGACGCCGCCGATGTCAAGGACGAGATTCACCACCTGAAGCAGGGGTGATCAGGCTCGATGCTAGAGGCTCGAACCTGAACCTCTCACTCGTCAAACCCCGGCCCCGGCCCCGGCCCTGGCCCCGCCCCCGGCGGTCCGCCCGGGCCGCGGCGATGGCGCCGCCCCTCGCGATGTAGCAGCCGCTGCACCTTCTCGCGGAATTGGTGCATCACCAGCACGTAGCGGCCCTGCTGCAGCGGAGTGAAAACCTTGCGCAGCTCCTTGAACTCCTTCTCCTCCACCTGGTGCAGCTCCCGGCGAATCGAGAGCAGCTCATCGACCAGCCGCGTGAGCTCCTTGTTCCGCGGCTTGTTCGCCGCGGCCGCGGCCTCGAGCGCGCGCATCCGGTCCTGCGCCTTCCCGTGCAGCGTCTTGCGCTCCTCGTCGGTCTGCTTGAGCACCCGCGCCACCTTGATCCCGGTCTTCTCGTCGAGGTCGAGCACCTCGACCAGCTTCATCAGGCGCAGCGTGCGGATCTTCTCCTGCGCAACGCGGTGCCGCTGCTCCCGCTCCTTGGGACCGGCCAGCGCGGGCCCGGCCACCAGCAGCGCCACGCCCGCGGCGACGGCCATGCTTCGATACACCCGGTTCATCACTCACCTCCCTGATCGTTCGAGGCCGCCGCGTTCACGATCGCCTCGGGATCCTCGGCGGCCAGCGCGGCCACCTCGGCCCAGGCCCCGGCCTCGGACATCCCGCCCCGGAACGATTCGGTCTCGGCCTCGTTGACCTCGGTCTGAAGCGCCTCGACTACCGCGTCGAGCGCCTCGCCCTCCATGTCCTGGAGCAACCCGACCCAGCTCTCGGGCACCACCTCGCGCACCATCACGCTGTCCTGCAGCTCCTCGGGCGGGTCGCTGGGCAGCCCGAACAGCAGCAGGACCGCGGCAGCGGCGGCGAGCCCCGCTCCGGCCAGGGACAGCGGCCGCACCAGGCGCGCGCGCCGTGACCGTCGCTGCGGCAGGTTCCCGACCACCCGCTCCGCAAACGCCGGTCCGGGCTCGGGCGCCGCCTCGAAGCGCAGCGAGGCCTCGATCTCACCGATCGCCTCGGCCTCGGCCCGGCACGCCTCGCAGTCTTCGAGGTGCGCGGTCAGCCGCTCGGCGATTGCCGGGGGCAGCTCGCCAGCCCGCAGCTCGGAGAGCAGGGGCCCGACCTCGTCACAGGCGGGCCGCTGTGGATCCTTGAATGCCATGGTTCTTCCCTTGCGGCGCCAGCGCCGCGCGCAATTTCTTCATCGCGTAGTGATAGTTGACCTTGGCCGCGTTCTCGGTCCCGCCGAGCACCTCGGCCACCTCGCGGAAGCTCAGCTCGTGCAGCGCCCGCAGCTCGACCACCTGGCGCTGCCGTTCGGGCAAGCCGGCGATCGCGCCGAGCAGCACCCGCCGGCGCTCCGCGGCCTGCACCCGCTCCGGCCCCTCGGCGTCGGCCACCAGGCGCGGCCCCGCGGCCTCGAGCGAGGCCCAGCGCGAGCGGTCGCGCAGCCGGTTCTTGGCCAGGTTGACCGCGATGCGATACAGCCAGCCGCGAAAGCTACCGTCGCCGCGGAACCGGTCCAGGGCCTGCCAGGCCTTGACAAAGGCCATCTGGGCCAGGTCATCGGCCTCGTCGCGGTCCTTGGCGTATCGCATGCAGAGCGCCATGATCCCTCGCTGGTGCCGCTCGACCAGAATGCGGAAGGCAGACTCGTCGCCGCCTCGCGCGTCAGCCACAAGCTCGTGGTCTGTCTGCTCCGCCAACCGCGCCTCCAGGCACCGGGCCTCGCGACCATCTGGAACTAAGACCCGGCAGCCAGCCCCAAGGTTAGGACAGATCGGCCGGCCTGACCAGCGATTTCATTGCGTTTTCCCAGAAAAATCGCGTCCGGGGAGCCCACTTGCACTTGCCCGGATCGTCCAGCGCGGTTAATCTCTAATACTGGAGGCATGAGCAGATGAAGCCGATCGGCGACTACGCGATCCTGCTCAAGACGCAGACCCTCGAGGAGTACCTCGCGGAGAATCCGCACGGAGTGCTGCTCCAGCACGCGGCCAAGGGGTCGTTCGATGCGTTTCAGGGCACGCCCAGCGAGACCCTGATGCGCTTCGAAGGGGAGCTGCGATCACGGGCCGAGCTCGACGAGGAGTCGCTGCCGCTCGGCCTGACGTACATGGTGCTGCCCCTGGGATCCCTGGAGCACACCAAGGCCATCCGCCTGCTCGTCGGCTGCCAGGACGAGTGTGACGTGACGCTCAAGGACACCTCGGTCTCCCGCGAGCACGCGTGGATCGAGCTCCGCGACGGCCGATATCATATCAGCGACAACGGCTCCACCACGGGCACCCAGGTCAACGGCAAGCACCTCGCGGCGGACGAGGAGCGCAAGCTGGCCAACAGCGACCAGGTGACCATCGGCACCGTGGACATGACGTACCTCGATGCCGAGGGCTTCTACCGCTTCACCAGGGAGTTCCTCAAGCTCTAGACGAGCGGCTCCTCCACCGGCCGGCCCGGCCGGGCTCTGGGTGCATTTCCCCAAGAAAAGTATTGACTTGGCCCGCAACACCTGGCTATGGTTCCGCCTCCGGTCAGGCCGACAAACCGGCCCCGGAGGAGAGAATGCTCGATTTCCGCCAGGTCTGCGCCAATCTCGACGAGGTCGCGGCTCGCCTGGGCACCCGCGGCGAGGACATGGACCTGGCGCCGGTCCAGAGCCTGGCCGAGGAGCGGAGGTACCTGCTCCACGAGGTGGAGACCGCCCGGCACGAGCTCAACGAGCTGAACCAGCAGATAAAAAAACGCATCGCGGCCGGCGACAAGGACGCGGGCCGCGAGCTCGGCCCGCAGACCGGCAAGATCAAGGCCCGGATCAAGGCGGCCGAGCCGCGATTGAAGGAGGTTGAGACCGACCTCGAGCAGCACATGCTGTTCATTCCCAACCTGCCGCACCACAGCGTGCCCCACGGCCGGGGCGAGGCGGACAACACCCTGGTCCGCACCTGGGGCGAGCCGCCACAGTTCGACGGCTTCGAGCCCCGGCCGCATTACGAGCTCGGCGAGCGGCTGGGCATCCTCGATCTGAAGCGGGCGGCCAAGATCTCGGGCTCGCGCTTCGCCGTGCTGCTCGGCGACGGCGCGCGGCTGGAGCGGGCGCTGCTGCAGTTCATGATGGACCTGCAAGCCGAGGCCGGGTATCGCGAGTGCTGGCCGCCCTTTCTGGTCCATCGCGAGTCGATGACCGGCACCGGTCAGCTGCCCAAGTTCGAGGACGACGCCTTCAAGATCGCGGATCCGGAGCTGTTCCTCGTGCCCACGGCCGAGGTGCCGGTGACCAACCTGCATTGCGACGAGATCCTGGATGCGGACGCGCTGCCGATACAATACGCCGCCTTCACACCCTGCTTCCGCCGCGAGGCAGGAGCCGCGGGCAAGGACACGCGGGGCCTGATCCGCCAGCACCAGTTCGACAAGGTGGAGCTGGTGAAGTTCGTACACCCGGACACGTCCTACGACGAGCTGGAGAGGCTGACCGCAGACGCGGAGGAGGTGCTGCGCAAGCTCGGGCTGCACTACCGGGTGGTGGAGCTGTGCACCGGCGACCTGGGATTCTCGGCAGCCAAGTGCTACGACCTCGAGGTCTGGATGCCGGCCCAGGGATGGTACCGCGAGATTTCTTCTTGTAGTAATTTCGAAGATTTCCAGGCCAGGCGCGCCAGGATTCGGTTCAAGGGCAAGGCCAAAGGGCAAAAGACCAGGCTGGTGCACACGCTCAACGGCTCGGGCCTGGCCCTCGGCCGGACCTGGGTCGCGATCCTGGAGAACTTCCAGCAGGCCGATGGAAGCGTTATAATTCCGGATGTCCTGCGGCCCTACATGGGCGGCAGGGATCGCCTGGAGGCGGAGCCGACCACCCGCAACGGTTGACGACGGGGAGGCGGTAAAGGTACAACGCCATGGGTCGTTTTTCGACCCCGGATGAGGAGGAGTGGCCGAGTGGTCTAAGGCGGCGGTCTTGAAAACCGCTGTGTCCAAGGGCACCGGGGGTTCGAATCCCTCCTCCTCCGCCAGATTCGTTTTTTGACAGCAGAGAAGTATCGATCGCGCGGAGAGATGACCGAGTGGCCGAAGGTGCTCGCCTGCTAAGCGAGTGTGGGGTGATGAGCTCCACCGAGGGTTCGAATCCCTCTCTCTCCGCCATCGAGGAGCAAGCGCGTACCCGTGGCTCAATTGGATAGAGCACCTGACTACGGATCAGGAGGTTAGAGGTTCGAGTCCTCTCGGGTACGCCAGGATACCCCGGGGCGGCCGGCCCAGCCGGCTGCCCCGGGCCGACTCCGGAGACCACGTGACGAGCGAGGAGGAAGGGCTGATGCGTCTCGCCCTGGACGCCGCCGAGGAGGCGGCGGCCGCCGGCGAGGTGCCGGTCGGCGCGGTGGTCGCGCGCGGCAGCGAGGTGCTGGCCGTGGCCGCGAACCGACGCGAGGCCGATGCAGACCCCACGGCGCACGCCGAGCTGCTCGCGCTGCGCGAGGCCGGAGCCCGGCTCGGCACCTGGCGCCTGGACGGCTGCACCCTCTTCGCCACACTCGAGCCCTGCCCGATGTGTGCGGGCGCGGCGGTCCTGGCGCGGGTCGAGCGCATCCTGTACGGCTGCCCCGATCCCAGGGCCGGCGCCGTGGACACCCTGTTCCGCATCGCCTCGGACCCGCGGCTCAATCACCGGGCCGAGATCCGCGGCGGTGTGCTGGGACAGGAGGCGGCGAGGCTGCTCGAGGTTTTCTTCCGCTCCCGAAGAGGAGTCGGGGAGCGGGAGCGCGATCGATGACCGCATTCGTTTTGATTCGCGGAGAGCTGGCCGAGTGGTCGAAGGCGCTTGACTCGAAATCAAGTGTGGGGCTTGCCTCACCGGGGGTTCGAATCCCTCGCTCTCCGCCAAGCGAGGCAATGCCGGAGAGATGACCGAGAGGCCGAAGGTGCACGATTGGAAATCGTGTGTGCTGGGAGACTGGCACCGAGGGTTCGAATCCCTCTCTCTCCGCCAGCGTTCTTTGATCTGTGGCGGCCGGGTCCTGGGCGACGGAGGGCCGTGAACTCCGTCAGGTCCGGAAGGAAGCAGCGGTAGCGGATTCCTGCGTGTGTCCAGGGTTGCCCGGCCGCCCTCTTTTCTTGCAGCTGTTCCGGGAAGGGTGGCAGCCCCCCTTGGTGGTTGCGCGTGTGGCGATGAGCTATCTGGTTCTTGCTCGCAAATGGCGCCCGCCGACCTTTGGCGAGGTGGTGGGTCAGCAGCATGTCACCGACACGCTGAAGAACGCGATTCGCCGCGGGCGGATCGGACACGCCTTCCTCTTCACCGGCGTGCGCGGCGTGGGCAAGACCACCATCGCCCGGATCCTGGCGCGCGCGCTCAACTGCCAGAGCGGTGATGGTCCGGCCGAGGAGCCCTGCGGGGAGTGCGCCTCGTGCCAGGGCATCGCCGCCGGCTCCTCGGTCGACGTGTTCGAGATCGACGGCGCCTCGAACAACGGCGTGGAGGACGTGCGCAACCTGCGCGAGAACGCGCAGTACCTGCCCTCGGCCTCGCGGTTCAAGATCTACATCATCGACGAGGTCCACATGCTGTCCAAGGGCGCCTTCAACGCCCTGCTCAAGGTGCTCGAGGAGCCGCCGCCGCACGTGATCTTCATGTTCGCCACCACCGAGCCGGAGAAGGTGCCGATCACCGTGCTCTCACGCTGCCAGCGCTACGACCTCAAGCGCGTGCGCGCCGCGGACATCGAGGAGTATCTCGCGCGCATCGCCAAGAAGGAGAAGTTCAAGCTCGACGCAGAGAGCCTGCACATCCTGGCCCACCAGGCCGACGGCAGCATGCGCGACGCCCTGTCCCTACTGGATCAGGTGATCTCCTTTGCCGGTGACAAGCCCACGGCCGAGCAGGTGCGGGAGATCCTCGGCGCGGTCGACCGCAGCCTGGTCACCGAGACGGTCGACGGCCTGCTCGCCAGCGACGGCGGCGGGGTGCTCCAGATCGTCGACCGGGTACTCGAGGCGGGCATCCAGCCCAGGCGGTTTCTCGGCGAAATCGCCGGCGAGCTACGCAACCTGGCCGTGGCCCGCCTGTGCCCGGACCGTCCCGAGCTGCTGGACCTCAACGACGACGAAGCAGCCGAGGTGGCCCGTCGCGTCCGCGAGATCGAACCCCGGGCGCTCGACCTGCTGTTCGGCATGGCCGGATGCGGGCTCGCCGAGGTGGCGGCCGCGGCCCGGCCCCGCCTGGCCCTGGAGATGGTGCTGGTGCGGATGCTGCACGCCGCGCCGGTCGAGCCGCTGGACCAGGTGCTCGAGCGCATCGACCGCCTGAGCTCGGGCGGCGGACCCAGGCCGCCCGCCACACCGGGCAGCAGCGGCGGCTCGATGTCATCCGGCCGCGCGCAGCCTGCGCCGCGTTCGCAGCCCTCGCGATCCGGCGGCGCGCGGTCAAAGGCCTCTGCACCGCCGACGCCGCCGCGCAAGGCCGACGAGGTCAAGCCGGCTCCCGAGATCGAAGAGGAGCCGCCGCATCCGGCCGCGCCGGCCTCCGCGACGACCGCGCCGACCGGCCGGACGCCCTCGCCCGACGACTGGCCCGAGCTCCTGCGCGACATGGCCCACGAGAACGATCCCAAGGCGATGAGCCTGGCCTCGATGCTGGAGAACGCCCGGCTGGAGGCACTGGACGAGTCGCAGTGCGTGCTCGCGCTGGAGCAGGAGTTCCACCGCAAGCAGGTGGAAAACCGCAAGACCCAGCTCGAATCGATGCTCGCCGAACGGTACGGCCGATCGATCCGCGTTTTGCTCACCGGCACGGCCAGGGCCGCCCGCCGCAGCGTGGCCGAGGAGCGTCAGGCCTCGCGCGAGGCGCGCAAGGAAGAGATGCGACGCGAGGTGCTGGGCCATCCCAGCGTACGCAGCCTGCAGGAGATACTCGGCGGCAAGGTGGTGCGGATCAACCTGCCGGACGAGGAGGAATGATGACGACCGAGGGCGAGGGTGACGGCCCCAAGGGCCTGGACATGGGCAAGCTGATCGAGACCGCCAAGCAGATGGCGGGCAAGCTCTCTGCGGTGCAGGAGGAGCTGGCCCGGATCACGGTCGAGGGCTCGGCCGGCGGCGGCCTGGTCACGGCGCAGGCCAACGGGCGCGGCGAGCTGATCGACCTGCAGATCGATCCCTCGGCCGTGGATCCGAACGACTTGACCCTACTCCGCGATCTGGTGCGCGCCGCGGTGAACCAGGCGCTGGCCAAGAGCCGCGAGGAGGCCCAGCAGCGCACACGGGCGCTGACCGGCGGCCTGTCGATCGACATCCCGGGCGTCACGGTGTGACGTGGCCCGAAGCTCCGACCCGCTCCAGCGGCTGACCGTGCTGCTGAAGAAGCTACCCGGCGTGGGCCCCAAGAGCGCCCAGCGCCTGGCGCTGTTCGTGCTGCGCGCGCCCCGGGACTACGTGGGACAGCTCGCCGAGGCGCTCGAGACGGTGCGGGACAAGGTCCGCCTCTGCGCCTGCTGCTGCGACGTGACCGAGGACGAGCTGTGCGCGCTGTGCGCCGACGCCCGCCGCGACCGCAGCACGATCTGCGTGGTCGAGCAGCCGACCGACGTGCGGGTGCTGGAGAAGACCGGCGAGTACAGCGGAACGTACCACGTGCTGCACGGCGCGCTGTCGCCCCTCGACGTGGTCAAGCCCTCGGACCTCAAGATCGCGGAGCTGCTGGCGCGGGTGCGTCAGGGCGGGGTCAAGGAGGTCATCCTGGCGATGAACGCCAACACCGAGGGCGACGTGACCGCGACGTACCTGGCCCAGGAGCTTGCCGGCCTGGACGTTGCCGTGACCCGCATCGCCACGGGCATGCCCGCGGGCGGTGAGCTGGAATACGCGGATCCGGTAACCCTGGCCCGGGCGCTGGGGAACAGAAGGCAGACGGAGTAGGCTTCAACTCCCCCGCCCCGGAGTGTATGCCTGCGGTTCAGTACCGGGTGCAGTCCACGAACTGCACCGTGTAGGTCAGGTCCTCCCAGGGCTCCTGGAACCCGCCGAGGCGCACGTTGGTCATCGTGACCTCGTAGCTGTGCTCCTGCGGCGAGCGGAAGGGCTGGAACGCCACGTAGCTCAAGCTGCCGTACCAACCCTGCGGAAAGCTCGGTCGCGCATCGTACTCGTCGCCGTTATCGAGATCGCGCACCGTTACCGTGGTCAGCTCGGTGTCGTACATCCCGTTCAGACCCACGGACCACACGCCCATCACGCCGTCGATGGGGTACGGACCGGGTGGCGGGTACGCCACGTAGTCCGGCATATAGCTGTTGCCGCCGCCCCGCACCCGGGTGCAGTTCCACGACGTGGCGTGGCCGGTGCCGGACTGCAGGTACGGCGGGTCGAAGATGTACTGCCGGTGCCCGAGCGAGGCGACCCGCTGCTCCTGGATGTACAGCTCGATCGCCCGCGCCGGGTCGCGGCCGCCCATGGCCAGGTTCGAGCTCGCCGCCGCCGAGGCGCCCTCCTGGGTGTAGCAGTCCCAGTCGGTGGGCGGGTAGTGCTCGAGGTCGCCGTTCTGCTTCATCATGATCGCGCAAAGCTGGGCCGACGGGTTGAGCGTGCGCTGATTGAACACCGGATGGATGCCCAGCATCCAGCGGTACAGGTTGAGCCGGCGGATGCCGTCGTCGATCGACTCGGGGTTGAGCGTGCCCGGCGCGCACTCGTCCGCGCCCTCCTGCCAGACCCAGGCTGCGCGGTTGTCGTAGTCCGCGTTCCACTTGGCGCAGGTCTGCTCGGCGGTGCGGGTGGCCGGATCCGGGGGCACGATCGGCTCGCAGGCGCCGCCGCTGCGCTCCCAGCCGGACTGGCACACGCAGAGACCGTCCTTGCACCACTCGCGGTCCTCGCAGCCACCCGCGCAGGGTGCGTCCGTGTCCGTGTCGCTGTCGCTGTCCGCGTCCGTGTCCGAGTCGGTATCGGCGTCGCTGTCTCCGCCGTCGGGCAGACAGCAGGCAGTGCTGCAGCCGTACGCGTCCCCGGCCATGTGATAGCCCTGGCGGCAGCTCTCAAAGGGGCTCAGGCAGTACCCGCCCTGGTCCTCGCAGCTCGTTTCATTCGTGTCCGTATCGCTGTCGCTGTCCGCGTCCGTGTCCGAGTCGGCGTCCGTGTCGGCGTCCGTATCCGAGTCGGCGTCCGTGTCCGTGTCCGAGTCGGCGTCCGTGTCCGAGTCGGTGTCCACGTCCGAGTCGGCGTCGGTGTCCGAATCAGCGTCCGTGTCCGCATCCGTGTCGATATCGGAGTCCGTGTCAGCGTCGGTGTCGGCGTCCGTGTCGACGTCCGTATCCGAATCAGCGTCCGTGTCAGCGTCCGTGTCGACATCGGAGTCCGTGTCGCTGTCCGCGTCACCGCCGGTCTCGCCGCAGCCCGAGGGCACCACGAGCCACAACGCCACGACCAGGCACAGCACACCACGCCACCCCATCATCGTCTCACCTCGCGGACCCGGCTCTCAGCCGATGACTATAGCGGCTCGCACCACCCCGGGCAACCGATTGACCGCGTCACGGCCGGTTGCTAGGGTCGCCTTCACGGAGGCTCGTACATGCACCGCACAGCCTTTTCGATCCCTCTGCTGCTCCTCGTGGTCCCGTCCCTCACGGCCTGCGAGGTCGACTCCAAGACGTACGGGCACCAGGGCGGCGACGCCGACTCGGACGCGGACGGCGACACCGATGGCGATACGGATGCGGACACGGACGCTGATTCGGACACCGACGCCGACTCGGACGCGGACAGCGATACGGACAGCGATGTACGCCCGCTGCGCGGCCAGGTCATGCTCGGCAACGGAGGCTTCTTCGGCATCTCCGGGGCACGCCTGGGCTCGGTGCACGGCGGCGCGCCCGTGTTCGGCATCGGAGCCCATTACGCCAAGGTATTCGACTACCTGGGCCAGGCAGTGCAATCCGGCCGGCTGTACCTGTTCCAGGCCAACGGCCTGCCCTCGGAGCTCGCCGAGGCCGCGTTCGATTTCTGGCACCCCAGCTTCCAGCAGTACTCGGGCTTCTCATACCGCATCGGCAGTCCCTGCGACCTGAACGGCGATGGCGACATCGACCTGCCGGTCGGCGCCCATCTCGACTCCTGGGGCGGAAACACGAGCTGCGGTCGGGCCGTGGTCTTCTGGGGCGACCCCTCGGGAAGCCTGAGCCGAACTCGCAACTCGCTGCACGGCCTGTCGGCCGGCCTGCGCGAGAACAGCGACTCGATCGGACAGAGCCTGACCTGCATCGAGACCAACGGCGACGAGTTCACCGACCTGCTCGCCGGCGGACAGAACGCAGGTCCGGACAACACCGGCCTCGTCGCCGTGTTCCACGGCTCGGACTCGGGCCTGCCCGAGAACGAGTCGGCCACGTTGGTCCCGCCGCTCGCCGAGAACAAGCAGTACTTCGGCGCGTCGTCGCTCGCCGCGGATGTCGACGGCGACGGTGTCGTCGATCTGGCGGTGGGCGGTTGGGGCCTGGTCAAGGGGCAGAAGGCCGGCGGGCCGCACACCGGCGGCGTGCTGATCTACGCCGGCGACTCGGACTGGAGCCATGGACCGACATACGCGCTGTTCCCCCCGGACGACGACGAGGTGCAGTTTGGCGGCGACCTGATGCTGGCCGATACCGGCAGCGCCCGTTTGCTGATAGTCGCGGCCAACGACTATCAGCCTGCCGGCGCAGCCGCGCCGACCGGCGCGCTGTTCGTGTACCTCGTCGGCGATACGAAGTTTGCCCAGCGCGATCCGGTGCAGGTGCTACTGCCCGCCGGGCTGGAAGCGGACACCGGTTTCCCCAACAGCTTCGACTACGTACCGGACTACTTCGGCCAGGACCGCAGCGCGCTGGTCGCCGGGATGAAGTACGCCGACGCCTCGGCGAGCAACACCGGCACGGGCGCGGCCCTGGCCTTTCCGCTGGCCGTCAGCGGCGACCGCTTCGCCGAGACTCCGACCAGGCTCCTCGCACCAGAGCCCAAGGGCAACGACGGCTTCGGCTCGATGATTCGCGCGCTCGGCGATCTGGACGCCGACGGGCTGGACGACTTCATGGTGGGCATGCCCGAGCACATCGAGGGTGACACCGTGACCGGCACGCAGACCGGCGGGGTGGTGTTCTTCCACTAGCGTGCCCGCCGCGCACGCCCTGTGACGCGCCGCGCACGCTGACCCACGCCGCCACCGGGAACGGCCGACGTCCGAAAGTCGTGTTACTTTAAGTGGTTATCGCCAAGCTCCCGCTGGCCAGTGAGTCGGCATCGCTCTTGCTTTACAGAGACGCGGAGGTCGAATGGAGAAGAGCATGGATGCGGCCCGCGATCCCGAGTTCCAGCGACAGCGGTACGGAGGCGAGTTCTATCGGCGGATGCGCACCGTGCGCTGGCTGCTGCGCTACGACTGCCGGTACCGCCTGCTGCTGATGGAGGAGCTGTTCCGGCGCCACGGCGTGCCCTTCGAGCACCAGAAGGTGTTCGAGCTCGGCTTCGGCACCGGCGACTTGCTGCTGCGCTTCGACACGACCTGCACCCTGCACGGCTGCGAGCTATCGCTCGGAGCTATCGAGGCCCTGCGGCGTGATCCGCGGCTGGCCGACTACGCCGGGGCCGAGCTCCTGCTCGCCGGGGAGGACGGCACGCCGCGCTTCCCGGGATCGGGCTACGACCTGGTGATCGCCTCGCACGTGCTGGAGCACGTGCCCGACGATCGGACCGCCCTGGCGCAGCTGGCCGAGCGCACGCGCGCCGGCGGCCTGGGCCTGTTCTTCATGCCACTCGAACGTCCGCGTCACAACCCGGACCACGCGCGGATCTACACCGCGGCCGGCTTCGAGCGGCTGCTCGCGGCCTCGGGCTGGGAGCCGATGGAGGTGATGGAGAACTTCCGCTACGCCTCGCACTGGGTGCAGGTGATCAACTGGCCCAGCCGGCACCGTGTGCCCGTGCTCGGTCCGCTGGTGGAGGGCGTGAAGAACGTTGCGTTGAGCCTGCCGCCGGCGAGCTTCGCGCGGCTGGTGGAGCGGCCGCTGGAGCTAATGCACGTGGCTCCGTACCAGCTGATGGTGCTGGCGCGGAAGGTCCGGCCGCAGCGGGCCGCGAGCGCGGTCGGCTGATCACGATCCGTCGCGGAACAGGATCGTGCCGTCGTCGCCCACGGCCCAGGTATCAACGTCGGTCTCTCGGCTGGAACACGCGGCTACTGTGCGGCGATCATCGCCCCGAGCCTGCGCGCGTGCTCCTCCTCGGTGCGGGTCAGCGACTCGAAGAACTCCCGGATCTCGCCCTCGCCGGACGAGGCCAGGGCTTCGTAGTACATCGCCGCGTTGTTCTCGTTGTCCAGCGCAACCTGCAGCGCCTCGGTCATGCTGATGTTGTCGTGATACTGCCACTCGGGCGAGGTCTCCACGATCTCGATGTTGAGATCGGGCCGGGTCGGCAGCTCGCCCAGGTCGAGCCGCCGGCCGAAGTCCTCGATGCACCTAGCGTGCTCTTGCTCCTGCCGAGCGATCTCCTCGAGGAAGCCCCGCGCTTGCCGGTCGTGGGTCGCCGCGGCGAGGCGGGAGTAGAACTCTGCGGCCGCCTTCTCGACCTCGATCGCGTTGCGTACCGCCTGCGCCAGGGTCGTGCTCATCGCTCGCCTCCGCGGGTAACGGAATCATACCACCCCACCGCCCGAACGCAACGCGCGGGCGGTGAGCGCACGCGCCAGCAAGGCATAGGCCCGGCCCGAGATTCGCTTCAGCCCCCACAGCGGCCAGCCGCCCGGGCCGACCCACACCGGACCCTGCTCGCGCCTGACCGCCCGCAGGATCGACCGCGCCGCCCGCTCCGGGCTCGGCGCGTGCCGCTCCATCAGGCCGGCGAGGCGCTCGCCCCACGCGCCGGGCAGCCCCAGCCGCCCGTCCTTCATCACGTTGGTCCGCACCGCGGCCGGACACAGGGCCAGCACGCGGATACCGTGGAACGCGAGTTCCGCGTCGAGCGCCTCGGACAGACCCACGATCGCGAACTTGGTCATCGAGTACGGCGCCACAAAGGGCAGGCCGAACAGCCCGGCGATCGAGGCGGTGTTGACGATGGCCCCGCCTCCACCCTGCTCGATCATCCGTGGGACAAAGGCGCGCACCCCGTGGATCACGCTCCACTGGTTGACATCGACGATGTGCCGCCAGTCGTCGAGCGCGATCTCGGCGGCCGCCCCGGCGACGAGCGCCCCGGCGTTGTTGTGCAGGACGTCCACTCGCCCGTGAGCGGAAAAGACCGAGTCGGCCAGGGCCTCGACCTCGGCGCCGCGCGCGCAGTCGACCACGTGCGCCGTGGCATCGGCGCCCTGCAACCGCGTCTCGGCCTCGACCTTCCCGGCACGTCCGGCGTCGATCTCGGCCAGGTGGAGCCGCGCGCCCTCGGCCGCGTACGCCAGGGCCAGGGCCCGGCCGATTCCCGAGCCTGCACCGGTGATCGTCACGACCTTGTCCTGGAATTCCCGCACCTCGACCTCCCGCGGAATCCGGACCTCTTCGTACCAGGGAATGGACCGTCCGGCAACCAGGCATTGTGCCATGGCCGCGATCCGGCTATAGTCCCGTGCTGACACGAGGATCCGGAGGGAAGATGAGGCGCAGGCACGCGGAGATCGCGATGTGGCTGCTCGCCGGGGCGCTGCTGGCTGGATGTTCTGACGAGCGACCCGACTTCGAACTGTGGGAGGCGCGCACCACCTCACGGGTCACCACGGACCGGACGTACCTGCGCGACAGCCACGGCCGGTACGTTACGGTCCACGGCGTGAACGTGGGCGGCAGCACCAAGGTGCCCCTGATCAACGTGGTCGACGGCAGCGCGAGCTACATCGGGCGGCCCTTCGTGCTCGAGTGCGATCCCGGAGATACGGACTGCAAGGACGCGGACTGGCACTTCGCCAAGCTGCGCGAGCTCGGCTTCAACACCGTGCGGCTGCTGTTCATCTGGGAGGCGGTGGAGCCCCACGCCAAGGATCAGTACGACGAGGAGTTCCTCGACTACTTCGAGGCCGTCATCAGCAAGGCCAAGGATCACGGGATCTACGTGCTGATCAACATGCACGAGAACCTGTGGTCGCGGCACCTGTACGTGGACTGGAACCGTCCGCCCCTGCTCGGCGAGCAGGGGGACATGCTCGGCATCGTGGGCGCCACGATCCCCAACGTCGACCCCGAGGACCCGGACCACGACGAGCCCGGCGAGTACTTCACCGACCGCGTGCAGGGCGACGGCGCGCCGCTGTGGGCCACCAAGGCCTGTCTGCCCGAGAAAGCCGAGCACATCGGCGGGCCGGCCTGGGGCACCTTCCGGCCACTAGGCTTCCTCGACCTGGACAAGGCCGTGGCCCTGCTCAACCTGTTCGGCACGGGCGTGGGCGGCGACGACACGGACATCTACGAGATGGCCGCCGACGTGGTGCTGGCCCTGGGGTACGCGTCCGACGCCGGTATCCTGGCGAAATCTCCCGAGCAAGCCACGGACATGATGCCCTGGACCTTCTGGGGCACCAACGCCGCGCTGTCGATGGACGTGGGCCGCTGCTACGCGGCCTTCTTCAACGGCGACAAGGCCTTCCCGGGGATGAAGGTCGGCTGGAAAGGCGAGCAGATCGGCATCCAGGAGTACCTGCAGGACAGCTTCACCAACGTCTGGGTCGAGGTGGCGAAGCGCGGGGCCAGGTACGACAACGTGATCGGGTACGACCTGATGAACGAGCCCAACGGCATCTTCGTGCTGCTCACGGCCTTTGCCGCCTTCTTCCAGAGCGGGCTGACCACCACCGTGGAAGACCTGGTGCTCGATCTGCTCGGCCCGGAGATGGGCGAGGACGTCAACAAGCTGATCTTCGGCCTGAACATCCTGCCGCAGATCTCGCGGCGTCCCGAGCAGCGGGAAGGCGAATCCGAGGACGAGTTCAAGGTGCGGCTGCGCGCCTGGGAGGCAGAACGCGACGCGGTGGCGGCGCAGTGGGGCCTGGCCGGGGCCAACCTGATGGAACTGCTGAACATGAACATCAACTTCGACGCCACCTTCCTGCAGCCGCTGTACGAGCGCGTGGGCCAGGCGATCCAGCAGGTCGACCCGAACGCGATCATCTGGATCGAGCAGGCCGGCACGATCGACGTGCTGCTCGGCGGCGGCATCGGCGGCCAGTGGGCGGATCCGATGACCGTGCCCGCAGGCGTGGACCGGGTGGTGTGGTCGCCGCACTGGTATCCCGACATCTACCCGATGCTCGGCTTCGGCATGCCGCCGCGGGCGTTCAACGAGGACGAGCACGAGTACCGCGACTACACGTCCGACCTGCAGCACAAGCTCGATTTCGCCGAGTGGCAGTTCAGCAACGTGCCCTCGGTGTTCGGCGAGTTCGGCACGTACTGGAACTACAACGGCATCGACTGGTCGCGCGAGCACGACTACATCATCTCGAGCCACATCCTCGACAACTACTACGAGGCCTTCGAAGCGCTGAACACCTCGCGCATCCTGTGGTGCTATACGGCGGATAACAGCTATCGCCACGGCGACCACTGGAACGCCGAGGATTTCTCGGTGCTCGATCCGAACCAGGAGGCCCGCGGCGGCCTGGCCTTCTCACGGCCCTATGCCCGGTCCACCAGCGGCAAGCCGCTGACGACCCGCTTCTACTCCGACTTCCACTACTACGATCCCGAGGAGGCGGTTTCCGATCCGGTTCACGAGTTCGAGCTGACCTTCGAAACGCGCGAGACCGACGCACCCACCGAGATCTACGTGCCGCGGCTGCAGTACCCCGACGGCTTCTACCTCTGGCTCTCGGACGGGTACGCGGCGTACAACGAGAAGACCCAGATCCTGTACTACCAGCCCACGCGTTACCAGCCGCACTGGGTGCACCAGGTGACGATCCGCCCGCCTCGCAAGAAGGCCGGCCAGGAGAACCTCGGCTGGGATTACTTCTTCCGCGGAGACAAGGTCGTCAGCGGCGGGCGCTAGCCTTCGAGAACCTCCCGCAGCTTGTGCCGCAGCGCGGTCATGCGGTAGGGCTTGTGCAGGAAGCCGGCCAGCCCTTCGTCCCGCAGATGCTCCGCGGCGTCCTCCTCGGCGTACCCGCTGCACAGCACCACCCGGGCGTCCTCCCGGATGCTCCGGATCTCACGGAAGGCCTCTTCCCCGCTGAGCTCCGGCATGCTCGCGTCGATCATCACCGCCACGATGCGGTCGGCCTCGGCGCGGAACAGCTCCACGGCCTCGCGCCCGTCCTTGGCCGTGAGCGCCTCGAAGCCCAGGGACTCGAGCATCCGCCCGGCCACCCGGCAGACCGCTGGCTCGTCATCGGCGAGCAGCACCACGCCGCTGCCGCGCCATTGGGTCTCGGCCGCTGTCTCGGCGGGTTCCTCCTCGGCGCTCGCCTCAGAGGCCGGCAGCAGTACGCGGAAGGTGGTGCCCTCGCCCGGCGCGCTGTCGAGCTCGATCGCGCCGCGATGCGAGCGCACGATTCCGAGCACCGCGGCCAGCCCCAGCCCGCGGCCCGTGAACTTGGTGGTGAAGAAGGGATCGAACACCCGGGCCACGGTCTCGCGGTCCATGCCGCAGCCGGTGTCCGCCACGATCAGCCGGACATAGCGCCCCGGACTCAGTGTCTCGTCGACGTACGATCTCGGATGGTAGCCCTCGTCCACGGTCACGGAGTCGGTGCTGACGGTGATCACGCCCGGCTCGCCACCGAGCGACTCCGAGGCGTTGGTGATCAGGTTCATCACCACCTGCCCGAGCTGCGAGGCGTCGCCCTCGACGACCGGCAGGTCGCGCCATAGATCGAGCTTGACCGCCGCCGTGGCGGACAACGAGCCCTCCAGCAGCTTCACCGTCTCCTCGACCAGCGGCGCCAGCGCCACGGTCTCGCTGATCACGCGCCCCTTGCCGGAGTAGGCCAGCATCTGCTGGCACAGACCGGCGGCCCGATTGCTCGCGCGCAGGATCTCCTCGATATCGGCCCGCACCTTGGCCTCGGCCGGCAGGGCGGCCAGGCTCAGCTCGGCGTGGCCCATCACACCCATCAGCAGGTTGTTGAAGTCGTGGGCGATGCCCCCGGCCAGGATGCCCAGGCTCTCCATCTTGCGCGCCTGCTGCAGGCGGGCCTCGAGCCGGGCCCGCTCTGCCTCGGCCCGCTTGCGCTCGGTGATGTCGCGGAACACACCGAAGGCGCCGGCGTAGCGGCCCTCCTCGTCGGTTTGCGGTGTGGCGGTGACCAGCACCGTGCGCGGCTGCTCCTCGTCGAGCCGGGTGATCTCCATCTCGTACACGCCCTGCCGGCCGCTGTGGCGACTCGCAGTCTCGGCCAGGATGCGCTCCCACTCCTCCTCGCTGACGAACTCGCTCAGTTTCCGCCCCGCCAGTTCGCCCTGGGGCACGCCGAAGATCTCGTGGGCCGCGGGATTGGCAAAGGTGAAGCTCTCCTCGGTGTCGACGATGCCGACGCCCTCGCCCTGGCTCTCGATCAGCTCGCGATAGCGCTCCTCGCTCTCGCTCAGCGCGGCCTCGGCCTTCTGCCGCTCGGCCAGCTCCCGCTCGGCCCGGCGCAGGGCCTCGGCCACGGCTACGGCGCGCTGCTCGTCGCGTTCCCGCGCCAGCTCGAGCCGCACGTGCAGCCGGCGGCGCGCTTCGTTGATCACGCCCGCCAGCATCGCCGCGGCGGCCATGGCAAAACCGAAGCGTACCAGATCCAGGGTGTCGAGGCAGAGCCAGGCCAGTACGGCCCAGCTCGAGGTCACGACGGCCAGGGTCAGCGCAAACCAGATGACCGACAGCGCCATGCTGCCGCTGCCGAGCAGGATCAGCATCACGAAGTAGCTGTAGAAGGCATCCTGGGCGAGGTAGAGCGAGGCCAGCGGCACCAGCGCACAGGCCGCGCAGATGCCGAATCCCATCGGATCGACCCAGCGGTGCGTGATCCAGCCCTGCTGGATCGAGAGCCATAACAGAATCGCGGCGACGACCTCGATCGCATCGAGCACGAGCAGCGGCAGGATCGCCGCTTCGGGCAACGCGACCAGGTTGAAATAGTGGACCGGCCCGGCCACGAGGAACATCCCGAGCATCAGCAGGGAAAAAGGAGCAGCGACCCGGAAGCTCGCCTTGGCCATGGCCTCGCGGACCTGGGCCGCCGCCTCGGGCGTCTCGATGCGGTCGGTCTTGAGCGGCCGCCGCCTGGGCACCACGGGCTCCGGGTCCAACGCGACTCCTTCCTGCTGCAGCGTCCGGAAGTTTCCGTGTGGACATTGTACCACAGGTCGGTCCGGAAGCCAGGGTTTCGAGCGGTTGTGCTGCAGCCCGTCGTCGAGTATAGTCCGCGCCAGAAAGACGTCCGCTGGAGAATACTCGCCCCATGGCACGCGGCACGGTACGGATTCCGGTGACGCTGCTCTCGCTCTGCCTGCTGGTCGCGGGCAGACCGGTCGCTGCCGAGGAGTCGAGCGTGCTCGATCGGTACCTCGACCTCTCCGCCACGATGCAGAACGTGCTGCTGTGGAAGACGGACAGCGACTTCGACGGCACCGCGCCGGAGTACGACGAGCACGGCCAGTCCGCAGGCCTGATCGGTACCTTCTTCAAGCCCGGGCTGACGCTGCATGCCACCGACCGCTTCACGCTGTACTACGAGCTGGAGCTGGGTCTGAACCTGTGGAGCCAGCACGATCCGGCGCAGGACATGGCCGGCCGCAACGACGCCTTCATCATCCGCCATCGCGAGCTGTGGGCCGGCGGCCGGTTCTACGATCCGGACCTCGACTTCAAGGTCGGCTACCAGTACCTGCGCGATCCCACCGGGCTACTGATCGGCCACTGGATCGGCGCCGTGGATCTGGGCATCGCCTTCGGCGAAACGCGGCTGTCCCTGATCGCGGGCCAGGTGCCGGACCAGACCTACGAGGGCATCGAGATCTCGCGCAACAACTTCGTGCACGACGTGTTCGCCGGTGGCCTGCGAGCGGACCACACCGCCGGCGACGACCTCGCGCGCTACCATCTGTCCGCCGGGTTCTACGCGCTGTACGACGGGTCCGACGTGCGGCAGGAGCGCAAGGTCTTCGGTCCGACGGCGCGCTTCGAGGTCGAGTTCGAGGACTTCATGCTCGGCATCGACGCGATGCTGCAGTTCGGCTCGCTGCAGCGTCACGGGCTGGGCGACCAGGATGCCCAGCACCTGGCCTGGGCGGCGCAGGCCGAGGCCGTGCTCGATCTCGATCCGCTGCGGTTCGAGGCGCACCTGCTGGCCTTGAGTCCGGACGACGAGCACGACCATAACGACGCCAACAACGCCTTGCTGTACTCGGGCAAGGCGCGCAGCCGCACGATCATCCTCACCGAGGACGAGATCCGCGACCTGGGCGGGAACCTGGACGAGCGGCTCGGCGAGCGGCTGGGCTCGTTCTACCTGCTCCGCGGCGGCCTGATCGTGGCCGACCTGTATGCCGCGCTCGACCTCGACGCCTTCGTGCCCGCCGTGATCCTGGGCGCGGGCTGGATGAGCAGGCCCGAGAACAGCATGGGCCACAGCTTCGTCGGCTTCGAGGCCGACCTCGACATCGGGCTGCGCTACGAGGAACTGCTGGACTTCCACATGATCGCCGGAGTGCTCGTCCCGGGCGGAGCGGCCGGCGCCTCGATCAACTACATCGATCCGGACGCCACGGACGTGATGACCCAGATCGAGGTCAGCTTGAGCCTGCACTTCTGATCGATCTTCGATGCACGCGGTAACCCTCATCTCCTTCGTGCTCTTCACCGGCCTGGTCGGGCTGATCACGTACCTCATAACCCGTCGGCACGACCAGTCGAGCTCCACGGGCTACTTCCTGGCCGGCCGCAGCCTGACCTTTCCGCTGATCGCGGGCTCCCTGCTGCTGACCAATCTGTCGACCGAGCAGATGGTCGGGCTCAACGGCGCGGCCTTCACCGACGGCCTGTGCGTGATGGCCTGGGAGGTGGTCGCGGTCGTCGCGCTGGTGCTGATGGCGCTGTTCTTCCTGCCGCGCTTCCTCAAGAGCGGCGTGGCCACGGTGCCGCAGTACCTCGAGATTCGCTTCGACCGCGGGACCCAGGTGATCTGCAACCTGATCTTCCTCGTCGCGTACGCCGCGATCCTGCTGCCGATCATCCTCTACACCGGCGCCACCGGGCTGATCGGCATGCTCGACATCGCCGGGCTGACAGGCATCGAGTCGCACACCGCCAACCTCTGGCTCACGGTATGGCTGGTGGGCACCATCGGCTCCTGCTACGCCCTGTTCGGCGGGCTACGCACGGTCGCGGTGTCGGATACGATCAACGGCGTGGGGCTGCTCTGCGGCGGCTTCCTGATCGCGTACTTCGGCTTGCAGGCGATCGGCGGCGACCAGGGGGTCGCCGAGGGCTGGAGCGTGCTCACCAGCACCAATCCGGAGAAGTTCAACTCGATCGGCCAGCCCGACCAGAGCGTGCCCTTCCCCACGCTGTTCACCGGCGTGCTGCTGTTGAACCTGTTCTACTGGACCACCAATCAGCAGATCATCCAGCGCACCTTCGGCGCGAGCAGCCTGGCCGAGGGGCAGAAGGGCGTGCTGCTGACCGGCGCGCTCAAGCTGCTGGGGCCGATGTACCTCGTGCTGCCCGGGATCATCGCGTTTCACCTCTTCGCCAGCCAGGGGATCAAGGCCGATCACGCGTACGGCAGGCTGGTCAACCAGGTGCTGCCCGCGCCGCTGACCGGCTTCTTCGCCGCGGTGATGGTGGGCGCGATCTTGAGCTCGTTCAACTCGGCGCTGAACAGCACCACCACGCTGTTCGGCCTGGGCTTGTACAAGACCGTGCTCAAGCGGGACGCGACCGAGGAGCAGGTGGTGCGGTCGGGCAAGATCTTCGGCTGGGTCATGGCCGGCGTGGCCATGGCCGTGGCCCCGCTGCTGGCGAGCACCGGGAGCATCTACGCGTACCTGCAGAAGATGAACGGGATGTACTTCATCCCGATCTTCTCGGTGGTGCTGCTGGGCATGCTGAGCAAGCGCGTGCCGCCGCTCGCGGCCAAGGTGGGGCTGATCGCCGGCTTCGTGCTGATCGCGATCGGGTACTTTGTCCCGCCCTTCACGGGCTGGGTCGATGCGATGAACGAGTTCCACTTCCTCGGCGCGGTGTTCGCGCTGCTGCTCGCCGCGATGATGGTGATCCGCTTGGTCGCGCCGCTGGAGCGCGTTTTCGTGCAGACCGATGTCAGGGCCGTGGACATGACGCCATGGAAGCACGCGCTGTTCGCTGGCGGCGCGCTGGTGGCGATCGTGGGCATCATCTACTCGGCGTTTGCCGAATTCTGAGCCTACCCGGACAGGCTACACGTCGTACGGCACCCGCACGCCCGGATCGTCTCGCGGGAAGTCGCGCGTGTTGCGCGTGACCAGCAGCCTCCCGTGCGCTCGTGCCGTGGCCCAGATCAGCGCGTCCGCCAGCCGCATCCGTCGCTCGAGCCGTATTCGAGACGCCTCCTCGGCCACGGCCAGGGAGATCGGCTGCACATCGAAGCGGGCCAGGAATCTCCTGACCGAGATCTCCTCCTCCCCGCCGCGCGCGCCGGCCATCACCTCGAGCCAGGTCACCAGGCTGATGCCCGGGCTGCGGTAGCGCTCGATCTCCTCCCGGGCCGCGTACATGCCCGCGAGGTAGTCGATCAGGATGTTGGTGTCGAGGACCGCGCGCATCGCCTCACCACTCGGAGCGCAGCTTGTCGACGTACTCCTGCGCGTCGATCTCGCGGTCCTGCCACAGGCCAAAGGCCTCGGCCGCCTGCTCGGCCTCGCGCCTGCGGAGTAGCTCGGCCACGGCCCGGCGCACGGCCTCGGCCCGCGAGATGCCCTCCTGCTTGCACAACTCGGCCAGGCGCTCGATATCCCGGTCCGGAATTTCCACGATCGTTCTCATGTCGTCATCATATGACGTTATCAGTGCTGGGTCAAGACCTGGTTTTCATGCCGTCATCATATGACGTCATCAACAGCAACAGAGGTCTATCGGTCCAGATCGCGCCGGTACTCCTCGCCCTGCTCGAGGAACTGCTGGATATCGCGCTCGCGCTGGCCGGGGCCTCCGGGCTTGTTCTCCTCGACAGGCGGCTCACCTGGAGCGGCCGCCTCCCCTGCAGCCGGCATCGGCTCCTCGGCCGGAGCGATCTCCTCGCCCGCGGGCTCGGCGCCGGCCGGAGGTCCAAGGTGGCGCGCTGGCCAGCGCTCGGGCCGGAGCTGTGGAGCAGGCCCTTGCAGGCCCACGCGCCGGCCGAGCCCCAACCACTCGGCAGGCTCGATGCGAGCGAGCCGCATGCCTCGCACGCTCAGCCTGAACCCGGCCTCGACCTCCACGTCGCTGTCCATGGCCGGGGTCACCCGCACCCTGCCGCGCAGCACGGCGATCGCCGAGCCCGACTCGTCGAGATGCTGCACGCCGAACACGGTGCCACTCACCGTGACCATGCCGTCCGGGGTGCCGACCTCCACCGTGGAGGGACGGTGCGGTCCCTCGACCCGCAGCACCATATCACCCTGGAACAGGTCGAGCCGGGCCAGCTCCGGCTGCACGCTGTGGACCAGCAGCAGCCCCGGCCCCTGGGCGTGGGCCTGCAGGCCGCCGCTAACGAGCTCGAGCATCACCTCGGCCCCGGCATCGAGGGTGAGGCGGGTTCGCGGGCCGAGGGTGGCGCCAGGCGCGGCCCTGACCGAGCGGCCCGCAGCATCCCGGGCCTCGATTGCACCGGACGCGTCTGCGATGCGCATCCCCGGACCGACCAGCGAGGGCGCCTCGCCGCCGCCGCCGGGCTCGGTGCCTTCGATGCGCTCCCCGAACAGCACCAGCGCCGCGGCCGCGGCAGCCGCTAGGGCGCCGGTCGCGGCCAGCACCAGCGCGATCCGCCCGCCCCGGCCGCGGCCCGGCCGCGATCCGGCCGCGACCTCGGCGATCACCGCATCCTCCACGCTGGCCCAGCGCTCGTCAGGCTCGGGCGCTGGCCCGGCCTGCTGCAATGCGGCGCAGGTATTGCGGAACCGGTTCATCGCATCGCGACAGGCCTCGCAGGTCTCGAGGTGGTCCAAGAAGCGCTGCCGCTCGTCGGGCTGCTGCTCATCGTCGAGATAGCGGAAGAGGTCTTCCAGGTGCGGGCCGGCGCCTGTCATGCCCCTCTCCCTTCTCCGCCGAGCAGCGGATCCGCGGCGGCCAGATCGTGCAGCTCGCGCCGCGCGTGGTACAGCCGGGTGCGCACCGTGGCGGCGGGGATGTCGAGGATGCGGGCCACCTCCTCGCCGCTCAAGCCCTCGAGGTCGCGCATCACCAGCACCACCCGCTTGGCCGGCGCGATGTGATCGAGGACTGCCCGCACGCGCCGGGTCTGCTCGCGGCCGAGCAGGTCCTGCTCGGGCGAGCGGCCCGGGTCGGCCAGGGACAGCCGGGAATCGGGATCGTCGAGGGAGATATCAGCGTTGGATCGCGAGCTGGCGCGCCGCAGGTGCTGCAGCGCGACGCGCACCGTGATGCGATAGAGCCAGGTCGACACGCGCGACTCGCCGCGGAAGCGCGGCAGCGAGCGAAAGGCCTGGACAAAGGTCTCCTGCACGAGATCATCGAGCTCCCCGGTCTGGGCCACGGTGTAATGCAGCACGCGCTGCACCGTGGGGCGATAGGTCCGGAAGAAGCAACGCAGGGCCTGCTCCTCTCCGCGCACGCAGCCGGCCACGAGCACACGCTCGTCGTCGTGGCCAGCGCTCGCAGCTCGCTGCGGCACCCTGCTCCCCTTCACCGCCATGCGGTGAGCACTACCATGTAGCGCAGTACCCGTCATCCGTACATCGCTCTCCACCCTCGCACTCGCAGTCGGCCCGGCAGGTGCGGGCGCAGCGGCCCTCGACGCAGATCTCGCGCTCGCCGCAGTCCGCGTTCTCCAGGCACAGGCTCACGCAACGGGCGTCGAGGCAGACCAGCCCCGGCTCGCAGTCCGCAGTGCGCAGGCACTCGTAATCGGGGTCGGTGTCCGTGTCGCAGTCCGTGTCTGCGTCGGAGTCGGCGTCAGCGTCGGCGCCGGCGTCGGCGTCGGAGTCGGCGTCGGCGTCGGAGTCAGCGTCGAGGTCTGCGTCCGTGTCAGCATCCAGGTCCATGTCTGTATCGCAGTCCAGGTCGGCATCCCCACCACAGCAGCCGCAGCCACCGTGACACCCGCAGCCATCGTGGCACCCGCAGCCGTGGTGACAGCCGTACGGATCGCAGCAGTCCCAGCGCTCGCCGCAGCAGTACCCGTCACAGCACTCGTTCAAGCATCCGTCCCAGCACTCGGTCGGACAGGGCTGGTCCTGGCAGAGCTCCTCATCGCCGCACCCGCTGGCCACCAGCACGGCCACGGCCAGCACGATCGCCACGGACACGGCTCCGTACAGCCACTCGATCCAGGAGGTACGCATCGATTCCCTCCTCCCCGAGGCAGCCCGGGGCGTGACAGGTCTGATCGAGGCTGCCGAACGGCGCCAGCCGGCCAGCAGCACGAGCAACGGTCACCGGTGTCCTTGCTACTGTCTGTTGCAAGGGGCGCTGGAAACGTTCAAAACGGGCGAACTGCGCTCCTTGACACGGCTTTGGAGCGGCCATAGCCTCGGGTGCAAAGCCAGGGGGAGCTGTCATGACCAAGAGAATCCTGTGTGCGCTGCTCGCGCTCGGCTGGCTGCTTGCCAGCGGATGCGATGGCTCGTCGTCCGAGGGTGATGCGGACACGGATACGGACACGGACGCCGACTCGGATGCTGACACCGACGGGGACTCCGACGCTGACACCGACTCCGATTCGGACGCTGACACCGACTCGGACACGGACTCGGACACCGACTCGGACGCTGACACCGACTCGGACGCTGATACCGACTCGGACACCGACACCGACTCGGACACGGACACAGACTCGGACACGGACACAGACTCGGACACTGACAAGGGCGTGCTCACCTGGGCTGAAATCGAATCCGACCTCAAGGGCACGTTCAACATCCCGGCCAGCGAGGAGGCCGGCACCGAGCACCGCTTCGGGTACTCGTCCGCGGTCCACGTGCAGCTCGCCAATGGCAACCTGCTGGTGATGGGCCACCCGTACTACGACCGCCAGGCCGAGGTGCAGCTCCCGGCCACGCTGGACGGGAGGGAGGCCACCCGGGTCGGGCCGTGGTTCGACCTCACCGGCGGGCTGCTGCCCACCGGCTGGCAGGACGGAGAGGCGTACATTCTCGGCGGCATGCTGCAGATCGACGACACGATCTACTTCACCAAGTACCAGTGGTACAACGGCGCCGGCACCGACTGGGAGACGCAGGGCTTCTCCCGCGCGGACACGGCCCACGGCATGTGGTCGGTCCAGGGCGAGCACGCGCACCACCAGCGGGTGGGCGGGTACATCTCGTACGCGCCGCAGGCCATCCGCGCCGACGGGTACACCTATCTCGCCGGGCTGGAAGGCTCCTCGGGCGCGGCGCTGGGCCGCTGGGGCCCCAACCTATTCGCGATCGAGCTCGACGAGGGCATCCCCACGGGTAATGCCCTGCCCAGCCGGCCGCTGGTCTGCCACGACACCGAGGCGCACAGCCCGGCGGACTGGTGGATCGGCAATCGCGTGTCCGACGTGGAGTGGATCGAGACCGCGACCGCTCACGCCGTGCTGTTCCTGCTGTACCAGCGGCTGGGCAATACCTGGTACGGCGAGGCCGCGGACGGCGGCGATCCGTACGGCGGCGGCAAGGGGTACCACGCCGAGGGGTACGTGCTGGAGTCCTGGATCTATGATCCGGCCGACCTGTTGCAGGTCTATGCCGGCGAGCGCGATCCCTGGAGCGTGGCGCCCGTGGAGCAGACCGTGCTGATCGAGCGCCAGCCCGGCTCGGACGCGGAGGTCCATCACAGCTTCATCACCGGCAATGCCAAGCAGGAGCTGCAGGTCAGCCTGCGGGACGGGCGGATGATCATCCTCCAGCCTGACGGGTACTGGCCTGGCGAGTGGGAAGGCATGCCCAAGGGGTACGTGCTGAACCTGGACTGAAGGGGAGCGACCATGATCAAGAGAATCCTGATCGCGCTGATCGCGCTGAGCTGGCTGATCGGTAGTGGATGTGACGACGGCGCCACGTCCGGCGGTGACGCAGACACCGACGCGGACACCGACACAGACTCGGACGCCGACGCCGACTCGGACGCCGACACAGACTCGGACGCCGACACAGACATGGACACCGACGTTGACACCGACTCGGACTCCGACGCGGACTCCGACGCGGACTCAGACTCCGACACAGATTCGGACTCCGACACGGACACGGACGCTGACACGGACACCGACGCCGACACGGACTCGGACGCCGACACAGACTCGGACGCCGACACAGACTCGGACGCCGACACAGACTCGGACGCCGACACGGACACGGACGCTGACACGGACACCGACGCCGACACCGTGGAGATCATCCGCGACACCTGGGGCGTGCCCCACATCTACGGCAACACCGCCGAGGGCGTGATGTACGGGTACGGCTGGGCCCAGGCCGAGGACCATCTGCCGCTGATGAGCGTGTTCTACCTCGAGAGCACGGGCCAGCTCTCCGCGACCTTCAGCGACGACATCCCCTCGACCCAGGCCACCGAGACCGCAGCCGACTTCATCCGCTCCGACCGCACGGTGCGGCTGTTCAAGCTGCACGACGACCCGGTCGAGATGTGGGACCGCATCGACGAGCAGGATCCGCCCGAGTGGATCGACTTCTCCAGCTCCTCGCTGCTGACCGCCTTCACCGCAGGAATCAACGACTTCATGGCGGACAACCCCGACAAGGTCCCGGCCTGGGTGCCCGAGTACACCCCCCAGGGCGTGCTGGCCATGGCCCGATACCTGCTGGTGGCGCGCCAGATCCAGTTGCTCGCCGAGAAGATCCGCAACGCCGGCCTGGCCCCGAACCTCGGGCTGCTGCCCCAGGTGGCGGGCGAGTGGACCGGCAGCAACCAGTTCGTGGTCGGACCCGACCTGACCGACAACGGCTCGGTGCGCGTGCTGGCCTCGCCGCACCTGGCCTTCTACGGCCACTCCCTATGGTACGAGGCGCACCTGGTGGGCGGCGGCTTCGAGGTGGCCGGCGCCGGGCTGTACGGCATGGCCGCCATGCCCATGGCACACAACCGCCACGTGGCCTTCTCGATGACCAACAACTCGGCCGACAACGCCGACCTGTTCGGGCTGGACGTGGACCCGACCGACGGCACGCGCTACCTGGTGGACGGCCAGCCGCACGACTTCGCGGTGCAGCAGCAGACCGTGACCCTGGCGGGCGGCGGCAGCCAGACCTTTACCCTGGCCTTCGCCGACATCAACGGCTTCACCTGCCCGGTGATCGATCCGCTCGAGACCGGCGACTTCAGCGCGCACAGCACCGTGGTCGCGGCCTGCGCCACCAAGATCGGCGACATCTGGGCCGGGACCCAGCTGTGGGCGATGAACCGGGCCAGCAACCTGGCCGAGTTCAAGCAGGCCCTGAGCATGCTGCACTTCAACCGCTGGAACATGACCTTTGGCGCCGCGGACGGGCAGATCTACTACGTGTGCTACTCGCGCCACCCGCGCCGGCCCGCAGGCGTGGGCTGGCGCGCGGTGATCGACGGCTCCGACTCGAGCAACCACTGGCAGGGCCTGCTCACGCTGGAGGAGCTGCCCCAGGCCGAGGACCCGGCCGACGGCTTCTTCCAGAACTGCAACGATCCGCCGTCGCGCGTCACCGCCACGATCTCGGAGCCGATCGACATCGAGGCCTACCCGGACGACCTGTGCTGGCACGGCACCTCGATTGGCCTGCGGGGAACGCGGATGATCGACCTGCTGACCTCGTCGTCATCGCACACGCTGGCCGAGATGTCCGCGATCGCGATGGACGACCACATCCTGCTGGCCGAGGCCTGGATCCCCAGGCTCGCGGCCTGGGAGCCGGTGTACGGCGACCAGACCAGCAACCGCGCCGCGGTTCAGCGAGGGCTGGCGATCCTGGATGGCGGCTGGGACTTTCGCGCCACCATCGACTCGACCGAGACCTTGCTGTTCAGCCTGTGGGTCGACAAGGTGCGAGCGATGACCAGCCTGCCGTACCCGGCGCCGGACGACCAGGACATCGCCGAGAACCAGAAGATCGGCGGACTCGAGCTGCTCGGCGAGGCCGTGCTCGATATCGAGGCCGTCAGCGGCGACACCGCTGCCGTGCCGTACGGCGAGGTGCACCGCATCCGCAGGGGCGCGGTCGTCCTGCCCGTGGGCGGCACCGAGGGGTACCTCCAGGCGCTGCACCTCAACTCGTCGGGAGTGTACGAGGGGTACGTGGGCTACGCCTGGAGCGGCTCGTCGTACCATATGATCACCGAGCTGCGCGCAGACGGCGTGACCGCGGTCTCGGTCAAGCCCTGGGGCCAGAGCGACGACCCGGCATCGCCGCACTACGCCGATCTGACCGCAGAGTACGCCGCGGACCGGCACAAGCCGTTCTGGTTCGAACGCGACGAGGTCGAGAACAACCAGGAGTCGCGGCTCGAGCTGCACTACGCGCCCGCGGGGCCGTGAGCGCGCACGCCGCTGTACCCGCTTCGAGGTCCAGGCCGGGTACGATCAGGCCCTGCGCGCCCGGGCCGGCGAGGCGGTGCTGCACTAGAACCTCGCGGCCACGGCCAGGCCGAGCACCGGGGACGCGTCCTGCTCGGTCGACTGCGGCGCCATGATCAGCGGCAGCAGTGAGATCGTACTGCCCTCGCCCAGCAGGCCCGGGCCCGGATCCTCGGGCGGATCGAGCAGGTCCCACAGCACGAAGGCGCCGAACATCGCGCCCGTGAGCTGGAACATCACGGCCCAGCCGCCCCGCTGGTCGGCCGGGCCGTGCAGCATCTGGTAGTAGCCCATGCCGCCCAGGCTCAGCGCGCTCAGCCGGCCCAGGGAGCGGGCCAGGCCGGGGCGCCACTCGCCGGCGAGCATCTGGTTGAAGCTCGGCTGAAAGGCGATACCCACGGCCATGGTCAGTGCGCCGGCCACGGCGTACCGCTCGCCCGCCATCAGCTCGCCGCTGAACATCGGCGCCATGGCCGGCAGCACCAGGGACAGATCGCCGAGAGTCGGGTTCACCGGCATGCCGCGCTCGTCGAGCACCACGTCGTCGGGCAGCCAGTCCTGGGCCGCGGCCGGGCCGGCCAGGCCCAGGACCGAGGCGAGCCCAACGAGCAGGGCGAGCTTGCTGGCTGGGGTGCGGCGCGGCTTCATCGCTACTCCTTGCCCCCGGGTGTTGCATCGGCCGTGCCAGCCCGGCCCGGCCAAGTTTTACCTGTGATTCGAGCTAGTTCTCGTCCCAGATCCGGAATCGGCGCCCCCCGTGAGCAGGGATCCGTGCCCCACCGGCACGGCGGCTGTGGTGAACTGTCACCAGATGGCGGTCACTTGGACGCAGCAGTCGTCACGGCGCCGGAGCCGCGCCCTGTTCTGCGGCGGCCTGCTCGTACTCGGGCGCAGGAAAGCTCAGGTGCAGGTCGGCCCAGCGGCCGAACTCCTCGACCTCGGCCGGCTCGGCAGGACTCGGGGTCTGCTCCAGCGGATCGCGCGCCAGATCGAAGCGCTGCGCCGCGCCCACCAGGTGGTCCAGCATCAGCTTGCTCGATCCCCGACGCCAGGCCTGGGCCCGGGCGTACGGCAGGCGCACCTCCGAGTACGCCTCGGGCGTGCGCAGCGGCCGGTCGAGCAGCACATGCGGCAGTAAGGACTCGCCGTGCATCGGGAAGCCCGGCTCGAGCCCGATCGCGTCGAGCAGCGTCGGCGTCACGTCGGTGAGATCGATCGGCGTGGCAATGCGTGCGTGCTTGAACCCGGGCCGGCCCATCGCTGGCAGGTAGATCACCAGGGGCACGTGGATCTGCTCCTCGTACAGATTGTGGCCGTGCGTGTCAGAGCCGTGCTCGCCGAAGCTCTCGCCGTGATCGCCGGTGATCACCACCAGGGTGTCGGCCAGGCGGCCGGTCTGCATCAGCCGCGAGAGGATGCGGCTGTACGCCCGGTCGAGATAGGCGATCTCGCCGTCGTACCGATCGATCGGGCGGTCGCCGAAGTCGAACTCCGGATGATGCATGTACTGCGAGTGGGCCTCGGAGCAGTGGATCCAGAGGAAGCTCGGCCGGCTCGCGCGCGCCATCCGGTCCACGGCCAGCCGCCCCAGCGCGGCCAGCTCCTCGGCGGTGGAGCCGACCGAGGTGTTGCCCACGGCCAGCACCGCGGCCCGCGCGCCCATGCTGTCGTCGAAGCGCTGGCAGCCCGCGTACAGGTGATTGATCCGCGGAAAGAAATCCACGATGCACTCGGTCTGGTACCCGGCCGCGGCGAGCTGCTCGATCAGGCTCGCACCCTTGGCGCGGATCACCACCTCCCCGCGATGGAACGAGCTGGGATAGCGGCCGGTGAACAGGCTGTACAGGCTCACGCGGCTGTGGTTGCTCGCGGACCAGGCGTGCTCGAACACCAGCGAGGCCTCGCCGAGCTGCCTGAGGTACGGCGTGGTGTTCCGCGCATATCCCATCAGCGAGGTGTGATCCGCGCGCGTGGCGTCCATGGTCAGCAGCACGATGTTGTAGCGCTTGCGCTCGAAGGCAAGCTCGGCGGGCTGCTGCCGGGCCCGCGCGCCGTCGGGCGGCGTCCACAGCGCCCGCACCGCCTCGCCCGTGGCCTCGCCCCCTCCCTGACAGTTCTCGTCGAGCCCACTATCCGGGAAGTCGGGTGCGCCCGGGAACACCCGGGCCGAGCCGTCGTCGCAGTCCGGATGGCCCAGGCTGCCGGACACGCCGTCGCCGTCGAGGTCGGTGGCCGCGACCAGGCAGTGGCCCAGCATGCGAGCCAGCCGCGAGTCGCGCCAGGCCGCGGCGCGCAGCGGATCGGACAGGCCGTACGCCAGCAGGCCCGCGGCCCACGCTGCTATCGCCACGCCCGCTGCCAGGGCGGTCGGCCGCGGCGCCTCGAGCCAGGTCCCGGGCAGGGCGATCACGGCCGCGACGGCGAAGAGCCAGGCCGAGGCCGCGGCCGTGAGTGCGGTGAGCCAGGCGAAGTTGGGGAACTCGGGCGTGACCAGACTGGCCAGCGCCGCGGCGAGCAGGGCCAGCAGGGCCACGGGCAGCGCGGCCCAGGCATCGGCCGGCACGCGGCGCCGCCGGTTGAGCGCGAGGCCGAGCAGCACGACGATCACGGCCAGGCCCGTGACGTACGTGGCGCAGAGCGCGACCAGCTCGGCCGTGGGCTCGAAGTTGGTCGAGAGCAGGAAGCGCAGCGGGAAGAAGCTGCCGCCCCAGATCAGGGCCAGGCCCAGGGACACGGAGAGGGCCACGGCCCGGGGCATCGCCCGCAGCGCCCGGGAGAGCCGCGATGCCCCGGCCGCTCCGCCGAGCAGGCAGAACAGCAGCACCACGGCTAGCGCGCCGGGCAGCATTGCTGCGCCGCCGCGCAGCGCCTCGACCAGGCACCACAGCAGGCCCCACAGGCCGCCCAGCGCCAGTCCCCGGATCACGCTTGCCATGGGAGCACGCTACCTCAGGATGGCGGGGTGAGCAAAGAGACGCCATGAGCGCGGCCGCCCCGCCATGAAGGACGGGGCGACAGGGAATGCTCGCTCGCTCCCGATCCTTGGCGCGCAAGCATGCCTGCGGTATCCTCTGTGGCCAAGGAGGTCAATCATGCGAAGGTCTGCTCTGGCCGCCGTGATCGCAATCCTGGCCGCAGCGCCTGGTGCACGGGCGCAGAAGATCTGCATCGATCCCGGCCACGGCGGCGGCGATCCCGGCGCAGTGGGCTGCGGTCTGGAGGAGAAGGAGATCAACCTCGACACCTCGCTCGAGCTGCGCGACGCGCTGCAGGGCGCCGGGTACACCGTGATCATGACCCGCGACGACGACACCTTCGTCGAGCTGGCCAGCCGCGCCTCGTACGCCAACGCCCAGGGAGCGGACCGCTTCGTCAGCATCCACGCCAACTCCAACTCGGGCACGCCCGCCACCGGCACCGAGACCTACTGCGCGACCGGAGCCTCGGCCAACAGCTTCGACCTTCGCGACAAGATCCAGGCCGAGATGATCGCCACCTGGGGCCTGCGCGATCGCGGCGGCAAGACCGCCAACTTCACCGTGCTCACCGCCACCAACATGCCGGCCACGCTGAGTGAGCTGGGCTTCGTCAACAACTGCGGCATTGATGCGGTGCTGCTCGGCGATCCTGCCGAGCTCCAGCGCGCGGCCGGAGCGCACCAGCGCGCGGTCGATCTACACCTAGGCAACGATCCGGCCGACACGGGTACGGCGCGCGGCGTGGTGTTCGAGGATCAGGGCAGCGGCACGAGCAACATGGACACCCGGCTCACCGGCGCCACCGTGACCGTGGTCGGGACCGGGGACAGCACCATTGCGGCCGGAGCGGACGCGAACTGGAGCTTCACCCTGGCGCCGGGCGCGTACACCTTCCGCGCCAGCCTGGACGGGTACGATCCCAACGAGCGAAACTGCACGGTGGAGGCCAACCTGACCACCTGGTGCTCGATCGGGCTGCTCGCGAGCGGCGACTCGGACACGGACGCGGACACGGACACGGACACGGACGCGGACACGGACGCGGACACGGACGCCGACACGGACACGGACGCCGACGCGGACACGGACACCGATACGGACGCGGATTCCGACGCCGATACCGACGCCGATACTGACGCCGATACCGACGCCGATACCGACGCCGATACCGACTCGGACATGGACGCGGACACGGACACGGACACGGATGCTGACACGGACACCGACACCGACACCGAGCCGCAGCTCTGCGACGGCTGCCCGCCCTGCACGAGGGACTCCTGCGGCTGCGGCGCTCGCACCGGTTCCGGAGCCGGCCTGCTCCTCGGGCTGGTGCTGCTCGGCGCGCTGCTCCGGCGACGGGCAATCACGCCGCTGCTGTTGCTCCTGGCACTGCTGGTCGCCGCGGTCGGCGCGGCCCAGGCGCCGGACACCGGCTCTGCCCGGATCAGCTGCCTGCGCATCGTGGCCCAGGGCGAGCTGATGGCCCCCGTGCTCTCGCCGGACGGCGAGAGCGTGCTGTTCAGCGGGTACGGCTTCCGGCCGCTGTACCGCCAGCAGCTGATCGGCGGTCCGTTCCAGCTGCTGGTAGACCATTCGCGGGCAGGGTACCGGCCGCTGTGGCGGCCCGATGGCCGCGCCGTGGCCCTGCGCGACCGCGGGCGCCCCTTTGGCGGCACGCCGATGACCCTGCTCGGCCTCGACGGCCGCACCATCGGCCCGTACACGCCGCACCCCGAGCAGCGGGTGGTGCAACGCGACGATCGGATCTTCCTGGTCACCCCAGAGCACGAGCAGGAGATCTCCGGAGCCGGGGATCGGTACTTTGCGCCGCTGCTCTCTCCGGATTTGCGCTTCGTGGTGTACTCCGGCCTGGCCTCGGGCCTGTACCTGCATCGCGTGGACGACGGCGCCAGCATCGCGCTCGGCTCGGGCCATCACCCGAGCTTCAGCAGCGACGGGCGCTTCCTGGTGTTCGACCGCAGCAAGGACGACGGCGAGCGGCTGCTGGCCGGGGAGATCTGGCTCGTGGACCTGCGCGAGCCGGATCCGAGGATCGCGCCCCTGACCCGCACGCCGGATCGCATCGAGCAGTACCCCTCGCTCTCGGCCGATGGCTCGCGCATCGCCTTCTCCGCGGGCGGGCAGATCTTCGTGGGCACGCTCGCCTCTGGCGAGGAGTAGATGATCCGCACACCGACTTGCGCCTCCATGGTCATCGGCGTCGCGCTCCTGCTCGCAGCCTGCGAGGACGGCGGCAGCGGAGGTGACGAGCCCGCGGCCCACGAGTTCGTGATCGAGCCTGACGCGGCGACCACGAGCCTGACCCTCACCCATCCGGACTTCCCGTCCGTGCGCCTGACCGGCCTCTCGCCCGCGCTGTACATCAGCGGGGAAGCCTATGGCTGCACGGATTACCCGGAGCGCACGCTGGAGCTGACCTCGGCCCTGCCGAGCTGGCGGCTGACCTGCAAGGGCCACGACGTTGCGCCCGATCTTTGGCTCGACATCGAACGCATCGACGAGACCGCGCTCGAGCTGCGGGCCTCGACCAAGGGCTCGCTGACCAACCTGCGCGGCTTTGACGTGCTGGCCACCGAGGGCGGCCTCGATCTCGGCGGCGGCGCCGTGGCCCAGCTGTCCAACGGCTTCCAGAGCTGGTCCAACAGCGGCGTGATCCGCGTACCCGAGAGCCCGCCGCGTGACGGCCTCGAGCCGCTGCTCGCCGAGCGCGGCGACGAGGAGGTGATGCGCGAGGGGCGGCACCTGAGCTGGTGGCTCACCGCGCTGGCCGCTGACCACGGGCCGACCCTGGTCGCCGGCAGCACCACGGCCCGGCTGTTCAAGACCAGCGTGGCCGCGTACGGCAAGGCCAAGGGGGAGCGCGGCATGGTGCTGCGCCTGATCTCGGGGCTGGCCGGTGAGTCGATCGATGCGGCCGAGTGCGAGGAGGTCGAGTCCGAGACCTTCCGCATCGTGCTCGGCGAGCAGAGCTGGGACACGCTGCAACGCTACAGCGAGGCGCTCGGCCCGTCGCGGGCCGGGACCGGGCCCGGGGCGCTGGGCTGGAACTCGTGGTACGAGCACTGGTGGGAGGTGAGCGCGGATGACATCCGCGGAAGCGCTGCGATCGCAGCGGAGCGCCTGGCCAATCAGGGCGAGGACTTCGTCGTGGTGGTGGACGACGGCTGGGAGCTCCAGTGGGGCGACTGGCAGGCCAACGAGCGCTTCCCCGACGGCATGGCCGCGCTGGCCGCCGAGCTCAAGGCCCAGGGCCTGACACCGGGGCTGTGGCTCGCGCCGCTGCTCGTCGATCAGGACAATGCCCTGGCGGCCGAGCACCCGGACTGGTTCGTGCGCGGAGCCAGCGGCGAGCTGCTGTACTACCCCCACCTGATCGAGGGCCGGCAGCTGATCCTCGACGTGACGCATCCCGAGGCCGCGGCCTTTCTCGAGGATCTGATGCAGCAGGTCGTGGGTTGGGGCTTCGAGGTGCTCAAGCTCGACTTCCTCTTTGCCGGGGCGTACGAGGGCCAGCGCCAGGCCCGGGTCAGCGGAACGCAGGCGTACAGCCTGGCGCTGCAGACTCTGCGCGCCGGCATGGGCCAGGACACGTACTTCCTGGCCTGCGGCGCGCCCCTGCTCGGCGGTCCGCGGCCCCTGGCGTACGACGCGATCCGCAGCGGCGCGGACATCGCGTATCAGCCGACCGGCCTGGCGTGGAGCTTCGTCACCACCGAGATCCGCAACACCGCGGCGCGGAGCTTCCTCCACGGCAATGCCGTTGCAGTGGACGCGGACCCACCGCTGGTCCGCCCGCCCTTTACCGAGGACGAGGCCTGGGCCATGGTCGTGTCGGTGCTGGTGTCGGGCGGCCTGCTGTTCTCCTCGGACGCCCTGCCCGCCTTGCCCGAGGAGCGGCTGAACCTGCTCCAGCATCCCGCAATCGCGCACATCCGTGGTCTGCCCGGGCCGGCGGCCGAGCCCGTGGACCTGCTCGCCGGCAAGGGGTTGCCCGAGTACCTGGTCAGCCCGTACGAGGACTACGTCTGGTCCCAGGGCTTCCCGGGTCAGAGCCAGAGCGTGCAGCCCTGGCTGTGGCGGTGGGACGACGGCGCGGGCGGGCTGGTGCTGGCCATGTTCGCCTTCGGTCCGGAAGGCCGCAGCGTGGACCTGGCGCTCGCGGACCTCGGCCTGGATGCCGCGGCGAACGTCACCACCCTGGGTCCCGGGCCCGCGGCCACGCTGGCCAGCGGACGCCTGCAGGTCGAGCTCGCCGGCCACCAGGCCGTGCTGGTGCACGTCACGCCGTAGTCCGTCGCACTGTGACCCGGGTCACAGCCTGACACCTTGGGACCTGCCAAGGTCCCGGCGTCAAAAACCACCCTTCTGCATGGAGGAAACCATGAGGAATGCTGCTTTCCTGTCCGCCCTGGCCCTGTGCCTGGCCCTGCCCCTGGCCGCGTCCAGCGCCACGCTCACGGTCTGCACGGGGGGCGGCTGCGACCACGACACGATCGCGGCCGCGATCGCCGCGGCCAATCCCACCGGTGACGTGATCCAGCTCGCGGCCGAGACCTTTACCGAGCGCAACTTCTCGTTGAGCAAGGACCTGACCTTCGAGGGCGCTGGCATGGAGGACACCACCGTTCAGGCGTACACCACCGAGGGCACGGGCTCCTACCGCGTGTTCCACGTGCAGGATGGGTACACCGTGACCATGCGCGACTTCACCATCCGCCACGGCAAGACCAGCGGCTCGTCCGAGCAGGGCGGCGGGATCTACAACGAGGGCACGGTGCACCTCGAGCGGATGAAGATCGCCAAGAACGAGGCGTACTACTACGGCGGTGGAATCTACAACGGCAACGCCACGATGACGATGACCGACTGCGTGGTGCTGGGCAACTACGCGCGCACGTACGGCGGCGGCATCCGCACGTACAACAGCACGCTGACGATCGACCGCAGCACCATCTCGGGCAACGCGGCTTACAACAGCGGCGGCGGGTTCTATGTCCAGGACGGCTCGGACATCACGATCACCAACTCGACCATCAGCGGCAACACGGCGCGCTTCGACGTGGGCGGTGGGTTCTACATCATCGAGGGCGGAAATGTGGACATCGCCAACAGCACGATCAGCAACAACTTCGCGTACGATGCGCCCGAGCCCAACGGCAGCGGCGACGGCATCGGCGGCGGAATCTACAACAACGGGTACGTGAGGCTGAACAACGTGACGCTCAACGCCAACTTCGCCGGCACCCGCGGCGGCGGCATCTACAACAGCTACAACGCGCGGCTCGACTTCCGCAACACGATTCTCGCCGACAACCACGCCCACGACGAGCCCAACGACTGCTTCGGCGTGATCGACTCGTACGGGTACAACCTGATCGAGGACCTCTCGTACTGCGCGGTGGGCACTGACAACAGCAACAACATCCTCGGCCTCGAGGCCAAGATGGGCCCGCTGGCCAGCAACGGCGGCCCCACCGCCACCCACGCCCTGCCCTCGGACAGCCCGGCGGTCGACGCCGGCTCGTGCACCGACATGGACGGCGCCGCCATCGACTTCGACCAGCGCGGCATCGGCCGGCCGCACAACGGCTTATGCGACATCGGCGCGTACGAGTACGACGGCGATCCGCCGGTGCTGAAGTACCACTGCTGGGACATCAACGAGAACGACATCTGCGATCCGGTGCTGGAGGATTACAACGGCGACGGCGACTGCACGCCCACCGACTGCAAGGGCGAGGACGGGCTGACCTGCTGGGACCTCAACGGCAACAAGAGCTGCGATCCGGCCACCGAGGATCTCTCCGGCGACGGCTCCTGCGACCTGATCGACTGCCGGGGCGCGCGCGGGCCGCAGGGGTACGCCTGCTGGGACCTCAACACCAACGGCGCCTGCGACGCCGAGGAGGACGTCAACACCGATCTGAACTGCAACATCCTCGACTGCCGCGGCGAGGACGGCGAGGACGGGTACTCCTGCTGGGACACGGACCAGGACTATGTCTGCGACCCGGCCGAGGACCTCAACGGCGACGCAGACTGCACGCCCGTGGACTGCCGCGGATCGCAGGGCGAGCAGGGCGAGACCTGCTGGGACCTCAACGGCAACGGCGCCTGCGACCCGGCGTCCGAGGACGCCAACACCGACGGCCTGTGCAACATCCTCGACTGTCGCGGCGAGCAAGGCGACACCGGCGCGGACGGGGCGGACGGGGCGGACGGGGCGGACGGGGCGGACGGGGCAGACGGCGTGGCCTGCTGGGACGCCAATGCCAACGGCGCCTGCGACCTCGGCAGCGAGGACCCGACCGGCGACGGCGCCTGCACCGTGCTCGACTGTCGCGGCGCGACCGGCAGCAACGGGTACTCCTGCTGGGATCTGAACACGAACCACGTCTGCGACGCGCCCGAGGACACCAACGCCGACACCCAGTGCAACGTGCTCGACTGCCGCGGCGCGAACGGGGCCGACGGGGCCGACGGGTACTCCTGCTGGGACCTGGACGCAGACTATGTCTGCGATCCGGCCGAGGACACCAACGGAGACACCGACTGCACCGTGGCCGACTGCCGGGGCGAGCAGGGTGAGCAGGGCGACGCCGGCGCCGACGGCGTCGAGTGCTGGGACCTCAACGCCAACGGCGCCTGCGACCCGGCCACCGAGGACTTCACCGCGGACGCGACCTGCACCGTGCTCGACTGCCGCGGCGCCGAGGGCACGGACGGGTATTCCTGCTGGGACCTGAACACCAACCACGTCTGCGACGGCAGCGAGGACACCAACGCCGACACCCAGTGCAACGTGCTCGACTGCCGCGGCGCGGACGGGGCCGACGGACAGGACGGAGCCGACGGGTACTCCTGCTGGGACCTGAACCAGGACTACGTCTGCGATCCGGCCGAGGACATCGACGGCGACCTGGACTGCACACCGGCCGACTGCCGGGGTGACGACGGCGCCAACGGGTACCACTGCTGGGACCGCAACGAGAACCACGTCTGCGATCCAGACACCGAGGACCTCACCGGCGAGGGCGCGTGCAACGTGCAGGACTGCCGCGGCGACTTCGATCGCGACGGCTTCTCCTGCTGGGACCTGAACCAGAACCATGTCTGCGACGGATCCGAGGACCGGAACGGTGACACCAACTGCACCGTGGCCGACTGCCAGGGCCAGGACGGCGCCGACGGCGCCGACGGGCAGACCGCTCTGGTGCGCGTCAGCGACGAGCCGGCCGGTGTGCATTGCGCCAACGGCGGCAAGAAGATCGAGACCGGACTCGACCTCGACGACGACGGCGTGCTCGATCCCGAAGAGGTCAGCGACACCGAGTACCTGTGCAACGGACTGGACGGTGCCGACGGACAGGACGGCGCCAACGGGCAGGACGGCGCGCAGGGTGAAAAGGGCGACACCGGCGACGCGGGCGCGGACGGCCAGGACGGCGCCAGCGGCCAGGACGGCGCCGACGGGACCGGCGCCCTGGTGACGATCACCGACGAGGCGGCGGGTGACAACTGCGCGGCCGGCGGGCTGAAGATCGAGGTCGGCCAGGACGCGAACGGCGACGGAGTACTAGACTCCGGCGAGGTCGACGCGGCGGCCACGCGGTACGTGTGCAACGGCACGAACGGCGCCCACGGCCGCTCCGGCGGCTGCAGCGCGGCCGGGGGCGGGGCGTGGGGTCTGGGGCTGGGGCTGCTGGGGCTGCTGGGGCTGAGGCGGCGGCGAGCACTGGATCTCCGCGGGCTCTAAGCCCGCGGTCAGGGTGGGGCTCCGCCCCATGCCCGGAGGGCTTAGCGCACAGCCCGCCGGCAGGCGGGCTTCCCGAGATCCCTGACCGCGGGTTTCCAACCCGCGGTGGCTCTCCAGTTCCCTTCTAACCTCTCTCTCCCCTCCCTTGTCCTGATCTCCGTCAACACGAACCCACTGACCAATCCAAGGAGGTCCCCATGCGATACGCCAAGCCCCTCACCGTCCTCTGCTGCCTGGCGCTGGCCGCCGCAGCCCAGGCCCGTCCACACCAGCCGCTCGACCCCGAGTTCGAGTCCCTGCGTCACCAGATCAACCTGCTCAACCTGATCAACGGCCTGGAGCTCGAGCCGGCCCAGGCCGCGGCCTGGCTCGAGGTGGTTCGCGAGGCCCAGGAGCTGCAGGACGACTTCGAGTCCCAGATCCGGACGCTGCAGCACGGCAGCAAGGCCACGCTCGAGGAGCTGCGCGACGTGCTCGCCCGCGGCGAGGAGCCGCCCGAGGTGCTGAAGAGTCAGGTGCACGGCCTCACGGACGAGGTCAAGCCGCTGCTGCACCAGCATCGCCAGACCATGCACGGGCTGGCCGAGAAGGCGCTGGGCACCCTGTCCGAGAATCAGCGCATCCTGTTCCGTGAGTTCCGACCGTGCATGATCCCGCCGCCGCCGGGCCACGGCCCTCGCGTGGGCCAGGCCGCGCACGGTCGCCCCGGGCCGCTGCTCCACCTGCGCCGCGCGCGCAGGGCCAGCGACGAGCAGTTCGAGCAGGCCTGGCAGCACCGCCGCGTCAGCCGCGCCCGCCGGCTGGAGCGCGCCCTGGGGCCCGACGGCGACGTGGAGGCGGCCGAGGCCCGCATCCGCGAGATCGTGGACCGCGCGCGCGAGCTGTCCGACGAGGAGTTCGAGGTCGAGGCCGAGGGCCTGGCCCAGCAGGTGATGGAGATCCACCACCCGTCGGGCAAGCTGCTCGGCCCGGGCGCGCGTATGCGCATGCACATGCTGCTCACACCCGAGCTGATCCAGATCCTCGAGGCGCGGGCCGGCTAGCACGGCGAGCACGGCGAGCACGACGATGACGGCCCTGCCCCGCCGCGAGTTCATCATCTCCTGCGCGAGCGCCGCCGCCGCCCTGGCCCTGCCCGGGGCGGCGCGCGGCGCAACCGGTGAGCCCGGGCAGTACTACGAGCGTCTCGCCCGCGGCCGGGTGCGCTGCCAGCTCTGCCCCAACCGCTGCGTGCTGGCTGACGGCGAGCGGGGCGCCTGCCGGGCGCGGATCAATTGCGGCGGCAGCCTGCGCACCCTGGCCCACGCCAACCCCGCGATCCTGCGCGTGGACCCGGTGGAGAAGTGGCCGCTGTACCACTTCCGCCCGGGCTCCCGGCTCCTGGCCCTGGGCACGGGCGGCTGCAACCTCAGCTGCACGTACTGCCAGAACTGGCAGCTGTCCCAGCGGCGGCCGGACAGCCTGCAGAGCTTCAATCTCCCGCCGACGCGCGCCCCGGAGAAGTGCGAGAAGTACGGGGTGAGCGGCGTCGGCTTTGCATACACCGAGCCGGTCACGGCCATCGAGTACAGCCTGGCCGTGGCAGCCCAGGCCCGCGAGGCCGGGCTGACGGCCGTGGCCGGCACGGCCCTGGTCTGCGAGCCCGGGCCGGCCCGCGACCTGGGTCGCGGCTTCGACGCCCTGGCGGTCACGCTCAAGGCCGGCAGCGAATCCACGCACCGCACGCTGACCGGCATGCCGCTCTCGCCCGTGCTGCGCAACCTGGAGCTGGTGCGCGGGCGCGGCGCCTGGCTCGAGGTGGTGACCTTGGTGGTGCCCACGATCAACGACTCGGACCACGAGATCCGCACGATCGCCCGCTTCGTGGCCCAGCACCTCGGCCGCGACGTGCCGCTGCACCTCGACCGCTTCTTCCCGGAGTACAAGCTGCGCAACCTGCCCTTCACTCCGCTGTCGACCCTGGTCCGGGCCCGAGAGATCGCCCTGGCCGAGGGCCTGCGCTTCGCGTACATCGGCAACGCGCCCGGCCACGCCGGACAGAACACGCTCTGCCCGGTCTGCGGAACCCGCCTGCACCTGCGCATCGGCACCGATCTGCTGGAGAACAAGCTCGGAAGCAGCGGCGTCTGCCAGGATTGCGGCCAAGAGATCGCAGGAGTATGGGTATAGGCTCCAGACTTTCAACTTCAGACTTTTGACTTTAGACTTTCAACTTTAGACTTTGGACTTTGGATTTTAAACTCTAGACTCCCGCCTCGCTGCTACAAGAGGTATCATGGGCACGATGCGCGTCAGCCACGCACCCCAGCTGACGGTCGAGATGACCACGGGCGGCGCGGTGCGTCCGGGCACCGAGCTGAAGCACCTGGCCTGGCTCGCCGCACCGATCATCGCGGTCAACCTGGGCAACGTGCTGATCGGCCTGGTCGACCACGCCGTGGTCGGCCGGCTGGGCGAGATCGAGTTCGGCGCCGTGGGCCTCGGCGATGCGGTGTACTTCTCGGTCACGATCATCGGCCTGGGCATCATGCTCGGGCTGGACCCGCTGATCGCCCAGGCCATCGGCGCGGACGAGCCCCGCCGCGCCCGACGCCTGTACTGGCAGGGACTGTACATCGCGCTGCTCGTCGGCGCGCCGCTGACGATCATGACGCTGGGCGTGATCACCGCGATGTCCTGGGTCGGCATCGAGGAGCCAACCGTGCGCCACATGGCGCCGTACGTGTACGCCCGCCTGCCGAGCCTGATCCCGTTCCTGATGTTCGTCGGCTCCCGCAGCTACCTGCAGGCGCACGAGATAACCCGGCCGATCGTGATCGGCGTGATCCTGGCCAACGCGGCCAACCTGCCGGCGAGCTGGCTGCTGGTGTTCGGCGATGCCGGGCTCGCGCGCCTTGGTCTCCCGGCCCTCGGTGTACCGGCCCTGGGCACTGCCGGCGCGGGCCTGGCCAGCACCGCGGCCGTGCTGGTGCAGCTCCTGATCCTGCTGGTGGTGGTCGGCCGCGTCGCGGTGCCTGCCGGCGAGCCGGTGCGCCGGCCCGAGGCCGGGCTGATCTGGCGCGCGCTCAAGCTCGGCGCTCCGATGGGGCTGCAGCTGCTGGCCGAGGTGGGCGTGTTCTTCGCCGTGGGCGTGCTGATGGGCAACATCGGCAGCGCCGCGCTGGCCGGTCACAATGCAGCGCTCAAGCTCGCGAGCACGACCTTCATGGTGCCGCTCGGCATCGGCGCGGCCGCAGCGGTGCGCGTGGGACACGCCGTTGGCCGCGGCGACGTGGCCGGCACGCGCCTTGCCGGCGCCGTGGCGATCGTGTCCGGGGCCTGCGTGATGGTCTTCGGCGCCCTGGCCTTCGTGCTGTTCCCCGGCAGCCTAGCCGCGATCCTCTCGGACAGGCCGACCGTGATCGCCGCGGCCGTGCCGCTGATTTTGATCGCGGCGGTGTTCCAGGTCTCCGACGGCATCCAGGCCGTGGCCTTTGGCGCGCTGCGCGGCGCCGGTGACACGCGCTTCCCGATGTGGGCCAACGTGGTGGGCCACTACCTGATCGGCCTGCCCCTGGGGATCGGCCTGGCCTTCGGCCTCGGTCTCTTCGCGGCCGGGCTGTGGTGGGGCCTGTCCGCGGGGCTGACCGCGGTGGCGGTGGCGCTGACGGTGAGGTTCCTCTGGGTCTCGGCGAGGCCGGTGGAGCGGGTGTAGAGTCGTTGGTTGCTAGTTATTGGTCTGTCGAAAAACGACCAACGACCAACGACCAATGACTATCCTACATCGGCCCGGTGTCGCCGCCCGGCAGCACCAGGGTCTGCAGACCGTAGTAGCCCAGCGGCAGGTACGCGCGGCGGCCGTTGACCACGACCTTGTACACGTACCCGTTGGTGCGGTTGAAGCTCTCCAGCCGCGGGTTGCCGCCGGCGCTGAAGTCATAGACCCCGATGCCGCCGTAGCCCACGTTGACGAAGGCGCGGCTGGCCGTGGCCTCGGCCAGCCAGCCGTACCCCGGCCCATCGATCGAGCCGGAGATGCTCAGGTTGCGCGGATCGGCCAGATTGACACGGTGGATCCCGTACTCGTTGTGCCAGCAGCCGTACGCGTTGCCGTCTTGATCCTCGTCGTACCACCAGCGGTAGGTCTGGAAGTACGCCGCGAGGCCGCGCACCACCACGCCGCCGGCCGCGTCGGGCAGCTCCAGGCTGTCGCGCAGGTACGCCCGGCCGTCGATCAGGGCCAGAGCGCAGAGGCGCGAGCGATACTGGTAGTTGCCGTCGGCCAGCGCCTCGTACTGCGTGTCCACGGTATACAGGTAGCGGCCGTCCGCGCTGGCCGCCACGAAGGCGCCGGGGATGTTGACCTTCAACAGCCGCACCGGGTTGTTCGGATCGGCGAGGTCGAAGCGGTCGAGGTAGTGCCGGACGATCGACCGACCCGCGTCGTCTTGCCCGGCCGGCTCGGCGTGGCTCAAGTGCAGCACGCTGCCCACTGCCTGCATGCCGAAGAACTGCGGCATGTCGATGCCGATGCGCGCCGCCACGGTCGGGTTGTCCGCGTCGGAGAGGTCGATCACGATCAGCCCGCTGTAGAACTGGCCCTCGCCCTCGGGCGCTTCCGACACGCCGTCCGCGCCGAGCACCGCGTCACACTCGGCCCAGGGCAGGTAGTACGTGCTCAGCACCAGCAGGTCGCCGGGCATCTGGATCGGTCCGCCGCCGTACCCCCCGTAGTAGCCCCAGTAGCGGTAGTAACCCCAGTATCCGTTGTTGGGTAGCTCCACCGTGCCCCGCAGGCGGGGGTTGGCGCGGTCGCTGAAATCGACCACGGTCAGCACGTTGGTGCTGACGTAGGTCTCGTAGTCGTAGCGGTACGACATCACGTCCACGAAATCGCCGCGAGCGAACATGTTCTGCAGCCAGCCGCCCTGCAGCACGACCTCGCCCAGCGCCGGCCCTTCCTCGGGATCGGCCAAGGTCACCGAGGTCAGTTTGACGTTCTCGTCACGCCAGTTGCCGCTGGCCCGCACGCCGAATCCGGCGGCCATCACGGCGAAGTCGCTGACGTTGCGGGCCAGCTCCACGCGGGCAGTGACCAGCGGGTTGTCGCGATCGCTGGCGTCGATCACCTTCAGCTCCTCGTTGCTCACCGAGACCAGCCGCTCACCCACCGGGATTGTGCGCAGCACCTGGCCCGAGGTGGTGAGATCGCCGCGGGCCTCGAGCCGGTCGCGGCCGAAGTCGACCAGCTGGATCCGGTCGCGATAGTAATAGCGGCCGCTGTCGTCGCGGCCGTGGCCGGTGTACGGCACCACGATCAGGCCCAGGTCGTCGTGCACGGCAAAGGCCTTGTAGTCGTAGTTCGCGCCGGACCAGGACCACTGGTCGCCGAAGCTCTCGCGCGCCATCAGGGTCGGCCGGGCCGGCTCGCTCACGTCATAGAGCGAGACCGAGACCCGCCGTCCGTTCTGATCGTCCACGCCGAGCGCGATCAGCCGGTCCCCGCGGGGCTCGATGTGCGTGGACCAGCCCGGCACCTCGAGCTCGCCGGCCATCACCGGATGCGCCGGATCCGCGAGGTCGACCACCCACAGCGGATCGATGCGCTCGAAGGTCACGAAGTAGGCCTTCTCGCCGTCGAAACGGGTGGCGAACAGCTGCTCGTTCCTGGCGAACTTGAGCGAGGCCATCTGCTTGATCCGCGCAGGCTCGCTCACGTCGAAGGTGGTCAGCGTGGAGTGACGGGTTTGCCAGTCGTAGCTCACCACGCGGAAGGCCTGCTCGTGCTCGTCCATCTTCCAGCGGCCCTGCACGTAGCCCGCTACCTGCATCCGGTCCTGCACCACGATCCGGCCCTTGGGATCCGAGATATCGACGTACGTCACGTCGGTCAGGTACCCGTCATCGTGCCAGGTCGAGCCGGCCACGTACAGCGAGTGGTTGGTCACGTGGATGTTCCACGATGTGCCCTCGAAGATCAGCTCGTCCACCTCGCGCACGTTGAAGGGATCCGAGAGGTCGATCGACACGATCTGCGTCGAGTCGGTGCTGTCCTCTGAGCCGCAGTGGCTGTACCAGGCGTAGCGGGTGGATACGGTGTAGAGCACATCGCCCACGATCCGGGTGTCGCTGACAAAGCCCTGCAGCTCGATGCTGCCCAGCAGCTGCGGGTTGCCGGGCACCGAGATGTCCACGACCACGACCTGGGACCCGTGGAATTCGTCGGACTCGCCGTCCTCGGCGTACCACCAGTAGCGGAAGTAATCGCTGACCACGATGTACGCCCGGTTATCACGAACGTACATCTCGACCGGGTAGCCGAGAATGCGCTCCCGGCCGAGGAGCCGGGGGCTGTCCGGCTCCGAGAGGTCGAACAGCATCAGCCCGCGGAACTGGTTGAGCACCAGCATCGTGTCGCCGAGCACCTTGTAGATGTCGGCCTCCTCGACCTCGCGCTCCTCGCCGGACTTGTCGCCGCTGCCGTCCTCGTCGTCGTACCCGGCGTTGGGCTCGTCGCCCCAGCGGCCGTTGCTCGGGTCGGCCGAGGTGAAGGCGCTCTGGCCCTCGGCCTGCTCGCCCCCGTCGGGCACGCCCTCGAGGTTGATGCAGCCGGAAGAGAGGAAGAGCAAGGAAAGCAGATGGACCGGCGCCAGGCGCCAGCCCCAGGACAGGATTGCTCGCGGTACCATGGATGCCTCCCGGATCGGTGATACTCGTCTCATTCCGCCTCGAGACGGGAGCAAGGCCCGTGCCACCTCGTGACGAATTGATATCATTAAATTTTTGCTATCTACCCTGTTCGTCGGCCGTCAGGAATCAGGGGCAGGCCTCGGATTTTCGGTGCCGGCCAATCGTCGAGATGGACGAATCCGGCCCGAGGCGCTACCATCACGCCCGGAAACAACGCACGGAGGCGGAAGATGCGGTCCCGAGCCCTGCTCGCCGGCCTGGCCGCGATCGCGTTCTTCGCCCCTGCCTCGCACGCGCGCGCCGCGGATCCGGCAAGCGAGGACACGCTGTACCTGGTCGCGGTCTCGCATCTCGACACCTCGTGGTACTGGACCATCCGCCGCACCACCCAGGACTTCCTCGCCCCGACCTTTGCCGACACCTTCGACCAGCTCGACCGGTACCCGGACTACGTGTTCAGCTGGGAGGGCAGCTTCCGCTACATGCTGCTCGCCGAGTACTACCCGGAGCTGTTCGAGCGACTCAAGGGCTACGTCGATGCCGGTCGCTGGCGGCCCGCCGGCGGCGCGATCGACGGCGGGGACACCCTGGCGATCTCGCCCGAGGCGATGATCCGGCATTTGCTCTACGGCAACCTGTACTTCGAGCGCGAGCTGGGAAGCACCAGCCTCGACGTGTTCCTGCCCGACTGCTTCGGCTTTGGCTACTCCCTGCCCTCGGTGAGCGCGCACTGCGGACGCAAGGGCTTCTCCACCCAGAAGCTGCAGCGTGAGGACACGCCGATAGACATCCCCTTCCCCCTCGGCGTGTGGGTCGGCCCGGACGGCGCCGAGGTGGTGGCGGCGCTCGAGCCGGGCGGGTATCACGGCACCCTCGATCGCGACTACTCCTCGGACCAGGCCACGATCGACAAGATCCAGCGCGAGTACGAGCGCTCGGGCGTGCGCGCGGCCTTCGAGTACTTCGGCCGGGGCGACCGCGGCGGGGCCGTGCCCGAGGAGTCGGCGCAATGGCTGCAGGCGAGCATCGACGGTGACGGCCCGGTGGCCGTGGTCAGCGCGGCCTCGGATCAGCTCTTCCGCGACCTGACGCCCGGGCTGATCGAGGGCCTGCCGCGCCACGACGGCGAGCTGATCTTCACGCTGCACGGCACGGGCTGCTACACCTCCCAGGCTGCGCTCAAGCGCTGGAACCGACGTAACGAGCTGCTCGGCGACGCGGCCGAACGGGCGGCGGTGGCTGCCGCCTGGCTCGGCGGCAGCGAGTACCCCCGCGCCCAGCTCGAGGACGCCTGGGTGCGCTTCCTGCTGCACCACATGCACGACGACTACACCGGTACGGGCATCCCCGAGGTGTACGACATCTCGTACAACGACGAGCTGCTCTCGCACAACCGCTTCGCCGGCGTGCTCACCGAGGCGGTGGGCGCGGTGGCGCGGGGGCTGGACACGCGGGCCATGGGCACGCCGCTGGTGGTGTACAACCCGCTGGCCCTCGAGCGCGATGACATCGTCGAGGCCACGGTGCGCTATGCCGGCGCGCCGCCGAGGCACGTGCGCGTGTACGACCCCGACGGCGAGGAGGTGCCCTCGCAAATCACGGGCGCGCGCGCGGGCGCGATCGATCTGGTGTTCCTCGCCGCGCTGCCGCCGGCGGGCTTTGCCGTGTTCGACGTACGGCCGGCCGGGGCGCCCTGCGCGCTGCAGACCGGCCTGACCGCGAGCGCGGGCGCGCTGGAGAACGAGCGCTACCGCGTGACGATCGATGTCAACGGCGACATCGCGAGCGTGCACGACAAGACCGCGGGCCAGGCGCTGCTCTCGGGGCCGGCGCGGCTGCTCCTGTTCGACGACCAGTCCGCCGAGTACCCGGCCTGGGAGCTGCTGTGGGTCGACTACGAGAACGGCCCGCGCGGATACGTGCAGGGCCCGGCCCGGGTGGAGGTGGTGGAGCAGGGGCCGGCGCGCGTGGCCGTGGAGATCACCCGCTCCCACGAGGGCTCGACCTGGATCCAGCGCGTGCGCCTCGCCGCGGGCGGCGCAGGGCACCGAGCGGAGGTCTCCACCGAGGTCGACTGGCAGACCCTGGGCAGCTTTTGCAAGGCCAGCTTCCCGCTGGCCGTGAGCAACCCGCAGGCCACGTACGACCTGGGCCTGGGCACGATCCAGCGGGGCAACATCACCGAGAAGCTGTACGAGGTCCCGGGCCAGCAGTGGGCCGACATCACGGCCGAGGATCAGAGCTTCGGCGTGTCCGTGCTCAACGACTGCAAGTACGGCTGGGACAAGCCCGATGATGCGACCCTGCGGCTGACCCTGTTCCACACGCCGGTGGACATGCCGATCGCGCTGTTCTACCACCACCACACCCAGGACATCGGGCCCAACCGCTTCACGTACGCGCTGTACGGGCACCAGGGCGACTGGAGGCAGGGCTCGGTGACCGAGGCGGCGCGGCTCAACCAGCCGCCGCTGGCCTTCCAGACCGAGGCGCACGAGGGCGCGCTGGGCAAGGAGTTCTCCTTCCTGCGCATCGACTCGCCCGCCGTGATCGGCATGGCGCTCAAGCGGGCCGAGCGCAGCGAAGACGTGATCCTGCGCGTCCGCGAGACCCGCGGCCAGGCCGCCCCGCAGGTGCGCATCGGCCTGGGCGACGGCGTCGCGGCGGCGCGCGAGGTGACCGGCGAGGAGCAGGACCTCGGCCCGGCCACGCTGGAGTCCGGCGCACTGGTTACGGACTTCTCGTCGTACCAGGTGCGCTCCTTTGCCCTCACCCTCGCGCCGCCGCCTGTCACGCTCGACCCGCCCGGGAGCCGGCCCGTGGCCCTGCCGCTGGACACCGACGTGGTGAGCTTCAACGCGGACCGCGAGGACGGCGCCGTTGACCCGCTCGGCGGCGCCTCGTACGCGGGGGAGCTGTTTCCGGAGACGCTGACCCACGGCGGGATCCGCTACGAGCTGGGCACCACCGGGCCGGGCGAGCCCAACGCGGTGACCTGCAGCGGCCAGACCGTGGCGCTCGACCCGCAGGCCGGCGACCGGCTGTACCTGCTCGCCGCAGGCCTCGGCGACACGGCCGGGACCTTTACCGTGGGCCAGACCGAGGTGGAGCTGGCGATCCAGGACTACCAGGGACGGATCGGCGGCTGGGTCGGCCGCGTGGTGGACGGTGAGGCCACGTGGGAGATCGACAAGTTCCTGCCCGAGTTCCACAAGCACGATCGCGTGGCGTACTACGGCACGCACCGCCATCGGCCGGCCGGCGACGACCTGTACTGGTTCACGTACCTCTTCGAGTACGTGCTGCCCGTGCCCGAGGGCGCGACCACCCTGACCCTGCCCGACAACGACGCGATCCGCGTGTTCGCCGCCACCCTCGCGGGCAACCCCAACCGCCAGACCTTTGCCGCCAGCCGGCTGCACGATGGCCACGACCCCGAGCACGCGGCCGTGTACTGGGCCGAGGCAGGGAGTGACGGTGCGGGCTGCGGGTGCGGCGCGGCTGCCGGTGCCGAGGCGTGGCGTCTGCTCGCGGTGGTCCTACTGGCGGGCGCGGCGGCATTCATTCCGCTGCTTCGCCGCCGGCCCTGATCCCGGTTACGCGCTGTGCGACAAGACGTCTATTGACCTTCCCCTGTCCCCGTGCCACATCGATCATCATCACCCTGCAGGGTGTCTAGGTCCACCGATGTCCATCGAACACGAGCCGGTGCTGTCGGACTTTCCCAAGCTCCGCTGTCCCCTCCTGCGCCAGACATTCGCGGTGGAGAAGCTGAACGGGACCAACTGGTACTACACGGACAAGATCGAGATCCTTGGCTACGACAAGTCCGTCGCGGTCGAGGCCGAGGACCGGTTCGACTGAAATCCGGATTCGGAGGCGAGATGACGACGAAGAAGGCGAGCGAGCTAACCCTCAAGGACCGGCTCTCGCGGCTGACCTTCCGCCGGGCCTGCAAGCTGCTCGGCCCGGACGGTGAACGACTGATCCGGCAGGGCGGCAAGCACGAGGTCGAGGACTTCCTCGAGCAGGTCGAACTCATGGAGAACCGCTTCCGGCTGCGCCTGCCCGGGGCCACGGTGTCGATCTTGCTCGCCGACGACGCGCGGCAGCGCCTGCGCTGGGAGTGCTCGGCGTGCCAGGGCGCCTGCGAGCACGCGGGCGCGGCCTTCTCGCTGATCCTCGAGGAGAAGATGGCGCTGGGCCTGGCCGCGCCGCCGCGCGAGCGCGTGCCCGTGGAGAGTCTGGGCGAGGAGGCGCTGCTACACCTAGCGTTGGAAGAGCGAGAGGAGCGGGCGCGCACCGAGAGGATGCGGCTCACGTCCGTAGATCCGAAGCGGTTGTGGACGGACTACACGATCACCAGCGCCCTGTCGGGCAAGACCTACCGGCTGGCACTCCGGGGGTGGGAGCGGGGCGAGTCCTTCTGCTCGTGCCCGGACTTCCGCAAGAGCACGCTCGGAACCTGCAAGCACATCCTCAACGCGCTGGCCAAGCTCAAGCGGCGCTTCCCGGCCTCGATGCGCAGACGGCCGTACCAGCGGCGCCAGATCTCGCTGCACCTGCGCTACGGCAATCAGACCGAGCTGCGCCTGCTGCTGCCGCAAAAGATCGAGAGCAAGGTCGAGCGGATCGTCCGTCCGATAGGAGATCGCGCGATCGAGGACGTCCGCGACCTGCTCTCGCGCGTTCGGAAACTGGAGGCGCTGGGGCAGAACGTGACGATCTACCCCGACGCCGAGGAGTATATCCAGCAGCGCCTGTTCCAGCAGCGCATCGCCTCCCGGGTCGCCGAGATCCGCAAGAACCCCTCGCACCACCCCTTGCGCGAATCGCTGCTCAAGACCGAGCTGCTGCCGTACCAGCTCGACGGCATCGCCTTTGCCGTGGGTGCGGGCCGGGCCGTGCTCGCCGACGACATGGGCCTGGGCAAGACGATCCAGGGCATCGGCACGGCCGAGCTGCTGGGGCGCGAGGCCGGCGCGAGCCGGGTGCTGATCGTGTGCCCGGCCTCGGTCAAGTCGCAGTGGCGCGCAGAGATCAAGCGCTTCTCCGACCGCGGCTGTCAGCTCGTGCTGGGCAGCGCCGAGGAGCGGGCCCGGCAGTACGACTCGGGCTGCTTCTTCACGATCTGCAACTACGAACAGGTGCTGCGCGACGTGCTCGCCATCGAGCGCGTGCGCTGGGACCTGATCATCCTCGACGAGGGCCAGCGAATCAAAAACTGGGAGGCCAAGACCAGCCGGGTGATCAAGGCGCTCAAGTCGCCATTCGCCCTAGTGCTCTCGGGCACGCCGCTGGAGAATCGCCTGGACGATCTGTACTCGGTGGTGGAGTTCATCGACGATCGGCGGCTGGGCCCGGCCTTCCGCTTCTTCAACCGCCACCGCGTGGTGGACGAAAAGGGCAAGGTGCTGGGCTACAAGAACCTGGCGCGTCTGCGCGAGACCCTGGCGCCGATCCTGCTGCGCCGCACCCGAGAGTCGGTGATGCGCGACCTGCCGCCGCGGACCACCGAGATCGTGCGCATCCCGCCCACAGGGGAGCAGCTCGACATGCACGACGGCCACAAGCGCATCATCGCTTCCATCGTCAACAAGCCGTACATCAGCGAGATGGACCTGCTGCGCCTGCAGAAGGCGCTGCTGATGTGCCGCATGGCCGCGGACAGCACCCTGCTCGTGGACAAACGCGAGCCCGGGTACTCGAGCAAGCTCGAGGAGCTGGATCTCTTCATCGACCGGCTGTTCCAGGAGCCGGCGCGCAAGGCCGTGCTGTTCTCGGAGTGGACGACCATGCTCGGCCTGATCGAGCCGCTGATCGACAGGCGCGGGCTGCGCTACGTGCGACTCGACGGGTCCGTGCCGCAGAAGAAGCGCCAGCAGCTGGTGCACGAGTTCCAGCACGATCCGGGGTGCCGGCTGTTCATCACCACCAACGCCGGCGCCACCGGCCTCAACCTGCAGGCCGCCGACACCGTGATCAACGTTGATTTGCCCTGGAACCCGGCGATCCTGGAGCAGCGGATCGGCCGCGCCCACCGCATGGGTCAGAAGCGGCCGGTGCAGGTGTACGTGCTGGTGACCGAGGACACGATCGAGGAAAGCCTGCTGCAGACGCTGTCGGCCAAGCACGAGTTGGCCGTGGCCGCGCTCGACGCCGAGTCCGAGGTCGACGAGGTCGATCTGCAGAGCGGCATGGAGGAGCTGAAGCGACGGCTCGAGGTGCTGCTCGGCGCGAGGCCCGAGGCGCCGCTCGACGAGAGCGAGCAGGCCCGCAGCGAGCAGGAGGCGGCGCGCCGGGCCCGCCGGGAGCGCGTGGCCGCGGCCGGCGGGCAGCTGCTGGGCGCGGCCTTCGCCTTCCTCGGTGAGATGATCCCGGAGCAGACCGAGACCGAGGAGAGCCGGCGGATGGCCGAGCTGTTCCGCAGCCGTTTCGCCGAGTGCCTGGAGCACGACGAGCAGGGCCGGCCCCGGCTCACGGTCACGCTGCCCGACCCGGCGGCGCTGGATACGCTGGCCGCGTCCCTGGCCCGTCTGATGGCCGCGGGCGAGGCCGACCGCAGCGTTGCCGGAGCGCGCGCGGGCCGCGCCTGAAACCCGCGCCTGGCCAAACAATGCGGCCCCTGTTGCCAGTTTCGTGTAACCATATGAAATTAAACATGTTACATCGTTGAGCTGGCGTAGCGCCTCCTGGACTTTTCCCGAAACCACGTGGTTATATCAACTTTATTACGGTTTATTTGATCTTGATAAACAAGGATAAGCTCGCTATAACCTCCTCTATGGACCCGGTGAACAACCCGTACGCGCCAGGAGCCGGCACACCACCTCCGGAACTCGCCGGCCGTGACGAACTGCGGGAGAGACTCCGGGTGGCGCTGGAGCGTGTTCGCCGGGGGCGGTCCGCCAAGAGCGTGTTGATGGTCGGTCTGCGGGGCGTCGGCAAAACCGTGCTCCTCGGCCGGATGCGCGAGGATGCCGAGGCTTCGGGGATCCAGACGATCGGCATCGAGGCACCCGAAGGCCGATCCCTGCCTTCGATGCTGGCGCCCCAGCTCCGTCAGGCGATGCTGCGGCTGTCGAGAGTCGAGAAAGCGCGTGCGGCCGCTCACCGTGCCCTGCGGGCGCTGGCCGGTTTCGTCGGTGCGCTGAAGGCCAAGTTCGGCGACCTCGAGGTCGGACTCGATCTCGAGCCGGAGCCGGGCCTCGCCGACAACGGGGTTCTCGAAGACGATCTCCAGTCGCTCCTCGTAGCGGCCAGCGAGGCCAGCCGCAAGGCAGACGTTGCCCTGGCGCTGTTCGTGGACGAGCTCCAGTACGTGCCCGAGTCGCAGCTGGCAGCGCTGATCACAAGCCTGCACCACACCGCCCAGCACCTCCTGCCGGTGACCCTGGTCGGCGCCGGGCTGCCCCAGCTGCGGGGTCTGATGGGCGAGGCGAAGTCGTACGCGGAGCGCCTGTTCGACTTTCCCGACGTCGGACCGCTGCCACCGGCCGACGCGAGGCGCGCGCTCGAGAAGCCGGCGCTGGAACAAGGCATTGAGTTCGAGCCAGCCGCGCTTGAGCACCTGCTGGCCGAAGCGCAGGGATACCCCTACTTCCTCCAGGAGTGGGGCAAGCACACATGGGACGCCGCGGAGACATCGCCGATCACCGTCGCCGATGTGCAGGCCGCATCGAGACTGACCATCGCCGCGCTCGATGAGGGCTTCTTTCGGGTGCGCTTCGATCGCCTGACGCCCGGGCAGAAGCAGTACCTCCGAGCGATGGCCGAGCTGGGTTCGGGCCCTCACCGGTCCGGCGATATCGCCGCCGAGTTGGGCCGGAAGGTAACCTCGCTCGGTCCCGTCCGCAGTCAGCTCATCTCGAAAGGCATGGTATGGAGTCCGAGTCATGGTGACACGGCCTTCACCGTACCTCTGTTCGATCAGTTCATGAAGCGGACCGTGCCGGGCGACGACTGGCGCGACTGAGCGACATTCTTCAGCTTCTCGTACGCCCTTGCCCACATTCGAATCTCATGCTACCGATGAATCCGAGATTCCATTCATGGCGCCCACAGGTAGGTGCGCGACGGACAGCGATAGGATGAGTTCCATATTCCAAGGAATCGCTACCGCTGCCCTGCAAAGCACAGAGTCCTACCTCAAGTTCCTTGAAGACGGAGGCGGGGGCAAAGAGCGGCATGACGCAAGGCGCCGGGATCAGGAACCCAAGGAGACCAAATTCCTGGGTTCGACGTACTGGGTCTACCAATTCGATACCTCTCCGTACGCGAGGTTCTCCGCCGACACACGCGTTCTGTTCATACCGAGTGACGAACCCGACAAGTTGATATCTGCCATGAGTAAGGCTGGGCAGGGCATCGGGGACGAACGTAATAAGGTAACATCGTCACATTGAAACAGCGTTACCTTGTTACGTCCGTCCCCAAGCATCCAGCAGCGGCTGCCCGGGCGGGGTGCCCGGGCTGCCGGAAAACATGATTGCCTGAACTCGAATCCAGGACATGAACACCATCGTGTCTATGATTTCGTTGACATTGAACACGATTATGTTCAATATTGTCGGGTCGGATGGAGGATGGTCGATCAGATGTATTTCCAGAGAGATATCGACGAAGTTCTGCTGGACTGGATGGGTGAGCCCAATCGAAAGCCACTGGTCCTCCGTGGCGCTCGCCAGACCGGTAAGTCCGCCTCGGTCCGAGAGTTTGGCAAAAGGTTCGATCTGTTCCTCGAGCTCAACCTCGAGCGCCATGTAGACCTGTCTCTGGTACGCTCATGCTCGTCGGCCGCGGAACTCCTCGCCGCGCTGTCGTCCCGGCACAACCTGCCGCGATTTCCGGATTCAACATTGCTGTTCCTGGACGAGATCCAGCAGAGTCCCGAGGCGATCCAGTGGCTCCGGTTCCTGCACGAGGATCACCCGCAGCTCGCGGTCTTGGCCGCGGGGTCGCTGCTCGAGGTCCGGCTCGAGCAGGGCGGGTTCTCATTCCCGGCGGGACGGGTTGCCTTCAGGACCCTGCGGCCGTTCTCCTGCTTCGAGTTCTTCCGCGCCCGGGGCAAAGACGTGCTTCTCGAACAACTTTGTGAGGCGGTGCGTGATGGATGCCAGCCTCCTGCTGCGCTTCACGAGCAAGCCCTGAACATGCTGCGGGAATATCTGCTCGTCGGTGGGATGCCCGAGGCGGTGCGCGCCTGGGCAGGCTCCGGCGGCGAGGTTGTTGTGCAGCGGGTGCACCAGGATCTGCTGCAGGCGCTGGCCGAGGACATCCAGAAGTACCGCGGCCCCCGCGATCTGGAATACCTGGAGTCAGCCTTCGAGAACCTGAAGCATCACTATGGCGCCCGTTTCCGATACGAGAACTTCGCCCCGGGCTATCGCTCCAAACTGATGAAGAGCGCTCTGGCCAAGCTGGAAGGCGCCCTGCTCATGACGCGAGCCTGGCCAACGAGTTCGCTGGACCTTCCGCTGAGCGTCCGTCCGAGGTCCGCTCCCAAACTTCTCGCGCTCGATGTCGGACTGGCCCTGGGCGATATCGGCGTGACCTCCGAGAGCCTGCGCAGATCTCCTCTCGAGGGTCTGGCGGGCGGCAGAGCAGCTGAGGTTTTCGCCGCACAGCAGATCCTCGCCTCCACTACCGACGAGGGAGAGCGGTTGCATTTCTGGGTCCGCGAGTCATCGAGGGCGAATGCCGAGGTGGACTTCCTGCTGGCCGGATCCGATGGTCCACTGCCCGTCGAGGTCAAGGCCGGCACCTCGGGCTCTCTGAAGTCGATGCATCAGTTCCTCTGGCGCTCCGGCCGGCGCCTCGGAGTCAGGTTGCACGCCGGGCAGTACGCGGACGAGACTCACCGGGTCAGGATGCCCGACTGCCAGATGGAGTATCGCCTGCTGTCCGTCCCGCTATACCTCGCCGGAATGCTGCGATCACTCGTCTAAGGGCTTGTCTTGGACAAATCCGCGGTCAGCTTGAACGCCGCAATCCTAACAATGGACAGGACCGCGGCCAGGCGCCCCAGCACGGCGAGGGCCGAGCCCGCGATCTCGATGCCGCTCGGCCAGCAAACTTCGCTGACGCAACCCAGCACCTGATCCTCGCCGAACCAGCCGTCGCAGCGGCCGAGCCGGTCGCCCTTGAGCAGGAAGCGGCGGCCCCGGGCCGAGCGCCGGACGCGCAGCACCCGGTGCAGCAGCATCCGGCCCGGCGCGGCGCGGACGAGCACCGCGTCGGCGGCCCGTATCGCCGCGGGCTCGACGCGCCGCACCACCACGGCCGAGCGATCCGGGATCAGCGGCGCCATCGAGCCGCCGCCCACCACGAGCCGCACCGCTCCAACGTCTGCCAGCGACTGCACCGCGAGCTCGGAGATCACGCCGCACCTCCGAGCAGCTCGCCCACGCCCGGTTCGAGCGCGAAGTGCAGATCGTATACCGGCAGGGTAGAGAGCAGCTCGCCGAGGAAATCCAGCACCAGGCCGGCCACCTCGGGCTCGTACCAGGGCACCGAGGCCACGGGCAGCAGCCGTACCAGCGCCTCGCCGCGGTCGAGCGGGACGAGGCGGTGCTCCGGGCCCTGCTGCAGGAAGGCGATCGCGTGCAGCGGCGCATCCGCGTTGCACGCCACCCGCGCCTCGCCCGGCCAGGGCGTGCCAAAGGCACGTATCTTCGAGCCGACCCGCCGCAGGACCACACGATCGTCGCCCAGCGCCTGGATTCCGGCCTCTCCGTCGAGCAGCTGCATCAGCGTGCTCTTGCCCGCGCCCGAGCGCCCGGCAAAGACCCAGGCCCGCCCGTCGACCACTGCGCCGGCCGCGTGCACGATCGCGCCCTGGCTCGCAGCCAGCCGGTACATCAGCAACAGCTGATCCAGCGGGTAGCGTACCGGATCGATCAGCACGTCGCCGCCTGCGCGAACGACCCGCATCCGTGGTCCGCAGTGCACCGTGACCCGCTCGGCCAGGCCCTGCAGCGCTGCCGAGTAGAGCCAACCCCCGGGCGCGCCGGGGCGGGCGAAGCGCAGCAGGCGCGTACCATTGCTGCGGTGCAGGGTCCACGCCACACCGCTGTCGAACACCGGCGTGAAGCCCTGCAGATCCGGCGCCTCGCCCTCGACCACGGACACCGGCATCCGCTCGCCACCCACCGGCGCAACGAAGGGCGCGTAGATCGGATCCTGCTCGGTCCGCTCCAGATCGTCCGGCCCGTCGACCGCGAGCTCGATGCCGGCGATGCTGAGGCTGCGCTTTCGCGACACGGCCTGCTCCCCGAAGTTCAGGAGCCGATTGCGGCGCACTGAAGGTTCGCGCAGGGAGCAGACGGTGCCGTGCCGGAACCATCCTTGCAGCCGATGCCGAGCACCTCCTCGGCCACTAGCTCCACGGCCCGCAGCCTCGGGCGGCGGTACGGTCTCCGCTGCTGCTCACGCGTTTCTCTGCTGTTGCTCATGCGATGTTCCTCTCGGCGAGTAGCAGGTTTCGCAGCTGCTGGCCGCGCAGGGTGCCGAGCGCACACAGGTACTCGGACGGTCGCGCCGGATCACCCGTCTCCAGGCTGTTCAACGCAGGGCAGGCATTGCACAGCGCGCGGTGCTCGCAGGCCTGGCAGACATCGTGCGCCGGCGAGCGCTGCTCGCGCACTGCGGCCAGCCTCGCCCAGCCCTGGGCCAGCGTGCCGCAGCGCAGATCGAAACGCGGGCGGTCCAGCGCGCTGCAGGGCTGCAGCCAGCCCTGGGCGGTGACGTGGAAGTGCGTTGTCCCGGCGCCGCAGGTATAGAGCCGGTCGTGCGTCGTCGCGGTCGGCCGGTCGTGCTGGATCCGCCAGCGCTCGCAGCGCCCGGGATCGGCCAGATCGAGAGCGATCGCGGTCTCGGCCGCCACGCGGTACGCCAGCGGCGCCGGGTCGCGGTCGAGCCGCGGGAACACGGCCGGGTCGAAGCGGAAGCGTACTTTCAGCTCCCGGGCCAGCGCCTCCATCGCCCCCAGCGCGTGACAGTTCGGCTCCATCAGCACGGTCTTGAGATTGACACGCAGGCCCGCCGCCAGCATGCGTCGCACGCCTTCGAGGCCGGCCTCGAAGGAGCCGGGCACGCCGGTCAGCGCGTCGTGGGTCGCGGCCGTGGCGCCGAGCAGCGTGACCTCCACCTCCTGCGGCGGGTTGGCGCGCAACGCCGAGATCACGCGATCGTCGACCCGGGTGGCATTGGTGAACAGCACCACGATCAACCCCAGCTCGCGGGCGTGGCGGTACAGCTCGGGAAAGTCGTCGCGCAGCAGGGGCTCGCCGCCGGTGAGCAGCAGGCTCAGGCAGCCGGCCGCGGCCGTCTGATCGAGGATCGAGCGCACCTCGGCGCCGGACAGCTCGGCGCGCGAGCGGTCCGGCCGGCGCGGCAGGTAGCAGTGCACGCAGCCCAGGTTGCAGCGGCGGGTCAGCTCGAGGCTGGCGCTGATCGGCTCGCGACGGCGGGCCGCCTCGGCGTTGAGCCGCCGCAGGAACTCGCGGCCGCCCGGCCAGGGTTCGGACAAGCAGCTCACCGCGTCACTCCACGGACCGGGCGAGCAGCCCGGCCTCCTGTAGTTCGCCGACAAATCCCTGCATGTCAGCGCGCAGCGCCTCGCCCGAGACCTCGAAGATCTCGACCAGCTCCTGCTCGATCTGCTCCAGCGTGCGCCGGCCGTCGAGCCGGTCCCAGATCTCGCTACCCACCTCGTCGAGCACGAACACCCGCTGCAGGTCGGCGAGATGGCCCGAGACCGGTACCAGCAGTACCTCGCCGGCCACGCTCCGCTTCACCACGGAGCCAGACCGGGTGTAGATTGTCTCGCTCATCGGTGGGCCAGCGCCTGGGCCGGGTCACCAAGATAGTTGTACCGCACTGGCATCCCTGCCGCACTTCCACCGCCCAGGTACGCCTCGTGAGCGGCGAGAATCGCCTGGCCCACGGTCAGCCGCGAGGAATCGAAGAGGGCGTCCAGCAAGGCCTGGCCCAGCGCGCGGTCATCCGCCGATCGCGACAGTCCGGTCGGCGCGTACACCCCGATCGCGCCGCCCGCCTCGCCGAGCAGCAAGGCCTCGCCCACGCTCGCGAAGCCTGGGATGGTGAAGCGGCCGGCCATGCAGGTCAGCGCCAGCACCAGCGGGCGCCGCGCACCATTGATGAGCCCCTCCGCATCCGCGGCCGTGAGCAGCCCCTCCTGGGCTAGCCGGTCGACCCCGGCGTGACCGAGGTAGTGCACCAGCAGCGCGCCCTCGTCCAGGGCTGCCAGCAGCTCGGAGCGCGCCGCCTTGATCCCGAGCTCGGAGAGGTGCACGAGCTGCGCGTCCAGGTGCGGCGGTAGGTGCTCGGCCGCGGCCAGGCTCGACGCGGAGAAGTCGCCGCCGCCGTCCGGATCGTCGGCGAGCAAGACTGCGCGCTCCTGCCAGCCGTCCGCGGGCGCGTTCTCGTACTCGACGATGCGCTGCACCATCACATCAAGGCTTACGGCGTCCGCCGCGGGCAGCCGGCCCACCGCGATCTCGGGCAGGCCGTCGCCGTCCACGTCGCCGTACCGTCCGTCCGCGGCGAACAGCCCGTCCGACGTGGGCACCAGCAGCGGCGGCACCAGGCACTCTCCGTGGCCCAGCCTGTCGCGGTAGTCCAGGCTGCCGTCGCCGGCGAGCACCACCAGCTCGGGTGAGATGCGCCAGCGCCGGTGTGCGTGCGCCAGGAAGTCACGGATCGCCTCGGGGTGGCGCACACCGTGATTGAATGCGTCGTAGATCGCCTCGAGGGTGACCACGCGCGCGGACAGGCCCTGCTCCTGGCGGTGCTCGGCCAGCCGTGCGGCCGGCCCGAGCAGAACCTCCGGTGCGATCACCAGGTATCGCGCGCCCGGGCCGCGTCGAAGAGCACGTGCACCGCGCTCGGCCGGCTCGATCCGCAGCGGCGCCTGCGGCAGGGCCGCGAGGAAGGGGCCGTCGCCGCGCAATCGTAGCGCGACGGCGTACCCCGCCTCCGTGGGCGCGATCCGACCGCCGGTGAGCAGTACCGGGCGTCGTGGATCGGAGATGTCGAGCGCCAACACCCCTGGCCCGCTGAATCCGTCCACCTCGACCGCGGCGTGGCCCGCATCCTCGAAACGCAGGCCATCACCGTCGGCGTGGTAGCGGCGTGCATATTCCAGATCGAAGCCGTCCACGTACGAGACGCTGAAGCTCACGCCCTCGGTCGCCTGCGAATGCACGCTAAGCGTGTTCTCGCCCTCCTGCAGCAGCGCGGCGTCAAAGGCGTACGCGCCGACGTACGGCTCGGTGGCGTTGAAGCTCGCCTCGCCTATCGGCTCGCCGTTGAGCGCGAGCTGTACCCGGTGGTCAGGTGCGACCTCGCTGTCGCTGCCGCCCTGCAACCGCACCACCAGCGTGGCCGTGTCTACCGCTGGATCGCGATGCTCCACGGGCAGTACGAACTCGGCGCTGTCCAGGCCATCGAAGCCGGCCACCAAGTGCTGCCACAGCCAGTAGTCAAACTCGGGGTCGTCGAACAGCGCGGTGACCGGCATGCGATCCTGCTCCACGGTCCGCGTGAAGAGGAAGCTCGCCGTCGGATCGGGTTTGGCCCGGCGCGGCGCGGCTCGCTGTCGCTCCATCCGCAGGGCCCGGCCGCGAGAGAGCCAGAACACCTGCTCGTCGGTGAAGGGCGTGTCGAGCCCGCGGCCGAAGAAGTACAGCCCGCGGCCGTCCTTCGCCGGCAGTTGCGCTACTGGCTTCCCGTTGCTCGTCAGCGCGAGTCGGCCCGCCGCGATCAGGGCTCGCGCGCGCCCATAGCGCAGGCCCAGGCCCGTGGCCACGCTCAGCGCGTCCACGAAGTACAGCCCCTCCTCGTTGACCGCTATCTTGAGCCGCTCGCCGCGGAGCCAGCGCCCATGTCCGCGCCAGCGACCGTGCCCGCGACCGCGAGCGCGACCCTCCCCGCGCCAGCGGTAACGCCCGCGCCGGGCCTCGCGCCGGAAGGCCGGCTTGCCGGGGCCGCGGTCCTGCAGCAGCTCGTCCGCCTCACCCGGCTCCTCGGGCACCACCTCGTACGGCCCGTGCACGCTGCGCCGTCCGCGGCGATCGACTTCGACCAGGCGGTACGTCAGCGTCTCGTCGGTCGGCGCACCGTGGTCGAGGAAGCGGTAGCGCCCGCCGCCCGTTGTGCGCAGCTGCGCCGGCAGCAGCCGGCGGGTGACCTTGCGGAAGCGGCCCGAGTCCCCGACCCGTCGATGCACGTGGAAGCCCACCGTGCCGTTCTCGGCCGTGGTCTCCCACTCCAGCTGCACGCCGCCGGGGTGGCGGTGCCCGCGCACCTCGCCGATCATCGCGTAGAGCGGCTTGATCTCGCCGTACGCCTTGAGGCAGACGCTGCCCGTATTGTCGAATGTGCGGAAATCGGACCAGGACGCTCCGCTGCCGCTGATGAAGGTCTCGCCTTGACCGGCCGAGGCCGCCGAGCTGTACCCGGGGTAATCGAACTCGTACGGGATCGGGTAACCGTAGCCCGGCGTGGTGACCCGGACCACCACCGAGAACTCCTGGCTGCTGGTGAGCTCCACCAATGGCTCGCTCAACGACAGGGTCACGGTGTGATAGCCCATCTCGGCAAAGGAGCCGTCAGTCTGGCTGTAGACCAGCGTGCCGTCGGTCGGATCGTTGCCCGGGGGATTGAAATCGGTGTACGCGTACAGGTCGAAGGTCGTGCCCGGCACGCCGGCGTAGAAGCCCACCGCGCGCAGCACCTCGTCGTTCTGCGCGGTGAACTTGGCCGCCATCCACCCCGTGTCGCTATCCACGTACCCCATAGAGGAGACCCAACCCAGCGGATCGTACTCGTAGATCGTATCGAGGTTGGCCGTAGACGCCGCGCTGTTGAAGCTGGCGCTGTCGCTGTACGCGAATTTGGTGTCGTAGTACGAGATCCAGAAGTACCCGCTATCCCCCCAGCCCGTACCCCAGCTGTTCTTGATCAGGAAGGCGCCGTTGCCCGGCGGGGTGTTGGTGAATTTGCTCGCCGCCCAGCTGTCGTCCCAGCCGACGATGGCCACCGCATGGTTCGAGTCGTCCGTACCGTCGTAGTAGAACGAGTGGGTGCTGTAGTTGTGGTACGCCGGGTCCCAGCGGAAGCTGACGTACACCGCGCCGTGCGCGATCACCGCGTCCTTGAGCGTGTCGTTGTCCGTGGCCAAGGTGCGCGGCGGGTACATCAGCACTTGCTGCACGTGCTTCCGCACGGTCAGCCCGGAGGGCGAGGTCGGGTCGGCCTCGTCGTACGGATCGTCGGCCGCGTTGATCGGGCCGTCCCAGCGCGCGAGGTACGCCGCGGACATGAATAGGTTTCCGCCCTCGCAGTGTGTCCAGTCGAAACCGTGCGTGTTCTTCAGGTTCTGCTCGGAGAAATTCGCGGTCTCGCCCGGCCTCAAGTAGCTCTCCATCGAGGCGTACGTGCCGAAGGTCCAGCAGGAGCCGCAGCCGCCCTGGTCGCGAACGCCGGTCACCCGGTTGTAGTCTCGCAGGTCGTAGCTCGGCGGCGCGCCGAGCTTGGGGAAGCTCGCGCCCGACTCGACCACTAGGCCGGCAGCGTGTGAGAGGTCCACCGGACCCGGACGATACCCGAGGCCATGGCCGTCCCCGGCCCCACTACCCAGGGGCAGACGATCGAGGCCCTCACTCTCCATCAACTCGACGAATTCGGGGTTGAGCGGCGCCCGCACCGGCTGGTGAGCCGCAGCGGCCGGAGCCAGCAGCAGATTGGCTGTCGCCAGCAGTAACGGGCCCAGCGTGAGCCTTTGACCGAGCTGCATTTCCGGCGTCCTCCGGAATGCTGGAGAATGTCCCCAATTCTTTGAAGTCTAGCGCTTTCCGGACCCCGGATCAACGTCCGCATTGCAGGTATTATCGACAATGCCGACGTACTCGGTCGGGCTGGCTACCTGTGTCGGCTCAGCCCGTCGGGATCGGCCGGCACCCCGGGCAGTTGTCGTAGAAGTCGTCGGGCAGATCGGCGAGCTTCTTGAAGATCTCGAGCTGCTCCTTGGGCGCGAACAGGGCGCCGCACTTCTTGCAACGCGCCATCTCCATATCGCGGTCCCAGCGCTGCAGCCTCCGCTTCTCAACGCTCTGGATCAGCTCGATGCACCCGGTGGGACAGACGAACACGCAGGCGCCGCAGGCGATGCAGCGCTCGGTCATCTCGCCGAAGGGCGGGCCCACCTGCTTGTCCGCGCCGCGACCCGAGAAGCCCAGCGCGTCCCGGCCCACCACCTCGCGGCAGACCCGCTCGCACAGGCCGCAGAGGATGCAGTCGCCGCTGTCGGGCTGATCCGGAAAGCGCGATTTCTCGACGCCCAGCTCGCGGGCGATCTCCAGCAGCTTGGGCGCCTTGGGCGCGCGCGGCAGCAGCAGCTCGATCACCATCCTGCGGTGCTTGAGGATGCGCTCGTTGCTCGTGGTGACCTCGATGCCCGGCAGCACCGGGTAGTTGCACGAGGTGGTGAGCTTGGTCCGCTTGCCCTGTTTCACCTCCACCAGGCACAGCCGGCAGGCGCCGTACGGGCTGACCGCCTCGTGGTGGCACAGCGACGGGATATCGAAACCGTTGGCGCGGGCCACGTCGAGCAGGCTGGCTCCGCGCTCCGCGGTGATCGTCTTGCCGTCGATCTTGAACTCGACCATCTCGGCCATGATGCTCGCCTCCTACTCGACCTCGACCGCATCGAAGCGGCAGACTTCCCAGCAGAACCCGCAGCGCACGCACTTGCTCTCGTCGATCACGTGCAGCTTCTTCTTCTCGCCCGTGATCGCACCCACCGGGCACTTGAGGCAGGCGCCGCAGCCGTTGCAGGGCCCCTCGAGGATCTTGAAGGTCAGCAGCTCCTTGCAGGTCTTGCCCGGGCAGCGCTTGTCCTTGATATGCGCCTCGTACTCGTCGCGGAAGTACTTGATCGTCGAGAGCAGTGGATTGGCCGCGGTGCTGCCCAGCGCGCAGAGGCTGGCCTCGTGCACGGTCTCGGCCAGCTCCTCCAGGGTATCGAGATCCGCCATCTCGCCCTGGCCCTGCGTGATGCGCTCGAGGATCGCGTGCATCTGGCGCAGGCCCTCGCGGCAGGTCGAGCACTTGCCGCAGCTCTCGTCCTTCAAGAAGTTGGTGAAGTACTTGGCCACGTCGACCATGCAGGTCCGCTCGTCCATCACGATCAGGCCGCCCGAGCCCATCATCGAGCCGGCCTCGGTCAGCTTGTCGAAGTCCACCGGCAGGTCGCACAGCGACGCCGGGATGCAGCCACCGGACGGGCCGCCGGTCTGCACCGCCTTGAGCTGGCCGCCGGCCTTGACCCCACCGCCGACGTTGTCGACGAGATCGCGCAGCGACATGCCCATCGGCACCTCGACCAGACCGGTGTTGTTGACCTTGCCCACCAGCGAGAAGATCTTGGTGCCCTTGGATCCGCCCCAGGGATTGTCGGTAACGTCGCCGGTGCCGATCGAGGTGTACCACTCGGCGCCCTGGTTGATGATCAGCGGCACGTTGGCCCAGGTCTCGACGTTGTTGAGGTTGGTCGGCTTGTCGTACAGCCCCTGCTCGGCGGTGTGGATGTGCTTGGCCCGCGGCTCGCCCACCAGGCCCTCGATGCTGGCCATCAGCGCGGTCGACTCGCCGCAGACGAAGGCACCGCCGCCGCGGTTGATCTTGATCTCGAAGACGTGCCCCGACCCGAGGATGTCCTCGCCGAGCAGGCCTCGCTCGCGGGCCTGGCCGATCGCGATCTCCAGCCGTTCCACGGCCAGCGGGTACTCGTGCCGCACGTACACGTACCCCTCGTGCGAGCCGATGGCGTACGAGCCGATGAGCATCCCCTCGATCACCGAGTGCGGGTTGCCCTCGAGCACCGAGCGATCCATGAAGGCGCCGGGGTCGCCCTCGTCGGCGTTGCAGATCACGTACTTCGGCTCGCCCGGGGCCTCGCGCACGGTCCGCCACTTGACGCCCGCCGGGAAGCCGCCGCCGCCGCGACCGCGCAGGCCGGATCGGGTCACCTCGTCGATCACCGCCTCGGGATTGGCGTCGCCCAGCACCTTGGCCAGCGCCGAGTACCCGTCCTCGGCGATGTAGTCCTCGATGCGCGTCGGGTCGATCTTGCCGTTGAGCCCGAGGATCAGCCGCTGCTGGTGCTTGTAGAAGGGGATGTCCTGCTCCTTCTCGCAGGTCTCGCCGCGCTTGATGCGCCGGCCCTTGCCCACCTTGGGCATCGCGTAGAGCAGCTTGTCGATCACCTCGCCGCCCTGGATCGTCTTCTCGATAATCTGGGGCACCTGCGCGGGCGTGACGTGCTCGTAGAAGATCTCCTCGGGCCGGATCACCAGCAGGGCGCCGCGCTCGCAGAAGCCGTGGCAGCCGGTCATCACCAGTTCGACCTCGTCCTGCAGACCGGCGTCCTTCAAGCCCGACTCGAAGGCCGCCAGCAGGTCTCCGCCGCCGCAGGCCTTGCAGCCCGTGCCCATGCAGATCGAAACCTGGCGCCGCTTCGGATCGCGCTGGCTCTTCAGCTCGGACCGCAGCGCCTCCAGCGCCTCGCGATTCGCCAGCCTAGCCATCGTCGCCATCCTTTCCGGCGCTGCCACGTCCGTACTCGCCGAGCAGGCCCTCCACCTTTCCGGTGCTCATCGAGCCGTGGTACTGACCGTTGATCACCACCACCGGGCCCAGGGCGCAGGCGCCCACGCAGTTCACCGTCTCCAGCGTGAAGTTCTTGTCCGGGGTGGTCTCACCCACGCCGACCTCGAGCTTGCGGACGAACTCCTCGGTCAGCCGCGCTGCTCCGCGCACGTGGCAGGCCGTGCCCAGGCAGACCTGGCAGACGTGCTTGCCACGCTCCTTGAGGCTGAAGACCCCGAAGAAGGTCGCCATGCCATAGACCCGGGTCGGCGAGATGCCCAGCACCTCGGCGATCCGGTCGAGATCCTCACGGGGTAGATAATTCGCCTCGTCCTGCAGGTCCTGGAGGATCGCCAGCAGGGAAGAGGCGTCCTTCCCGTAGCGCTCCAGGATCGCGTCCACGCGTGCCGTGCTCATTGCGACTCCTCGTTGGTGGCCCGCACGTGGGCCTGCAGCCGGCGGCCCTGGTCGTCGACCCAGCCCTGGATCACCTCGATATCGGCCTCGGACAGGTGACGGAACCGTCCCTGCTTCTTGAGGTACTCCCCGACCGGCCGCCGCTCCAGCGGCTCGTACGTTACGCGGTAGCGGCCGTTCTGCACCTCGTACAGCGGAAACACGCCGGTCTCCACGGCCAGCCGGCCGAGGTGCACCGCCTCCTCCGGGGCCGAGCGCCAGCCTGTGGGGCAGACCGCCAGGATGTGGAGGTACGCCGGCCCGCGGGTCTCGGCCGCCCTCCGCGCCTTCTCGAACAGGTCCATCGGGTAGCTCGGGTTGGCCGTGGCCACGTACGGGATGTTGTGTGCAACCATGATCTCGGGCAGGTTCTTCTTGTTCGTCTGCTGGCCCACCGAGAGCTTGCCCGGCGGCGAGGTGGTGGTCATCGCGCCGTACGGCGTGGAGCTGGACCGCTGGATCCCAGTGTTCATGTACGCCTCGTTGTCGTAGCAGACGTACACCATGTCGTGGCCGCGCTCCATCGCGCCGGACAGCGCCTGCAGGCCGATGTCGGCCGTGGCGCCATCGCCGCCCATGCCGACCACGACGATGCGCCGCTGCTCCATGTGGCCCTTGCGCATCAGCGCCTTGAGGCCGGCCTCCACGCCCGAGGCCACGGCCGCGGCGTTCTCGAAGGCCACGTGCATCCAGGGTATGTTCCAGGCCGTCTCGGGGTACGGCGAGGTGATGATCTCCATGCACCCCGTGGCGCTGCACACGATGCAGTTGCGACCGAAGGCCTTCTGCACCAGCCGCACGGCCAGTACCTCGGCGCAGCCCTGGCAGGCCCGATGCCCCGCGTTGACGTACTCCTCGCGGGGCAGCAGACGGGCCGAGTACACATTCTGTGCTTCCATCTCGCTACTCCCTCAGACCGATCACGGAATAGGGCGGCACCGGCTCGCCGGACGCCGCCTTCGCCGTGCTGCGGAACATGTCCTCGAACTGGCACACCGGCACGTCGCGGCCGCCGAGGCCGGCCACGAACTCGACCACCGGGATCCGCTCGCCGACCGAGTAGAGCATCGCCTTGATCTCGCTGGCCACCGGTCCTCCGGGACCGCCGAAGGAGATCGCGCGATCGACGATGCCGACGGCCCGCTTGCCCTCGAACGCCGCGAGCAGGGCTTCGGTGGGCCAGGGCCGGAACAGCCGCAGCTTGATCAGGCCGACCTTCTGCCCCTCGTCGCGGAGCTTGTCCACGCAGGTCATCGCGGTCTCACCCAGGCCGCCCATGGTCAGCAGCACTGTCTCGGCATCGTCGGCCCGGTAGGTCTCCACCGGGTGGTACGCGCGGCCGAACTCCTTCTCGAACCCCCGCCATACTTCCTCGATCACGGGCAGCGAGTCCCGCAGCACCCGCTCCTGCACCCACTTTGACTCGGTGTACACCTCGGGCATGCCCACCGGCCCCATGGTCACCGGGTTGTCCACGTCGAGCTTCATCAGCGGCTCCTGCCGGGGCAGAAAGGCGCGCACCTTCTCCGGCTCGAGGAACTCGATCGGCTCGATCACGTGCGACAGCATGAAGCCGTCGAAGTTCATCGCCACCGGCAGGCTGACCCGCGGGTCCTCGGCGATGCGGAAGGAGGCGATGGTGTGGTCGTACGCCTCCTGGCCGTTCTCGACGAAGACCTGGATCCAGCCCGTGTCCCGCTCGGCCATCACGTCGCTGTGGTCGTTCCAGATGCTGATCGGCCCGGAGAGCGAACGGTTGGCCACCGCCATCACGATCGGCAGGCGGAGGTTCGACGCGATGAACAGGATCTCGTGCATCAGCGCCAGGCCCTGCGAGGCGGTGGCGGTGAAGGTCCGTGCGCCCACGGCGGCCGTGCCGCAGCAGCAGCTCATCGCGGTGTGCTCGGACTCGACCGGGATGAACTCCGCGTCCAGTTCGCCGTCGGCCACCAGCTCGGAGAGGTGCTCGACGATGTGCGTCTGCGGCGTGATCGGGTACGCGGCCACGATGTCCGCGTCGGCGTGGCCCACCGCCTCGGCGATGGCGATGGAGACCTCGATGCCCTTGCGTGCCATCAGACCTCCTCCTCGACCAACGAGATGCACCCGGTCCAGCACTCGCGGGCGCAGATGCCGCAGCCCTTGCAGTACTCCAGGTTGGCCTCGAAGTAGCCCTCGGCGTCCTGGACGATCGCCGCATCGGGGCAGAAGACCCAGCACACGCCGCAGCGGATGCAGTGGCTCTTGTCGACCACCGGCCGCTGGCTGCGCCAGTCTCCGGTACGGTTGTAGCGGGACGAGCCGGGATCGATCACCGCCGATCCGGGCTCGAGTTCCTGCCAGGTGGGTGTCGCGCTCTGTCTGGCCATGGCCCTCACCTCATGCGTGGCCCGGCAGGAGGACCTCCTCCTGCGCGCGCCGGAATGCCTTGATGTTGCGCTCGGCGATCCGGCCGAAGCGCGCCTCGAGCGCCTGCTCCACCGCCTCGCCGCCGACGATGCCGGTCACCTTGAGCAGCGCACCGAGCATCGTGGTGTTGGTGATCACGCGGCCGATCTCCTCGCGGGCGATGTGAGTCGCGTTGACCGTGGCGATGCGATCCGCAGCGATGCCGATCTGCTCCGCCAGCTGATCTCTGGGGTGCCCCGAGTTGACCACGATCACGGCGTCGTCGTGCATGCCGTCCGCGACCTTGACGATCGTCAGCAGAGACGGATCGAGCACCACCACCGCGTCGGGCGTCTCGACTTTGGTCCGCACGCGGATCGGCTTGTCGCTCACGCGCGAGAAGGCGATCACTGGAGCGCCGCGACGTTCCGGCCCGAAGCTGGGAAACGCCTGGGCGTACTGCCCCTCGGCGATGGCGCCGATGGCCAGCAGCTCGGCCGAGGTGACCGCGCCCTGGCCGCCTCGCCCGTGAAACCGAATCTCGAACATTGCGCCGCTCCTCCACTAAATATCTTGTCCGACCCCGGGATCCACCGGGGCCCTGCCAAAACGGGCGCTGACATTATCACCGGGCGAGGGCTGAAGTCCAGGGCAGAATTGGCATTCCGGAGCCTCGTTCTGCACCGCCCGAGCCCGCCCCACTTTACCCTTGCGGAGCCAGGCGGCTTCTGCTATTCAGACAACCGTTCGAGGGGTTTTCCCGGCTTCCCATGAATGGGATTTCCCTCGCCGGTTGCCGGCCCTCGGGGAGATAGTGCATGGCAGGCCCTCAGCTCGTGATGTACGAAGAGGAATACGGCCAGATCCGCGAGGTCTGCAACCGCCTGGCGCGTGACTCGAACGCCAAGGCGATCTTCCTCGTGGACAAGAACGGCCAGCTGATCGCCTCCGCGGGCGAGACCCAGGATCTGGACTCCACCTCTCTGGCCTCGCTCACCGCCGGCAACATCGCGGCCACGGGCGGCCTGGCCAAGCTGATCGGCGAGCAGGAGTTCTCGATCCTGTTCCACGAGGGTGAACGCGACCACATCCACATCTCGCTCATCGGCAATCGAGTGATCCTTGTCGTGATCTTCGACCAGCGATCCTCCCTGGGCCTGGTCCGCCTGCGGGTCAAGAAGGGCAGCGAGGAACTCTCGCGCATCTTCACCGCGCTGGACAAGAAGGCGGCCGGGGCGGGCGGCGCCGAGGCTTCTCCCTTCGCTGAGATCACGGACGAGGACATCGATAACCTCTTCAACGAGTAGGTTCAATGTCGTTCATCAACTACTCGTCACGAGAGATCAACTGCAAGATCGTGTACTATGGTCCGGGTCTGTGTGGGAAGACCACCAATCTCCAGTTCATCTATAACAAGACAAATCCCGACGCCCGGGGGAAGATGATCTCCCTGGCCACCGAGACCGAGCGGACCCTGTTCTTCGACTTCCTGCCCCTCTCGCTGGGCGAGATCCGCGGCTTCAAGACCCGCTTCCACCTCTACACCGTGCCGGGCCAGGTGTTCTACGACGCCAGCCGCAAGCTGATCTTGAAGGGCGTGGACGGCGTGGTCTTCGTGGCCGACTCGCAGATCGAGCGCATGGAGGCCAACCTCGAGTCGGTCGACAACCTGACCGAGAACCTGGCCGAGCAGGGGTTCGACATCCGCAAGATCCCGTACGTGGTGCAGTACAACAAGCGCGACCTGCCGAACATCGCGCCGCGCGAGGAGCTGCACCGCCTGATCAACACGCTCCAGGTACCGGAGTTCGATGCCGTGGCCACGGTCGGCATCGGCGTGTTCAACACCCTCAAGGCCATCGCCAAGCAGGTCCTCACCGAGCTGAAGAAGGGCGGGACGCGGTAGGCCGCGTTTCCCGCCGCGGAATCCCCGGATGAGCCGTACGCGCGGTCCGAAACGCGGGCGACGAATGCTCCGCGCCACGGGTCTCGGCCTGCTCGGCCTGCTCCTCGGCCTGCTGCTCGCCGAGGGCCTGGCCCGCCTGATCCTGGACGAGCACCCGCTGGTGCAGGACCTGGGGCGGCTGATGATGGCGCCCGGACCGGACGCGGAGCTGCCGCTCCTGTGGCGACGCTCGTGCGCCGAGTGCCGGCCGCGCACCAACTCGCTCGGCTTCCCGGGTGCGGAGCCTCCCGCGCGCTCGCCCGGCACGATCGACGTGGCCCTGCTCGGCGACTCGATGTGCCAGGGCCCGGGTCTGCGGTACGAGCACACCCTGCCCGCCCGGCTGGAGCAGGAGCTGAACGCCCGGCAGCCCGAGGGCCGGACCGCGCGGGTGAGCTGCTACTGCATCGGCGGGCATGGGCTGGTCGAGTCGTTGGCCGTGCTGAGGCGTTTCGTCCTGCCTCGCTCGCCCGACCTGGTGCTGCACTTCCTGTTCATCAACGACCAGTCCCGCCAGCTGTTCCTCGACGCCGAGACCGGGAAGGGCCGGCACCGGCCCGCGGCCCTGGCCCCGCTGATCGGCGGCCAGGCGCCCTTCCGCTGGATCCCGGAGGGCGCACGGGGCTGGCTCTCGCGGCACTCGTACCTGTACAGCGAGGCCGGCACGCGGCTGTCGCTGCTGCTGGCCGAGCACGGCCTGTTCGATCCGGTGGCGGACGCCAACCTCAGCGACTCCGAGTTCACGGCCCTGCTCGGCGAGCGCGTGGCAGCCTGCCGCGCGGCCGGGGTGCGCTGCGCCTGGATCATCATCCCCCGCTCGACCCACGAGCGCTGCCGGCCCGGCCCGGATGGACGGGCGCCGGAGCAGGCCGTGCCGCCCTGCTGGCCGGATCTGTACCAGCTCGACCGGCTGGCGCGCTGGGTCGGGGAGCTGCCCGAGCCGTACCTCGACCTGCGCCAGAGCTTCCTCGACAGCCCGGAGCCGCTGCGCCACGCGGACCGGCCGTACGACGTGGACCACCTGGGGATCTTCGGGCACGCGTACACCGCGCGCCAGGTGACGAACTTCGCGCTCGAACTGCTGGAACGCTAACTCTAGTCGGGCCGGACCGCGCGCCGGCGCAGGTGCACCAGGACCTTTTCCAGCGCCTTGGGGTCGAGGCTGCCGTCTCCGGGCCGGTCGTCGTCCTGCGCGTTGCCGGCCGCGGCCGCCCGCTGCTCGATGAAGCCCTGCAGCCGCTCGCGGGCCTCGTCGTCCATGTCGAGGATCTGCAGCCCGTACCCGTTGCCCTGCCACTCCTCGGTGGTCCGCGGATCCTGGCGCACCACCTTGGCGTCGAAGAGGATGCGCGAGCCGTCCGGCAGCTCCAGCGACAGCTCGACCTGCTCGCCCACCACGAGCTGCTCGCCGGTGCGGATTTGACACCCGCCGGCGCTCGCATCGAGAAAGGCCGCATCGGCCAGCAGCCAGCGGCTCTTGACCAGCGCCCGACCATGGGTTCGCCGTCGCTCGTGCCGTCGCCGCTCGGACATGATCCTCTCCGAATGTCCCCGGAACATGGATTATATACCACACTTGCCGGGAAGGCATCAACGGCAGGTTAGGCAGGCCGGGGCAGCGCGAGGAGACCCAAGATATTGTATGTGGGCCATCGGTTAAAACACCATATATTGAAAACACTTGGAGTCTGCGCTTTGTCCTTGAATACTGAACATCCGTTGCGTATCATGAGCGCTGGAGGAGATGCCATGGCCGCGGTCGCCCCCTTCCATCCGGCCCGCTCACGGCAGGAGCTGATCCAGGCCCTGGAAGGCACGGCCGGGCTCAGGCGCGCGCACAGCCTGCCAGCCTCGCTTTGCCCGTCGCCCAGCGGAATCCCGGAGCTGGACGCGCTGCTCGGCGGCGGCCTGCCGCGCGGCCGCATCACCGAAATCAGCGGTCCGCGCTCCACGGGCCGCACCGGCCTGGCCCTGTCCGCGGCCACGGCCGCCACCGACCGCGGCGAGGTGGCGGCCTGGATCGATCTGGCGGACGCGCTGTGCCCGGCCGCGGCCGCGGCCAGCGGCATGGATCTGTCCCGGCTGCTATGGGCCCGCGTCCTGACGCCGCGGCAGGCCCTGCTCGCCGCGGACCGCGTCCTGGCCGCTGGCGGCTTCGGCCTGGTGGTGCTGGATCTGGAAGCCGAGGGTCCGGGAGGGCCAGGCGCCGGCCCGCGCTGGTCAGCGGGCCTGCGCGGCACCAGCCCCTGGGTCCGGCTGTGCCGCGGCGTGGAAAAGGCCGGAGCCGTGCTGCTGCTGCTCGGCCGTACGCGAAGAAGGGCCGGCACCTTCTCGGCGCTCTCGCTGCGGGCCGAGCGCGTGCGCACCCGCTGGCAGGACCGCGATCGACGCGAGCCGCGCCTGCTCCTCGGCGTGCAGGGGAGGATCACGGTGGCGCGCAATCGCGGCGGGCCCGAGGGAGGCGTTGTGGAGGTGGAGTGGGGGATCGGGGAAGGTTGAAAGTCGAAAGTCGAAAGTTGAAAGTTGAAAGTTTGGACCCAAAAAACCGGACCCCGAAACCAAGGACCAAAAACCAAAAACTCAAAATCTGGAACTGCGCGAATCGCCTGCCTGCGCGTGCCCGACCTGCCCCTGTTCGCCTTGCTCCGCGCCGGGCCGGATCTCCGCGACCGGCCCGTGGTCGTGACCGGGGGGCCGGGCCGGGCCTCGCCCGTGATCGCCTGCTCGGCCGAGGCCCTCGAGCAGAACGTGCGCGAGGGCATGACCGCGGCCCAGGCCGGCGCGGTGTGCCCCGAGCTGCTGATCCGGCCCCGCGCGGCCGAGCTCGAGCGCCAGGCCCAGAGCACGCTGGCTGACCTGGCCCACGCCTTCTCGCCGCGAGTGGAGTCCGGGTCAGCGGGCCTCTGCTATCTCGAGGCCACCGGGCTGTACCCGGTGTTCGGCACCGAGGCGCGGCTGGGCGAGCTGATCCTCGAGGCCGCGGCCAAGCTCGACTTGGCCGGGCTCTGCGTGGGCCTGGCCGCGGGCAAGGGCCTGGCCAGGATCGCGGCGCACAAGGGTGAGACGACGCGCGGGAACGTCGCGATCATCCCCCCCGGCCAGGAGCGCGCCTTCCTCGCCCCCCTGCCCCTCTCGCGGCTGCTCGCAGCCTCGGGCCTCGACCCGTCGGAGCAGGACAGGCTGAGCCGCGCGCTCGCAGGCTGGGGCCTGTACACGGCCGGCGACCTGGCCCGGCTGTCCGCGGGCGCGGTCGGGGCCAGGCTCGGTCAGCCCGGGATCCGGCTGCACTGGCTGGCCCGGGGCGAGGAGCCAGAGCCCTTCACGCCCGAGGCCCGGCCCCTGGTGTTCGAGGAACGGCTCGAGGCCGAGCCCGGGATCCAGACGCTCGAGCCGCTGCTATTCGGCCTGCGCGGCCTGCTCGATCGCCTGGTCAACCGGCTGGCCTGCCGCGGCCTGGCCGCCCGCCGGATGGTGCTCGACCTCGAGCTCGAGACCCGGCGCGGGGATCGGCGCAGGCTCGAGGTGAGCACGCCGACCCGCGACACGGCCGGGCTGCTGGCCCTGATCCGGCTGGAGCTGGAGCGCGATCCGCCGGGCGCGACCGTGCAGGGCGCGGCCCTGACCCTCGAATCCCAGGCGCCGCGGGCCTCGCAGTTCGACCTGTTCCTGCCGGCCGGACCCGCACCGCTGGCCCTGGCCGCGACCCTGGCCCGGCTGGCCGCCCTGCTCGGGCCGGAGCGGGTGGGCGCGCCCGAGCTGCTCGACAGCCACGCCGCCGATGCCTTCCGGCTCGCCGCCTTCCAGCCGGACCCGGCCCGGCCGCGCGACACCCGGGACGGCATGGCCGCGCACCGGCTGGGCTTCCGCGCCTTCCGCCCGCCCCGGCCGGCCCGGGTGCGCCTGGCCCGCGGCCGGCCCGCGCAGGTGCGGGCCAAAGACCTGTCCGGCCGGGTCTGCCGGGCTGCCGGTCCCTGGCGCACGCGGGCGCTGTGGTGGGAGCCCTGGCCCGTGGATCGCGAGGAGTGGGACGTGGAGCTGCAGGACGGGGCGCTGCTGAGGCTGGCGTGGGACGGGAGCGGGCGGCGCTGGGTCGTGGAGGGGGAGTATGATTAGTCGAAGGTTGAAAGTCAAAAGTCGAAAGTCGAAAGTTCCGCGCCACGGCTGGAAGCGGCACGTCGGCGCGGTCCTCGGGGAGCTGACTTCCTGTGTATCCAGGCCTGAATGCCGGTCATGGCCCGGCGCGGAACCTTCGACTTTCGACTTTCGACTTCCAACTTTCCCCTGATTCAGGTGTAATCAACCCGGAAGCACGCTGGTCTTTCTCTCCGAACAGACGACCCAACCGGTCTGCAAGGAGGAACAGGACCATGAGAGCATTCAGGATCATCAGAAACGGGCTGCTCGGGCTCGCGACCCTGCTCACTGCATCGGCCATCGGCTGCGGCGACGGCTTCGACGACATCGACGACCCGGGCGGCGACAGCCGCTGCGTGGGCCGGGCCCTGACCGTGGACCGCGAGCCGGTCGGCGGGGTGTGGGCCTACCTGGTCAAGGACGGCGTGGCCGTGGCGCGCACCCAGACCAACGCCAGGGGCGCCTTCAGCCTCGACATCGATATCGTGGGCGCGGCCGATGTGGTGCTCAACGATGCGGCCGGCAGGGGCGCGCTCAAGGCGATCGCGCTGTACGACGGCGAGAACGACGCCGGCGACCTGTACCTCCAGCCGCTGGAGAGCATCGCGCCCGTGGTCGACATGGAGGGCATCGGCTTCGAGGAGCGGATCACCACCGAGCGCGGGGACTACCTGCGGCCGGTGTACAACAGCGACCGCTCTGCCGTTTACACCGTGCGCAAGAAGGGCGGCGATCCCAACTACGAGGTGGTACGGATCAACCTCCCCTCCGGCGAGGAGACCGTGCTGCGCAGCGACGAGAACCTGTACAGCAACAGCAGCGGCCTGTGGCTGCTCAACGACGACGTGCTGTACTACGAGGCGGTGCGGCCGATCCCGGACGATCCCAACGGCTACTCCACCCAGAGCCACGTGCTGATCCACACCGGCACCGGCGAGGAGCTGCACTTCGCGCCGTGGTGGGAGTTCCGCGCCGGGCCGTACGCGGTCGGCGATCTGATCTGCTTCGTCGAGGGCTTCGACCGCCAGCCGGCGTACGACACGATCTTCGGCACGGCGTACGAGTACCGGCTGCGCCCGGCCTGCCTCGACCCGGCCTCCTCCGAGATCCGGCGCGGCAGCACGGTGCAGGGCTGGAGCACGTACGCCGAGGTGGTGGCCAGCAACGCGGACAGGCTGGCCTTCCTTCGCGTGCGCGACTGCGACTACGAGGATCCGGAATGCGAGTTCGACCCGCCCAAGCCGATGTACCTCATCGAGTGGGCCGACCTGAGCAACCGCTACGTCAGCACCTTCGACTACTACGAGCGCTGGGCCCAGGAGACCGACTGGAACGGCGAGTCGATCTACTTCATCGACACCGACCAGTACGGCGGAGGCACGGCAGACCTGACCCGGCTCGACGTGAGCTCCGGCACGACCCACAGCGTGGCCGACCTCGACTGCGAGCAGGCCGACGGCTGCACGCTCTCGAGCACGCTCCAGGTCTCGCCGGACAGCACAAAGCTGCTGCTGGCCAAGGCGCGGCGCGACGCCGAGGGCGTGATCAGCAACCTCGGCCTGTTCCTGCTCGACCTGGGCAGCGGCGCGCTCGAGTCGCTGGACACCAGCTTCCGCATGCTCGACGGCTCGGATTACGAGCTGTGCACCACCGGCGACTATGCGAGATGCAACCAGACCTTCGAGGCCAACGGCGACATCTCGATCGGCGAGGTGTTCACCGCCGAGGACGGCAGCAAGATCGCGGTGGCGGCGACCCTGCCCGGTGACGGCGGGCCAGCCTCGGTGCGCGCCCTGCCCATCGGCGAGGGCGACCACTCGATCCCGCAGATCGTGCGGAGCCCGGACGCCGTGCACGAGGTCTTGCGGCTGCGCGACCTGGAGAGCGGCTTCTTCCAGCTGCACACGGGCGTCATCGCCGGAGAGACCGACGAGCTGGCGCAGATAACCTTCATCACGGCGAGTCATCACTCGCTCGCCTTTGCCCCGGATGGCGAGAATCTCTACTACTTCACCCGCGACCCGATCTCGGGCTACGAGCAGCTGTTCCAGGTCTCGGTCGCGGCACCGGACGGCGACTGGAGTAGATGAGAGAGCTGGTGGAGGCGGCGCGGAATGGCGATCGGAGAGCGCAGCGAGCGCTCTTCGATCGCTTTCGCCGTCCGCTGATGGGCTACTGCATGCTATCGGCGAACGGAGACCGGGAGCTGGCCATGGACCTCACGCAGGAGACCTTCGGCAAGGCCTTCACCAACCTGGACCGGCTCCAGGACGCCGACCGCTTCAAGGGCTGGCTGTTCACCATCGCGGCCAATGTCTGCCGGACCCAGGGCGCCAAGGCAATTCGCCAGAAGCGGTTACACGAGCGCTTTGCCCTGGTCCTCGACGCCGAGCCGCCCGCCGAGGACAAGCTGGGGCGGGAGCTGCGCATCTCGGCCGTGCAGAACGTGCTGGATTCGATCGAGGATGACAAGCTGCGCAAGATCGTGACGCTGAAGTACACCGAGCCCGAGCACACCACCCGGGAGATCGCGAGCAAGCTCGACATCCCGCACGGCACCGTGACCGTGACCCTGTCGCGGTTCCGCGCGAGGATGAAGGGCCGCTTTGCCGCGGCCCTGCTCGAGGTCGAGGAGGCGTGTCATGGCTGAGACCTGTCCGATCGGTACGCGGGAACGGCTCGAGGCCCTGCTCGGCGGGCAGCTGCCCGACGCGGAGCGGGCGCAGCTCAAGGCGCACCTGGAGCATCCCTGCGAGACCTGCCTCGAACTGCTCGAGGCGATGGACGAGGATGACCTGTTCGAGGCCGCGGCCGGGCCGCAGGCCGAGATGAGCGCGGCCGAGGCCGAGCGGATGTTCGAGGCCGTGGCGCCGCCCGCCAAGCAGGAGCGGGCGCCCGGGCTGCTCCAGCGCATCGCGTCGTGGATGCGAGCGCCCGTGCTGGTGCCGCTGGCAGCGGCAGCGGTACTGGTGATTGCCTTCGGGTTGTCGTCGATGGTCACGGATGAGACCGCGTCGAGCCAGGCGGCGTACACCGGGGTGAAGAGCATCGAGGTTGCCACGCCGCTGCCCACGCCGGTGCTCGCGGGCTTCGTGGGCTCGGTGCAGAACGGCACGCCGCGCGTGACCCGACGCCTGATCGGCAACGAGCACATCGCCAGTGGCGAGCTGGTGCTGCTGCGTTACACCCTGGCTCGGCCCGCCTATCTGTACCTGCTGGCCGAGGCCGACGGTACCGCAACCCTGCTCCACGCCTCGGATTCGCCGCAACCGGCCGGCGAGCACGAGCTCGGTGCCCAGGGCCAGGCTCTGGCGGTGGACCCGTCGCAGCTCGGCGCCGAGGTGCGGCTCGTGCTCGTCGCATCGCCGCAGCGAATTGCCAGTTCCGAGCAGGCCGCGCTGCTCGACGCCGACCGCCGCGCGACGAGCTGCCCGCACTGCTCGACCGCGTCGCTGCAGGTACGTTCGGAGCCGTCGCGGTGAAGCGCGCCCTGCCGATCCTGCTTGCGCTGCTGTGCGCGAGCTGCGCCACCTCCGACGGCGTCAAGGGCGCGGCCCTGGTCAAGTTCGCGCCGGCCGGAATAACCGACGACGCGGCCAAGCCCAAGCGCATCGCCCTGCTCGTCGGCATCGACGCCTTCGAGGACGAGCGCTTCCCGGACCTGCGCTACGCGGCCGAGGACGCCAATGCCGTTGGCCGGTCGCTGGCATCCGGCTTCGACGAGGTGCGGGTGCTCAGCACACCCGAGCAGACCCGCCGCACCGCGATTCTCTCGGCCATTGCCGAGATCGGCGCACAGGCCTCGAACACCCGCGACACGATACTGCTCTACTTCTCGACCCACGGCTCGCTGGGCCGCAAGCCGGGCGGCGAGCTGGAGCGCTACCTGGTGACCGCGGACACGCGGATGAACCTGCTGACCCAGACCGGCATCTCGGTCGACGGCCTGCTCGAGGTGGTCGACGCCCTGCCCTCGCAGCGCAAGCTGGTGGTGCTCGCCACCTGCCACAGCGGCAAGGGCAAGTCCCAGGTCGACGACGGGCTGGCCAAGGCCCTGGCCGCGCTCAAGTCGGCCTCGCCCGCGCCGCTCGAAGAAGTGAGCGAGGCCACGATCATCCTCACCGCATCCGCATTTGGCGACACGGCCCGCGAGAGCGAGGCCCTGGGCCACGACATCTACACCCACTTCTTCCTCGAGTCGCTCGACGTGTCTCGCGGCGATCGCGACGGCAACGGCGCGGTCACCGCGTCCGAGGCCCACGACTATGCCCGCGACAAGACCTATGCCTTCACCAAGGGCCAGCAGCGGCCCACGGCCGAGAGCGCGATCCTCGGCCGCGATCCGATCGTGCTCTCGGGCGAGCCGCAGCGCCTGGGCCGGCCCGTGCTGTTCTCGTACGCGGCGTCCGCCGACGGGCTTCAGCTGTGCATCGACGGTGCGGTCAAGGGCGTGCTGCCGGGTGGTATCGCGGTGCCCGAGGGCGATCACGAGCTGACACTCTCCGATGCGCACAGCGGGGAGACCGTGTACAGCGGCGCGATCGCCGTGCAGCGCGGCGAGGTGATCGAGATCAGCAAGCTGCTGCCCGATCCCGTGCAGTGGACCCTGCAGGTCGGAGGTCTGGCCGACTGGCCGATCCTGGCCACGGTGCGCGGCGAGTACCTGCCGTACAGCTTCGGCGCCCGCCTCGGCGCCCGGGTCCGCAACTGGCCCGCCCAGGGCTGGGTGCTCGGCCTGGACGTGGACTACCGCGGCGGCAAGGGTCGGGCCGGCGGCTTCAACGAGACCCTGCCCTTCGAGTTCCACGCGATCGGCTTCGACGCCAGCGCGGGGTACGCCTGGGACCTGGCACAGGGCCTGTTCCTCACGCCCGGGGTGTCGGTGGGGGCGAGCTGGGCCTTCCGCCGCTTCGACACCAGCAAGTTCCGCAAGGACGAGGACCTGACCGGCTTCCGCTTCGGCGCGGACCTGGCCCTGGAGTGGGAGATGGTCGAGGGCTTCTGGCTGGTGCCGCAGCTCGAGGCCGGTGGCCTGGTCGCCGGCCTGGGCCAGGACCTGGGGCCGCACCCGTACGTGGGCGCGGTGCTCTCCGCGGGCATGAGCTTTTAAGACGGATGCCCGGCGGCTCGCCGCCGGGAGCTTCATACGCAAAGCTCCGAGCCGCGGGGCTTGCCCCGTGTCCTCAGCGCCGCCGGCGCAACCTCAGCAACACACCCAGCACCATCGGCAGGATCAGATCGAGCAGCCGGGGCAACGAGATCCCGCGCGCCGAGCAGCCGCGCTTCATCGGCGGTCCCGCAGCTGCGCTGGCATCACCCTCGCAGCCGTCGCCGCCGCCGTCGCCGTCGCCGCAGCCACCGTCACCCGTTTCCGGATCCGATCCGGACGACTCGCCGTTGCAGCCAGACTCCGAGGATCCAGACCCGCTGTCCTCGCCCCCGCAGCCCGACTCCTGTGCCTCGACCTGGGTCTCGCTCTCGTCCTCGCCGCCGCAGCCTCCCGCGTCCTCGCCGTACCCGTCGGGACCGCCGCAGCCGTAGTAGCAGTTGATGCACACGTCCACGTCCGGGTTGACCTTGTGGCCGTTCACGCGGTGCTCGATCACCCGCGGCTCGCGGGCCGTGCGTAGCTCGCCGTCCACACGCACCTGGCTGCCGTCGCCGGCCTCGAGCGTCAGGTCGAAGCTCGCCTGCAGCGCCGGCGGCAGATCGCCGATCAGATCGAAGTCGGTGATAATCACGTGGCCCCGTGCGCTCTCGCTGCCGAACACGCGCTCGCCGCCCCGGTGCTCGACGTAGCTCGCTTCCCAGCGGTTACGGGAGAGCACCTGCCGTCCGCCGGGCACGATCCCCTCGAGGTCGAGATCGAGCCAGAGCAGGCCCGAGCGCACGTCGTCCTCGCCGTCCACGAACACCGGGAACTCGAAGGAGATCACGATGCCGTTGTCGCCGTGCTCGGACCAGGAGTGCGAGAACAGCGCCGGCGCCGCGCGCAGCTCGCCCGTGTCGTCGGGACAGCTCTCGCCCGAGGCCGCGCGGCAGAGCAGGAACTCGGCCCGGCCGGTGGTGTCCTGCGGGCCGCAGCTCAAGGCGAGGAGCAGGCAGAGCAGCAGTCTCCGTTTGCCCATGCGCTCCTCCTAGAAATGCGCTGCCACGAAGAGCGCGAGGTTGATCCGCATCCCGGCGTCGCCGTCGCCGCCGGTGACGAGCTGCGCGCCGAAGTCGTCGTCGATGCCAACCTCGTCGGCGAACTCGAAGCGCAGGCCGGCCGAGAGCTGGCGGATGAAGCGATACTCCACGCCCGCACCCGCGGCGTATCCGAAGTGCAGCATCCGGGCCTCGGCGTTGGCGCCGGACGGCAGGCCTTCGATCTCGCTGAAGCTCCACACCGGGCCGAACATGAAGTCGCCGAAGAAGCGCAGGCCGGCCACCACGGGCACGACCAGTCGTGTTCCGAGAAGCAGCGCGTGGGTGCTGCGCTGCAGCGAGAGGAAGTCGCGGCCGAAGAACCCGGTGCCGTACCCGTACGACAGCAGCAGGTGGAAGCCGACCGGCCAGCCGCTCGAGCGGCCGCCCCACCCCACGGTGAAGCGCGCCGAGTACCCGGGGAGCTCGGCGTGGGACAGGCCCACCGGAAGCACGGCCCCGCCCGCGGCCTCGAGGGTGAAGCCGGTGATACGCTGCGGCTGGCACTCGGGCTCGTACGGCTCGGGCAGGGGCGCGTCGAAGCGCTCGAGCTCCTCGTCGTCCCCTGCCTCGTCCGCCTCCTCGGCCGTGGCCAGTTCCTCGTCAGTCTCCTCGGCCTCGTCCGTCTCCTCGGCCCGATCCGTGTCCTCGGCCGCGGCCGGGGGCGAGCCGGATACCGCCAAGCAGGACGCGGCCAGGATCGCGATCCAGGCTCGCCCCGGCATTGGTCACCTCCCAGGCGCTGTTGCGACATTCCAGGCGCTGTTGCGACATTGTACATGCAATGATTGTTCCCGTCCCGCACTAACGGTTTCATTGCGTTTTTCGCTGTTCGCCAGGCTGGTCTGCGTAGCCTGTTGCGCACACTGTGGTCACTGGTCACGGATGAGACAGCAAGAGTTGACAAGGCACAATGTTTACGTCATCATGTCAGCGTTGACAACGGAGGATCGCCGATGGCTCGTCTCTTCTCCACCCGGCTCGACGAGGCCTTGATAGATCGCCTCGACCGAGCCGCACGCCGACTCGGCACATCCAAGCAGCGCCTGGTCGAACAGGCCCTGCGCGCACATCTGCACCAGCTGATCGGCGGCGAGGACGACGAAGAAGACGATTTGCTGACGCGCACGTCCGGTGCCTGGAAGCGTCGAGAAAAACCGGCCGCAACGGTCAGGAAGGTTCGCGGTGCCTTCCGGGAGAGTCTGGCTCGCAAGGAGCGCAAGCCGTGAAGGTGTTCGTCGACTCTGACGTACTGATCTGGCACCTGCGCGGAGAGAAGAAGGCCACCGCGCTGCTCAAGACACTACGCGACACCCCCGGCTGCGAGCTGTGGACCGGTGCGCTGCAGCGGGCGGAGGTGCTGTTCTATACGAGGCCCGCGGAAAACGACGTTACCCGCGCCTTTCTCGCCCTGTTCCGCACGGCACCCGTGACCGATACAGTGGTGGACTCCGCCGCCGTGATGTTTCGACAGTGGCACCCGTCCCACGGCATAGACGTGGCCGACGCGCTACTTGCGGCTACCGCCTCGCGGGCCGGCGGCAAGATCGTCACGAGGAACATCAAGCACTTCCCCATGCCCGAGGTGGCCGCGGAAAAGGCCTGGTGACCTGGCGTGCAGACTGACTGAACGCCAGTTCCACGTTCATCGTGTCCGGCGCCAGGACGCGCTCGAAGTTGCGCATGAAGTCGGGCCCGCGTCGAGCGCGGTGCGGGATTCACGCCTGCGAAACGGGCTGCGGAGCGGTGGCCGAGCAGGCATAGCGCATCAGCACGTGCCGGACGTGCTCCAGATCGAACGGCTTGCAGAGAACGTCGTCGGCCCCGGCGCGGAAGGCCTCGTCGAGGAACTCCTCGCCGGCGTGCCCGGAGATGACCACCACCCGCAGGTCGGGCTTTTGCTCCCGCATCCGGGCCGTGAGCGACATCCCGTCGAGGCCCGGCAGCACCACGTCGACGATGGCCAGCGTGTACTGGTTGCGCTCGAGCAGACGCAGGGCCGCGGTGCCGTCCCGCGCGGAGTCCACGCTGCAGCCGAGCTTGATCAGGATCCGGCTCAGGCTCCTTACGGTCGGCGCCTCGTCGTCGACGAGCAGCACACGAGGCCGACGACGGTAGCTTCGGCCGATCGGCGGCTCGAGCGGGCCCTCGGACTCTCGCCTCGCGGTCACCAGACGCTCGATCGCCAGCGTCGCGTCATCGTTCGGCCGGACGAACCTCAGGCCAAAGCTGAGCCGATGGTCCGGCCGGACGACGTCGTGCCCGATCCACACCACCTCGCTGGCCAGGTAGAACACCTGGGGCCGGTCCGGGATCTGGAACATCAGGCCGAAGGGCTGACCGGGCTCGGGCCGGCTCTCGTCGCAGCGCACGAACAGGCCGCCCACGCTGATGTTGCGCACCTGGCCCAGCAGCCAGCTCCCGCGGTGCTCGAGCAGCACCGGGAAGTCCGCTTCCACGCGCGGGTGCCTCCGCTCGGTCGTGGTGTCGGTGGTCTCGATGCTCGCCTCCATCAACACATCCGAACCAGTCATTCGCAGCAAGATCCGGACCAGCCTCGAGCCGCTGCCGGCCTCACCGCGTAACCCTCCGGAGTCCGGAACAATCGCCCCGCCTGTCCGGACCGGCGCGATCCGCGAAACGTCCAGATCCTGTGCCGCCCCGGACAGATCCTGACCTCCCGAGCGGACCTTCGTGCCCGCGTTCCTGGCCGGAGAGACGCGCCTATCGATGTCCGCGCCAGAATCGGGCCAGCCGCTGCTCCAGATCCTCGGCGATCATCTCCTCGGGCGCATGGGCGTACCAGTGCTCGGGCAGGCAGGAGAGCAGCTCGTGGCCGGCAAAGCGCTGACCCACCAGCACGATCACGCCCCGATCCTCGGGCGTGCGGATCACCCGGCCCGCGGACTGGATCACCCGCTGCAGGCCCGGATAGAGCATGGCGTACGCAAACCCCTGCTCGTAGTGCTCCTGGAAGTACTGCTGCATCAGCGCGCGCTCGAAGCCGACCTGGGGCAGGCCCGGGCCGACCACCACCGCGCCGATCAGGTCCTCGCCGGGCAGGTCGATGCCCTCGGCAAAGACCCCGCCCATCACGGCCAGCAGCAGCCGGGGCTCCTCGCTCTGGCGCAGCTGCTCGAGCAGCAGCTCGCGCTCGTCGCCGGACATCTCGGAGTGCTGGATCAGCACCTGCTCCCGGGGCAGCTCGAGCAAACGCCGCACGTCGGCGAGGAACTTGAAGCTGGGGAAGTACGCCGCGTACTTGCCCGGCCGTGCAGCCGCGGTCCGCTCCACGATGCGCGCGATGGTCTCGTAATGTCTTGCCCGCTCGCGGTAGGTCGTGGACACGTCGCGGGCGACCAGCACGTCGAGGTTCTCCCCGGGGAAGGGCGAGGACAGCGAGGCGGCCAGCGGGTCGAGCGCGGGGAAGCCGAGCACGTCCTGGTAGTACGACAGCGGGGTCAAGGTGGCGCTCATCGCCACGGTGCCCTCGACCTGGCGGTGCCGCCGCTCGAGCCGCTCGGCCGGGTTGACGCAGAGCACGCCGATGGCCTCGCCGTCGGGCGCGTGCGGCCCGGACACGTACGGCACGAACTCGCAGCGCTCGAGCGAGAGCACGTCGAGGATGCGCGTCACGCGGGCCAGCAGGTCCACCACCGGGTCGTTGCGCCGCACCAGCCGGTGCGCCCGGTTGTACAGCGCGTACGGCACGATCAGCTCGGCCGCGCGCTCGGCAAAGCCCTGCCACGCCTCGAGGTCGGCCTCGACCGGACGGCAGTCCTCGACCTGGCCCGTGCCGGCCTGCTCCGCCGTGGCCAGGGTACGGCCGATCATCGCGTCGAGGTCGCGGCACAGGCCGCGCAGCCAACCGAACAGCTCCGGACCCCTGACGCCAAACTCCATGCCGGGCAGCGCATCCTGGACGACGCCCTCCTCGCGCTCGCGGTCCCTCGTGGAGAGGAACTCGCCCTTGCGGAAGCGCTCGGCCAGCTCGGCCAGCTCGGCGCGGGTGATCGCTGGCGAGTAGTAGCCCCGCGCCCGGTCGAACAGGTTGTGCGCCTCGTCGACGACAACCGCGGCGCGGCGATCCGCCTCGGGCCCGAAGAAACGGTGCAGGGCCACGCCCGGATCGTACACGTAGTTGTAGTCGCCGATGACCAGGTTCACCTCCTCGGCCAGGGCGAGCTGCACGCCGTGCGGGCACAGCCGGTGTGCTTCGCCCACGGCGAGCACGGCCTCGGGATCGATGCGCGAGCCCGCGGCGAGCAGCTGCTCGATCGCGCCCGAGCTCTTGAGCCGGGCCAGGAACTCCTTGAGGTACGGGCAGACCTCGGGGTGACACAGCAGGGTCTCGGGCGGGCACATCCGCTCCTTGGCCCGCAGGGTGAGGCACTTGAGATCGCCCGGCGCCAGGCCGGCCGCGGTGCAGATCTGCTCGAAGGTGCTCTGCACCAGGATCTGCTGGGTGTTCTTGGCCGTGAGGAAGAACAGATGCGCGTCACGACCGAGCGCAAAGCGCAGCCCCGCGAGCAGGGCGCTCACGGTCTTGCCGATGCCGGTCGGCGCCATGGCCAGCACGGGCCGCGCAGCGTCGAGGCCGCTGGCGATCGTGTCGATCAATTCCTGCTGGTGCGGCCGCATCGTGTCATACGGAAACTTCAGTTCGCCGGCGATGCGGGCCAGGCGCCGGGCCCGGGTGCGCTCCCACTCGGCATGAGCGATCAGGTCGCGCAGGCGCTCCAGCAGCTCGCGCTCGGTTTCCTCGGGGGCCAGATCGACCAGCACCTCGTGCCGGGTCTCGTCGAGCAGCGAGTACAGGATCAGCCGGCCGGTCAGCCGGTCGTCGGGCCTGGCCGCGGCCAGGGCCAGGGCATAGAGCCGCAGCTGCAGGGTGAAGTCCGGGAACAGCGCGGCGTCGGCGTGGGCCAGCTCGCCGCCATGAAGGGTCACGGACTTGACCTCCTCGATGATCGGTCCGCCCGGCCCCTCGATCAGCCCGTCGATGCGGCCGCCCAGGCTGACCTCGAACCCATCCAGCTCCACGGCCAGCGACACCGGCACCTCGGCCTTGAAGCCGGCCACTTGCCCGCGCTCCGCGCGGTAGCTGGCGTGCACCCGCTGGCCCAGCTCGGCGCGGGCCCGGCCGAGCAGGCCCATGCCCCGCGGGCCGCTGGCCGCGCTCTCGGCCAGCTCGCGGATCGAGACGCTGATGGTGCGGGCCTCGAGATCGACGGAGAGCGCCATGGCGGGAATGCAGCACAGGGAGGGGCATGAGGTCAACGGCGGGGGTGTCGCGTGACCTCTCCCCCTGTCCCCCTCTCCCGGAGGGAGAGGGGGACAGGGGGAGAGGTCCCCGAGATCAGGACTAAATGTCAGACCCTTGATCTACTGAACGGATGTGCCGTATCCTGATCGTCCGCGGCCGGGGGACGGAGGTGCGATGGCCGGGCGGGCCAGCGAGTACGTGGAGCTGCGCTGCAAGAGCGTGTTCAGCTTCCTGCAGGGCAGCTCAGAGCCCGAGGCCCTGGTCGAGCGCGCGGCCGAGCTGGGCCACGACACCCTGGCCCTGGGCGATATCTCGGGGCTGTACGGCTCACCGCGCTTCCACAAGGCCGCAGTCGATGCCGGGCTCAAGGGCCTGGTCGGCGCGGATCTGAGGCTTCACGAGGGCGGGCGGGTGCTGGTACTGGTGCAAAGCCGGGCCGGGTACAGGAACCTTTGCAAGCTGATCACCAACGCCAAGCTGGCGCTTCAGGGAAAAGGCGACGCGCCGGTCTCCTTCTACGACCTCGAGCTGTTCAACCACGGCCTGCTCTGCCTCACCGGGCCCGACCTGGTGCCCGGTCAGGAGCTGACCGCGCTCGGCCGGCTGCTGCGCATCTTCGGCCGCGAGCGGCTGTTCGTCGAGCTGCAGCGCCACTTCCAGCGCGACGAGGAGCGCCGCCTGCCCTCGCTGCTGGCCCTGGCCGAGAGCTTCACCCTGCCCGTGGTGGCGACCAACGACGTGCGCTACGCAGAACCCGGAGCGCGCCGGCTGTTCGACGCGCTGACCTGCCTGCACCACAAGACCACGCTGGACAAGGCGGGCCGCGCGCTGCTCGCCAACGCCGAGCGCCACCTCAAGCCGTCCCACGAGATGTCCGCGCTGTTCGCGGACCTGCCGCAGGCGATCGCCAACACCCGCCGCGTGGCCGAGCGCTGCGAGTTCACCCTGCGCGACCTGGGCTACCGCTTCCCGGACTTCCCGCTGCCTCCCGGCGAGACGCCGACCAGCTTCCTCCGCGGCCTGGTGTACGCCGGCGCCCGCGACCGGTACGGGCTCGCGCTCGACAGCAAGGTGCGGCGGCAGCTCGACCGCGAGCTCGCGCTGATCGTCAAGCTGCAGCTCGAGGGGTACTTCCTCATCGTGTGGGACATCGTGCGCTTCTGCCAGCGCAACGAGATCCTGGCCCAGGGCCGCGGCTCGGCCGCCAACTCGGCGGTGTGCTACGCGCTGGGCATCACCGCGGTGGACGCGGTGGGGTACGAGCTGCTGTTCGAGCGCTTCCTTTCCGAGGAGCGCGGCGAGTGGCCCGACATCGACCTCGATCTGCCCTCCGGCGATCAGCGGGAGAGGGTGATCCAGCACGTGTACGAGAAATACGGCGCGCGCGGCGCGGCGATGACCGCCAACGTGGTGACGTACCGCGGCCGGCTCGCCGCGCGGGAGATGGGCAAGGTGGCGGGCCTCTCGCCGGACCAGATCGACAAGCTCGCCAGCCAGGCCTCGCCCTGGCCCGGCTCGTCCACAGCACCCGACCAGGAGCAGGAGCGCTGGCTGCTCGGCGCGGGCGTGGATCCGGCGAGCGACCGGGCCAAGCTGTTCGTGGAGCTGTGGCACTCGGTGCTCACCCTGCCGCGGCACTTGAGCCAGCACCCGGGCGGGATGGTGATCGCGGCCGGCCGGCTCGACGAGGTGGTGCCGCTGGAGCCGGCCGCGATGGATGGCCGGGTGGTGATCCAGTGGGACAAGGACGACTGCGCCGACCTGGGCATCCTCAAGATCGATCTGCTGGGACTGGGCATGCTCGACGCGCTGGAGCAGGCGCTCCCGCTGATCCGCGAGCACGACGGAGCCGTGATCGACCTGGCCCACCTGCCCCAGGACGACCCGGCGGTGTACGAGATGCTGCAGCAGGCCGACACCGTGGGCCTGTTCCAGGTGGAGAGCCGAGCCCAGATGGTGACCCTGCCGCGGATGAAACCTTCGCGCTTCTACGACCTGGTGGTCGAGGTGGCGCTGATCCGGCCCGGGCCGATCGTGGGCAAGATGGTCAACCCGTACCTCGAGCGGCGCGCCGGACGGCAGGAGGTGAGCTACCCCCACCCCTCGCTCGAGCCGATCCTGAAGCGCACCCTGGGCGTGCCGATCTTCCAGGAGCAGCTGATGCGCATCGCCATGGCCGCCGGCGGCTTCTCCGGGGGCCAGGCCGAGGAGCTGCGCCGGGCGATGGGCTTCAAGCGCTCCAGCGAGCGGATGGGCAAGATCCTCGACCAGCTGCGGCGAGGCATGAACGAGCGCGGTATCGCGGCCGAGGCGCAGCAGGAGATCGTGCGCGGCATCGGCTCCTTTGCCCAGTACGGCTTCCCCGAGTCGCACGCCGCGTCCTTCGCGCTGATCGCGTACGCCAGCGCGTACCTCAAGGCGCATCACCCGACCTGCTTCCTCACGGCGCTGCTCAACGCGTACCCGCTGGGCTTCTACGCGCCGGCCGTGCTGATCAAGGACGCCCAGCGCCACGGGGTGTGCGTGCTGCCGATCGACGTGAGCCGGTCCGGGGTGCAGTGCCGGGTGGAGCGCCTCTCCGCGAACGCACACGCGAACGCACACGCAAACGCAAACGCAAACGCAAACGGCCGCACCTACCCCAACGCCGTCCGCCTCGGCCTGCGCTACGTCAGCGGTCTGCGTCGCGATCGGGCCGAGGCGATCGAGGCCGAGCAGGCGCGGGACAGCTTCCGCAGCCCCGCGGATCTGGCGCGGCGCTGCCAGCTGGGCAAGGTCGAGATGAACACCCTGGCCGAGATCGGCGCGCTGGGCTCGCTCGGCCTGGCCCGCCGCGAGGCGGTATGGCAGGCAGCCAAGATCGGCAAGCCGGAGGCCGGGATGCTGCCGGGGCTGGATGAAGCCCCGCAACGTGCACGTGCACGTGCACGGATCGACTGCCCCCTCCCCCCCATGTCCCCCATCGAGAAGACCGTGGCCGACTTCCGCGGCACCGGCATGACCACGGGCGCGCACCCGATGGTTCACCTGCGCGAGGAGCTACGCCGAACCGGTGTGATCCGCGCCGCCAATCTCGAGCGCTCGCCCGACGGCCAGTGGGTCCGCGTGGCCGGCCTGGTCACCTGCCGCCAGCGACCGCACACGGCCAAGGGCTTCCTCTTCATCACGCTGGAGGACGAGACCGGCTTCGCCAACCTGATCGTCAGGCCCAAGATCTTCGAGCGCAACCGGGCGCTGATCCTCTCGGCCGGGGCCCTGATCGCGGAGGGCTCGGTGCAGAAGCACGAGGGCACGGTCCAGATCAAGGTGGGTGTGCTGGAAGACCTGGCCCTGCACGGCATCGAGGCGCGATCGCACGACTTTCATTGATCTCGCCCCGCACGGCTTGACCTGGCGCCGCGGCCGTCCTATGCCTGTGCCTCGCGCGTGCTCGCACGCGTGATGCGGATCACATCCCGCCGGAGCGGCTCCGTGTACCGTCCTGCCGCCCCGAGGTGGAGACCCTTTGAGGCGCGCCAGTGCCGCGGCGCGCGGGGAGCGGACCCATGAACCGGAATCTTCCTGTCCTGGCCCTGCTGCTTTCCCTCTGCTCGCCTCTCGCGACCCAGGCCTACACCGGGTACGGCGAGATCGACACGCAGATCTGGTCCAACACCGAGACCCACAGCATCACCGGTGACGTGATCGTCAGGGGCAAGCTGACGATCCAGTCCGGCGCCGTGGTCGAGTTCGCCACGGGCGACCAGGCCTCGGGCGGCGGCGACACCGACCGCGCCGAGCTGATCGTGTACGGAGAGCTGGCGATCCTCGGCACCGGGGGCACCGTGACCTTCCGTTCGGCCGATGCCAGCCCCTCGCCGGGCGACTGGTACGGGATCCGCTTCCAGACCGATCCCGGAGACGGCAGCAAGCACGGCTTCGGCTCGATCACCGGCCTCGACCTGGCCCACGCGTACGACGGCATCTCGGTCGAGTCCGACACCGACCAGGGCGTGACCGTCACCGACAGCACGATCCACGACGTGTCCCACTACGGGATGTACCTGTACTACAACGGCGCCGAGGTCACCCTGAACAGCACCACCATCGACAACGCCGGACAGCGCGGCCTGTACGGGTACTATGCCGACGGTCCGCTGACGATCAACGGCGGCAGCATCGTCAACACCGGCTCCAGCACCTCGCACTACGGTCTCTACTGGTACTACTGCGACGGCACGCTCACCGTGGACAGCGCCGAGATCGCCCACAACAGCGGTTACGGCGTGTACCTCTATGGCGGCAGCGCCCACGATCACGCGATCAGCAACAGCCTGATCCACCACAACGGCAGCAGCTACGCGATCTACGCGATCCAGCAGCTCGCGCTGACCCGCAACACGATCGACCACGAGAGCAGCGTCGCGGTGTACATGGCGAGCCAGAGCTCGGGCTCCCACTCCCTGCTCACCGATAACATCATCATCAACTACACCAGCTACGGCGTGCAGGGACACGGCAGTACCTCGACCTACCGCCCGACGCTCGAGTCGAACCTGATCTGGTCGCCGAACACGGACAGCACCACGTACAACGTGTACGACGAGATCGACACGCTACGCTTCAACCCGCTGTTCGTCGACCGCGAAAACGACGACTACCGGCTGACCTGGCGCTCGCCGGCGCGGATGACCGGCAGCATGGCGGGCGAGTATCGCGGCGCCCTGCCCTACGTCCAGTCGCTGCCCGACACCGACCCGCCCGACCTGCACGGCTTCCTCTACGAGGACACGCAGCTCACCGCGGCCGGCGGCCCGCACTACGTGGTCGGTGACCTGCTGGTCACCGCGGGCAACACGCTGACCATCGATCCGGGCACGACGGTCTACTTCGCCACCGCCAGTGCGACCAGCGGCGTGCCGGACGACATGTACGGCGGCGAGGACAGCAGCCGCGTCGAGTTGCTGGTCGAGGGCGAAATCGCGGTCGGCAGCGGCGCAGGCAGCACGACCTACCTGGCGAGTGCGGCGGGGAGCAGCTTCGAGGACACCGGCACCGCAGCAACCGGCGACTGGTTCGGCGTGCAGTTCTCGACCCGAAACAGCGAAAATGGACTCGGCGTGATCGACAACACCGAGATCTCCCATGCTTACGACGGGGTCAAGGTCACCGCCACCGGAGCCGAGGCAGTCGCATTGACCGACGTCCGAATCGCCGACGCCTCGCACTACGGATTGTACCTGTACTACTCCAGCTCCGACGTGACCCTCACGGACACGACGATCGACGGCGCGGGCCAGCGCGGGATCTACGGCTACTATGCCGACAGCGCGCTGACGATTACCGGCGGCGGCATCGTCAACACCGGCTCCAGCTCCTCGCACTACGGCCTCTACTGGTACTACTGCGACGGCACGCTCACCTTGGACGGCGCCGAGATCGCCCACAACGGCAGCTACGGCGTGTACCTCTACGGCGGCAACGCGCACGACCACGCGATCAGCAACAGCCTGATCCACCACAACGGCAGCAGCTACGCGATCTACGCGATCCAGCAGCTCGCCCTGACTCGCAACACGATCGACCACGAGAGTAGCATCGCGGTGTACATGGCGAGCCAGAGCTCCGGTTCCCACTCGCTGCTCACCGACAACATCATCATCAACTACACCAGCTACGGTGTGCAGGGACATGGCAGCACCTCGACCTATCGCCCGACGCTCGAGTCGAACCTGATCTGGTCGCCGACCACCGCGAACACCACGTACAACGTGTACCAGGACAGCCACACGCTGAACTACCGACCGCTGTTCGTCGACCGCGAGAACGACGACTACCGGCTGACCTGGCGCTCGCCGGCGCGGATGACCGGCAGCGTGGCGGACGAGCACCGCGGCGCCTTGCCCTACGTACAGCAGCTTCCCGACACCGACCCGCCCGACCTGCACGGCTTCCTCTACGCGGACACGTTGCTCGACCGCGCGGGCAGCCCACACTACGTGATCGGCGACCTGCTGGTCAGGCCTGGCGCGACGCTGACCGTCGAGTCCGGGGCCTCGGTCAACTTCGCCTCGCCCAACGCCGACTCGGGCGTGGCCGACGACATGGTCAACGGGCGCGACCGCGACAGGGCCGAGCTGATCGTGCAGGGCACGCTGGTCGCCGAGGCCACGCAGGCCCAGCAGCTCGCCCTGACCACTGCCGCCGGCACGCTGTTCGAGCTGTCGGGCACCCCGGCCTCCGGCGACTGGTACGGCATCCGCCTCGAAGGCGCGGGCACGGCCAGCATCGAGCACGCCGAGCTGTCGTACGGACGGTACGCGATTCACGCCGACGACGCCGCCGGCTCGACCGGCGACGTGAGCGTTGCCGACACCCGCATCGTGCACAACCAGTACGAGGGCATCCGCGCCAACGGCAACGGCGCGATCGACTGCCTGCGCTGCACGATCCAGGGCAACGGCCAGTACGGGATCCGCGCCCAGTACGGGCGGAGCGACATCACGCTGATCGACAGCGCGGTGCTGTTCAACGGCACCTCGTCGAGCCACCACGGCCTCTACCTCTACAGCGTCGGCGACGTGATGCTCGACAGCAACGAGATCGCGAACAACACCGGGTACGGGCTCTACCTCTACGACTCGCCCACGACCTCCGTTGCGGTCAACAACCTGCTCCACGACAACGGCGGCAGCTACGGCATCTACACCTACCGGCCGATCGAGTTCATCAACAACACGATCGACCACGGCGGCAGCTACGGGTACTACGACGCGACCAACAGCATCGGCCGCGGCCAGCTGGTGAACAACATCATCGTCAACTACACCAGCTACGGCGTGTACGCCACCAGCAGCTCGTCGAGCTACCGCCCCGCGCTGTACAACAACAACATCTGGGCCTCTGGCGGCACCACGACGCACCAGACCTACACCAACCAGGAGATGATCTCCTTCGAGCCCAAGTTCGTCGGCGGGGGCGATTTCCGCCTGCAGTCCGACTCGTTCTGCATCGACGCCGGCACGGGAGACGAGGTGTTCACCGGCTTCGTCGCGCCCGACGTGGACTTCGAGGGCACGCCCCGCCCCCGGCCGCGCAACGCCGGCGGCGACCCGGAGTGGGATCTGGGCTGCTACGAGTACTCCCCGCCCGGCTTCGACGTGACCAGCGTCGACCCGGCCAGCGGCGGCCAGGGCGCCGAAGCTCACGTGGTCCACGTTCTGGGCAACGGATTCGAGGACGGTGCCTCGGTACTCTTCGGCGGCACCGGGATCACCATCACCAACACGCGCTACGAGGGGCCGGCCAGCATCGAGATCACGATGGACATCGCGCCCACGGCCAACACCACGGCGCGCTCGGTCACCGTGACCAACCCGGGCGGCGGCTCGGCGATGAAGGCCGACCTGTTCCTGATCACCGACGCGCCGGCGCCGGCCGCGCTGGCGCCGGACGAGGTGGGCCAGAACGCAGTGGACCGGATGGCCACGCTGACCGGTCAGTACTTCCAGGACGGCGCCACGGTGCTGTTCTCGGGCACCGGCGTCACCGTGACCGACGTGTTGTTCAACTCCTCGAGCGAGCTGGAGCTGACCATCGCTACCGACCCGGACGCCACCGTCGGGCTGCGCGACCTGACCGTGATCAACCCGGACGGCGGCCAGCTGACGCTTGCCAACGGCCTGACGGTCAACCCGGCGCCGGCGCCGACCCAGCTCGATCCGGCCACCGGCAACCTGGGCGACACGGGCCTGACCCCGGTGCTCTCGGGCAACTACTTCCAGAGCGGCGCCGCGATCGAGATCTCCGGCAGCGGCGTGACCGTACAGGGCGTCAGCTTCCAGGGCGCCACCGCCCTGGTGCCGACGATCGACGTCACGGGCGGCGCGGCCCGCGGCTGGCGCGACATCCTGGTCACCAACCCGGACGGCGGGCGCGGCACGCTGGCCTCGGGCTTCAAGGTCACCTCGGATCCGCGGATCAGCTCGGTCGATCCGGACAACAAGGACGCCGGCTCGAACAACGTGCTGGTGCACGTGTACGGCTCCAACTTCGAGTCCGGCGCCGCCCTCGAGGTGCGGTTCTCGGGCACCGGGATCAACGTGCTCGAGACCAACTTCGCGGCGAGCAACCACGTCACCGCGCTGATCGACATCGACGGCTCGGCGCCGGGCACGGCCCGCGACGTGACCGTGATCAACCCGGACCTCGGCTGGGACACGCTGGCCGGTGCCTTCCAGATCAACAACACGGGCACGCCGATCCTGCAGGTCTCGCCGAGCAGCCTGGTGTTCAACGTGACCGAGGGCGGCGCGGATCCGACCGCCCAGACCACGCGCATCGGCAACGGCGGCAGCGGCACGCTGACCTGGACCGCGGTCAAGGACATGCCCTGGCTCACCATCGACAGCGCCGGCGGCGTGGCGCCCCATGACCTGAGCGTCGGCGTGCTGGCCACCGGCCTGACCGCGGCCGGCTCGCCCTACACCGGCAAGATCACCATCGACTCGGACGGCGACGACTCGCCGCAGGACGTGACCGTGACCGTCAACGTGGCCGAGCCGGACCAGCCGGTGCTCGAGGTCACGCCGCGCGGCCTGACCTTCCAGGTCGACGAGGGCGGCGCCGCGCCGGACACCAAGCCGATCAGCATCACCAACACCGGCACCGGCTCGCTGGACTGGACCGCGACCCCCAGCGACGCCTGGATCAACGTGAGCGATCCCTCGGGCAGCGCGCCGACGATCGTCAACATCGGCATCGACCCGACCACGCTCACCGCCGACAACTCGCCCTACACCGGCGCGGTGACCATCGCCGCCGACGGTGCCACCGGCTCGCCGATCGACGTGGCGATCACGGTCGAGGTGCTCGGCCCGGACCAGCCCGTGCTCGAGGTGCTGCCGCTGGCAATGACCTTCGAGGTCGACGAGGGCGGCCCGGCGCCGGACACCAAGCCGATGAGCATCAGCAACGCCGGCACCGGCACGATGGACTGGACCGCGGGCAAGAGCGCGGCCTGGATCACGCTGGACAGCCTCGGCGACACCGCGCCCTCGATCGTCAACGTGGGCATCGACCCGACCACGCTCACCGCCGATGCCTCGCCGTACAACGGCTCGGTCACGATCACCGCCGACGGCGCCACCGACTCGCCCCAGATCGTGGCGATCACCGTGCTCGTCACACCTCCCTCGGCGCTCGTGCTGGTGCCGGACACCATGACCTTCAGCGCCACCTTCGGCGAGGCCAACCCGTCGGCGAGGAACCTCAGCATCGCCAGCTCCGGCTCCGGCACCATCGACTGGACCGCGGCCGCGGATCAGAGCTGGCTCGACATCGATCCCAAGAGCGGCACCACCTTCTCCACGGCGTCGGTCAGCGTGGACATCGCCGGCCTGACCGTGGACGGCTCGCCGTACAGCGGAAAGATCACGGTCACCCCGGCCAGCGGGGATCCGGTCGAGCTGCCGGTCACGCTGTACGTGTCCGACGAGTCGCCGGCCCTGTCGGTGGCGCCCGCGAGCCTGAGCTTCGAGGGCATGGAAGGCGGCGCCCCGCCGGCGGGCCAGAGCGTGAACGTCGCCAACACCGGCGGCGGCGAGCTGGTGTGGAGCGTATCCGAGGTCTCGGAGAGCTGGATCGACGTCACGCCCAGGAACGGCAACGGCGACACCGAGCTGACCGTGACCGTGTCGCAGCAGGGGTTGACCGCCGACGCCGCCCCGTACACCGGCAGCCTCACGATTGCAGCGGGCGGCGCCGACGACTCTCCGCAGACGGTGAACATCAGCTTCACCGTGACCGAGCCGGGGCCCGTGCTCGCGGTGCAGCCCGAGGACCTGAGCTTCTCCGCGGTGGAGGGCACCTCGCCGCAGCCCAAGACCCTCGAGGTGCAGAACGCAGGCGGCGGCTCTTTGGACTTCGCCGTGGCCGACGACGCGGGCTGGCTGTCCGTGGATCCGACGAGCGGCTCGGCCACCGATCTCACGCCCGCGGCGCTCACCGTGACCGTGGACGTCACCGGCATGACCGCCCAGGTCGATCCGTACACCGCCACGGTCACCGTCACCGCGGACGGCGTCGAGGGCTCGCCCAAGATCGTGCCGATCAGCGTGATGGTCTCCAACGTGGCCCCGCTGGCCGACGCCGGCCAGGATCAGAACCTGCGCCCCGGCCTGGTAACGCTCGACGGCACGGGCTCGGTGGCGCCGGGCGGCGCCGCGCTGACCTACGCCTGGACCCTGGCCACCCAGCCGGCGGGCGCAGACGCCCAGCTCTCCGATGCCGCCGCGGCACAGCCCACCACGGTGCTCACCGTGGCCGGGGACTACACCTTCGAGCTGGTGGTGACGGACGCCAACCAGATCGACAGCGAGCCCGATCAGTGTACGGTGACGATCATCAACGTGCCGCCCGTGGCCGAGGCCGGACCGGATCAGACCCGGCTCGTCGGCGGAGTGGTGGTGCTCGACGGCTCCGACTCCTCGGATGCCAACGGTGACGAGCTGAGCTTCGACTGGGACCAGCTCGCCGGCAGCCCGGTGTCGCTGACCAACGCCGACCAGGACGTGGCCTCGTTCCTCGCGCCGAGCATCGGCGTGTACACCTTCCGGCTGACGGCCGACGACGGGGTCAATGCCCCGGTCTCGGACACGGTCTCGGTGACGATCAACGACGCCAGCAACACCGTGCCCGTGGCCGACGCCGGAGACGACCAGACCGCGCTCACCGGCGCCACGGTCACCCTGGACGGCTCGCGCTCCTCGGACGCCGACGGCGACGAGCTGACCTATCACTGGGACCAGATGCTCGGTCCGGCGGTGACGCTCTCGGACGCTGCGGTTGCGCAGCCGACCTTCGTGCCTTCCGAGGCCTCCGTGCTGATGTTCGAGCTGACCGTGTGGGACACCAAGGCCTGGAGCGTACCCGATCAGGTGTGGGTCACCATCGACGATCCAGCGGGCAACCACGTGCCCGTGGCCGACGCCGGAGACGACCAGACCGTCGAGGTCCTGACCGAGGTCAGCCTGGACGGTTCGGGCTCCACCGACGAGGACGGCGACGCGCTGACCTATCTCTGGACCCAGGTGGCGGGTCTGAGTGTGGACCTGTCGAGCCTGATCGCGATGCAGCCGACCTTCACGCCGGTAAACGTCGGCGTGTACGAATTCGAGCTGGTGGTCGATGACGGCCAGGTGGTCAGCGTGCCGGTGCGCACGACCGTGGTGGTCAACGACACCGCCGCCAACAACACCGTGCCCGTGGCCGATGCCGGAGCCGACCAGCAGATCGATGTGGGCCAGCCGGCGACCCTCGACGGCCGCGGCTCCTCCGACGCCGACGGTGACCTGCTCAGCTACCAGTGGCGGCAGGTCTCGGGCATGACCGTGCTGCCGCCCGACCAGGCGAGCCAGGCGGTGGTGAGCTTCACCGCGCCCACGGCCGGGCGCTACCTGTTCGAGCTGACCGTGGACGACGGCACGCACCGCTCGCCGCCGGACCGGGTCGCGGTGATGGCGATCGAGAGCGGCAACCAGGCGCCGGTAGCCGACGCCGGCACCGATCAGGCCGACGTGCTCGTCGACACCGAGGTCACGCTCGACGGCAGCGGCTCGTCCGACCCCGACGGAGACACGATCACCTACCTCTGGGCGCAGACCGGCGGCGCCACGGTGGTCCTGTCCGACGACACCGCGGCGCAACCGACCTTCACGCCCGCCGACGCGGATACGTACACCTTTTCGCTCATCGTCAACGACGGCCAGCTGGACAGCACGGCCGACACGGTATCCGTGGTCGTGGTCGAGGAGCCGGAGAACCAGGCACCGGTGGCCGACGCCGGCCCCGACCAGGGCGAGGTGCAGGCCAGCTCCCTGGTCACGCTCGACGGCTCGGGCTCGTCCGATCCGGACGGCGACGCGCTGACCTATGCCTGGACCCAGATCGGCGGCACGGCCGTGGTCCTCTCTTCGCTGACCGAGTCGCAGCCGACCTTCACGCCGATCGAGAACGGGATCTACAGCTTCTCGCTGGTCGTCAACGACGGCACCGAGGACAGCGCGGCCGATACGGTGACGATCACCGTTGTCGGAGGCGTAGATCCGGGGGACGGCACACCCAAGGACGACGGCTGCGGCTGCGGCTTCGGAGCCCCCGGCGCGGGTGCGGCGCCAGGGTTGCTGCTCGCCCTCGTCGCGGCATTGCGGCGCCGCCGTCGGCCGTGATATCTCTCCGGCCAGGAGCAACCGCCCCGGAGAGAAACAGATGAGACGATCCAATCGCGCATGGCTGCCCCGCTACTGCAGCCCCGATGACCTGCTGCCCAGGATCCCGGAGACGCGCGCGCTGTTCAGCCGGCGGCCGTACCTGGTCCAGGACTTCGTGGGCAAGACGATCAGCTTCCTCAACAGCGACGAGGCGAGGAAGATGGGGCTCGAGTACGACGAGCGCTGCGCCATCCCTTGCAAGTGGCGCTGCGCCGACGAGTCCCTGTTCGGCGTGGACCTGGCGATCTACGCCTACACCCGGGCCTACCCCTTCGACAAGGGCCGCATCGGCGGCTACTTCAACGAGGCCTCGATCGGCGCGGCGGTACACCACGGCCGGATCAACGTCGACCTCGGCGGCTCGCACGTGGGATACGTGCCGGGTCCCGACGGCGGCAGCTTCGGTCGTGTCTGGCGGCCGGCGGAGCGGGAGTACTCCACGGACTGCGGTCACCTGATGGCCGTGATCTCGCCCTTCAAGCAGATCTACGACGACGCCTGCGACAACATCCTGGTGTGCCAGCCCGAGGGCGAACGCGTGCTGGTCAGCATCCCCAACGAGTTCATCCAGCCCACCTGGTCGAGCCATCCGATCAAGCTGCTGGTGGACCCTGACACGCTGACCGACGGAGAGGTGGAGTACGACCACCACCGTCCGCACACCCACACGCTGATCGGCCGCTCGCTGTTCTACGCCCATCCGGACTTCATCGCCCACCTGCCCGAGGACGAGCTGCACCGGCTGACCACCACTGTGCGACAGCGGATCGGCCACAGCCTGACGCACCGCTACTTCAACATCTTCGATGCCGAGGCCGAGCTCGATGAGGAAGGTCTTCCGCGGCAGCGGCTGCTGCTCTACATGAAGTTCATCCTCTCAGCCCGCCACTCGCCCGAGGGTTTGAAGGCGGCCGTGATCAACACCAGCCTCGAGCACAACCGGCTGACCGACGCGGTGCGCGCCGGCCCCTACATCGGGTACGACTTCATCAGCTTCTCCGGCGTGTTCATCGACATCTACTCCAAGGACGCGCGGAGCTACGTCAACCTGTTCCAGCCGATGGGCATGACGATCAAGCCGCGGGGCAAGACGCGCGAGCTCGAGTTCACGCCCGAGGAGATCCACGAGATCTTCGACCGCATACCGGTCGCCGAGCCGCGCATGCCGCTCAAAGCCGTGCTCGACTACGATCGCCCCGAGTCGGCTCTCGAGAGCTTTACCTACGAGCCGGGAAGATTCACCCGCACCTGACAGGGGCCTACCGGAAACCCTCGTCATGCACCAGGCCGGCGTAGAGGCAGAAGCCGAATGACGAGCCCAGTGCGGCGGCGAACACCGAGATCGCCAGCTCGAACACCACGCCGAGGCCCGGGATCAGGCCGAAGCCCGAGCTGACCAGCTCCACGCCGAAGCTGATCAGCCCGAACAGCAGCGAGATGCCAAACACCGGCCACCAGCGGCCGGTCACCAGGTCGCTGGAACGCGTCAGGCCGTCCACGGCCCCGCAGTCCTCGAGGGTTATCGCCTGGGCCACCACGGCCCAGCGTATGCCGAGGTACGTCGCGGCACACAGCGAGCCGAGGCCGAGGAGGATCGCCACCCCGAGGTGAATCACCGCGCCGAGCACGACGGGCAGGAACACGGCGATGACGGCCAGCCCGATCAGCAAGCTCGAGCCAAAGATACTCCAGAAGAAGTGGAAGCCCTCACCAAAGGCCTGCAGCGCGCCGCGGCGCTGCAGCCCCCTGGCCTCGTCGTGGAGGATCAGGTAGCTGCCAGCCAGGGCCGGCAGGGCCAGCACCAGCAGCACGATCAGGAACAGCAGGCCGCCGCCGATCATCAACCCCGGGGACAGCTGGCTGCCCGGTTGCTCGAAGTCGAAACCGCCCTCGCCGATCTCAGAGGTCACGCCGAGTGCGATGCCCCCGAGCACGCCGACGAGCACGGGCAGCAGGTTGATCACCAGCAGCGGACCCAGCGCCTGGGCCCACAGGCGGAAGGTGGCGCCGATCACGTCGCCGACGGTGAAGGGGATGCCGTACCCGCGGGTCGGCCCCGGCCTCGCGGTCGGGCTGCCGAGCGTGAGGTCGGACCGGGGCGGCTGGTACGGGTTGTATTCGTCGCTCAACTGTCCCCCCAGCGACAAGGCAGGGCTACGCTGGGACGGAGCTTGCTCCGTCCCCAGCGTGATGAGATCCCAGCCTACCTCGGCACGGGCCGGCCGGTCGCCTCATGCACCACCCAGTACAGCACCGCGTGGTCGCGAATGCGGTTCATCATCTCCTTCAGCGTCTGACCGCGGCGGATCCGCTGGATCGCCTCGCCGAAGAGCGGGGTCAGCGAGAGTACGGTGGCCTTGGCTCCGAGCTTCTTGTCCGAGCGCACGCGTTCGACGAAACGCGGGTGGGTGTCGGTGACCACCAGCTCGTCGACGTCCGACCCGTGGAGCTTGTCGGCGAAGCTCTGGATCACCTTGCCCTTGGCGTTGACCTTGTCGAAGCCGTGAGCGTGTGTCACGCTGGCCACCACGTGCCTGGCGCCGGAGGCCTTGGCGCTCTTGGCCGCCTCGAACAGCGTACCGCCCGAGGCCAGCAGGTCGTCGGTGAACCACACCACCTTGCCCTCGACGTCGCCGAGCAGACCGTGGCTATCGATGGTGCTGATCTTCTCCCAGCGGCGGTGCTTGTCGTGATGGGCCAGCTGGATCTTGACCTTGTTCTCACCGGTGCGCAGGCGCTTGCCCACCTCGTCGGAAAGCTCGCGTACCGCGCGGGCGCGGCCGGCGTCCGGCACGCCGAGCACCAGATCCCCGCCCTCGGCGTCGAGCCCGCACTCGCGCACCCATTCCTTGTAGCGCTTGGCGATGTAGTGGCCCCAGATCGCGCGGGTGCGCAGGTGGTCCAGGGGAATGCGGAACTGACCCTCGATCTGGTCCGAGTGCAGGTCGCAGACCAGGATCTCGTCCAGCCCCACGGACTCGAGCAGCTTGGCCACGAAGCGCGAGGTGAGCGACTCGCGGCGTTCGTGGGTCTTGTCCTGCCGGGCGCAGGGAAGCTCGGGGCAGACCAGCGCCACCCGCTGGGCGCCCGAGGAGAGCAGCGCCGTGTCGATCAGCTGCAGCACGTTGACCAGCTCGTAGTTGGTGAAGTCCACGCTCCAGAGGATGTACGCCACCCGCCCGCGGATGTTCTCGCGGATGCTGACCTTGGTCTCCCCGGCCATCGCCGGCGCGTCGGTGCGAAACTCGGTGAACTCGACCGGGCACAGCTCGGCGCCAAGGTAGCTCGCCAGCTCCCGGGCGAAGGGGTCGTTCTCGCGGCCCTCGATCAGGACCAGATCGCCGTTCTGCATCAGCGCACCTCCGACCGGTCCCCCGCGGAATGGATGGTGCGCTAGGTAGCGGAAAAGCTCCGTCGCGTCAAGGGGCCGCGACAAGTTCTAGTAATTGTTGCACTGACCTCGCTCCGCACCTACAATGCCGCCCGCGGAGGTGGCCCGCGATGGACCGCAAGGATGTGGCGTATGCGCTCAACGAGGTCGGCACCCTGCTCGACCTGCTCGGCGAGGAGCCCTTTCGCAGCAAGGTATACGCCAAGGCTGCGCGGGCGGTGGAGAGCCTGGAGGACAAGCTCGAGGTGCTGATCCGCAGGAACCAGCTGATCAAGGTCAAGGGCATCGGCCAGGGCATCGCCGCCCAGATCAAGGAGCTGCTCGAGACCGGCGAGATGGCGTACCTCGAAGAGCTCAAGGCCCAGGTGCCGGGCGACCTGATCGAGATGCTCTCGATCCGCGGCCTCGGCCCCAAGAAGCTGCGCCGGCTGCACCTCGAGCTCGGCGTCGAGACCCTCGGCGAGCTGGAGTACGCCTGCCTGGAGAACCGTCTGGTCGACCTCAAGGGCTTCGGCGACAAGAGCCAACAGAGCATCCTCCAGGGCATCGCCGCGCTCAACGCGAACCGCGGCCGCTTCCTGCTCTCCACGGCCGCCGCGATCGCCGACGCGCTGCAGGAGGCGATCGCCGAGAACGACGCGGTCCAGCGTGTGGCCATCGCCGGGGAGGTGCGGCGCAGCCTGCTCACGGTGTGGTCCGTGGACCTGGTCGTGGCGACCCAGGATCCGCAGTCGCTCGCACGCTTCCTCGACGAGCGGGACGAACTGGAGCGCGAAGAGGACACGGCCCCGCCCGCGGACGCCTGGCTCGGACGGCACACCAGCGGCCCTCCGGTGAAGATCTTCTTCTGCCAGCCCGAGCACTTCGGCACGGCGCTGTGGCAGCGAACCGGCAGCGAATCGCACTGCGCCGACCTGCTCAAGCTCTGCGGCGGCGATATCGGCGTGCACGCCGACGAGAACGCTCTATACGCGAGCACGCACTGCGAGTACGTCGAGCCCGAGCTACGCGAGGGCGGGAACGAGATCGAGGCCGCGCGGCAAGATCGCCTGCCCGAGCTGATCTCGGCGGCGGACGTGCGAGGCCTGATCCACAACCACACCACGTACAGCGACGGCGCGGACTCCCTGGAGGAGATGGCGCGGGCCGTGGCCGAGCAGGGCTACGCGTACTTCGGCGTGGCCGACCACTCGCAGAGCGCGGTGTACGCCCGCGGGCTGTCGCCCGAGCGGCTGGACGAGCAGCGCGCCGAGATCGAGGCCCTGGACCTGCCGATCACGGTGCTCCAGGGCGTGGAGTCCGACATCCTGCGCGACGGCTCGCTGGATTACGACGACGCCGTGCTGGAGCGGCTCGACTACGTGGTGGCCTCGGTGCACGGCCTGTTCCGCCTCGACCGCGGCGAGCAGACGCGGCGGCTGGTGCGTGCCGTGTCGCACCCGCTGTGCGACATCCTCGGTCACCCCACGGGCCGGCTGCTGCTCTCCCGCGAGCCGTACGAGGTCGACCTCGACGCCGTGCTCGAGGCGGCAGCCGAGCACGGCGTGGCGATCGAGCTCAATGCCAACCCGCACCGGCTGGACCTGGACTGGCGCAAGATCCGCCGGGCCATGGAACTCGGCCTGATGATCGCGATCAACCCGGACGCACACCGGGTGGCCGGCCTCGACCACGTGCACTTCGGCGTGGCCGCAGCGCGCAAGGGCTGGCTCACCCGCGATCACCTGCTCAACGCGCTTTCCGCGGACGAGTTCCGCGAGTGGATCGCGGCGCGTCGGGCCCGCCGGCGTTGAGCAAGAGCCCGACGCAGAAAAGGCGATCCCGGGCCGGCGCGATCATCGCCGCGCTCAACGCGCACTACCCTGCCGCGACCTGCACGCTGGACTTCCGCTCGCCGGTGCAGCTGCTGGTGGCCACGATCCTCTCGGCCCAGTGCACGGACGAGCGGGTCAACCTCGTGACGCGGGATCTGTTTCGGCGCTACCCGGACGCGACCGCCTTGGCCCGCGCCTCGCAGGAGGAGCTGGAGCTGGCGATCCGCTCGATCGGCCTGTTCAGGTCCAAGGCGCGATCGCTGCGCGAGTGCTGCGCCGACCTGGTGGACAAGCACGGCGGCGAGGTGCCGAACTCGCGCGAGGCGCTGATGGCGCTGCGCGGCGTTGGCCGCAAGACCGCCCACGTGGTGCTGGGAACGGCCTTCGGCGTCCCGGCGCTGACCGTGGACACGCACGTCAAGCGGCTGTCGAACCGGCTGGGCCTGACGCGTGAGAACGACCCGCTCAAGATCGAACGCGACCTGGCACAGCTCCTGCCCGAGGCGCAGTGGAACTTCGCGGGCCACGCGCTGATCCAGCACGGCCGGCAGGTGTGCACCGCGCGCAAGCCGGACTGCGAAACCTGCTTCCTGCGAAAGCTGTGTCCCTATCCCGAGAGGAGCTGACGCACCAGCGCGTCGAGACGTTCTCGACTGGCCTCCAGGCCCAGCGGCGCGACGAACAGGTCCAGCCGGTGCCGGGCCGTGCCCTGCCGATCGATCAGGAACAGGTGGTCGATTTCGGCGCCGTACATCGAATACACGCTCTCGTCCCCGGTGCCCCCGTCGATGAAGCACGGCACATCCGAGCCGTCGGCGAACTCGCCGACCTGGTGCCCGGCGATGGGCGGACCGATGACCCACAGCTCCAGCCCATCCGCACCGATCCCCTCGGCGCGCCATCCGTGGTACAGGGTGCGCAGCTCGGCGAACTGGATCCGGCAGTACTCGCAGGCAAAGCCCATGAACAGCAGCAGCATCACCTGGCCCCGTTCCGCGGACAGCGTGCGCGTCTCGTCGTACGTGGACGAGTCGGGATTGAGGTCGGTGGCCGTGAAGTCGGGCGCGCCAAAGGGCGTGAAGCCCTTCCCGTCCGCGCCGCAGCCGATGGCTGCAAGGGCCAGCAGCAGCACGGCGGCGAGACGACTCATCCCGGCTTCACCGCGCAGAGGTAGGCGTCGAGCGGATTGATCGCTTCGTCGGGCAGACCGGCAAAGGGCGCGTCTAGCCGCGCCCGTACATCGGCCGTGACCTCGGCGCGGCCGAGCACCTCGATCGTGATCCGCCCGAACCCGGCCCGGCCGAAGCTGGCCAGGTACTCCCCGCAGAGCCGCCGGCTCTGGAAGTAGCCCGCGTCCGAGTCGACCGCAGCCCACGCGTCCTCGCCCATGCAGAGGTGGCTCAGCGGACCGTGCGAGGCGCCGACGCGGTGGTCGGACAGGTCGAGCAGGTGCACCATCGGTGCGCCTGGCTCGAGCACGCGGAACAGCTCGGCGCAGAGCCGATCGAGATCTCTCACGTGCTCCAGCGCCGCACCCGAGTACGCCGCGCCGATGCAGGCATCCCGCAGCGGCAGGCTGTCTTCGGACACCGGGGCCAGGTAGCCGAGCCGGGACGTGAACCTCACGCCGCGACCGTCGAAGCCGAGCACCGCGGCCCAATCGAAGGGGCCGCCGCAGTCCATCACCGACATCAAGCGCTCGTAGTACGCCGCGTCGTCGAGCTCGAGCAGCGGCTCGACGTCGACCATCGTGGCCCGGGCGCCGCGCGCCGCGAACAGCGCGGCCACGCCGGCGTGCTCGCCCGGCCCGATCTCCAGCATCCGCACGCCGCCCGCCAGCGCGTCCTCGAAGCCGGTCTGCAACAAGGCGAAGTGCTTCAGCAGTTCGAGATACCGCTTGCGGGCGTAGAACACGCTCCGCGGATCGTCGAGCGCCTCGGGCTCGAGCGCCAGCAGCAGGCCGTCACGCTCCCGCGTGGGCAGCCGGGCCTGGCGCGGCGAGCCGCGAGCCAGCGCCCCGTACCGCTCGCGCGCGGGGATCGCGGCTCCGACCGAGTCGCATAGCATTTCCCACACCGCGAGCTGGTCATCCTGATCCAGTCGGCAGATCGCACCGGCCAGCGCCTCGGCCGAAGGACTGGATGCGTCTCCGAGCCAGTGGCCGAGCTCCTGCCACAGCTCGAGCTGCACGCCGGACGAGCAGCGGTACGCCGCGTTGGTCAGGGCGCGCCCGCGCCGCGCCCGGTCGAGGCCGGCCAGCAGCTGCTCGACCAGGAACAGCCGCTCCTCGTCGGGGCGGTCACGCGCCTCGGCCAGCACCTCGTCCAGCGACAGCGCGCGGAGTAGCCATTGCCAGTTCACGCCGATGGCGCCTCCCCGTCGGGCCGCGGCGCTGCGCCTTCACCCGCCAGCATCCGTCGCAGCGCGGACTCGAGGTTTACCTCGCGGAAGCGGTAGCCCAGCTCGATCAGCTGCTGCGGCACCACGCGGGCCCCGGAGAGGATCATCTCGTCGGCCATCTCGCCGAAGATCATCTTCAACGCGAAGCGCGGCGCCGGGAACACGGCCGGCCGGGCGAGCACCCTGGCCAGGGTCTCGGTGAACTCACGATTGCTCAGCGCAACCGGAGTTACCAGGTTCACCGGGCCGTGGGCATCGGGCCGCGAGAGCAGGTGCGCCACGACCAGGGGGATCTCCTCCAGGGTGATCCAGCTCATCACCTGGCGACCGCTGCCGAGCCGCCCGCCAAAGCCCTTGCGGAACAGTGGCAGCATCCGCGGCAGCATGCCGCCGCGCGGGCTGAGCACCAGGCCGGTGCGCAGGACCACGGTGCGGACGCCGGCCTCGGTCGCGGGCCGTGCGGCGCGCTCCCAGTCCATGCACAGCCCGGCGAGGAAGCCCTCGCCCGGAAGGCCGGACTCGTCCACGGGCTCGTCCGGCGGGCGGTGACCGTAGTAGCCGACGGCCGAGGCCTGCACCAGCAGGCCGGGCGGCCGCTGGAGCGCGGACAGGGTCCGCACCAGCAGCGCGGTCGTGTCGACCCGGCTGCTGATCAGCAGGCGCTTGCGCTCGTCGCTCCAGCGCGCCTCGGCGAGATTGGCGCCGGACAGGTTGATCACCGCGTCGTACCCCTCCAGCGCCTCGGGCGCGAGCTGACCGGCCTCGGGATCCCAGCTGACCATCTGGTGCGCGCCGGCGAGCGACTGCGGTGCGCGCACCACACGGGTGATGCGGTGCCCCATCCGCGCCAGGGCCAGCACCAGGTGGTTGCCGATCAGGCCGGTGGAGCCGGTGATCGCGATGCGCCGGGGCCTGGAGGACGCCTCGGCCAAGCTAGCCCCGCTCGCCAGACTTCCAGCGCTCGAGCTCGGCCAGGTACAGCGCCTGGGCCTGCTGGCCGAACTGGCAGAAGACGACCCTCTCGAGCTCCTGGTGCGCCTCGAGGAAGCCGACCACCGTGCCGAAGGCCAGCTCGCAGGCCTCGTCCATCGGATACCCGTACACGCCGGTGGAGATGCCGGGGAAGGCGATGCTCTTCACGCCGTGCTCCAGCGCCACCTCGAGCGAGCGGCGATAGCACGAGGCGAGCCGGGGCGCGTCGCGCTCGCTGCTGCCGTACACCGGGCCCACGGTGTGGATCACGTGCCGGGCCGTGAGGTTGTAGCCCTTGGTGATCTTGGCCTCGCCGGTCTCGCAGCCGCCGAGCGTGCGGCACTCGGCGAGCAACGCGGGCCCGGCCGCGCGGTGGATCGCGCCATCCACCCCGCCCCCGCCGAGCAGCGACTTGTTCGCCGCGTTGACGATCGCGTCCACGTCCAGCCCCGTCAGATCGCCCTGATGCAGCTCGATCCGGGCCAGCACGTCCTGCAGCTTTGTCATGATCAACCCCTCGACCGCGAGTCCGCGAGACGGTAGCATGGGTCGCGGCCAACGACAACCACGGAGGCGACCATGCGCGCGGTGCTGCTGAAGGCACAGGGATCGGTCGAGACCGGCGATCGCCTGGAGCTGGTCGAGCTGCCCGATCCCGAGCCCGGTCCGGGCCAGGTGCGGATCCGCATCCATGCCTGCGGCATCTGCCACACCGACCTGCACGAGGTCGAGGGCGACCTCGCGGCGCCGCGGCTGCCCGTGATCCCGGGCCACCAGATCGTGGGCGTGATCGACGCCCTCGGCGACGGGGTGTCCGGGCGCCTGCTCGGCCAGCGCGTGGGCCTGCCCTGGCTGTACTCGGCCTGTCTCGAGTGCCGCTACTGCGAGAACGAGCGGGAGAACCTCTGCGAGCAGGGCCGCTTCACCGGCTGGCACGAGCACGGCGGGTACGCCGAGTACGTGCTCGCCGAGGCCGGCTTCGTGTACTCGATCCCGGACGGCTTCGACGACCTGCAGGCCGCGCCGCTGCTCTGCGGCGGCGTGATCGGGTACCGCGCGCTGCGCCTGTCCGAGATCCGGCCCGGCGGCCGGCTGGGGCTGTACGGCTTCGGCAACTCGGCGCACGTGGCGATCCAGGTGGCGAACCACTGGGGCTGCGAGAGCTACGTGTTCACCCGCAGCGAGGAGCACCGGCGACACGCGCTCGAGCTGGGCGCGGTGTGGGCGGGTGGGGCGCAGGACGACCCGGACGCGGCGATGGACGCGAGCATCATCTTCGCGCCGGCCGGGCCGCTGGTGCACGACGCGCTGCGTGCGCTCGACCGGGGCGGCACCCTGGCCCTGGCCGGGATCCACATGAGCCCGATCCCGGAAATGGACTATCAGCTTCTCTACGGCGAGCGCACCGTGCGCAGCGTGGCCAATGCCACGCGCCGGGACGCCCGCGAGCTGCTGGAGCTGGCCGCCGCGATCCCGATCCGCACCGACGTGGAGACGTACTCGCTGGAGCAGTGCAACGAGGTGATGCGCCGGCTCAAGCGCAGCGAGATCCGCGGCGGCGCTGTGTTCCAGATCTCGTGATCCGTCCGCCCCTGCCGGACCTGTCCGCGGAGCGGGAGCGGCGTGCTCCGCAGGGCCCCCGGCTCCAGCTCGGCCGCGTGGTCACCCTGGCCGCGGCCCATTGCGTGCACGACGTGTACACCGCCTTTCTCGCGCCCTGGCTGCCGCTGCTGATCGCGCGGCTGCAGCTCTCACTGCTGCAGGCCGGATCGCTGACCCTGTTCCTGCAGCTGCCGTCGCTGGTCAACCCCTGGCTCGGCGCGCTGGCCGACCGGCGCGGGTACACCCGGGCGATGGTGATTCTCTCGCCCGCGGCCACCGGTGCGGCGATGAGCCTGCTCGGCCTGGCCCCGAGCTTCGGTGCGCTGGCGATCCTGCTGCTCGTGGCCGGCGTGAGCGTGGCCGCGCTGCACGTGGCCGCGCCGGTGGCGATGGCCGAGGCCGCGGGCGAGCGCACCGGCCTCGGCATGAGCTTCCACATGCTGGGCGGGGAGCTGGCGCGCACGATCGGCCCGCTGCTCGCGGTGCAGGTGGTGAGCTGGTGGGGGCTGCAGGGCGCCTGGCGGCTGATCCCGCTGGGCTTCGCCGCCTCGCTGCTGCTGTGGTGGCGTCTGGGACGCCTGCCGCTGAACCCGCAGCGCGAGGCGCCCACGGGCCTGGTCGCGGTGCTGGTACGGCTGCGCCGCGTGTTCCTCGCCGTGCTGGGCATCATGGGCCCGCGGGCCTTCCTCGCCGCCGCAGTGACGAGCTTCCTGCCGACCCTGCTGCACGGCGAGGGGGCTAGCCTGTGGTTCGCCAGCGCGGCGCTGGCCGCCTTCGAGGCGGCCGGCGCGGTGGGCGTGTTCGGCGCGGGCGCGATCAGCGACCGCCTGGGCCGGCGCCCGGTGGTGCTCGCCGCGGTCGTGCTCTCGCCGCCGCTGATGGTGCTGTTCCTGGTGGTGCACGGCTACCTGCAGCTGCTGGTACTGCTCGCGCTGGGCCTGGTGATGCTGGCCACCACGCCCGTGCTGATGGCCGCGGTGATCGAGAACGCGGGCGCGGACCGCGCTGCGGCCAACGGCGTGTACATGATGATCAACTTCACCGTGCGCTCGCTGGTGGTGCCGGTGGTCGGTGCGATGGGCGATGCGCTGGGGCTGCGCGAGGCGTACTGGATCTGCACCGGCATCGCAGTGCTGGGGATCCCCTTCGCGCTATTGCTGCCCAAGGGGCGACGGGCGGCTTGACCACCGCTCCGCACCGGCGCTACGGTCCCTCCCATGGAAGAAGCGCTGATCTGGACCGTGCATCCCGCGCGCGAGCGACCGTTGCACGCGGTGCTGGCCGGCGCCTTCGTGCTGGCCCTGTCCCTGGGCATCGCGCTCAGCTATCATGTCGGTTTCGGCGCGCTGTCGCTGGTGTTCCTGCTCGTCTCGCTGCGCGAGTTCTTCCTGCCCACGCGCTGCACGCTCTCAAACGAAGGCGTGGAGCTGCGGCGCATGGGCTTGGGCAGGAAGCGAGCCTGGTCCGAGTTCCGCCGCTTCCAGGCCGGACCGCGGGCCGTGCTGCTCTCGCCCTTCTCCCGGCCCACGCGGCTGGACACGTACCGCGGCATCGTGCTGCCCCTGGGCGAGGCGGTGCGCGAGCAGGCGCTGGAGCTGATCGCGGCGCACGTGCCCGCAGAGGAGCCGGCGTGCTGAGCGAGGCCGACCAAGGACTGATCGCGCGCGTGGCGCGCCGCGTGGTCGACCTGCGCATGACCGTGCCCGCGATCCTGCTGCTCGAGGGCTCGCGGCCGCTCAACTTCCTCGCCAGCCAGACGATGCTCTTCTTCCGCCCGGTGATCGAGAGCGTGTGGGCCTCGCAGGACTATGGCCGCTTCCAGGAGCTGCTCGAGCAGCGCGAGTCGGTGGAGGCGCTGGTCTCGGCGATCGAGGACGAGGAGGAGAGGCTGATCGCGGAGCGGACCGAGGCGAGACGCAGGCGGCGTGAGCGCAAGCGGTAGCCCCGTCCTTCGGGGCGGGGCGACAGCAGCGGCGGCATCGATCTTGACCCCCCGCACCCGCGACGCCTAAAGTGCCGTCATGGGCGACTCTGACCGCAGCGACGAGCCGGCCGCGCAGGCCCCGCGCCTTCGCTCTGTGCTGGCCACCGACTGCGGCTCCACCACGACCAAGGCGATCCTGATCGAGGAGCGCGACGGCGAGCCCCGGCTGGTCGCGCGCGGCGAGGCGCCGACCACGGTCGAGGCGCCGGTGGAGGACGTGACCGCGGGCGTGCGCAACGCGGTGCGCGAGGTCGAGGAGCTGGTGGGCCGGCCGCTGCTCGACGACGCGGGCGGCATCGCGCGGCCGCGCAAGGGCGAGCGCGGCGTGGACGCGTACCTCTCGACCAGCAGCGCGGGCGGCGGACTGCAGATGGCCGTGGCCGGCGTGGTGGCCTCGATGACCGGCGAGAGCGCGGCGCGCGCCGCGCTCGGCGCGGGCGCGATCGTGATGGACCTGCTGGCGACCAACGACCGGCGCAGCGCACACGAGAAGATCGAGCGCATCCGCCGCCTGCGGCCCGACATGGTGCTGCTCGCCGGCGGCACCGACGGCGGCACCGAGACCCACGTGGTCGAGCTGGCCGAGCTGATCGCCGCGGCCGATCCCAGGCCGCGGCTCGGTCGCGACTTTGCCCTGCCCGTGATCTACGCCGGCAATCGCGAGGCGCGCGAGGCCGTGGCCGCGGCGCTGGGCGAGCGCTTCGACCTGCGCACCGTCAGCAACCTGCGCCCCGTGCTCGAGCAGGAGCATCTCGGGCCGGCGCGCGAGGAGATCCACGAGCTGTTCCTCGAGCACGTGATGGCCCAGGCCCCGGGGTACGACCGGCTGATGGGATGGACCGACGCGCCGATCCTGCCCACGCCCGGCGCCGTGGGTGACATGATCCAGGCCCTGGCCCGCGAGCAGAGCTGCAACGTGGTCGGCGTGGACATCGGCGGGGCCACAACCGACGTGTTCTCGGTGTACCGCGTGGAGGGCGAGGACGGCGAGGCCGCCCCGGTGTTCAACCGCACCGTGTCGGCCAACCTGGGCATGAGCTACTCGGCGGGCAACGTGCTGGCCGAGGCCGGCATGGCCGGCGTGCTGCGCTGGATCCCCCTGCCCGAGCTGCAGGAGGAGGACCTGCGCGACCGCATCGGCAACAAGATGATCCGGCCGACCACGATCCCGGAGACGATCGACGAGCTGGTGATCGAGCAGGCCCTGGCCCGCGAGGCGCTGCGCCTGGCCTTCCTCCAGCACCGCGAGTTCAGCGTGGGCCTGCGCGGCGTGCAGCGCAGCCGCACCATCGGCGACGCCTTCGAGCAGGTGGGCAGCGGCGAGTCCCTGGTCGATCCGATGGCGCTCGACTGGCTCATCGGCAGCGGCGGCGTGCTGTCCCACGCGCCGCGCCGGATCCAGGCGGCGCGGATGCTGATCGACGCCTTCCAGCCCGAGGGCGTGACCCGGCTGGCCGTGGACTCGATCTTCATGATGCCCCAGCTCGGCGCGCTGGCGCGGCTCGACGAGGCGGCCGCGGCCACGGTGCTCCAGCGCGACTGCCTGGTGCCGCTGGGCACCTGCATCGCGCCGCGAGGCCGGAGCAAGCCTGGACGGATCTGCCTCACGATTGCGCTGCAGGGCCCGAAGGGCGGACAGAAGCTCGAGCTGCAGGTCGGCGAGCTGAAGCACCTCCCCCTGGGCCCGGACGAGACGGCCGAGGCCGAGCTGCGGCCGGCGCGCGGCTTCGACGTCGGCGCGGGCCCGGGCCGCGAGCTGCACGCGATCCTGCTCGGCGGCGAGGCCGGCCTGCTGCTCGACGGGCGAGGACGGCCCGTGGCCTTCCCCGAGGACGACGAGCAGTGCCGGGCCGCGGTGCTGCAATGGTCGCAGGCCTGCGACGAGTACCCGGTGTCTCCGAGCAACCAGGAACCAGGAACCTGATCATGCCCCACGCGTACACCCCCGGCCTGACCGTGGCCTCGCGCATCCGGCTCCAGCGCACCCGCCGCCTGCCGCTCAAGGGTGAGGTGCTGTGCAGCCCGGGAGAGCAGGTGAGCGGCGACCGGATCGTGGCCCGCACCGAGCTGCCCGGGCCGGTCACGCCAGTCAACCTGTCCCGCGCGCTGAGCGTGCCGCCCGCCGAGGTGCCGGCCTGCCTGCGCGTGGCCGTGGGCGGGGCCGTGCGCGAGCACGAGCTGCTGGCCGAGCGCAGGTCCTGCTTCGGCCTGTTCCGCCGCACCCTGAGCGCGCCCGCGGCCGGCACCCTGGAGTCGCTGTCCGAGGTCACGGGTCAGGCGATCCTGCGCGGACCGCCGCTGCCCGTGGAGATCGCGGCGCACCTCGACGGCCGGGTGGTCGAGGTGCTGCCCGGCGAGGGTGCAGTGCTCGAGGCCGTGGGCAGCCTGGTCCAGGGCATCTTCGGGCTGGGCGGCGAGGCGCGCGGGCCCCTGGTGATGGCCGTGGACGGGCCGGACGAGGTGCTCGATCACGACCGCATCGAGCGCGCCCACCAGGGCCAGGTGCTGGTGGGCGGCGCGCTGGTCACGGCCGACGCCTTCCTGCGCGCGGCGCGCCTCGGCGTGGCCGCGGTGGTCACCGGCGGCTTCCATTATTGCGACGTCAAGCGCCTGCTCGGCCGCGAGCTGGAGGTGGCGGTCACCGGCGAGGAGGAGCTGGGCTGCACCCTGGTGATCACCGAGGGCTTCGGCCGGATGAACATGGCCGGACGCACCTTCGAGCTGCTGGGCCAGCACGCCGGAAAGCGGGCCGCGGTCAACGGCGCGACCCAGATCCGCGCCGGCGTGATCCGGCCCGAGGTGTTCGTGCCGGCCTCGGACCTGGTGCGTCAGGTCGGGGCGGTCGGCAGCGTCTCGCCGGCCGGGCTGCAGGTCGGCGCGCGCGTCCGCGCGATTCGCCACCCGCACTTCGGCCGCCTGGGCCGGGTCACGGCCCTGCCCGTCGAGCCGCAGGCGCTGCTCACCGAATCACGGGCCCGGGTGCTGGAGGTCGAGTTCGACGAGGGCGGGCCGGCCGTCATTCCCCGGGCGAACGTGGAGCTGATCGAGGGCTGACGCCCCGGAACGCCCGCCAGAGCCAGAACACGGCGTAGCTTCCCACGGCCAGGCTGACCCACTGCGAGGTGGAGAACAGCCAGTGCTGGCCGCGATCCAGATCGCCGCGGATGAACTCGACCCCGAAACGCCAAACCGCGTACCCGATCACGATCCCGAACAGCACGCTGCCCCCGGGCCAGCCCCGCTCCCGCGACCGCGGCAGTATGTAGCGCTGGAACACCACGAACAACGCCAGCCCGACCAGCGCCTCGAAGAGTTGCGTCGGCAGCACGGGCAGGCTGAGCTGGGCCTCGGGCGAGAGCAGGCCCTGGCTCTTCTGCTGCAGGCCGGCCGGGCCGCTGGCCCAAAGCCGCACGCCCGGGAAGCCGTAATGAATCCTGCCGAAGCAGCAGCCAGCGAGCAGGCAGCCCAGGCGGGTGAAGAAGGTACCCAGGCCGAGCACCGGGGCCATCAGGTCCAGGTACTCCGTTGATCGCTCGCCCTCCTTGCGGCGGAGGTAGAGGTACCCCGCGCCGATACCGCCAATGAAACCTCCGTACGCATGCAGCCCGGTCCAGAAGATCTCGAGCAGGTTCCCGCCCTCGGCGACCCAGGTGAGGAAGTTGCTGATGGCGCCGAGCAGGTACGCGCCGACCAGGGCCCCGGTATAGGAGACCATCGCGCACTCGAGGATCCGCCGCGCGCTGAGCCCGGCCCGCCGAGCGTTGCGCACCGCAACCCAGGTGGCCGCAATGAAGCCGATGAACAGCATCGTGACGTACCCGGGCACGAGGGGGCCGAGAAAGCCCAGGCCGTGCTCGGCCAGCCAGTTCACGATCCGTCCGTGCATCAGGATTCTCTCGGCGGCATGCTGTTCAGGTCAGCTGGAAAGACGTCAGGAGCGGCGCAGGATCAGTCCTTGGTGCCGGAGCGCCAGCGGGCAAAGACCAGCAGCGGGAAGCACATCACCAGCAGGGTGCGGGCCAGGTCCGCGAGGCTGGGCGTCTCGTACTTCAGCCGGGAGCAGGCACAGTCGTGGTCGTTATCCTCCTGCGCCTCGGACAGCTCCTCCAGGTCCTTGCTCATATCGCAGGCGCAGCCCTTGGCGTGGCAGGTGCACTGGCTTATCGACTCGCTGTCCGACTTCCCGTACTCGCCGCGACCGTTCATGCAAGAGCACACCGTGTCGCCTTCTTCGGGCTCGGTGTACTCCATGGGCAACGCGGTGGGGTTGCTCCGCGCGTAATCCTCGTAGCTCTGCAGCGCCCCCTCCACGTCCTCGGTCCGTGCGTCCGCGCCCGCCTCGCCGAACACCAGCGGCGGCGCCGCGGCTGACACGCTGTCCCGACCGCCGCGTCCCAGGTGCTGTCCCTGGTTGCTCGCCGCGGCCACGATCAGGGCCAGCCCGGCCGGGTTGAGATGCAGCACCCGGCCCTCGTGATCGAGAGCCATCAGGAAGGGCCGCTCGGGCGCGGCCTTGACGACCAGCTCGGACCAGCCGCTGCGAGCGGCCACGGCCCACAGCCAGGGGCCCAGGCTCTCGGCCATCTGCTCGGCCGAGCGGTCGAGCAGCTCGGCGTCGGCCTCGTCCGAGAAACCCTCGAGCACGAAGCCCGGGCTCACCGGGTGCTCCTGGCCAAAGGCGTACTCGGCCGGCCAGCACAGCTCCTCGGGCAGGCTCGCCTGGGCCAGCTCACCCTCGCTGCGCACCTCGGGATAGAGCAAGGGCGCCTGCTTCAGCGCGGCACGCCGGCCGTCGAGCTGATCCAGCGGCGCGCCGAGCAGGCCCTCGCCCGCGGCCACGGGCGCCGGGTCCGGCACGTTGGCCTGCAGCGAGCCGTACACCGCGAGCTGCTCGTAGAGCCGCACCCGGTCGCCGTGGACCCACAGCTCCTGCAGGTCGGCCTGCGGCAAGGTCAGCGCCTCGCGCAGCGTCAGCGCGGATCCCCCGGGCTCGATCTCGGGCTCGCCGAGATCACCGCACGACACCGCGATCGAGACCACCATCAGCACAACCCAGCACAGGACAAGCCAGTTCTTTCTCATCACGACCCCCCTTTGGGTTCGTTCACCTGCAGTATGCCATCCAGTAAAGCCGGTTTTCCGCTGCCGATCAAGGATTATTCACTCGCCGGCTCGTCCTCTGCCGCGGGCAGGCAGACCGTGGCCGTGGTGCCGACCCCGGGCTGGCTCACCAGGGCCACGAAGCCGCCGTGCTGGCGCACCGTGCCGTACACCAGCGGCAGGCCGAGCCCGGCGCCATGCGCGTCGCGCTTGGTGGAGAAGAAGGGCTCGAGGCTCTGCTGCAGGGTCTGCGGGCCCATGCCCACGCCGGTGTCCACCACCTGCAGCCGCACGTACATCCCGGGCTCCAGATCCGGGTACGGCACCAGGCTGGACTGCGACATCACCGCGTTCTCGGTGACCAGGGTCAGGGTGCCCTCCTCGCCCATCGCCTCGATCGCGTTGCGACACAACCCGGTCACGGCCTGCTCGAGCAGATCCGCGTCGCCCTCGACCTCGGCCAGGTCCGGCTCGAGCCGCCGCACCACGGCGATGCCCCGCGGCACGCTCCGCCGCAGCGAGGCGCCGACCCGGGCCACCAGCTCGTTGAGCGACAGCCGCCGCTTATTCAGCTCCTCGTCCTGGGCGAAGCGCAGCAGCGTGCCGGTCAGGTCCCGTCCCCGCTGCGCGCCGGCCAGGATCTCCACGGCCACGCGGCCGGGCTCGCCGACCTCGCCCTCCTCCTGGAGCTTGAAGGCGGCGAGGGTGATCTCGTCGAGCACCTGGCGCATGTCGCGGGACACCTCGCCGGCGAGCCGGCCCGAGGCCTCCAGCTTCTGAGCCTGCCGCAGCTCGACCTCGAGCTGGCTCGCCTCGGCCTGGGCCTTCTCGCGGCCCCTGGACTCGCGCTCCATGCGCCGGTTGATCTCGGCCAGCTGCAGGTTGGCCGCGGTGAGGCTGTGCGTTCGATCCTCGACCTTGCTCTCGAGCTCGATGTTGAGCGTGGCCAGCTCGTCCTGCAGCAGGTTGATCCGGTCGGCCAGGGCCAGGGACAGCAGCAAGACCTCGAAGGCCGAGCCGATCTGGTAGCCCCACTGGGTGAGGAAGTGGATCGGCAGCACGCCGATGGCCTTGAGCAGGGCCACGATCATGCCCACTGCAAAGGCGGACCAGGCCACGAGGTACCAGCGGGCCGGGCGGAAACCCTCGCAGAACAGGATCACGCCGTTGACCAGGATCGTCACCAGCATCACGATCAGCACCACCGCGCCGAGGCGGATCAGCAGGGCGGTGAGGCCGAAGAAGCTCAAGACCAGCATCAGCACGCCGATCGCCATGAGGCCGATGAACAGCCGGTCGGTCCGCGGCGCGCGCCTACGGGTGTCGAGGAACTGGCGCGTGAACTGCACCGCGAGCGCCGCGCCCAGGCCGGCGAACACTATGTGGGCCTGGCTGGCCCAGCTCGTGGCGTTCGGCCAGAGGTACTGGAAGGCCAGGCCGTTGTGCGTCAGGATGAACAGGCCGAAGCCGATGATGTAGAGAACGTAGAAGATGTAGCTCCGATCCCGGATCACGACGAAGAGGAACAGGTTGTAGATCGCCAGGCCGAGAATCAACCCGTAGTACATCCAGAGAAACAGCAGCTCGATGTCGCTCTTCTCCTCGAAGCTGCCGGGTGAGTACAGCGTGAGGGGGAGGTTGAGCGAGCTGGTCGTGACCACGCGCAGGTAGAAGGTACGCACGCCGGGCGGCTCGGTCACCGGGAAGACGATGGTGCGGTGGTGGATCCGGCGCTGGGCAAAGGGCAGGGAGTCGCCGGCGGCCTGCACGCTGAAGTCGCCCGCCGGCCCCGGCGTGTACAGCTCCACGCGATCGAGCAGGGCGTACGCGACCTCGAGGTACCAGGTCTCCGGCCCGCCGGCGCGGTGGTCGATGGTGAAGCGGAACCAGTACGCCGAGTCGGTCACCCCGTAGCTGTTCTGATCGCTCTCGCAGGGCCGGAAGCGGGCGGCCACGTCCGGGGAGACCATGTCGGCGATGGATAGCGCACCGGTCGGATCCTCGAGCGCGTCGAGGTGGCGGCCTGCCACAAAGGCACCGAGACGCCCGTCGATCACGATCGGCGGCGCCGCGGCAGCGCACAGCGGAGCCAGGGCTCCAGCCGTCAGCAGCACCGCCACGCTCGCTCGCACGCCGACTCCCTCGTTCGCCTGGCTTGACCTCCGATTTCAGTCCCATCCCGCCTAATTGTCAATGCCGGACGCGATTGCGGGTCCCTCGGATTCCCGCTATCCTGTTCCCGATCCAGACCTGGCCGAGCGAGGTGACGCGATGCCTGGACGAAATCCTTGCCGCCGCCTCCTCATCGTGATCCTGCCGCTGCTGCTGTTCACGTGCTGCGAGGACGACAAGCCCGCCCCCGGACCGCAGCGGCCCAAGGACGTGGTGCTCGCAGCCGAGGACACCGACCCGGGCACCGACACCGCCGACTTCGCGCGGATCAAGCAGCAGGGGAGTCTGCGCGTGCTGATCCCGGGCGACGAGGAGAGCTTCCTGCCCCGGGCCGGCTCGCCCGCCTCGCAGGATCGCCAGGCGGCCCGCGAGTTCGCGGTCCGGCATGGACTGGAGATACGCTTCATCCTGGTCGACCGGCGCGACCGCCTGATCCCGATGCTGCTCGAGGGCCGCGGTGACGTGATCGCGGCCCAGCTCACCGTAACCGAGGAGCGGGCCGAGCGAATCGCCTTCACCCGGCCCACGGCCACGGTGGAGGAGATCCTGGTCGCGGCCAGGGGCGCCGCCGATGTGCCGAAGACCACGGCCGAGCTGGCCGGCCGCGAGGTGCACGTGCGCCAGAGCTCGTCGTTCGCCGACACGCTGCGCGCGCTCGCCGCCGAGGAGGCGCCGGGCCCGATGATCGTGGCCGTGGACGAGCGGCTCGATACCGAGTCCCTGGTGTTCCGGGTGAGCGAGGGTGCGATCCCGCTCACCGTGGCCGACAGCAACCTGCTCGACGCGATCGAGACGTACAACGACCGGGTGCAGCGGCTGTTCCCGATCGCCCGCGGCCGGCAGCTGGCCTGGGCCGTGCGCCCGGACAATCCCCAGCTCAAGGCCGCGCTCGACGCCTTTCTCGTCGAGCACGCGATGACCGGTCACACCCAGCGCCGCTTCGTGCACGACCTCGACGGGATCAAGACCTGGGGCGAGATCCGCGTGCTCACCCGCAACAACGCGGTCAACTACTTCCTGCACCGCGGCCAGCAGCGCGGCTTCGAGTACGAGCTGGCCAAGCTGCTGGCCGACGATTTGGGCCTGCGGCTGGCCATGGTGGTGCCGCCCTCGCGGGATCAGCTGATCCCCTGGCTGCTCGAGGGCCGCGGAGATGTGATCGCGGCCTCGCTGACCGTCACGCCGGAGCGGGAGAAGCAGATCGCCTTCAGCCGGCCGTACCTCTTCGTGGAGGAGCTGATCGTGGGCCGGAAGGGCGGGCCCGGGATCGCGTCCCGCGCCGAGCTGAAGCAGCATCCGATCCACGTGCGCCGATCGTCGAACTACTATCAGACGCTCAAGGCGATGGAGGCCGAGCTCGGCCCGCTGCAGATCGTGGAGGCGCCCGAGACGCTGGAGACCGAGGAGCTGATCGCGAGGGTCGCCGCGGGCGAGATTCCCTTCACCGCGGCAGACAGCCACATCGTCAAGCTGGAGCTGACCTATCGCGACGACATCGAGGTCGCCCTCGCGCTCACCGCCGCCGCCGACTCCGAGGCGCTGATGGACCTCACCCGGGGCAGCAAGCAGATCGCCCTCGCGGTGCGACCGGACAACCCCAAGCTCAAGGCCCGGCTCGACGCCTTCGTCAAGAAGATCTATCGCGGCGTGGAGTACAACGTGGCGCGCAAGCGCTACTTCGACAACCCCAAGCGCATCGCCCAGGCCAAGAGCGAGCGCACCGGCGCCGGCGGGCGGCTCTCGCCGTACGACGAGCTGATCAAGAAGTACTCGGCGCGCTACGAGTTCGACTGGCGGCTGATGACCGCACTGTGCTTCCAGGAGAGCCGCTTCGACCCCAGGGCCAGGAGCTGGGTCGGCGCGCAGGGCCTGTTCCAGGTGATGCCGGCCACGGGCAAGGCGATGGGCTTCACCCGGCTCGAGGATCCGGAGATCGGGATCCACGCCGGCATCCGGTACCTCCACGGGCTGCTGAAGAAGCTCGATCCGAAGATCGAGTTCAGGCACCGGGTGCGCTTCGCGATGGCCGGGTACAACGCGGGTATCGGCCACGTGGCCGACGCCCGGCGCCTGGCACGGCAGCTGGGCCGCGACCCGGACAAGTGGTTCAACCACGTGGCCGACATGATGCCGCTGCTGCAGAAGCCCAAGTACTACCGCAAGGCGCGACACGGGTACTGCCGCGGATCGGAGCCGAAGAAGTACGTCTCCGAGATCCAGAACCGGTACGACAACTACGTCAAGATCGTTAAGAAGTAGACGTGCGGCACAGCTCTCCGCGGGCTATTGGCCCGCTGTGAGCGGCTCGACTCAGCCCCCCTTCCGCAGCCGCTCCGCCAGCCGGGTGAAGCGCTGCTCCACCCGGTCGTTGCGCACCGCGGTGTGCAGCGCCTTGTGCGAGCCGACCACGATCACCAGCCGCTTGCCGCGCGTGATCGCGGTGTACAGCAGGTTGCGCCGCAGCAGCAGGTAGTGCTGGGTGTGCAGCGGGAGCACCACGGCCAAATACTCGCTGCCCTGAGCCTTGTGCACCGAGCAGGCGTAGCTCAGCTGCAGCTCGTCGATGCCGGACAGGTCGTAGCGCACCGGCCGCCCCTCGAAGCTCACCCGCAGCTCGCGGTTGACCTCGTCCACGCCCTCGATCCGGCCGATGTCGCCGTTGAACACGTCGAGGTCGTAGTTGTTGCGCACCTGCATCACCTTGTCGCCCACGCGGAAGCTCCGGCTGCCGCGGCGGATCTCCTGCCCCCGCGGGTTGAGCAGGGCCTGCAGCTCGGCGTTGAGGTTCTCGGTGCCGATGATGCCCTTGTGCATCGGCGCCAGCACCTGGATCTCGCTCATCGGGTCGAACCGGAACTTCTGGGGAATCCACTCGGTGACCAGCCGCTTGATCGACGAGAGGATCTCCTCGGGCTCGTCGCGCTTGACGAAGTGGAAGTCGCCGCCCCGGGATCCCGGATCGACCAGGTTCGCCTCCCCGCGGTTGATCCGGTGCGCGTTGACCACGATCAGGCTCTCCCGCGCCTGGCGGAAGATCTCCTGCAAGCGCACCACCGGGATGGCGCCGGACTCGATCAGGTCGGCCAGCACCCGGCCCGGCCCGACCGAGGGCAGCTGGTCCGCATCGCCGACCAGCACCAGCTGGCAGGTCGACGGCAGGGCCTCGAGCAGGTGGCGCAGCAGGGGCACGTCGACCATCGAGACCTCGTCGACCACCACCAGCTCCGCGGGCAGCGGGTTGTCGCGGTTGCGCTCGAAGGCCATCTGCTTGGGGCTGAACTCGAGCAGCCGGTGCAGGGTCCTGGCCTCGCGGCCGGTGGCCTCGGCCAGGCGCTTGGCCGCGCGGCCGGTGGGCGCGGCGAGCAGGATCCGCCGGCCCTTGGCCGCGAGGATCTCGACGATCGCCTGGACCAGGGTGGTCTTGCCCGTGCCTGGCCCGCCGGTGACCAGCAAGGCCTTGCCGGTGATGGCGAGGCGGATCGCGTCGCGCTGCGCCTCGGCCAGGCGCAGCCGGCGCCGTTCCTCGAACCACTGCAACGCCCGCTCGACCTTGATCGGCACGGTGAGCTTCGGCGCCGCAAGCAGGGCCGAGAGCAGGTCCGCGGCCTCGGACTCGGCGCGGTGCAGGGCGGCCGGGAACACCGCGATGTCGCTGCCGGCCGGCTCGAGGATCACCTCGCGCGCCCGGGCCAGCCGGGTGATCGCCTCGTCCACGCCCGGCGGCTCCACCTCGAGCAGCTCGGCCGCGTCCGCGCGCAGCTTCTCGCGCGGGCAGTACAGGTGCCCCTCGCCGGCGAGGCCGGCGAGCACGTGCAGCACGCCCGCCTCGAGGCGGTGCGGCGAGGCCGCGTCGATGCCCAGGTTGCGCGCGATGCGGTCGGCGAGCACGAAGCCGATGCCGGTCACGTCCAGCGCGAGGCGGTATGGGTTGTCGCGCACGATCTTCATCGTGTCCGGGCCGTAGCGCTTGAAGATCTTGGATGCGTACGCCGGGGAGATGCCGTAGCCGGCGAGGAAGGTCATCACCTCGCGGATGCCCTTCTGCTCGGCCCAGGCGTCGCGGATGCGGCGCGAGCGCACCGGGCCGATGCCGTCGACCTCGCACAGCCGCTCGGGCTGCTCCTCGATCACCTCCAGCGTGTCGAGGCCGAAGCTCTTCACCAGCCGGCCGGCCAGCTCCTGGCCCAGGCCGCGCACCATGCCCGAGCCAAGGTAGCGCTCGATGCCGTGCAGGGTGGCCGGCTTGAGTGTGACGAAGCTAGCCACCTTGAACTGCTCGCCGTACTTGCGATCGCGGACCCAGCGGCCGTTGCAGCGCAGGGTCTCGCCCGGCTGCACGCCGGGCAGCGTGCCCACCGCGGTGACCTCGCCGCGGCGCCCGGGCACGCTGAGACGCACCACGGCGTACCCGTTCTCCGGGTTCTCGAAGGTGATCCGCTCCAGCACGCCCTGGAGCGTTGCCTCCGGCCCTGGGCCGCGGTCTTTCTGGCCCACGCCTGGCAGCTTGAGCGTCATCTTGCGCAGGGTATCGCGGCATCGGGCGACAATGTCAACATTGAGCCCGCCCCGCCCCTCGGCTACCCTCGATCGAGGAGGCCCCCATCGTTGACGAGGCCCTGCTGCTGCCCGCGCTCGAGGATCTGCTCGGTCAGCTCGACGTGGAGATCCGCCGCGACTCGCTGGTCGACCGCGAGGAGGGCTTCGAGCTGCGTTCGGGCGCCTGCCGCGTGCGCGGCCGCCACCTGCTGATCCTCGACAGCCGCCTGCCGCCGGGCAGACGCCTCTTGATCTACGGCGAGGTGCTCAGGCGCTTCGACCTGTCGGACCGGTACATCGCACCGCGCGTGCGGGTGTTCCTCGAGGGCGAAGAGAACTAGAGTCGTTGCCGATAGTTTTTTCCAGTATACCGCCGAGCGATCGGAGTGACTGGCAAGGCGTGACGACGAAGAAATACCAGCAGGTATTTAAAGGAGGAGCAACGACGCCAGGCGCTTCGAGAGCCGGCGGGATGCGGAAAAGACTATCGGCAACGGCTCTAGAGCCGAAGCGACCCGGGAGGACGCCCGCTACTTCCCCTGCCACGGGCTCTCGAGGATCGGCGGCCGCTCCTTGCCCTTCTGCGCGCGCTGCAGCTCGATCTCGTTGATCAGCACGGCCGGGGCGACGGTCGAGACCGGCACGTACCCCGACTCGGCGCCGCAGTACCCGTTGAACACCTCGCTCCTGTCGCCCGCGGCCACGATGCGGTTCACGCTCGACAGCGGCGTGCCCACCATCTCCACCCCGCGGATCAGCTCCTCCCGTCCGTCCTCGACCCACACCCGGTACACCATCCGCGGCCGGCCCTTGAAGGCCTGGTACCCGTACGTCGAGGTGTTGGTCGAGCCGCCGGAGATGTCCTTGAGGATCAATCCATAGGGCTTCTTCTGCCGCCGGGCCTCCTCGATCAGCCTCTTCTTCAGCGCCTCCCGCGACAGCGCCTCGTGGGCCTCGATGATCAGGTTGCCCTGTCGCGCCACCGGCGCGGACCCGCCCGAGGCGCGGCCGTGACCGTTCGACTTGTCGAGGCCCTCGATCGGCTTGCGGCCCATCAGGAAGGTCTTGAGCACGCCGCGCTCCACGAGGTCGACCCGCTGCGCGCGCACGCCCTCCTGGTCGAAGCGGTAGTACCCGTTCAGCGTCTGCTTGGCGAAGCGCTCCAGCGTCGGGTCGTCGGACACCGAGAGGAACTCGGGGATGATCTTCTTGCCGATCTGGCCCTTGAAGGTGCGGCCCTCCTTCTCGTCGTCCTGGCGGTGACCCTCGAGGCGGTGGCCGATCGACTCGTGGAAGATCACACCGGTGGCCTCGGGCTCGAGGATCGCCGGCCCGGTGTACGGATCCGCGGCTGGCGCCTCGCGCACCGCCTCGAGGTCGGAGATCAGCCCGTTGACCTCGGCGAGCAGCGCCTTCTCCCGGGGCAGGTCGCCGTAGTCGCGGGTGTAGATCGCCTGCTCCCCGTCGAGCAGCATGCCGTCCTTGGCCCGGGTCACGGCGTACAGGTGGATCCCGTAGATCACGGCCTCGTCGACGATGCGCGAACCCTCGCTGTTGACGAAGTAGCGCAAGGTCTTGGTCGCGGTGATCTTGATCTGGTGGTCGAACACGTGCGGGTGCTTCCTGAACGCCAGCCCGACCCGGCGCAGCGTGCGCTGCCAGCGCTGCTTCTCGAAGGGGAAGTTCAGCGTCCGGCTGATATCGCGCACGGGCTTCTCGCGGGAGAAGGAGTCGGTGTGCTTCCCGTCGTCGACCTTGTAGACCCGCTTGCCCTTCTTCTGATGGTACGCGGCGAGGGCCTTCTTGTACGTCTCGTCGGTCTTGAGCCACAACGCGTTGCGCAGGGCGATCAGGTCGTCGTCGAGCGGGGCGTCGGTGCGCGCGAAGTAGCGCTCCGTACCGCCCCAGTCGAAGTCGAAGTTCTTCTTGCCCGTGTTGTCGAAGCTGTAGTCGCCGACCCGCACCTCCACCGAGAAGGTCCGGCTGCGGCGGTCCGAGCTGCGGAACACCGCGCCATAGCGGCCCGAGAGCTCGATGTGGTGATTGTCCTGCAGTCGGTACGCCACGAAGTACGGCGGCGAGAAGTCCTCCTGCTCGAGCTTGAGCTCGCGGTGGGAGCGCTGCAGCTCCTGCTCGAGGGCGTCGAGGATCTTGCGCCGCGGGTCGGGCTTGGCACGGGCCGGGACTGCCGGGGCCACGAGCATTGTCACGGCCACGGCCAGGGCGGAGAGGGCAGCGCTACGTCGAAGCATGTGAATCCTCGATTCGCCTCAGCCGAGGTCCAGGGTTTGCTGGAGCGCGGGCGAGGAGATGGTCTTCTCATCCTCCCGGCGCTCGACCGGAGAGGGCAGCTCCTTGCGCACGGCATTGTAGACCGCGCGGCTGAACAATAGTTCCGCGTGGGACACGTTCTCCACCTCCACGTTCTTGACGTAGGGGCGGCCGCGCGGCTCGAGCAGACAGCTGGGGTACGGCGACATCCAGTCCGAGCGGGAGTAGATCGAGACCAGCTTGACATCTTCTGGCCACTCGCCCTGCTTGAGGTTGCGGATGAAGGGCGAGAACGGCGTCATCTGCCAGATGCTGCGGGAGATGATGCCCAGGGCGAAGATCCCGCCGATGGCCATCACCGTGCCGGCGTGCGGGGAGCCGAGGGTGATCAGCGTCCGCATGTTGCGGTGGCCGAGCAGTCGCTTGACATAGTAGCGGGCGATCAGCCCGCCCTCGGAGTGCGCCACGATCGAGATCTTGCCCAGGTCGTGGCGCTGGCGCAGCTTCTCGATCTTGCCCGCCACCAGGTTGGCCAGTCCGGGGATGCCCTTGCTGTTGTAGTTGTCGAACAGGCCGCCGAGATGCACGCTGAACACACCGTACCCCTCGCGGCGCAGGCGCCGCTCGAGCAGCGACATCACCCGGCGGGTGGCGGCCCAGCCGTGCAGCAGCAGCACCGGGTGAGCTGTCGGATCGAAGTCATCGCGCCGCTTCACGGAGCCGCTGCCGAAGTTGAGCTGCAGGTAGCCCAGGGTGTGGCGGCGGAAGCGCTGGATCTCGTAGCGGAGCCAGTCGACGAGCGCCTTGAGACCGGTAGCGTTTCGATCGGGTAGCACGGCGCGTACGTCTCCCTCGGAGCCGGTTGCGTCAGTGACCTGTATAGCACGGCGAGCAAAGGAATTGCCAGCAGAGGGCGTGTGTTGTGTCGCCTGGACTTCAGTCCCGGGCAACGCCTGCCGTGGGCCTATCGGAAATCTGCTTCCGAAACCCGGGGCGTGCCCACAAGGGCCCGGCCTGACGGGGAAATCCACCAAACTCGCAAGAGAATTCAGACCTTGACGGCCGCACCCGATCCCCTTAAACTGATACCGTTAATAGGTCTGTGCCACAGGAGGCACAGGAGCGAGTAGATGAGCACGCTCGAGCGCATGATATCGTGCACCGCGCGCAAGGCCGGCTGGTCGGCCGTGCACGCGAGCCTGTGCCGCTCCGCGCTCTGGCTGCTCTCGTCCCTGGTGCTGCTGGTAGTTGCGCGCCCGCTGCTGCCGGCCTGGGGCGTGGCGCTGGCCCTGCTGGTCCCCGCGCTCGGCAGCTTCTGGCACGCGCGCCGCGCCTGGCGCGCCGCCCGCTGCGAGCGGTCAGCGGCCGCGCGGCTCGACACGCACCACGGGCTCGGCGATCTGTTCTCCTCGGCGCTGGACTTCGACCGCTTTGCGGCGCCCTCGCCGCTGATGCGCTGCCACATGCTCGAGGCCGAGGCCCGGGCCGCGGCACTCGGCGAGCACGAGCTGCCCTGCCCGTCACGCGCGCCACTTCCAGTGGCGCCCGCGATCGCGATGCTGCTCCTCGGGCTCACGCTCGCGCTCAACGGCGATCTTGACGGGCTGGGCATCGTCTCGGCCCCTGACGCCCGCACCGCGCTGGCCCCGGCCGCGGAGCCCGCGCCCGAGGTCGCGGCCCGCCATCGCGCGCCGGCCCGCCGCGCCGCGCTGCTGGCCGGCCTGCTCGAGCGCACGCTGGACCTGCCGCCCGTGGAGCCCCGCGAGGAGCTCGCGCTGCCCGAGGAGGAGCCCGAGCTGCAGCGGCCCCGGCGCACCACCATTGCCGAGCGTGTAGCCCGGGCGCAGACCGAGCACTGGCGCCGCGTTTCCGAGCTGATCAACGACACCCGCGCCGAGGCCGAGTTCCGCGCCGACGGCAAGTTCGACCACGACGTCGAGGAGATGGTGGCCGCACTCGACGCCCAGGTGCTGCGCGGACGCGCCAGGTCGAGCGAGGATCTCAAGGAGCTGGCCGCCAAGGTCGAGGACCTGGCCGAGCAGATGGGCAAGCTGGCAGCAGGCCGCGAGATGCGCCAGTCGACCAACCCGGTGGGGATGAGCCGCACCGGCGGCTTCAACAACGAGCTGCAGGGCCTGCTGCGGCGCTCGCTGTCCGAGTTCCTCGAGAACTATGCCTCGACCCTGCGCGCCCGCGCACAGAAGCTGGCGCGCGAGGAGGCGCGTCACGGCCGGGCGCTGGTCGCGGCCAAGGGCCTCACCCCGCCCAAGGCGCAGCGCACCGGGCTGCGCAGCAACCAGCCGCCCGAGGGGCCGACCACGCTGTCCGACAAGGCGCCGAGCCGCACCTTCAAGAGTTCGGCCACGCCGCCGCCGCCGGGAATCAAGCCGCAGAACGCTGCAGGCGGCGGCACCAGCCCGGGCGCCCAAGGCGCTGGCGCCGGCGAGGGCCCCAAGGCCAAGGGCCTGGCCCAGAAGGGTCCCAAGGCCGACTTCGAGTACCTGCCGGTCGAGGCCCGCGTGGGCCAGGGCCAGTCCGAGATGGAGCTGCTCGACGAGATGGCTGACGGCTCGCTCTCCGAGGAGGCGCCGGCCGCGTACCGCGCTCTGATCCAGGGCTCGACTCGCCGGGCCGCGGAGCGGCTCGAGCAGGAGCCGATCCCGGAAGATCTGCGAGAAGTCGTGGCCGAGTACTTCCGCTCACTGCATCCGGACGAGCCGAGCCCCGATGGGTGACCGGTCCGCGCTGTTCCCTCCGGAATTTCTAGAACGGCTGACCACCCTGCACCTGGCCGCCGGGCGTGCGGCTGGCGGGGGTCGTCCGGCAGACCGCACCGCCCCGCGGGTCGGCTCCGGGACCGACTTCGCCGACCATCGTGAGTACATGGCCGGCGACGATCCGCGGCAGATCGACTGGCGGCTGTACGGCAGATCCGGACGCTTCTTCACCAAGCTGTACCACGCCGAGGAAGACCGCACCGTGACCATCGCCCTGGACTGCTCGGCCTCGATGGGTGCCGAGCCCGGCAAGTTCGAGTTCGCTCGCAGGCTCGCCGCAGCCTTGAGCTTCGTCACCCTGTCCGACCGCGACGCCCTTGCCCTGTGTCCCTTTCGCGAGGGTCTGCACGAGCCGCTCCCCGACATCCGCGGCCGGGCCAGCTTCCCGCGCGTGATGGACCGGCTCTCCGATCTCGAGCCGGGCGGCCGCACCGACCTGACGGCCGTGGCCCGGGAGCTGGCCGCCCGCAGCCGCCGTCAGGGCCTGCTGCTGGTGATCTCCGACTTCATGGACGGCCCCCAGCCCGGGCTGGGCCTGAGCGCGACGTGCGGCCCGGCGGTCGAGGCGGGAGCGATCCAGGTCCATACCGTGACCGAGCGCGAGCCAGAGGCGCGCGGCTTCTTCCGCCTCCAGGACGTGGAGACCGGCGCAACGCGAGCGCTGACCCTGGACCGCCGCCTGGCCCGACGCTTCACCGAGACCTTCGACGCGTACTGCGAGGAGCTGTCCAGCCGCTGTCGCGCGCTGGGCATCCGCTATCTCCGGCTGTGCACCGAGACCTCGATCGAGGAGGCCGTGCTCAAGCGGCTGCGCACGGCAGGCCTGGCCGCCTGATGCGCCTGCAGGGCCTCGACGAGTTCACCCTGATCCAGCTGCTCGGCGGCGCGATCCTGGTCCTGGCCCTGCTGTTCCTGGCCCGCGGCCGCCGTCGCCGCCTCGGCGTGGGCACGGCCCCGGTGTGGAACCGGCTGCTCGGTCGGCGGGCCGTGGACCTGCGCGCGCTGCTCGCCCTGCTGCTCGAGATCCTTGCCGTGGCCGCGCTGTGCTTCGCGCTGGGTCAGCCGGTACTGCGCGGCCTGGGCGGCGAGCAGCGCGTGCTGGGCCTGGTCGTGGACACCGGCGCCACGGCCCAGGCGCGCGACAACGACCGGACCCGCCTCGAGCGCTCGGTCGAGCTGGCCCGCGAGCTGGTCGACCGACTCGCAGGGGGGGACCTGGCCGCGGTGATCGGCGTCGGACCCGAGGCCGAGCTCGTAGCCCCGCCGACCGCTGACCGCAAGACCCTGTACTTGGCCCTCGACCAGCTCGAGGCCGACGACCGGCCGAGCGACCCCGAATCGGCCGTGCAGATTGCGTGCCGCTTCCTGCAGGCCCAGGCGCCCCGCGGGGTGCCCCACCTGGTCTATCTCGGCGATGGCCGGCTGATCGAGGGCGAGCGCGGCGGATGCCACGTGCACCGCGTCCCAATCGGCCGGCCGGTGGGCAACCTGGCGCTATCGCGCTTCGATGCCCGGCGCGCGGCCGGCTTCGGCCGCGGGTACGAGCTCTTCGTCGAGGTGACCAACCACGGGTATCGCGAGCGCGCGGCCCGGCTGGTGGTGTTCTCACCAGCCGCCACGCTGGGCAGCCAGGCGATCACCGTGCCCGCGCGCTCGACGATCACCCGCACCTTCCGGCTCGACGAGGAGGGCGGCCAGGACGGCCGGCTGACCGCCCTGCTCCAGGGTCCTAGCGGCGGACCGGCCGACGGCTTCGCGGCGGACGACGCGGCGTACGCGCTGATCCCGCGGGGCCGGCGGGCCCGGGTGCTGCTGGTCACGCCCGGCAACCTGTTCCTGGAGAAGGTGCTGGCGGTCAACCCCGCGATCAAGCTGACCGCGGTCGAGCCCGCGGCGTACGCCGGGGCGCTCGAGCGTGCACGCTCGTCCGGGGCGCTGCCCGACGTGGTCGTGCTCGACGACGTGCCGGCAGAGCCGCTGCCGCCGGGTCACGCGCTGCTCTTCGGCCCGCGGGCGGCCGCGGCCCTGTTCAAGCCCGGAGCGGCCGTGGAGCAGCCCCAGATCTCGAACTGGGATCCGGATCATCCCCTGCTCCGCGGCGTCAAGCTGGCCGGCCTCCACGTGCGCAAGGCGCGCCCGCTGGCGGCCGGACCGGCAGCGCGGGCGCTGGCCGTCACCGATGCCGGGCCGCTGCTGGTGGCCAGCGAGGACAGTGCGGGCGCGAAGCGGCTGGCCGCGGCCTTTGCGTTGACCGACTCGGACCTGCCGCTGCGGGTGGCCTTCCCCGTGATGCTCGCCAACTTCATCGACTGGTGCGTGGAGGCCGAGACCGAGGCGAGCGGCCGCACGGTGGCCCTCGGCCAGCCCGCTCCGCTGCTCGAGCCCGGCGAGTCGGGCCCGGTGCGGATCGTCGCGCCCGACGGGCAGGAGCAGCAGCCGCTGGCCACGGCCCGCGGGCCGGCCCTGCGCGCGGATCGCGCCGGCCTGTACGAGGTCACGCGGCCCGGCGGCGCGTTGACCCTGGCGGTGAACTTCGATCGCCCCGAGGACTCCCGGCGCGTGGTGCATGGGGCTCCGCTGCCGGACCGGGCAGGGACGCAGCGCTCGATCTTGCCCGCCGACGTGGCCGGGCTGACCATGCCGCGGGCAGCGCGGCCCGAGCGGCCGCTGGCCGGGTGGCTCTTGCTCTGTGCGGCCCTGCTCGTCGCCGGACTGTGGATGGGACACGGTGCAGGACTTCTTCGCTGACTGGCTGGGCCGCGCCCTGGACGTGGCCGAGCTGAGCTTTGACGCGCCCTGGGCGCTGTACCTGATCTATGCCGCCCTGCCGCTGTGCGCCCTCGCGCTGGTCCGCTGGCGCGACCTGGGCCTGATCCGCCTGGCGCTGGCCTTGCTCGCTCGCGCGGCCCTGGTCGCGGCCCTGGCCCTGGCCCTGGCCCGACCCGTCGAGGTCACCCGCGAGGGCCGGGCGAGCGCCGTGATCCTGATCGACTCGAGCCCGAGCCTGTCGCGCGCCCGCCTGGCCGCCGAGCACGAGCAGGCCCTGGCGCTGATCGGCCGGGCGGGCAAGGCCCGGCTTCGCGTGCTCGGCTTTGCCGAGGCGGTCGAGGAGCTGCAGCCGGAAACGCTGACCCGGCAATCGCCGAGACGTGCCGCCGGCCGGGGCACTGACATCGCCGCCGCGCTGCGCGCCGCGTACCCGCTGCTCGAGCCGAGGGGACGCCGCAGCGTGGTGCTGCTCTCCGACGGCAACCAGACCCGGGGCTCCCTGCTGGACGAGGCCCGGCGCGCCGCGGCCCTGGGGCTGACCCTGTACGGGGCGCTTCCCGGACGCCCGCCCATCGAGGTGCGGGTGGTCGACGTGAAGGCGCCGCAGTCGGTCCGCGACGGCGAGGAGCTCGAGGTCGAGGCGCAGCTGGAAGCGCGGAGGCGGCGCAAGGCCAGCGTGGTCCTCTGGCGCGGGGAGGATCAGCTGGCCTCGCAGCAGACCGTGCTGCAGCCCGGGCTGAACACGGTCGCCTTCCGCACCCGCGCCGCGGGCGTCGGGATCCAGGACTTCAAGGTGGTGGTGCGCGCCGCCGGAGATCCCCAGCGCGCCAACGACAGCTTTCCGGCGCGGGTCCAGGTCGAGCCCCGGCCGCGAGCGCTGGTTCTCGGCCCGGAGCAGGCAGCGGCGGCCCCGATCGCCACGCTGATCAGCGGCGAGGATCTCGAGGTCGAGCCTCGCGGTGTCGAGGGCCTGCCGAGCACCCTGGCCGAGCTCTCCGAGTACGACGCGGTCGTGCTGTCCAACCTCTCGGTTTCGGACCTGTCCGAGGAGGCCAGCGAGCGTCTGCGCCGCTACGTCCAGGAGCTGGCCGGCGGCCTGCTGTGGATCGGCGGAGCGCGGTCCAAGGATCTGTCCAAGCCCGAGGAAACACCGATCGAGCGGCTGCTGCCGCTGCACTTCGAGCGCCGCAAGCGCAAGGAGAAGCTGTCGCTGGCCATGGTGCTGGTCATCGATCGCTCGGGCAGCATGGGCCGCGAGGGCAAGTTCCAGGCCGCGCTGCGAGCGGCCGAGGCCGCGGTCGACGAGCTGAAGGACGAGGCCCGGATCGCGCTGGTGCTGTTCGACGACCTGCCGGCCGTGGAGCTCGACCTCACGCCGGCCGCGGAGCGGGAGCGGATCAAGGCGCTGTTCCACACCCTGCAGATCGGCGGGGGCACCTCGATCTATCCTGCCCTGGCCGAGGCGCGCGAGATCCTCGAGCCGATCGACGCCAAGGTCCGCCACGTGCTGCTGCTCTCCGACGGCGAATCGGTGACCCGCTTCGAGCACCACCGCGGCCTGGTCGAGCGCTTCGCGCAGCAGGGCATGACGATCTCCACCGTGGCCCTAGGTCCGGACGCGGACAAGCCGCACCTGCGCAAGCTGGCCTCGGCCGGGGGCGGGCGCTACTACTACGCGCCCACGCCGGACCGCGTGCCCCGCATCTTCACCCGGGAGACGCGCACGATCTCCGAGACCGGCGCGATCGAGCGCGAGGTGCTCGCCCGGGCCACGCGACCCAGCGAGCTGCTCCAGGGGATCGACCTCGGCGCGGCCGGCCCGCTGACCGGCGTGCTGTCGTGCAAGAGCCGGCCCACCGCCGAGCTGCTGGCCGAGACCTCCAAGTCCGAGCCGCTGCTCGCCCGCTGGCGCTACGGCCTGGGTCAGGCCATCGCCTGGAGCTCGGACGCGGCCGGTCCCTGGACCGAGGGCTGGGCCGACTGGCCGGACCTGTCGCGGCTGTGGCAGCGGCTGGCGCGCGCCGTGCTGCGCCGCGCCCGGGTCGCAGGCCTTTCGGTCGAGGCGCGGTCCGTGGGCGACGCGGTGGAGGTGACGGTCGTGGCTCGCGATCGGGCGGGACGGCCGCTGCCCGCGGAGGCGCTGCGCCTGACCGTGCTCGGGCCCGACCTGGAGCCCCGGCCGCTGCCGCTGCAGCAGGGCGGGGTATCGGCTCACGTGGCGCGCCACAGTCCCGGGCGCCCCGGGGCGTACCTGTACCGCGCCGAGCGCGTGGAGGACGGCGCCGCGCTCGAGGCGGCCGTTGCCCGCCTGGTCGAGGCGTACCCGGACGAGTTCGCTGCGGCCGACGACAACGCGGCCCTGCTCGAGGCCGCCTGCCGCGCCACCGGAGGACGCCTCGACGCCCCGCCCGAGGAGATCTTCGCCCCGGGCGAGCCCGAGGAGCAGCGCGCGCCGAGATGGCCGCCGCTGGTCTTCCTCGCCCTGGGGCTGCTGCTGGTAGAGACCGCGGCGCGCCGGCTCTAGCCCGGCTCCTGCGACGAGGATTGACAGATTCGCGCCCCGGCGATATGCGAGGGGCACTGCTGCAATCAATCCAGGAGGATCCGATGAGACGCCTTGCGCTGATGAGCTGCGTGTGCGTCCTGCTGCTCGCGCCCGCCACCGGGTGGAGCCAGGGAGACGAGGAACTGGACGCGATCGACTACTCGGCCGACGAGCCTGCCAAGGTGCCCGCACCCCGGCCCGCACCCAGGGCCGAGCCCGAGGCCGAGCAGACCGCGGCCGAGCGCGTGTCGGGCCGGGTGGGCCTGGGCTTCCACTCCACCGAGGCGCCGCTGGGCGTGCGCTACTGGCTCTCGGACCTAGTCGCCTTCGACTTCGGCTTCGGCATGTGGCTGGACGAGCGCGACAACCCGGTCTCGAGCAAGGCCGACGACACGCACGTCACCTGCGACTTCGCCTTCGACCTCGGCGCGCCGATCGCCCTCACGAGCTATCCGAACCTGATCCTCTTCGCCCGGCCCGGGCTGCAGATCGTCCGCGAGTACGACATTGGCGAGAGGAAGAACGGTGATGCCAAGCACGACGACGACGTCAAGCTGGAGCTGAGCGCGCAGCTCGGCGCCGAGATCTTCCTCGGCGCGCTGGGCTTCCCCAACGTCAGCTTCCAGGGTGGCGTGGGCGTCGCCTTTGCCTGGTTCTGGCCCGAGGACGAGGAGGGCGACTCGGATCCCAACTTCTCGATGGAGAGCATCAAGTCCGACCTGGGCATCGTGGTCAACGCCCGGCTGGGCTTCCACATCTACTTCTAGGAGCGAGCCATGCGACGAGCCAGAGCCAGACCCGAAGCGATGATCGCCGTGCTCGCCCTGGCCCTGTCGGCGGGCTGCGGCGGCAGCGAGGGGGGCGGGCCCTCCTCGCTGGGAGACGGCAGCCGACCCGCGGCGAGCAAGGCCGAGGCCACCTGCCGGGACGCGTTCATCGCGATCTGCGGCTACTACGCTCGCTGCGAGGAGCAGGCCATCGCGATGTGCGAGACCGCCTCGGACCTGGGCCGGGAGCTGTGCGAGATCTACGTCACGCAGTACCTCGAGGAGTTCTGCAACGACACCAGGGAGATCTGCGACGGGGCCGAGATCAAGGGCATGGACCAGGCTCGCCTCCGCGGTCTGATCACCTGTGTCAACCAGCTCAGCTGTGACCGGGATCCGGCCAGCGCCTGCGGCGACGAGGCGGAGCTGTTCGACCTGGAGCGCTAGCCCGCCTCAACCGCGGCGATGCCCCCCGCCGCCGCCGCGTCCTCGACCGCCGCCGCCCCGCTTGCGGTCCGGTCTTCCCCGATCTCCGCGTCCGCCGCCTCCGGCTCGCCCGTCGCGCCGGGGCCGCCGGTCGCCCCGCGAATCCCGGTCGCGCGGCGGTCGCCGCTCGGCCGAGCTCAGGTCGGGACCGACCTCGGCGGGCCATACCTCGCCTTCGCGGATCGCTGCGATCAGCTCGGCGAGGCCATTGACCGGGCGGCCGATCAGGGTCGCGGCCTGGCCCAGGGCCTCGGGCGCGCCGCTGCCGCCCACGCCAGGCAGGCCGAGCAGCGAGGTCGCCTCCAGGGCCATGTCGTTGGCCAGGTCGCCCGACGCGCCGTGGCGCACCTCGACCGCGGCCAGGCCGTCGAGCTCGAGCAGGTGGTCGGACATCCGCGGCACGCCCTCGATGCGCGCGTATGGATGCGCGGCCACGGCCACGCCACCCTGCCCGGCCGCGGCATCGATCGCGGCCTGGGCTGCGGGCGCTCCGGCCCCTGCCGCCAGCCAGTCCCCCGACGCCACCGCGTCGGTGACCTCGGGGAAGAACACCAGCAGCACGCCCAGGTCGGTGACCACACGGGCGCCGGGCAGCAGGAGCAGACCCTCCCGGCTGACGGCTTCGGCCAGCGCCGCGGTCGGCCCGAGGGCCGGCCCTCCGACCAGGCACAGGCCGTTGAGCCCCTTGGCCGCGGCCCGGTCCAGCAGCGGGTTCAGCGATTCGGCGTCGCTCTCGGCGTCCACGGGCAGATGTAGATCGATCAGCAAGGCTCTCCTCCTTCGAGGCTGCGGAGCACGTCCCCGGCGTCGGCGCCGAGAGTACTCCCCTGCCAGCTATCCCGGTGCTCGAGCTCGTCGAGCACGGCCTGCCGCCCGGCCCAGCGATCCGCGGTCCAGTCCGGGGCGACCAGCCGCTCGCTCCGCGCCGAGGCGGCGAGGCGGTGGATCACCACGACCGGCGGGATCCGCTCCAGGAAGTCAGCGGCCAGCAAGGCGTACTCGGACAGCCCGGGCACCCGGATCCGTCCAGCCCTGAAATCATCGGCGCAACGCGCGCCGGTCAGCACGTGGAAGTTGTGCAGCTTGACGCCCTCGACCGAGAGGCGGGTCAGCAGCTCGGCCGTGGCCCGGGCGTGCGAGCGATCCTCGCCGGGCAGGCCCAGCACCACGTGGGCGCAGATCGCCAGGCCGCGCTCGTGCGCGCGGCGCACCGCGTCCTCGAAGCAGCGCACGTCGTGCCCGCGGTTCACCCGCTGCAGCGTGGCGTCGCAGGCCGACTGCAGCCCGATCTCGAGCCACAGCTCGGCGCGGCGATTGAGATCGGCGAGCAAATCGAGCACCGTGTCGGGCAGGCAGTCGGGCCGCGTGCCCACGGCCAGGCCGACCACGCCGGGCTGAGCCAGGGCCTCCCGGTACAGCGCGGCCAGCCGGGCCACCGGGGCGTCCGTGGCCGAGCCGTCGTGGAAGTACGCCAGGAACCTGCGCGCCCCGGAGCGAGGCCCGATCCGGGCGATGCCGTCCGCGATCTGCGCGGCCACGCCCGGCCGCTCGTCGGTCCGAGCGGCCCAGGTGGCGGTGAAGTCACAGAAGGTGCAGCCGCCGTAACCCGCGCGTCCGTCCCGGTTGGGGCAGCCGAAGCCGCCGCGCACCAGCACCCGCTGCACCCGGCCGCCGTGGCGTCGTATCAGATGGGCCGAGATCGACCGGATGCGGGCCTGCCGGGTGTCGGATTTCGCTGCCGCTCCTCGGGCCATGCTCGCTCCGTTCGCGGCAGGCTAGCACCGCGTCGGCGAGGGGGTCAACCTGGGGCAGCCCGCGCAGGCCTCTCCGCGGTTGATCCGGCATTGCGCCGCGTGCTAGCGTGCCGCCACAAACAACGAGGGGCTTTCACGATGAGGATCCTCTCCGGCGTACAGCCCACCGGCGGTTTGCACCTGGGCAACTACTTCGGCGCGATCAAGCAGCACATCGAGCTGCAGGACGAGGGCGAGGCCTTCTACTTCATCGCCAACTACCACGCCCTGACCACGGTCCACGATCCGCGGATCCTCGAGGCCAACACGCGCGAGGTCGCTGCGGCGTACCTGAGCTTCGGCCTCGATCCGAATCGGACCGTGTTCTTCCGCCAGTCCGACGTCCCCGAGGTGACCGAGTTGACCTGGCTGCTCGGCTGCTGCGTCGGCATGGGCCTGCTCGAGCGCGCGCACAGCTACAAAGACAAGCTGCAGAAGGGCATCACGCCCAGCTTCGGGCTCTTCGCCTATCCCGTGCTGATGGCGGCGGACATCCTGGCCTACCGCAGCAACCTGGTGCCGGTCGGTCGCGATCAGGTGCAGCACGTGGAGATGACCCAGGACATGGCCCAGGCCTTCAACCACCGCTACGGCGAGGTCTTCGTCCGGCCGGAGGTCCGCCTCTCGCGCACGCCAAAGGTGCCGGGCGTGGACGGCCAGAAGATGAGCAAGAGCTACGGCAACACGATCGAGCTGTTCGCCGAGGGCAAGGCGCTCAAAAAATCCGTGATGGGCATCGTCACCGACTCCACCGCGCTGGGCCAGCCGCTGGATCCGGAAACCTGCAACGTGTTCCAGATCTTCAGCCTGCTCGCCAGCGCCGAGGAACGCAAGACGATGGCCGAGCGGTACAGGACGGGCGACATCGGGTACGGCGATGCCAAGAAGGACCTGCTCGCCCGGATCGAAGGACACTTCACCGACGCGCGGGAGAAGCGCCGCGCGCTGCTCGCCCGGCCCGACGAGATCGAGGACGTGCTGCGCCAGGGCGCGAAGCGCGCGCGCGCCGAGGCCGCCTCCGTGCTCGATGCTGCGCGTACGGCTGCGGGGCTGGGGGCGACGGACTAAACTCAACAACTTTCAGGCCGTCCCGGACGGTCGCCTGCGAGACGAAAGTTGTTGAGTTTAGTCCGTCCCCTAGCTTGGCATCGGCGGCGGGCCTTCGCCGCCGATGCTCTCGTCGGCGACGCCCTCGACCTCCGTGATCTCGCTCTCCACTCGATCGCGGCCGCCGCGCTTGGCCTTGTACAGGTACTCGTCGGCCAAGCGGATCAGCTCCTCCGCGTCGGCGATGGAGGCCTCGGACAGCGTGGAGATGCCGAGGCTGATCGTCACCGGGATCCGCGTCCGCTTGAACACGAACCGGTGCGCTGCAACGGTCCGCCGAATGCGATCGGCGAGGATGAAGCTGCGCTCGGCGTTGGTATCGCGCAGCAGCAGCGCAAACTCCTCTCCGCCGTAGCGCGCGAAGATGTCCTCGCCGCGGATGCAGCGATTGACCACCTCGGCCAGCTGCTTGAGCACGAAGTCACCGGCCTGATGGCCGTAGGTGTCGTTGACCTTCTTGAAGTGATCGATGTCGACCATGATCAGCGACAGCGGCTGACCGTGACGCAAGGAGTAGGAGAACTCCGAGTCGATGCGATCGGCGAAGAACTTCTTGTTGTAACAGCCGGTCAACCCGTCGCGAACCACGGAGTTGTACAGCTCCTTCTGATAGCGCTCCTCGATGTCGTCCTGGTAGCTGAACTTGAGGATCGTGGTCTTGCCAATCTGGATCTTGTCGCCGTCGCGAAGGGCGTGCTCCTGGACCCGCACGCCGTTGGCGAAGGTCCCGTTGGTGCTCTTCAGATCGATCACCACGGCCTCGCCCGAGCGGGTGCGCATGACCTTGGCGTGCTGCCTCGAGACGCCGTCGTCCTCGAGCAGGATCCCGCACGACGGGTGGCGACCGACCAGGGTCTCGCCGCCAGAGAGCTTGAACATCCGGCCGACGCCGTTGCCGGCGATCACGATTAAATAGGCGTTTTCCTTGCGTGATTGCTGATAGATGTCCTTGACGTGGTGAATGACGGTTTTCTCTTCGGCCATCTCAGGACACCTTCCGGCCAAGCCCCCGCCCGGCTTCCGGCTAGCTCATTCCTGACCCGCCGAAGATAGCCCGTGAGGCCGACAATTGCAAGGGCAAAGGCAGTCCCGAGCCGGGCCTCGCAGCGTCGGGGATCAGCATCCCCACCACGAGATAGACCAGGATCGCTGCGCCGACCACGGCCCCGTACGCCACCGCCTGCCGCCGGTTGATCTGCAGCTCGCGGATCGAGATGTTGCCCATCCCGCGGAAGTTGAACAGCGCGAGCAGCGCCGAGGCGATCAGCGCGAAGAGGAACACCAGGAACAGGAAATTGGCCGTCGCCTCGAGGCTGAAGCCCAGCGCGGCCAGCGTCGATCCGAACAGCAGCATCTGGATCCCGGCCACGGCCTCGTGCAGGTTCCTGCGACGCGATGCCACCTGCCAGCTCAGCAGCAGCCCGAGGCCGAGCGCGATCACGGCCGCGGCCGCGGGCAGGTATCCCAGCCGGACGCGCTCCACGAACATCGTGGGCACGCCGGCGAGCAGGAAGGCTCTCTCGAAGTAGGTCAGCATCGACGATCCGCAAAGTAGCAGAAGGCCGGGCGGCGTGCAATTGGCGCGTTGACACCTCTCGGAGGCCCGTGCTAGCAGTGGAATCGTACATCTTGGGAGGGGGCGCGCCGCGCGCGCAACGAACGGAGGTCCGGATGAGACGCGTTGCCGGTGGATTGTCTTGCCTGGTCCTGGTGGCCGGCCTGCCGCTGGCCTGTGGTACCTCTGCAGGATACGACAACGGGGGCAACGGAGGCGAGCCGTGCAAGGACGTGGTGGAGGGCTACCCCTGTCGACCGTACGGCCAGGACATCCACGACAGGGTCACCAACCTGACATTCTACCACCCCACCACCGGCGCGGCGGTGCGGCTGTCGGACTACCTGGTCGACAAGACCAGTGAGCGCGCCGACAAGGTGTTCATCATCACCTCCTTCGCCGAGTGGTGCGGCGTGTGCCATGCCGAAGCGCCGCAGATCTACAGCGTTTACAAAGATCTCCGCGATCGGGGCGCCGAGCTACTGATGACGGTAAATCAGGACAGCAACCGGAGCGAGAAGGTTGCCGACATCATCGCGGCGGCCGGGCGCTGGGAGGACGACGCGCTCGGCGGGGTCCAGCTCGACGAGCACTTCGTCGGCGTGCTCGCCGACACGGACCGGTTCCTCAACGTGTTCTACGATGTCAGCGCCACGCCGATGAACATGATCGTGGGATCCGATTTCAAGATCTACTACAAGTTCACCGGCTGGGAAGGCGAGAACAAGTTCCGCAACATGGTCGAGGGCATCATCGAAAACTCCCTGGAGTCAGGGGATTGAGTTCCAGGCCGCTTCGCCCGGCATTCCCGATCCTGCTGATGGCTGCCTCGCTGGCCTGCGCCGGAGCGTCGCATGGGAGTAACGCGACGACCTCCGGCTCCCGTGGATTCACGCTTCCAGACCTCGCGGGCAACTCAATCTCGCTGTCCGATTACTCGGGGCACAAGGCGGTGCTGCTCGACTTCTGGGCCCTGTGGTGCCATCCCTGCCGCACCGAGCTCCCGCTGCTCGACGGCCTGTACCGCAAGCTGAAGGACCGGGGCTTCGTCCTGCTGGCGATCAACGTGGACGAGGCCGGAAAGAAGGCCGAGGTACGGGGCTTCGCGCGGCAGCGCGGCTTCTCCTTCCCAGTGCTGCTCGACCCCAGGACGCAGGTGGTCAGCCGTTTCAATCCGAGCCTCTCGCTGCCCTTTGCCGTGCTGATGGACGGCGGCGGCAAGGTGATCAGGACCTACGAGGGCTTCCAGCCCGGCCAGGAGCAGGATCTCGAGGCCGACATCGAGCAGCTGCTCGCGGGCGACCGAGGTTAGAGCCCGTGCGTCGCGTCGGGCTCCCGGCCGCGGTCCTCGGCGCGGTCCTGCTCCTCGGCGCGCCAGAGGCCGCGGCCTTCGACTTCGTGCTGCTCGAGCGCGACGTCTCTCTCGACCTGACCCTAAGCACCCTGTTCCACTACCACGACGACAACAACAACGGCCCCCTCGAGAACCGGCTGCACGAGGATGACTTCTACGAGGACTTCCAGAACCGGCTCACCGCGCTGCTCGCCTCGGGCTCGTGGTCGCTGGGTCTGCGCCTGGACCACCTGGTCTTCATCGATCTGTACCCCGAACGCGAGCCCGGAACCTTCCGCAACGAGAATCTGTTCCGGCCCGGGACCACGGTGCCGCGGGATGTCGGCCTTGCGCCGTACCTGTTCGAGAAAGTATGGGGCCGGTACGCGGACGAAACCATCGACGCCACGATCGGGGACTTCTACGCCACCTTCGGGCGCGGGCTGGCCTTGTCCGTGCGCAAGGTCGACGAGCTCGGGGTGGACACTACCATCCGCGGCGCCCGCTTCCACGCCGCGCTCGGCACCGTGGAGCTCGAGGCGCTCGGCGGCCTGGTCAACCCGGCCAACCTGGAGACGAGCCGCGAGCTGCTGATCCGCGACCCGGACGACGCGCTGGCCGGCGCGCGAGCGGCGGTGCAGCTGCCGGCCGGGATCACGCTCGGCTTGAACGCCGTGTACGCCGCGCTCTACTACGCGGGAGGCAACCGGGGTGACGAGCCGCGGGTCGACAACCTGCTGGCCGGCGGCGACATCGAGGCGCTCGGACTGGCCGACGGGTTGCTCGATCTCTTCTTCGAGGGCTCGTACCAGGGACGCGATCCCTTCGGACAGCTGACCGCCGAGCTCGATCGCGTGGCGTACGACGCGGGCCACGGGTACGGGCTGTACGGCGGCGCAGTGCTCTACCTCGACCCCGTGACCGTGACGCTGGAGCTCAAGGACTACAACCAACTCTACCTGGTCGACGAGCGGATCAAGCTCCAGATCGATCCCAATCCCGGCGGCAGCCCGACCCTGGAGGCCACCGATCTCTATCTCCACGCACCGCCGAGCTTCGAGCGCGAGGACCAGGAGGTGCCCCAGCAGTTCAACGTCCTGGGCGGCCGGCTCAAGATCGACGCCCATGTCGAGGCACTGGGGCTCGATCTCTCGGCCAGGTACCTGCTCTACTGGCTCGACGACCGGACCGAGCTCGGGGCGGAGCGCTTCCCCCAGGACTGGCGGATCTACCACCTGCTGCTCTCGGCCGAGCTGACACTGGATCGCGGCGGCCATCTGATGCTGGGTGGCGGCTTCCGCGAGGAGTACAAGGGCCGGATCGAGCGAGCCGATCGTGTGGAATCATCGCTCGAAGGGCAGCTGGGCCACGCCGAGCTCGAGGTCAAGCTGCCAGTCTCCGGGCGCCACAGCCTGGGCCTCACCGTCCGGCACGAGGAAGAATTCAAGAGTCAGATCGGCAGGTTTCGCGAAGGAGACGTGGCGCTGGAGTACGCCTTTGCCCCGCATTTCACGCTGGGTGCGACATTTGACTACACCAGCCATCGCCTGTTCGTGAGCAAGGGACGCGACTGGCAGCCGTACTTCGGGGGGTACCTCGCCCTGCGCAACGCCCGCGCCGGCTCCTCTTCCAGCCTGCGCCTGTTCGGCGGCGGCCGACGGGGCGGCCAGCGCTGCATCGGCGGCCAGTGCCGGATCTACCCGCCCTTCGTGGGTCTGGAGCTCACCGCCACGATCCGCTATTGACGCCAGACCCCGATCGGGGATATTCAGAGGAGTCTGGAGGACGTGACAAGAGGAGGAGTCGGGATGCGGACACTTCGATGGGGCACAGCGCTCCTGCTCGCGGGCTTGGCGGCGACCCTGGCGGCCGGCTGCGGTGACACGAGTCGCTCGGAAGAGATACTGGGGTGCGCGCTGCCCTGCAACAGCGACGGCGACTGCTTCGTGGGTCAGAAGTGCGTGGTGAACGACAGTGGTCAGGGGTGCTGCGACCGGTACTTCGACCGCGCCCTGGTCAACACCGATGACGATAGCCTGACCGGGCGGGTCGTTTCCACCGAGATCAACGCGCTCAACCGACGCGGCGAAAGCGATGTCGACGGGAGCTGGACTCGCAGTGAGGATCCGATCTTCTTCTACGATGGTGCCGCCGGGTACCGCGACGCGGACAGTCCGATCGGCGATGCCTTCGTGATTCTCGTCAACTCACGCCTCACCACCGATGCCGGCGACCGCGAGTTGCTCAAGGTCTATCTCCCCTTCGGCCTGTTCGATGCCGGCGCCACGATCTCGCTCGATGACGAGCACGGGATGGCCGAATACTATCACAACCAATACGCCACCTCGGAGAACGGCAATATTACCACGCTGCAGTCCTCCGAGCTGCTCGGTGTATCCTACGCCTACGGCGAGGATTTGGGCGAGGTGGTCGTGGACACGACCACGGCCAGCACGACCGTTGGCGAGGACTTCACGGTCGACCTGTCGGTGTACCTCACAGTACCCTAGGCCGGAGCAGCCCACGAGCCACGCCCGCCGGGGGAGTTCTTGACCAGCATCAACGAGGGCGAGGGCGACACCCGAGACGTCACCATCCTGCACGCTGCGGTGGCCGCGCTCGCCCGCGCGGCACGAGCGGCCAAGATCTACCTGCCGAACAACGAGGTGCTGCTGACCTTCAAGGGCGAGCTGATCGAGCAGCTGCAGGCCGCGCTCGAACAGGAAGGTGAGCTGGAGCTGATCTTCCACAGCGGTGAGCTCCTCTACGAGGGAGCGGTGGTGTACCGCGACCTCGGTGACTCCGACGGGCTGGCCGCCAAGCTGCACCGCGACGGCCTGCGCAAGCTGACCTTCCGCCCCGGCGTCACCGCCAGCGAGCTGGACGAGCTCCTCGACGTGGTGATCACCGACTACGAGGACGACACCAACCTCGAGGACGACCTGGTGACCAAGGTCTGGGAGAAGGAGTTCGAGCACATCGAGGTGACGATCACCGAGGAGCTGCTCTCCACGACCGACGTGTGGGATCCCGACGCCGTCGATCCGTCGAAGGTGCAGAGCTACCTGAACTACGGCGGCGGCGGTGAAGAAGCCGAGGAGGAAACCCCCGCCGAGGGCAAGGCCTTCCTCGGGCCGATGCGGCCGGCGACGTACCAGCACACCGTCACCATGGAGGAGCTGCGCGAGCTGGAGCGCGAGGTTCAGCGCTCCCGCCGCTCCGATCCGCTGATCGACTTCAACGAGCTGCTGTTCGAGATCCTCGACGGCGAGCGCACCGGGGACGAGGTGAAGGTCCTGCTCGACGCCGCGACCCGCAACCTGCGCGCGCTGGCGGAGCAGGGCAGCTACGTCGTGGCCGCGGAGACCCTGGAGCGATTGCGCAGCGTGGCCCTGCTGCTCGACATCCCCGGCCTCGACGTCGCCACACTGGTCGAGCGGATCCTCACCGACTCCTCGGAGGAGGCCGTTGCGCGAGCTCTGAACTACGCCACACAGGCCCAGGATGTGCGCACCGACGAGCTGGCGACCTATCTCAAGGCGCTGGAGCCGGCCGTGGTCCCGCTCTTGCTGGATCGCCTCGCCGAGGCACGCAAGCCCCATATCCGCACGGCCCTGGTGGAGGCGGTCACCGAGCACTGCCGGGAGCAGATCGAGCTGCTCGGCTCCCGGCTCGCCGCCGACCCCTCCTCGCCGGCGGTCCGGGATCTGCTGGCGATCATGGCCGCCATCGGCGACCCGCGAGCGCTGCGCTACTTCCCCAGGTTTCTCAAGCACCCGGACGCCGGCGTCCGCTCCGAGGTGGTCCGGGCCCTGGGTCAGTTCGAGATGCCCGAGGTCCCGGGGATGCTGGTCAACCTGCTCAAGGATCCGGAGGAGCGGATCCGCCTGGCCGCCGTGCGCCAGCTCGCGTACCGCAAGGACAGCCGGGCGCTGGAGAGCATCCAGAAGCGCATCGACGGCCCGGAATTCGACCGGCTCTCGCTGACCGAGCAGCGCTACCTGTTCACCGCCGTGGCCGTGATCGGTGGAGCCTCGGTCGTGCCGTACCTGGCCGGCTTCCTCGAGGAGGTGACCGGATTCGGCGGTCAGGGTTCTCCTCGCAGCCTCAACGCGGTCCAGGCGCTGGCCGCTATCAGCGACACCTCCGCCCACGCCGCGCTGGAGCGCGGGGCGGGCGCCGCCCCGAAGCGCATCCGTGAAGCCTGCGTCAAGGCGCTGACCCGCCTCGGCCGAGCAGGAAAGGGGGCGGACCCGGCGTGAGACCACCGACGGATCCGGAGTCTGCCCGCCGGCGGCGTCGCATCACGCGCCTCGGCCGTGAGCTGGTCAACGGGGCCAACGCCTTCCTGCGCACCGCCCGCCTGCACGAGCCGAACAACCAGGCCTTCCGCCAGACCCTCGGCGCGCTCACCGCGGCGTCCGAGGCCCTGTGGGAGGAGGACCCCCGGGTACGCCTCGAGGTGAGCAAGGACCTGCTGTTCGTCAACGAGGTCCGTCTGCGACCGGACGCCACATGCGCGGCGAGCTACCGCTCGCTGGCGCTCGAATTCAGCCGGCGGGGGATCGGCGGGCTGGTCATCGAGCAGGGCTGCACCGAGTCGGACCTCACCGCGCTCGGATTGATCTGGCGGGATTTCGAGCCCACCACCGAGGATCTGGTCGGCGAGCTGAACGAGAAGCTGCAGGTCCTGGAGCTCTATCCGCAACTGCAGTTCACCCAGCAGCGGTTCATCGTCGATCAGGAAGAGGACACGATCGGCAACCCCCGGGAGTTCGCGCTGCAGGTGTACGGCCAGGCGGTGTCCTATCTCCGCGGCCTGCCCCGCCAGGTCGTCGAGGGCAAGAAGGTCTCGGCTCGCCGGGCCAAGCGCCTGGTGCAGAGCTTCGTCGACCTCTCGGCCCGCCGGGACTTCAACTTTGCGGCCCTGTCCACGATCAAGGACTATGACGAGTACACCTACTCGCACTCGGTGAACGTCTCGGTGCTCTGTATCTCCTTCGGCCAGCGACTCGGCCTCCGCCGAAGCGAGCTGGTCGATCTGGGCATGGCCGGGCTGTTCCACGACGTGGGCAAGCTGGCCGTGCCGATCAACATCCTCAACAAGCCCGGGAAATTCGACGATACCGAGTGGGAGCTCATGAAGCGGCACTCGGTCAAGGGATTCCTCAAGCTGATCGCCATGCCGGAGTTCGGCCAGGCGCACCTGCGGCGCGCGATTGTAGCCTTCGAGCACCACTGCGACTACGACCTCGGCGGCTATCCGAGGAAATCCAACCCCCGCCCGTTGCACCTGTTCTCGCGGATCTGCGCCATCGCCGACACCTACGACGCGATGACCTCCAAGCGAATCTACCAATCGGCATTCTCCCCGGACCAGGCGATCAAGATCCTGCTCGAGCGCAGCGGCAAGAAGTACGATCCACTGCTCGCGCGAGCATTCATCAACGCCCTGGGCGTCTATCCCGTAGGCACCGTGGTGGTGCTCGACTCAGGTGAGGTCGGGGTTGTCTGGGAGGCCGCCGAGTTCAGCCTCAGCATGGACCGGCCGCGAATCAAGCTGATCGGCCGCTCGGCCGACGATCCGGTTCGCGGGACCGTGGTCGACCTGACCGACAAAAGCCCGAGCGGCCGCTTCGCGCGCTCGATCCTCCACCCGGCGGATCCGTCGTTCTTCGGAATCGACGTCGCGCGCTTCCTGCTCTCCGAGCTCGAGGCCGAGCAAACGCAGGAGATCGAATAGATCCAGGAAAGAGACGACGGCTCGGAAGCCGAGCCGAGCTGAAAGGAGGCGACTGGTGGATCTCAAGGGCAAGGCGGCTCTGGTGACCGGAGGCTCGCGAGGAATCGGCGAGGCCGTGGCGTACAGGCTCGCCGAGGCGGGCGCTGATATCGCGGTGGTCTCGCGGAAGGCCGAGCCGCTCGCGCTGGTGGCCAAGGGGATCGAGGAGCGCGGCGCGCGCGGCCTGGCGATCGCGGCCCACGTGGCCAAGGCCGAGGCGATCCAGGGCGCCGTGGAGCAGGCCGCCGCCGAGTTCGGCCGGCTGGACATCCTGGTCAACAACGCGGCGACCAATCCGCACTTCGGCCCGACGATGGACTGCAGCGAAACGCTGTGGGACAAGATCTTCGAGGTCAACGTCAAGGGCTACTTCCTCGCCAGCCAGGCGGCGGCGCCGCATCTGGAGCAGACCGAGGGCGTGATCATCAACCTGGCCTCGGTGGCCGGTCTCAAGCCCGCGCCCTTCATGGGCGTGTACTCGGTGACCAAGGCCGCGGTGATCCAGCTGACCAAGGTGCTGGCCAAGGAGCTCGGCGGCTTGAAGATCCGGGTCAACTGCATTGCGCCAGGCGTGATCAAGACGCGCTTCTCCCAGGCGCTGTGGGAAAACGAGAACATCATGGAGGAGGTGATGAAGAGCCACGCCGTTCCGCGCATCGGCACGCCCGAGGATGTCGCCGCGGCGGTCGCGTACTTCGCCTCCCCCGAGGCGAGCTACGCCACGGGCTCGGTGCTGGTGCTCGACGGCGGGGAGCTCGTGTTCTGATCGATCCGCGCCCCCTGGCCGAACGGCTGATCCCCGCACGAGCGCTGCGTCTCCTGCGCGTGACCCGCCGCTATCACAAGCCGTTCGCCTTCCTCGCCGGCTTCCTCTGGGATCTGCTGGCGCTCAAGCGCATCGACAGCCTGTACTCCAACGCCCGGCTGTCGGCATACCTGCTGCTGCTGGCCCTGCTGCTGATCGCAGACCTGCGCATCGAGTACGGCCGGCCGCCGCTGCGCTGGCTCGAGCCGCGCCGCCACTGGATCCAGTTCGGTACGCAGTTCTTCTTCGGCGGACTGTTCTCGGCGTACGTTGTGTTCTACCTGAAGAGCACCTCGCTGGGCCCGCCGCTGCTGTTCATGGTGCTGCTGGTGGCGCTGTTCGTGGCCAACGAGTTCCTCGACCGATACATCCGCGGCCATCGCCTGCAGCTTGCGCTCTACTGGTTCTGCGCCTTCTCGTTCCTGCTGTTCCTCGTGCCCGTGATCACCGGCTGGCTCGGCTTCGGCGTGTTCATCCTCGCCGGGCTGCTGGCCTTCGGCGTGACAGCCCTGTTGACCGCTGCCGCCAGCGTTCCGGCGCCCGGCGGCGCCCGGGCCGCCTTGCTCAGGAACGGACCGATCTGGGGCGCGTTCTTCGTGCTGCTCGGCGTGCTGTACCAGATCGACGTCATCCCGCCGGTGCCGCTGTCGTTGACCCACGCCGGCGTGTATCACAAGGTGGAGCGCGTCGGCGACGAGTACCGGCTGACCTACGAGTCGCCAGCCTGGTACCGCTTCTGGGTTCGCAGCGACGAGTGGTTCCACTACCGCGAAGGCGATCAGGCCTGCTGCTTCTCGGCCGTGTTCGCTCCGGCCGGCGCCGAGTTCACGGTGCACCACCGCTGGCAGCGGCTGGACCGAGGCAGCGGCCGCTTCAAGGACACCGACCTCATCGCCTTCCGCGCGCGCGGCGGCCGCGGAGCCGGGTACCGCGGCTTCACCTGCAAGAGCCGACTGGCTTCGGGGCACTGGCGCGTCAGCGTCGAGAACGACGCCGATCAGGAGCTCGGGAGGGTGAGCTTCATCGCCTTGCCCGGCAAGACGGGCGCGAGGGACTGGGCGACGCTGATCTACTGATCGCGCGGATTGACCCCCGGCCCGTCCGGCTGGATCTCCCAGCCCGGGCCGTGGCCCGCCGGCGGCTCCCAGCCATCTCCCCCCACATCGACGAACACGGGGTTGGTCACGGAGTAGGGGTAGATGCCGAAGATCGTCGGCTCGAAGGGCCCGGGCGTGTAGAACGCGTCGATCGGGATTCCCTTGATGTTGGCAAAGGCCCGCGAGGTGACCATGCCGATGGTCAGCGTGGGCAGCGGCTTGGCGATGTGCGCCGGATCGAGCCGCTTGCCGGTGGTGCCCATGGCGATCGCCACGTACCAGGCGTCGCCGCCAGGGGTATCGCTGAAGGTCTGGTCCAGATCGACCACGCTGGCGCCCGGCAAGGAGAGGCCCCTCTCGACGATCAGCCGACCGTTGCGGTACAGCTCCACCCGATCCACATCGAGCCACGGCGGCGACTGGACCCGCACTCGCACGCTCACCGGCTCGCCGACCGCGGCCGTGGTCGTGCCGCCGATCGGCTCGCCATTGACCCATAGCTCGACGAACACGCCGTAACCGGTGGTGACCTTCCCGGCCTTCATGTTCTCGGTGATCTCGCTCCGATCAATGTTCGCTGGCGAGTCCGTCGAGCTCATGATCCAGTTGCGCGGCGTGCCACCCTCGTTCTTGGACAGCGTGTGCGAGTCGGAGTGGCCGACGGCGGTGCGCACGAAGCCGTGATTGAGCAGCGAGAACATGTCGTCCACCGGGCAGGGGATCTTGGAGCAGGGATCCTCACCCCGCTCGCGGCACAGCCCCTGCTGGCAGGTCTGACCCGTACCGCTGCAGTCGCCGTCCGCGGTGCAGGCGATCGTGCAGTTGCCGATGCGGATCGGGCTGCCGCCGAGGTCCGGCACATCACCGAGCCAGAGGTCGCAGAGCGGACCGCTGGCCGAGTCGGTGCAGTCGGCATCGCTGCGGCAGGACGTGGCGCCGAACCAGTCGCAGTTGGGCAGCAGATCCGGCTTGAGCTCCCACTCCGTCACTGCGTCGCGAGCCGCCCGCAGCCGCTCGCCGTACTCGTGCCAGGCGTCGTCCTCGGCTTGCGTACGCACCAGGATCTGTCGCACCACGGCGTCACCGGCGCCGCGGATCAGCGTCTGCAGATCCGGCACCGACAGACCTTCCCGCCGCTCCATGTCGCGCAGGGCCATGTTGAACAGCCCGGCCTCGCGGACCGTGGGCGTGCGGATCATCTCGTAGCGCTTGGAGTTGAAGATCTCGTAGCCGTCGAAGTCGGTGTCCCAGTTGCTCGGGTGCACCACCTTGTTGGTCGAGGCGAGCATGTCGGGCTTGAGGGTCAGGGTCCAGGGGTTCATCCCGAACTGATCGAACAGACCGAAGAAGCCGTCCCGCGGATGGGCCGAGACGAGCATCGGATCGCCGAACTCGCCGAGCTGGCGCAGCTCGTAGTGGATCTGCGCCGGCGGCTTGTCCTGCCAGTTCATCGCACCGTGCTCGGGCTCCAGCGCGTGATACATCAACGGAAAGGCCAGCCAGTGGCCGTACTCCAGGGTGGTCGTCTCCAGGCCGACCTGGGTCGCCAGCAGATGAGACTGGAAGTCAGCCTCCAGCCGCGGGCCGTGATCGTTGATGTAGTCGTGATCGCTGCTCGACAGCAGGTCCACGCCCTCGCAGAACATCTGCCCCGTCCGGTCGCGGCGGGTCACGTGAGCGTCGTAGCTCTCGTCCGAGTGCACGTGGAAATCGCCCGAGATCCAGCCCGTGGTGTCCACCACTCGGCCGAGTCGGGCCGTGAGCCGCGTCTCGCGATCACGCAGGATCGTGACGTGCTCGCGGTGCATCGTGTACTCGGGGCCACGGTTGACCAGCACCTCGTACCCGCCGGGCGCCAGTTCGATCGTCTTCACGCCCCGCCGCAGGAACAGGAGCTCGGTCGACTTCTCGTACAGCCGCGGATCGCCCAGTTCCGGGTACCCGGGCACGACCGCGTTGCAGACGCAGGCGTTGCCCTCCACCCTCTCGTCGGCCTGGCACGCGCTCGCATCCTGCACCGGCGCGATCGGCCGGCAGTTCTCGGTCGCGTCGCAGGTCTGTCCCGCCGGGCAGTCGATGTTCTCGCCGGAGGCGGGATCGTTCAGCTGGGTCGAGCACTCGGGGAAGCAATGCCCGATGTTCACCTTGGCCGGCATCAGGTTGCCGTCGTTGCCGAAGACCTCGATACGCAGCCTGCCCGTGGGCGGCAGGACCAGATCGATCATCTCGGCTCCGCCTTCGGCCACGGTGACCGGAACCGGCGTTGACGGCTGCTCCACACCCCGACGCGCCACCAGGTAGTACTGACCCACCGGCACCGCCCCGGAGAAGAACCCGTTACGCTTCGGATTCTCCAGGCCAATATCGGTCAGCATCTGGGTCTCGAAGGCGATGTTGCCCTCGGTATCGTTGTTCAGGCAGCGACGCTTCTTGTCCAGCACGCACTCCATGTCGCCGATCGCGCAGTCGGTGCACTCCCCGTCCACCTTGTTCGCACAGTCCGAGTCCGGCACCTGCAGCAGGGCCTCGCAGTCCTCCGGGGGATCGTCGGCCAGCGAGGCGCAGGCGGTGAAGCAGCGATTGCGCCGGACCAGCTCCTCGTAGGTTCCCGGCTCGTCCACCACGCCCCGGCACCAGTGGCTCTCGGCGCAGGCCTGGCCCTCGACCCTGGTGATCACGAACACGTCCACGTCGGAGACAGGCTGGATGTCGTTGCCGTCGAGCACATGCCCCTTGATCCGGCCGTACGGCCTTTGCTGCAGCTCGTACAGGGGCTCGAGGGCGCTGGCCAGATCGCCCTCGCCCATGGTGATGAAGCGCTCCCAGAGCACACGCCGCTGGTCCCGGCAGCGGGTCATCGCCGAGCCCCGCTCCGGACAGCGTCGCTCGTGGGTGAACATCGTCGTGATCGAGCCGGAGAAGATCGGGATCAGCAGCCGGCCGAGGTTGCCGTCGCTGTCACGATCCGCGTGCCCGTACACGTAGCTCACGCCCGGCGACCAGCCGCCGAAGTAGCTCATCTCCAGGGGCCTGGAGATCGTCTCGCCGCCCTGGTCGAAGGTATCGTACATCTTGCGCGACACGTCGTAGCCCACGCCGTCGGCGAACTGCTTGACCTTGGCGCCGTAGAACAGCAGGTCACCGACCAGCGTGTTGGCGCCGTCGACCTTCATCCCGGCGATCAGCGTGTCGAACAGGCTGGTCGGCCCCTTGAAGGGGGCCATCACCCGCTGATCCTCCCGGTCCTGGGTCTTCTCCGGCCGCACAGCCTCGGTAACCATGTGGATGTAGCGCTCGCCCGGACAGACCACGTAGTCATTCGTGATCTGGATCGGCTTGATCACCTCGAGGTCCATCAGCAGGTCGAGCACCTTGAGGATGCTGGCGCCCGCGCCCTTGACGCGGATCGCCGCGCACAGGCCGTGATCGTTCTCGTACCCCGCGGCACGGAGATCCTCGTCGCTCATGATCTCGATCGACATCTTGCAGTCGGGATACCAGGGATGGTTCTCGTCGCAGACCTCGAGGGCATACGGAAACTTGCGATCGAAGCCATCAACGCCCTCACCGTGAGCCATGTCGTAGAAGGGCCCCTGCGAGAGCAGGTTCACCATCGGCGAGATCTCGGTGAAGGTGTCCGCCCCCTTGCCCGCCTGGTACTGGCTCCCGTGTCGTTGCAGATCGAGGTCGATCAGCGAACCCCCGAACATGCCCGGCCCCACCGAGTAGCTCGCGGTCTTGCGCTCGGTCGTGCCGTCGCGATAGTCGAGGAAGGGGTCCTCGCCCAGGCCCTGCACCGCGGCGCGGATCTGGTCGTTCTCCAGCAGGTAGTCCCGCCCGGGATAGGCCAGCGCGGCCGGTCCGCCGATCAGCTCATCCCACTCCTCGATCTTCTTGGCGCGGGCGAACTTCTCGTCGACATCGCACCCGGCGAGCGGCCAGGCGACGGCGACGACCGAGGCCACCGCTACGGCGGCGAATCGCGTGCGTCTCATCGTTGCACCTCCGCCCCCTAGAGCCGCCACTGCACGAGGCCGACCAGGGCGTCGTCCTCCACGGCCTTTCCGTGCAACTGCTGCCGGTGGATGTAGTTGACCTGGAGCTTCATGTGCCCGTCGAGGAAGTGCGCGTTCAGCCCCCCGGTGATCAGCCGCTGGTCGCCCTCGTCCTGGTACTCGGCCGCGTGGTTGTCGTCGTACTGCTCGAAGCGGAAGGCCAGCTCCAGCCTGTACCCGCCGAGCCACTCGGGATCGAGCATGTACCCCAGCTGCACGTACCAGCCGTTGCGCTCTATGGACGTCGTGTAATCCGTGTCCTTCATGATCGTGCTACTCGGCTCGCGCTTCATCCACAAGAACTCGCCGAGCAGCGAGATGCCCATCCACTGGAAGCCGAGATCGGCGGAGACGGCGAGCTCCTCGCTGGCCGGGGCGCTGTCCCAGAACACGTCGGCGCCCACGCGCAGCAAGGGATCGCTGCGCTGGAAGTCGGACTGGCTCTCCGGCATCACGCCCAGCGGATGGAACTCGAGCCGTCCGGCCACGAGACCGGCGAAGCACTGCTCGTCCTCATCAGCTTCATCGCCGCAGTTGCCCCCGTCCAGCGACAGCCCGCCGCTGTTCTCGCCGCGGAAGAAGCCCGGTGTGCTGTTGAAGATCCCGCCGGTGTACTGGATCCGCTTGTCCCAGAAGCCGCCGGTCAGGGCCAGGCCGAGCCGGCGGTCGGGCGCCATCTCCTCCACCGAGCGCGGCCGCTCGATCAGCAGCAGGCTCGCGCTCGAGTCGAGCTGACCCCGGGAGAAGGGCAGCTTGCCGCTGCCCGCCACAAGGCCGATCTCGTCGAGCGGCTGCCAGCCGATGACCGCTTCGTGCAGCACGCTGTCCAGATCCTCGAGCGCTGCCTGGTCCATGTCGCGGCCGCCCCACTTCTCCTGATCGACGAAGGAGAAGATCAGCGAGTACTCGATGGTCTCGATGATGTTGCCGCTCACGCCCAGCCGTGCCCGCTTGATCCGGAAGCCAGAGGCATCGGCTGGGTCACCGTTGGCCAGCTGCGACTCCGAGCCGACCAGCGCGCCCTGGAGCTGGAGCTGGGCCTCGAGGTTGACCTCCAGCTCGCCGAGCCGCATCAGCTGCAGAGGCTCGGGGCTGCCGTCCGGGGTCGGTTCGGCGGCATCCTCCTCCGCACGGGCGAGCCCGGCGGTCGAGAGCAGGCCGATGACAAGGGCAGAGCCGAAAAAGCGCTTCATGATTCGCTCCTTCCGTGAACCAGAGGCTGGTTGACGCTCGTCGCATCCTAGCCACGGGCCAGCCAGCGGTCAAGGGGCTGCGGCTGCCAGGTTGCTCCCGATGCACCTGCTGGTGTAAACTAGCGTTGTCATTGACTTGCGCCATGCGGCGCCAGGGGCTGGGATGGACGGGGACCAGCGAGTCTTCCCCCTGACCGACGACGAGCTCGTTCGCTACGTGTGCGAGCGTCTCGCGCCCCTGCGCGAGCAGGAAGCGCAGATGCCCAAGCGCTGGCAGAAGCGCTTCCGCGCGGATTTGCCCTTCTTCTCCCTGCTCGACGAGCCGCAGCAGCGGCACCTGCGCCGCCTGTTCGAGTATCGCCTGCCCGACAGCGAGGTGCCGCTCGATCACTTCGACGAGGAGGAGCGGATCCGCCTCGACGTGCTGGCCGAGACCTATGTCGACCAGGTGGCCGAGTTCTACCCCATCGCCAGCGAGCACGGGTACGGGCTGGTGCAGGCGCTCGACCGCAGGACGCCGAGCCGTTTCGCCGCGCTCACGCTGTCGGGATCGATCTACGTCCTCGACTCGCCGAACGCCAAGGGTAAGCGGGAGTACACCTACAAGAACATCTACAAGAACCGCTCGATCGCGCCCGACGGCACCTGCCGGATCAAGACCGATCCGGCGATCGGCGAGCGGCTGCGCACGCTCGGCTTCAAGAGCAGCCCGGTGCAGCTGCTGGCCTGCGACACGGCCCGGGCGCGGCGACCCGAGTTCCGCGGCGAGGCCACGATCATCGCCGACCTGGTGGCCAAGCGCGCCCGGCGCATTCGCGTGCGCGGCGAGAACACGCTGATCCGCTATCTCGGCCTGGGTGCCCGCGACGACGAGGGCTCGGACGTGGGCCCGGCGCCCGGACCGGACGGGCAGTAATTTCACTCTGATAACAGCCATTTACGAGAGAACGGCGCGAATCTCCGCCACGGCCTGCTCCAGCCGGCCGTCGTCGTTGTCCACCACCAGGTCGTAGTCCGGCGCGTACCCGAAGGAGCGCCGCGCGTTGCCCAGCCGCTCCTCGATCTGCTCCTCGTTCGAGGTGCCGCGCTTGCGCAGCCGGCGCTCGACCGTGGGCACCGGCACGGTGAGCAGCACGCCTAATGCGTCGGGCAGCTCGCGCTTGACCACGGCGAAGCGGCCGAGGTTGATCAGCGCCAGCACCCAGTCGTGCTGCCGGAGCAGCTCGCCCGTCTCCTTGCGTGGCAGGCCGTAGCTCATGCCGAACAGGTAGTCCTTGTGCTCGAGAAAGGCGTCGGCCTCGACCATCTCGCGGTAGGTCTGCGGGTCGACGAAGTAGTAGTTGTCCTCGGCCTCGTCGCCCGGGCGGGTCGCGCGGCTGGTGTAGCGCCTGGCGAACACGATGTCCAGCCCGGGCGTGTTCAGCACCTGCTGCACCACCGTGGACTTGCCCGAGCAGCTCGCACCGTCGATCACCAGCAGGCGTCCCACCTTCGACCTCCGCGGCCGATTCCTACCACGCGCGAGCCGGCGCGGACAAGTCAAACCGTGGGCCTGGACTCACTTCAGCGGCAGGCCGAAGTACAGCCGGAGCCAGACCTCCAGATCCTCGAAGAGGATCGCCTTGCCAGAGGAGATCAGAAAGGTCCTCATGTTCTCCGAGAAGCCACCGCCATCGAAGACGACGATCCCGTCGATCGGCCAGGCGGCGATATCATCCACGATCGCAGGTATCTTCTCCTCGGCCGTGCCGCGCTCCTTCTGATACTTGCACTCGATACCGAGACGCCTCCCTCGCGCGTCTCCGGCCACGATGTCGATCTTGCGGATCGCGCCCCAGATCCTCCGGCCGACGCGAACCTGGCGCTTGACCTCGAGACCGAGATCGCGCGCCAGCTGGGCCACCTTCGCCTCCAGCGCCGCGCCGGTGGCCGGTGCACTGCTCCTGCCGGGCATCAGGTACCATCTCCGGGTGGGTAGCTCATCACAATCAGCTCGCCCACGGGCCCACGCTTGTCCGAGCGGCTGTTGACATTGCGGATCGCCTTGACCTCGACAAAGGGAAAACCGCGATAGTGCTCGCGAACCCAGGGCGTGTCCGAGTTCGAGAGCATCACGAACACCCGATTCTCCGCCAGCTTCCGGAACACCTCGGCGAGCCGTTCCTGGTCGGCCAGACCGAAGCCATTCTGCGCGTAGTTGACGAAGTTGGCCGTTTCCGAGAGCGGTACGTACGGTGGATCGAAGTAGACGAAGTCCCCCTTGCTGGCCCGATCGACAACACGGTCGAAGGGTTCACACGACAGCGCGACCGATTTCAAGGCCCGGGACACGGCGCGCAGGTTCCGCTCGTCGCAGATCAGTGGATCCTTGTACCGTCCAAAGGGCACGTTGAATCCGCCCTTGCTGTTCACGCGATATAGCCCGTTGAAACCCGTGCGGTTGAGAAAGATAGTCCTGGCGGCGCGCTCGGCAACGGACAGCGACCACGGATCCAGCGCTCGCACTCGATAGTAGTGGTCCTTCTCGTAGCGATGCTCGTTCAGCAGCCGCACGATCTTGGCGACATGGCGCTTCACCGCGGAGTAGGCGCTGATCAGCTCCTTGTTGACATCGGAGAGAAAGGCTCGCCTTTCGCCGAGGCGGCCGCTGCGGTAGAGCTCGAAGAACAGGGCGCCGCCGCCGACGAAGGGCTCGTGATAGTCCCCGAGCTCGGACGGCGCGTGCCGGGTCAGCTCCTCGAGGAGCTGCCGCTTGCCGCCGACCCACTTGAGAAACGGCCGGGGTACCGGATGGCCGCTCTTCCGTCTCGGCCTGGGAGTCCTCTGGCTCTCGATCCGTCCCACCGGCCCACTCCAACAAGGTTGCGGCGGATTATAGTCCGCCGGGCTGACATCAACAAGAGCGACTTGGGGCTGGGCTTGAAAATCAACGCGATATCCGGCAAGTACCTCTCGAGGAGTAGTATTGATGAAAGGCTACCAGCGCAAGTACCTCCGCGGCCTGGCGCACCACCTCGATCCCGTGGTGCGCGTGGGCAAGGGAGGCGTGAGCCCGGGCGTGCTCGAGGCGGTGGAGCGAGCCCTGCTCGATCACGAGCTGATCAAGGTCCGCATGCGCGAGCCCGAAGACAAGCAGGGCATGTCCGCGGCCCTGGCCGAGGGCACGGGCGCCGAGCTGGTGGGTCTGATCGGCCACACCGCGATCCTGTACCGGCCCCACCCCGAGGAGCCGCGCATCGAGCTGCCGCGGCGATGAGCGAGGACGAGATCCGCGAGGGCTCGCCGGAGGCCGTCGAGATCCCGATCGACGGCACGCTCGATCTCCACACCTTCCGCCCGGCCGAGATCAAAAACCTGGTGCCCGAATATCTGGCCGAGTGCCGGGCGCGCGGCATCCTCGAGGTTCGCATCATCCACGGCAAGGGTAAGGGCGTGCTGCGCCGCACGGTGCACGCGGTGCTGGAGCGCTGCGAGTTGGTGGAGAGCTACCAGCTGGGGGACGAGACGTCGGGGTCGTGGGGGGCGACGCGGGTCACGTTGAAGCCGGTGTAGGAGCGGGCCTGCGGCCCGCGTTGTTGGTTATTGGTCTTTGGTTTCTTGACGCCGTTCGTGAACGCTCGCTCGGACCATTAACCAAAGACGCGCGGCGCAGCCGCGCAAGACAACGCGCGGCGAAGCCGCGCTAACGCTTCTCGATCATCGCCGCATAGTCGAGCACGGCCTTCAGCTGCCCCTCCCCGTGCATCCCGGCCTCCTCCATCACCTTGTGCGCCGGCCCGGAGCCGAGGTAGTGACCCTGCTGGAACGGATGCAGGGTGCGCCGCCGGCCCTCGCGACCGGTGACCCAGCGGAACATCGTCGGCAGGGTCAGGCCGGTGATGCCCATCGCCTCCCGCGCCCGCGCCTCGGGGTAGATCTCGTCCTGCCTCTCGGGCGGCAGCAGGTCGAACAGCTCGGCGCTGGCCACGTAATACACGTTGAGATTGAGGCCCTTCCTGTCGAGCTCGGGCAGCACCTCCTCGACAAAGGCCAGGGCCGCGCCGCTGCCCTGGAGGATCACGGTGCCGTTGTACTGCTTGGCGCCTGCGTCCGCTTCGCGTAACGCGTACACTCCGGTCACCGCGTCGTTCGCCGGCGCGAGCTTCAGCGCCGCGCGATCCGGTACGGTCTCGCCCGGCCGGGTGACGAAGGGCGCGAGCACGGCCGGGCGCTTCTTCAGCGCCTCGATGGTCAGCGGCCAGATCTCGGCCGGGTCGAAGGGCGTCAGCGTGATCATCACGCCGCGGGGGAAGTTGCCGGACAGCAGCTGCAGGTTCTGCGGGTCGGCATGGGTCGGACCGTCCTCGCCGGTCTTGATTCCAGTGTGGGCGTTGATCATGATCCAGGTACAGTACGGCTCGCCGTTGTACTCATGCCGATACTGCTGGCCGATGCCGTGCAGGCGCGCCGGCACGTGCTCCAGCGCAGCGATGAAGGCGCCGTAGCTCGAGGACACGCCGATGTGGCGCCCGAAGCTCGACAGACCGGCCATGAAGCCGCCCATCGCGTCCTCGCAGATCCCGCCCACCGCTATCAGCCGCGCCTTGGGGTTGCGCACCGCCTCGTAGAAGCCCTCGTCCGAAAAACCATCGCCGGTGAGGCTGACGCTGGTCGAGCCGAGCAGGTCCGCGGCGCAGGCGATGAAGGCGCCATCGGTCTTCTTGTTGAGATGGTTGAGCACCTTGCCCAGCGTGGCCCGCAGGGTGGCCTTGGAGCCGGGCTCCAGGGCCAGCTCGGCCGGCACGACATCGGGGCGGATCTCCGAATCCGAGTACAGCCTGGAAAGGTCCGGCGCATCGGACCGCGGCTTGGGAGCCCGCGCTGCGAGCCGCTCCCGCGCCTCGGCCAGTCTTCCCGCCGCGAACTCGGCAAACTCCCGACGATCCTCGAGGAAGCTGCGCAGCGTCAGCAGCGTGTCGTAGAAGGCCTGCTCGGTCTCCACCGGTCCGGCATCCGCCTCGAGCCGCGGGCAGCTCAGGCCCGAGAACTCCTCGAACTCCTTCACGGCGTGATCGAAGTAGCCCTCGGACATGAACTTGTGGCCCGCGCCGTGAGAGGCTCTGCCCTCGATACCGTAGCGCCAGCCCTTGATCGTGCGGTACACGATCGCAGTCGGCTGATCGCTGTCCAGGCTCGCCGCTAGCTCCTGGGCCGCGAGCACCTGGCGGAAGTCCAGACCGTCGGGAACGAGGATCACGTTCCAGTCGTTGAGGAAGCACATCTCGGCCGGTGTCCACTGCACGTACTCGCCGGGCTCGTCGCCCTCGCGGCAAACGCGATTGCTGTCGATCGAGGCCTGGTTGAAATCCACGTGCAGCAGCAGGTTGCCCATCCGCGCCGAGGCCGCCGCGGCCAGCGCCTCCGTCACGCGGCCCGGGGTCATCCCGCCTTCGCCCTCGAGCACATTGACCGCTGGCCCCTGGCGCCCGAACACGTCGAGCGGACCGAGGGCGAGACCGAAGGACGCGGTGACGCCCACACCCGAGGCGCCGGTGGCCAGCTTGACGAAGGGACAGAGGGTCGTCGGATGTCCATCGAGGGGCTTGGCCTTGTGCTGCTTGAACAGCGGCGTCTCCTGGGTCGGGTTGCGACGGAAGCCGAGCATGTCCTCGAGACGGAGCCTGCGCGCCGCATCCGCGGGCAGCAAATCCGGGGATCCGATGCGCACCAGCTCGTCGCGCAGCGCCCAGGCGGCGTACAGCCCCATCGCCTTGTGGCCGGCCGCGTAGCACAGCAGATCCGCGCCCAGGGCGTCGGGATCGCCGATGTCGTAGTCCATGCCGTTGTAGAGCAGCCCGGCCACGATGCGGCCCGAGGAGATCGAGCCCCCGGGATGGCCGGAGGTGGGCACGAAGTTGTACAGCACGCCGCAGAGCGTACGGTACACTAGGTCGATACCCTCCAGGTGCCTGATCGCCTCCTCATCGGCCGAACTCTGCACGGCCGTGATGTCGTAGTAGCGAGCGCGGCGGTTCTCGAACGGCATCGAATCGAGCGGCTTCACGCCAGTGCTATCCTGGTTGCGCTTCATGACCAGTCCCTCCATGACAACCGTGTGAGCGCTGCGTAAGTACCGCGGGTGGAGAACGGTGTCAAGGACGCAGGATGCGGGTGGCCGGCGCCGTGGGGCTAGAAGGCCTCCGAGTCCCGGTCGCCGTTGATGCTGGTGGACTTGGTCGCCATCTTGCCGCCGGCAAAGCGCCCGTCGATCTGGATCGAGGCGTTGACGTACCAATACACCGGCGTGGTGTCGATATCGAGGTCGCCCACGGCCCAGGCCCAGGCGTGGTCATCGGGATCGCCCCAGCCATCGGTCTCGTAGTGGTAGTCGTAGTACAGGTTCTCGGTCACCTTGAAGTGCAGCCGTGTCCAGCATGACGCGTCAAAGGCGTTCGTCGCCACGATGTAGTTGTTGCCGTGCCGGATGTTGGTCGTCGGGTACCCCACCTGATGGCACACCCCGTCGGTGGGAAAGGTGTTGGAGAAGGAGGTATGGCGACTATCAACGTGCACGCGTGTGTAGTAGTCCTTGAGATTCTTGTAGATCTTGGCCAGGATCTCCTTGGTCTCCGTTTCGCGGGCGCGACGGAGGTACTTGATGAAGGAGGGGATTGCCACGGCAGCGAGGATCGACATGATGGAGACCACGATCATCAGCTCGATCAGGGTGAAGCCCAGACCCTTCTCACGTAGCCTCATCGCGGGTTTGCTCCTCCCTCTGGAACGCATGGCCGTCCACCCTCGCCAATAAACCCACTAGCTTATGTGTAAAGCAACAGTCATGCCGAAAGCAAGATCTGACTTGCCCACCACGGGGGCGGATCTGTAATCGCCTATAATTATTGCGCATTATTTGTGCGGCGGCGTGCCCGTGCACACCTGGAGCCGCCATGACATAGATGCAGGAATGACACCAGAGGTACGCCAAGTGACCAGAAGCGTCACCCCTGGATCAGGGCTCGGCCCTGGTTCCACGAGAGCCAGGCTACTCGGCCTTCTTCTTGGCCTTCTTTGACTTTGCCGCGGTCTTGGACGCCTCGGCCGGCATCAGCTCGATCTGCGCTATCGGCGCCGCGTCACCGGCTCGCCGTCCGATCCGCACGATCCGCGTGTACCCGCCCGGCCGGTCCACGAACCGGGGACCGAGCTCGTCGAACAGCCGCTCCACGGCCTTGCGATCCTTGATGTCCCGCATCACCAGCCGCCGCGCATGGAGGTCGCCCCGGCGCCCGAGGGTGATCAGGCGCTCAACCTTCCGGCGCAGCTCCTTGGCCCGCGGGAGCGTTGTGCGAATCTTCTCGTGGATCAGGAGCGAGGCGGCCATGTTGCGGAACATGGCCTTGCGATGGGTCGCGCTCCTGTTGAGCCTCCTGCCGCTGTGCTGATGTCTCATCGTCCTGTTCCCCTGCTGGTACCCAGTCTACTCGTCCTGCGGCAGATCCTTGGGCGGCCAGTTATCGAGCCTCATGCCGAGAGAGAGCCCCATCTCCGCCAGTATCTCTTTGATCTCGTTGAGAGACTTCCTCCCGAAGTTCTTGGTCCGCAGCATCTCCTGCTCGGTCTTCTGCACCAGCTCTCCGATATAGCGGATGTTGGCGTTCTGCAGGCAGTTGGCCGAACGAACCGAGAGCTCCAACTCCTCCACGCGGCGGAGCAGGTTCGGATTCAGCTCCTTCTCCTGGGTCGCCATCTCGACCTGCTCCGGCTCGGCGCCCTCGTCGAAGTTGATGAAGATGCGCAGCTGCTCCTTGAGCACCTTGGCCGCCACCGCCACCGCGTCTTCCGGCTTGATCGTGCCGTCGGTCCACACCTCGAGGGTCAGCTTGTCGTAGTCGGTCTGCTGACCGACGCGCGCGTTGGTGACCACGTAGTTGACCTTCCGGATCGGCGCGAACATCGAATCGATCGGGATCACGCCCACCGGCTGGTCTTCCTCGCGGTTGCGCTCCGCAGGCACGTACCCCCGACCCTGCTTGACCCGCAGTTCCATCTTCAGCTTGCCGCCGTCGGCCAGCGTCGCGATCGGCTGCTCGGGATTGACCACCTCGACCTTGTTTCCCAGCTTGAGGTCGCCGGCGGTCACCACGCCCGCCCCCCGGGCGTCGAGCCTGACCGTCTGCGGCTCGTGGGAGTTGCAGCGGACGACCACCTCCTTCAGATTGAGCACGATATCGGTCACGTCCTCGGCGACATCTGGCAGCGTAGAGAACTCGTGCAGCGCGCCCTCGATCTTCACCGATGAGATCGCCGCTCCCCGGATCGATGAGAGCAGGATCCGGCGAAGCGAGTTCCCGAGGGTGATGCCGAAGCCGCGCTCCAGCGGTTCCGCGACGAACTTACCGTAGTTCTCCGAGACGGTATCGATGTCGAGAGCCCGCGGACGAATGAGATCCCGCCAGTTCCGATACATTCCTCGCCCTCCCGGCGTGTAGCCTAGCACCGGCTGCTACTTCGAGTACAGCTCGACTATGAGCTGCTCGTTAATCGGCATCGTGATGTCCTCCCGCGTGGGCAGGCCCTTCACGACACCGCGCAAGTTGTCCAGGTCCAGCTCGAGCCAGTTCGGCATCTGCCGACGCTCGATGGTCTCGAGCGAGATCTGGAGCCGCTGCAGTTTCTTGCCCTTCTCGGACACCGTGACCACGTCACCCTCGGACACCAGGAATGACGGAATGTTCACCCTCCGCCCGTTGACCTGCACGTGTCCGTGACGGACGAACTGCCGGCCGTCGGCGCGCGTCATTGCGAAGCCGAGCCGGAAGGCCACGTTGTCCAGGCGCCGCTCGAGCAGCGAGAGGAGGTTCTCTCCCGTAACCCCCTTCATCTTCTCGGCTTTCCGGAAGTATATCCGGAACTGCTTCTCGAGCAGCCCGTACATCCGCCGGACTTTCTGTTTCTCGCGCAGCTGCAGCGCGAAGTCGGAAGGCTTGCGCTGCCTCGCCTGACCGTGATCCCCTGGCGGGTACGGCCTGCGCTCCATGGCGCACCGATCTGAAAAACACCGTTCCCCCTTGAGGAACATCTTCAGATTCTCGCGCCGGCAGAGTTTGCAGACGGAACCAGTATACCTTGCCACCTCGCTGGCCTCCTCACGCGGCCCGTACCGTCGGGCCTTCTGGATGCACTATCGCTTACACTCGCCGCCGCTTGGGCGGACGGCAGCCGTTGTGCGGCACGGGTGTCACGTCGCGTATCAGCGTGATCTTGAATCCCGCGGCCGCCAGCGCCCGAAGCGCCGCCTCGCGACCCGCGCCCGGGCCCTTGACATACACTCCCAGCGACTGGATGCCGCACTCCTGCGCCTTGCGCGCCGCCTCCTCGGCGGCGAGCTGTGCGGCGAAGGGAGTGCTCTTCCGCGAGCCCTTGAATCCCTTGGAGCCCGCGCTGCTCCACGCCACCACGTTTCCCGCCACATCGGTGATCGTGACGATCGTGTTATTGAAGGTCGACTGGATGTGCGCGGTACCGCTCTGGATATTCCGCCTGACCTTCTTGACCTTGGCTCGCTTGCCACCCGGCTTGGCCATCGTTCTCTCCTCCCGTCGCGCCCGCTACTTCTTGCCGGCGATCGGCCGGCGCGGACCCTTGCGCGTCCGGGCGTTGGTGTGGGTACGCTGTCCACGCACCGGCAGCCCCTTGCGATGCCTGAATCCCCGGTAGGTCCCGAGATCCATCAAGCGCTTGATGTTCATCGAGACCTCGCGGCGCAGATCGCCCTCGACCTTGTGTCGAGCGTCGATGATCTCGCGGATCCGCTTGACGTCATTGTCCGAGAGGTCGTCCGTCCGGGCGGAGAAATCGATCCCCGCCTCGAGAAGGATGCTCTCGGACGATGTCCGCCCGATCCCGAAGATGTAGGTCAGCGCGACCACGACCCGCTTGTTCCTGGGAAGGTCAACGCCGGCGATTCGTGCCATATCCGTCCTCCGTCCGCGACTATCCCTGTCGCTGCTTGTGTCGCGGATTGTCGCAGATCACCCGCACCACGCCCTTGCGCCGGATGATCTTGCACTTGTCGCAGATCTTCTTCACCGATGCTCTGACTTTCATCATTCCACCTCAGCACACGCTAAGCACATCCGGCCCGTCGGCGGTGACCGCGAGCGAATGCTCCCAGTGGGCCGCCAACGAACCGTCGGCCGTGACCGCGGTCCACCGATCGTCCAGCACGCGCGTCTCCGGGTTCCCGGCCGCGACCATCGGCTCGATGGCCAGCACCACGCCCACCTCGAGCCGCATGTCGGGACCGCCGCTACCCACGAAGTTCGGTATCTGTGGATCCTCGTGCATCTCACGCCCGATGCCGTGGCCCACGAAGTCACGAATTACGGAGAAGCCCGCCGCCTCGACGTACTGCTGGACCGCGCGGCTGATGTCCGAGACGCGATTCCCGGGGCGCGCCTGCTCGATCGCCCGTGCGAGCGACCCCCGGGTCACCTCGCTCAGCCGATGCGCCTCCGCCGAGACCTCGCCGATCTCGATCGTCACCGCCGCGTCGCCGACCCAGCCGTCGAGCACCACGCCGAAGTCGACCGACAGCAGATCGCCTTCCTGCAGCCTGCGCGTCTCACTCGGAATCCCGTGCACGATCTCCTCGTTGATCGAGGTGCATAGCGATGCCGGGTACCCGTGATAGCCCTTGAAAGCCGGCACCGCGCCCCGTTCCCGGCAGAGCGCCTCCGCGATCCGATCGAGATCGGCCGTGCTCATCCCCGGTTGCGCCTCCTTGGACAGGCGCTGCAGCACCTCCGCCACCACACGGTCCGCCGCACGCAGTAACTCGATCTGCTGCGGGCTCTTGAGGTGCGGTCGTACGCTTCGGCGGTGCATCGCTATATCTCCTACCCGAGGACCTTCCGGACCTCGGCGTATACCTCGTCCGGGCTCCTGGTGCCGCAAGCAACCGAGCGCACGAGGCCCTTCTGGCCATAGAAGTCGAGCAGCGGTGCCGTCGACTCCTGGTACTGTCCGAGACGCTTGCGAATCGTCTCCGGATTGTCGTCGTCGCGCGTGTACAGCTCGCCCCCGCACTTGTCGCAGACGCCCTCGGTGCTGGGCGCCTCGAAGACGACGTGGTACATCGCGCCGCAGCTCTTGCAGGTCCGCCGCCCGCCGAGCCGGTCGACGATCACTTCCTGATCCACCTCGAGGCTGATCACGTGGTCGATGCTACGGCCCAGCTTGTCCAGCACGCCGTCGAGCGCCTCGGCCTGGGCCGTGGTTCTCGGGAAGCCGTCGAGGATGAAACCGCCCTGGCAGTCTTCCTGACCCAGCCGCTCCTCGACCAGTCCGATCACGATTTGGTCGGAGACCAGCCCGCCGGCATCCATGATCACCTTGGCCTGCTGGCCCAGCTCGCTGCCGGCCTTGACCGCAGCCCGCAGCATGTCTCCGGTGGAGATCTGCGGCGCGCTGTAGTCGGCCACGATGCGCTTGGCCTGGGTGCCCTTGCCCGCGCCCGGAGGTCCCAGCAAGATCAGGTTCATCGGCTAGCTCCTCTCCCGCCTAGCGCCGGCGCCCACGGATCCGCGGACCGCGCGGCCCGGAAAAACCATCGTAATGTCTCGTAATCAGATGTGTTTCTATCTGCTGCACCGTGTCCAGCGCCACGCCGACCACGATCAGCAGACCGGTGCCGCCGAAGTAGAAGGGCACGCCCACGTCCATGCGCAGGAAGGTCGGTAGCACGCAGACCGCGGCGACGTACACCGCGCCGCCAAAGGTGATCCGCGATAGCACACGATCGATGTAGTCGGCGGTCTTCTTGCCCGGCCGGATGCCGGGGATGTACCCGCCGTACTTCTTCATGTTCTCTGCCACGTCCACCGGATTGAACACCACCGCGGTGTAGAAGAAGCAAAAGAAGATTATCAGCAGCACGTAGATCGCGGTGTAGAGCCAGTTGCCCGGCGAGAGCGCATTCTGGATCGTCTTCACGATGGCGTGATCCGAGAACTGGCTGATCGTCGCCGGAAACATCAGGATCGACGAGGCGAAGATCGGGGGGATCACGCCGGCGGTGTTGACCTTCAACGGCAGGTGAGTGCTCGCACCGCCGTACATCCGCCGCCCGACCACCCGCTTGGCGTACTGCACCGGTATCCGGCGCTGGCCGCGCTCGAAGAAGATGATGATACCGATGACCACGACCATCAGCGCCACCACGAACAGCAGCGTTAGCGGGCGAATCAGGTCCCGCTGGTAGAAGGAGTAGGTCTGGAAGATGCCGTCCGGCATCCGCGCCACGATCCCGGCGAAGATAATCAGCGAGATGCCGTTGCCGATCCCGCGCTCCGTGATCTGCTCGCCGAGCCACATGATGAAGGCGGTTCCGGTGGTCAGCGTGAGCACCGTCATCAGCCTGAAGGTCCATCCCGGATCGGTCACGACCAGCGATCCGGTGGGCACCTTCATGCTCTCGAGATAGAAGGCGATGGCGAAACCCTGAATGATACTCAGAAGCACCGTGCCGTAGCGTGTGTACTGGGTGATCTTCTTCCGCCCTGCGTCCCCCTCCTTCTGCAAGCGCTCCAGCGCCGGGATCACCACGGTCAGCAGCTGCAAGATGATCGATGCGCTGATGTAGGGCATGATGCCCAGCGCGAAGATCGACAGCTGCTCCAGGGCGCCCCCCGAGAAGAGGTTGAGCAGACCGAACAGGCTGCCCCCCGCCTGCGAGAAGAACTGCTTCATCACCACGCGATCGACGCCCGGGCAGGTGATGAAGATACCGACGCGGTAGACCGCCAGCAGCGCGAGGGTGAAGAAGATACGTTTCCGCAGCTCCGGTACCTTCGGTATATTGGCGAAGCCGCCTGCCACGTGTGCCTCCGGATTCCCGGGTCCGCCGCCCGCTCTCGGGCGCTAGACCCGCTCCGCCTTTCCGCCAGCCGCCTCGATCTTGGCCGCGGCTGCCTTGCTGAACCGCGCCGCCTTGACCGTCAGCGCCTTGGTCAGCTCACCGCCACCGAGAACCGAGATCCCATCTCCGAGCTTGCGCAGTATTCCCGCGGTCTTCAGCGCCTCGGCGTCGACCACGGCGCCGGCCTCGAACTGCTCGAGCCGGCTCACGTTCACCTCGGCGTAGCTCTTCGCGAAGCGATTGTGGAATCCTCGTTTGGGCAGGCGTCGCGCCAGTGGCATCTGCCCGCCCTCGAATCCTGGCCCCTTGGTCCCGCCCGAACGCGAGCGCTGACCCTTGTGGCCCTTGCCTGCCGTGCAGCCGCGTCCCGAGCCTTCGCCACGACCGATCCGTCGCCCGGACTTGCGCGCGCCGCGTGGCGGCTTCAGCGTGCTGAGCTCCATGTCAGTCCTCCACCCTCTCGACCTCGACCAGGTGCTGGACCTTGCGGACCATGCCCCGGATCGACGGGGTGTCTTCCAACTCGACGGTGCGCTCCATCCGCGTCAATCCCATGCCGGCGAGCACGCGACGCTGTTTCTCGGGCCGCGCGATCGGGCTGCGCACCAGCTTGATCTTCAGTCTTGCCGCCATCACCCAAGCTCCTCGACCGTCTTGCCGCGGATGGCCGCGTAATCCTCCGCGCTCTTGAGCTGCTTGAGCGCATCGACGGTCGCGTGGAGGATGTTGTGTGCGTTGGTGCTGCCCAGACACTTGGTGAGGATGTTCTGCACCCCGGCGCACTCCATCATCGCCCGCACCGCCCCGCCGGCGATCACGCCGGTGCCCGGGCCGGCCGGCCGCAGCAGCACCTTTCCAGCGCCGAACGATCCGACGATCCCGTGCGGGATGGTCCCGTTGATCAGGGGAACCGGGAACATGCTCTTGCGGGCTTGCTCGTTCCCCTTGCGAATCGCCTCGGGCACCTCGTTGGCCTTGCCCAGTCCGGCACCGACCCGTCCCCGGCCGTCGCCCACGACGACGAGCGCACTAAAGGAAAAGCGCCGCCCGCCCTTGACGACCTTGGCCACCCGGTTGATGTAAACCACCCGGTCGAGGAACTCGGATTCCATTCGATCGAACGCCATCGAAAACCGCCTCCCGTGTGCCGGCGCTAGAACTTCAGCCCGACGCCGCGCGCCGCGTCAGCCAGAGCCGCCACACGCCCGTGATAGCGAAAACCGTTACGGTCGAAGACCACCTTCTCGATGCCCGCCTCCTGGCAGCGTCGGGCGATGAACTCGCCGACCACCACGGCATCGAGTAGCTTGCCGGCCGAGGTGCCGGGCCGGTAGCGAAGCCGCTTGCGCCGCGGGGCATTCTCCGCGACCGCCTTGGCGGCAGCCTTCTTCTTCTTCTTCTTCTTTTCCTTGCCCTTCTTCTTGTCCTTCTTCTTCTCGGGCTCGGGCGCCGCTTCGGCCGCCCCGGCCGCAGCCTGCTCCGGGCCGTCGCCGGACTCCTCCGGCTTCGCGGCGGCCGCCTTCTGTGCCGCCTCGGCGCGCCGCTCGGCGAGGGTATCCCGGACCTCCTTGTCGAGCGTCGATGCCACGACCAGCACCTTGCCCGCACCGTCGTCGACGACCTGGGCGTAGACATGCCTCAGGCTGCGGAACACGGTCAGGCGAGGGCGGCCAGACCCACCGCGCAGCTTGCTGCGCGTTCCTTTCTTTCTTCGCTTCCGCGCCTCGACCTTGTTCAGCTGTCCCATCGGTTCTCTTCCTCCGATCCGCTGGACGCGACGGCTAGGCCGCGCCCGTCTTGCCGACCTTGCGCCGGATCTGCTCTCCGGCGTATCGGATGCCCTTGCCCTGATACGGCTCCGGCGGTCTCAGCTTGCGGATGCTGGCGGCGACCTGCCCTACCAGTTGCTTGTCGATCCCCTTGAGGCTCACCCTGGTCTGCTTGTCCACCGAGCACTCGATGCCGTCCGGAAGCGGGAAACGGATCGAGTCCGAGAACCCGAGCGAGAGCACCAGCTCGGAGCCCTCCAGCTCGGCCCGGAAGCCGACGCCGTGAATCTCCAGCACCTGCTGGAAGCCGTCGGTCACACCGGTGACCATGTTGCCGACCAGCGTCCGCAGTAGTCCGAAGCGTGATCGCGCGATCCGATCCTCTGGCCGCGCGCAGGATAACCGAACCTGGTTTTCCTCCACCGTCACGGCAACACCGTCGAACATCGGCTGGCTCATGGCGCCCTTGGGCCCCTCGACACGTATCTCCTCCGCTCCCACGGCGACCTTGACACCGCTGGGCACGTTGATCGGAACCTTGCCAACCCGGGACACGACAGCCTCCTTCCCTACCAGACCTCGCAGAGGATCTCGCCACCGACACCGGCCCGCCGGGCGTCGTGGTCGGTCATCACGCCCTTGGAGGTCGAGACGATGGCCACGCCCAGCCCGGCACGCACCTTCGGGATCCCATCGCAGCCCTCGTAGCGCCGCAGCCCGGGACGGCTGACGCGCTTCAGCCCGGCGATCGCTCCCGAGTTGTCCGGCAGGTACTTCAGGTCGACGAAGATCTTGCCCTGCGTGTCGTCGCTCTCCACACGGTAGCCCTTGATGAAGCCCTCAGCCTCGAGGATCTCGGCGATCCGCAGCTTCAGCGTGGACGCCGGGATCGCCACAACCGAATGTCGGGCCAGCAGGGCATTCCTGATGCGAGTTAGCATGTCCGAGATCGGGTCCGTCATGACTCACCCTCTCCGGGGTCGGCCAGAGGCCGCCCCTGCTGACCTCACCAGCTCGACTTCACGACACCTGGCAGCTCGCCACGCAGCGCCAGGTTCCTGAAGCAAATCCGGCACATCTGAAACTTACGCAGAAAGGCGCGCGGCCGCCCGCAGAGCGGGCAACGGTTGTAGTTGCGCGCCATGAAGCGGTGCTTTTGCTGCGACCTGATCCGTTGCGATTTCTTGGCCACCGCCTTACCTCCTGAACGGCATGCCGAGGTGGCGCAGCAGCGCGCGCCCCTCTTCGTCGTTGTTGGCCGACGTCACGATGGTGACGTTCAGTCCCCTGATCTTCTCCACCTTGTCGTAGTCGATCTCCGGAAAGATGATCTGCTCCTTGAGGCCCAGGGTGAAGTTGCCCCGGCCGTCGAAGGCCTTCTCGGACAGCCCGCGGAAGTCGCGGACCTGGGGAATCGCCAGGTTGACCAGCCGGTCGAAGAACTCCCACATCCTGTCCCGGCGCAGCGTCACCGAGCAGCCGATGGCCATCCCCTGACGCAGCTTGAACGTCGCAATCGACTTGCGGGCCCGGTTCACCACCGGCTGCTGCCCGCAGATCGCACGGAGCTCGTCCACCGCCGCATCGACGACCTTCGGGTTCTGGATCGCCTCACCCAGCCCCATGTTCACCACGATCTTCTTCAGCTTCGGCGCCTGCATCCGGTTCTTGAAACTGAATTCCTTGAGCAGCGCCGGAGCGATCTCCTGCTCGTACCTTTCCTGTAGCCTGGGAGCCATGGCCTTTTCTTCCTTCCTCGCTACCCGAGCTCATCGCCGCAGGCCTTGCAGACCCGCTGGCGCTTGTCGTCCGCGCCCTTCTTCCAGACCGCCCGAGAGACCGCATTGCACTTGGGGCAGATCAGGCGGACATTGGATACGTTCAGCGGCGCCTCGACTTCGATGATGCCGCCCTGCGGGTACTTCTGGCTCTGCCGCTGGTGGCGCTTCACGAAGTTGAGCTTCTCCACGACCACGGCGTTTTTCTTGCGGTCGACCCGCAGGACCTTGCCGCGCGCCCCCTTGTCCTTCCCCGCGAGCACCACGACCTGGTCGCCTCGCTTGATCGACAGTTCACGCATCAGAGCACCTCCGGTGCGAGTGACACGATCCTCATGAAGTTGCGCGCGCGAAGTTCGCGGGCCACCGGTCCGAAGATCCGTGTCCCGATCGGCTCTTTCTGCGCGTCGATCAATACCGCGGCGTTGCCATCGAAGCGGAGGTACGAGCCGTCCGGCCGCCCGATGGCCTTCGCCGTCCGGACCACCACGGCCTTGAGCACCTCGCCCTTCTTGACCTTCGAATTCGGAATCGCCTCCTTGACGGAGACGGTGATGATATCGCCGACACCGGCGTAGCGCCGCTTGGAGCCGCCGAGCACCTTGATGCACATCACCTTCTTGGCGCCCGAGTTGTCGGCAACGTCGAGTACCGAGTTCGCCTGTATCATCGCTCGTTCCTCCCGGACGGGGGCTCGTGGCCCCTACTCCGCCCGCTTGAGGACCTGCCGCACGGCCCAGTGCTTGTCCTTGGACTTCGGCCGGGACTCGACGATCTCGACGGTGTCGCCGACCCCGCACTCGTCCGTCTCGTCGTGGGCCTTGTACCGCTTGCGCCGCCGCACGTACTTCTTGTACGTGGGATGCTTGATCCGGCGCATCACCTCGACGACCACGGTCTTCCGCATCCTGTCGCTCGTCACGGTGCCGACCAGCGCCCTGCGATTGCCCCGCTCAGCCATCCTCGCCTCCACCCTGCGCCGCCCCGGCCTCGCCCAGCTCGCGCTGCCGAAGCGTGGTATTCACCCGAGCCAGATCACGGCGCGTCTTTGCCATGCTGCTCGTGTCGTTCAGCTGCTCGGCTCCGCGCTTGATCCGCATCCGGAAGACGTCCTCCTCCAGCTGCCGCGCGAGCTCGTGCAGCTCGTCGTTGGTCTTGTCTCGAAGCTCGGAAGCCTTCATCGCTAGATCTCCTCCCGAACCACGATCTTCGTGGCCAGCGGCAGCTTGTGAGAGGCCAGGCGCAGTGCATCCCGGGCCACACTCTCCTCCACGCCCTCCATCTCGTAGAGCATCCGTCCCCGCCTCACCACGCAGACCCATTCCTCGGGCGCGCCCTTGCCCTTGCCCATTCGCGTCTCGGCCGGCTTCTTGGTGATCGGCTTGTCCGGGAACACACGAATCCAGATTCGCCCCCCACGCTTGGCGTGGCGGGTCATCGCGATCCGCGCGGCCTCGATCTGCCGGGCGGTCAACCAGCCGCTCTCCTGGGCCTGCAGCCCGTACGAGCCGAACGACAAGCTGCTCCCACGATACGCGAGGCCCTTCCGGCGCCCCTTCTGCTGCTTGCGGTGCTTTGTCCGCTTGGGCATCAACATGGTGTTCTGCCTCCCGAACTACTGGGCCATCTGCCCGGTCGGAATCTCACCCTTGAAGATCCAGGTCTTGACGCCGATCACGCCGTACGTGCAGCGAGCCTCGGCGAACCCATAGTCGATATCCGCACGCAGCGTGTGCAACGGGACCCGTCCCTCGCGATACCACTCCCGCCGCGACATCTCTGCTCCGCCGAGCCTGCCGGCGCAATGCACCTTGATACCCTGCGCGCCGAACTTCATCGCCGTGGCCACGGCCTTCTTCATCGCCCGCCGGAAGGCGACGCGCCGTTCGAGCTGGGTCGCGATGTTCTCGGCGACCAGCTGCGCGTTGATTTCGGCCTTGCGGATCTCCTGTATGTTCAGATGGACCTCGTTCTCGGTCATCGCCTGAACCTTCTTCTTCAGCTCCTCGATTCCAGCGCCTCGCTTGCCGATGACCAGCCCGGGACGCGCGGTGTAGATGTTCACCGTGAGCTTGCTGCCCATCCGCCTGATCTCGACGCGGGCGATACCGGCCTGGCTGATTTCCTTCTTGATGAAGCGCCGGACGACGATGTCCTCGTGGAGCCACCGGCCGTAGCTCTTCTCCTCGTACCACTTGGAATCCCAGCCCCGTACGATGCCGAGTCTGAATCCGTAGGGGTGTACCTTCTGACCCACGTTGCCTCCTACCCGGGGCGCCTCGACGGCGCTCTACCCTTGGCCCAGGACGAGTGTTATGTGGCTCGTCCGCTTGTCGATGCGCGTGGCCCGGCCCATCGCCCGGGGCAGCCAGCGCCTCATCACCGGCCCTCCATCAACCTGGATCTCCCTGACGACCATCTGGTCGACCTCGGAGATGCCCTTCTGCTCCGCGTTGGCCACGGCCGACTGGAGCAGCTTCGAGAGCGGCTTCGCCGCGGCCCGCGGCGTGAACGCCAGCAGGTCCAGCGCCTCGCCGACCGGCTTGCCCCGGATGATGTCCGCGAGATAGCGGACCTTGCGCGGCGCCAACCGGAGGAATCGAACTCTTGCCGTCGCTTCCATGACTCCCAATCCCTCAAGCCTCGGGCCTCAAGCCCCAAGCCTCATCATTTGCCCTTCACGCGGCCCTTCTTGTCGCCGGCGTGACCGTGGAACATGCGAGTCGGCGCGAACTCGCCCAGCTTGTGCCCTACCATGTTCTCGGTCACGAAGATCGGCATGAACTTCTTGCCGTTGTGCACGGCAAAGGTCAGGCCTACCATCTCGGGCACGACGGTCGACCGGCGCGACCAGGTACGAATCGGTTGCTTCTGGCCGGAACGCTGAGCGTCCTCGACCTTCTTCAGCAGATGGGCGTCGATGAAGGGCCCCTTCTTGATGGAACGCGCCATCGCTTCCTCCTACTTCCTGCGCCGCCGCCGCACGATGTACTGATCCGTTGACTTGTTCTTGCGGGTCCGGTGTCCCTTGGTCGGCACACCCCACGGCGTCACCGGATGGCGACCGCCGCTGGTACGACCCTCGCCGCCGCCGTGCGGGTGATCCACGGGATTCATGGCCACGCCGCGCACCTTGGGCCGCCGGCCCATCCAGCGCGTCCGACCGGCCTTGCCTATCGACTGGGTGTCGTGCTCGGGGTTGCTCACCTGCCCAACCGTCGCCCGGCAGTCCAGATGGACCATCCGCACCTCGCCCGAGGGCAGCCGGATCTGGGCATAGGCGCCCTCCTTGGCCAGCAGCTGGGCCGAGCCGCCCGCGCTGCGCACCAGCTGCCCGCCCTTGCCCAGCTTGAGCTCCAGGTTGTGCAACTCGGTGCCCAGAGGTATGTTTCGTAATTTCAGGCAGTTACCGGGACGAATCTCGGCCTTCTCGCCCGCCATCACCGTGTCGCCGACCACCAGGTGGACCGGCGCCAGGATGTAGCGCTTGTCGCCGTCCGCGTAGTGCAGCAGGGCGATCCGCGCCGAGCGATTGGGATCGTACTCGATCGCCGCCACCTTGGCGGGCACGTCCGCCTTGTCCCGCTTGAAGTCGATCGCACGGTACCGCCGCTTGTGACCGCCTCCGCGGTGTCGGACCGTGATCCGGCCGTTTCCGTTCCGACCGCCCGAGCGCTTCAACGCCTCGGTCAGCTTCTTCTCGGGGCGACGCTTGGTGATCGTCACGAAGTCCGACACCGTCATGAATCGTCGCCCCGGTGAAGTCGGCTTGTACTTCTTCAGGCCCATATCTCAAGCCTCCGCAACCGTAAGTCCGCGGCCCGCGCTAGACACCCTCGAAGAGGTCGATGCTCTCGCCTTCGGCGAGGGTGACGACCGCCTTCTTCCAATTCGTCTGTCTTCCGACGTTCCGGCCCACTCGCTTGAGCTTGCCGCGAACGACCATCGTACGGACGTCCAGCACCCGGACGTTGAACAGCGTCTCAATCGCTCGCCGGATCTCGATCTTGTTGGCCCCACGATCCACCTCGAACACCACCTGGTTCTCGTCCTCGCGGAGGATGGAGCTCTTCTCGGTGACCAGCGGCCGGCGTACGATCCTGTGCAGGTTACTCACTTGTCCAGCCTCCCCTCGATACCCTGGACCCCCTCGCGCGTTACCAGCACGTTGCGATGCTTGAGCAGGTCCAGCAGGTTCAGCCCCGAGACCGGGAGGAAGGTCACCCCGGGCAGATTCCGCGCGGAGAGGTGGAGATTGCGGTTCTCGCCGTCGACGATCACCGCGTCATCCACCTCGAGCCGCTGCAGCACGTCGGCCAGACCCTTGGTCTTCGGCTCGGCCAGCTCGAAGCTCTCCAGCACCATCAACTGGCCCTGCGAAAGCCTCAGCGAGAGAGCCGAGCGCAGCGCGGCCCGACGCACCTTCTTCGGCACCCGGACTCTGTGGGAGCGGGTCCGCGGAGGGAAGGCCACGCCGCCGCCGACGAAGATCGGAGCCCGGCGGTTGCCGTGCCGCGCGCCGCCGGAGCCCTTCTGCCGGAACTGCTTCTGGCTGCTCGCCTTCACCTCGGACCGGGTCTTGGCGTGGTGGGTTCCGCTTCGTCCGGCCGCCTGCTGGGAGCGCACGACCTCCCAGAACAGATGCTGTTTCACCTCGGCGGCGAAGATCTCGTCCTTGAGATCGATCTGGCCGACCTTCTTCTTCTCGAGGTTCAGCACATCCACCTTCGTTGGCATCACTCGCCTCGCGTCGTCCCGCTAGGACTTGATCTCGACATCGACGCCGGCCGACAGATCCAGCTTCATCAACGCGTCGAGCGTCTGCTGGGTCGGCTCGAGGATGTCGAGCAACCTCTTGTGAGTACGAATCTCGAACTGCTCCCGGGATTTCTTGTCGATGTGCGGGGAGCGGAGCACGCAGTACTTGTTGATCTTGGTCGGCAGCGGCACCGGACCGACGACCTTTGCTCCCGTCCGCTTGGCCGTGTCGACGATCTCGCCGGCAGACTGGTCGAGCAGCTTGTAGTCGTAGGCTTTCAGCCGGATCCGGATCTTCTGACTCGCCATGGCTGACTCTCTCCCGCTTCCCCGAAATTATCCAAGGATCTCGCTGACCACGCCGGCGCCCACGGTGCGGCCGCCCTCGCGGATCGCGAAGCGAAGCTCCTTCTCCATCGCGATCGGCGCCTGGAGCTCTACCTCGATGGCCACGTGGTCACCGGGCATCACCATCTCGGTGCCCTCTTCCAGCTTCACCGAACCGGTAACGTCCGTCGTCCGGAAGTAGAACTGCGGACGATAGCCGTTGAAGAACGGGGTGTGACGACCGCCCTCTTCCTTCGTGAGGATGTACGCCTGCCCCTTGAACTTCGTGTGCGGCATGATCGACCCGGGCTTCGCCACGACCTGACCACGCTCGATCTCGTCCTTCTTGACACCGCGAAGCAGCAGACCGACGTTGT